>OWIO01000004.1_pt1 | contig 165211 bp, 176 predicted proteins | sample 1733011 | NCBI WGS metagenome assembly OWIO01 (sample SAMN05065779, study PRJEB22554) | human gut metagenome | biome: ENVO:2100002; feature: ENVO:00000062; material: ENVO:00002003 | host: Homo sapiens | place: USA | reverse complement strand
CTCTCATGTGACGACAAATGCCAAGAAGCTCGCAGGTGCGGCATCGCTTTGGTAGTTTGTAAAAAGGAAATAACCTTACCATTAACGTTGTATACATAATACCTTTTTTCATTGAAAACCTCGTTTTCCGAGCATTATTCTTTTTCCCAATATCCATATAAGGAATTGTCGCCAGAATCAAAAGTATCATAGAAAAATCCGTCTTTACTGCAAACATAATGGTTTGCAACTACAAGGACATAAGTACCATTTGTATGTGTTTTTGAGAACTCCGTTACAGTTGGTCTTTTACTGCCTTTTTTATTGCTTATCGGACAATATTTATAGCCCAACTTTTTCAGAATGTGTTCAAACCCATATTTGCAATTCAAAGGGCTTTGTACTTCTCTGGAATAAGACCACATCAAGTCATAAGCTTCAAGCCATTCCATATTTTCTGCTTTGCAGATTGTTCTCACAGCACAGTCTCCGTACTCGTCTTTAAGGTCTAATTTGTTTGGCTGAAAATACTTAAAATACTTGTTTTTCATCATCTTTTGACCTCATTTGTTCTTTTTGTTTTCGTTTACAATAGCGGCAATACGCTTTTTAGCTACATCAGTATGATAGCATTCGTTTGTAACGTCTATCAGAACACCGTCATAATTGTTTCGGCGGTATATAACTGCTGTCTTACCGTTATGTGCCGTGCATCGTGTGCTGAACTCGCCTTTTTCACCGATAAATTGTTCTATCATTGCTATACAAGGAATTTTCAGCCATTCATTTGCATCTTTGTAATGCTCACAAAACTGAGAATTTCTTTTTCCGCTTTTAAGAGAACAAACATCTTTATGTAAACACTTCTCGCAAATCATAAGTTTTATCCTTCCTTATAATTATTGTTTTCATTGTCTTTGTTGTTTTCATTGTCTTTGTTGTTTACGACACCAAAAATCTTATTAAAAAATTTAGCAAGTCCGTTATATACAATCGAAAAAACGAAACCGAGCATTAAAATTTTTAAAGCAAAATTTAATGAAGCGTCTGCGTTATTGATTATTTGTTCAAAAAAATTATCAGAGGAAAGATAAGCAATGATAAGCGTTAAGCACAGAAGAAAACAAGAAAAAATAATTGCAGTTTTTAAAATTTTTTTCATTTTGAGGTTTCCTTTCTTATATAGAAGTGCTTCCCTCCCCCAGAATTGCCAATACAGCATTTGTTTACAATTGAAGCAACAAAATGATAATCCGACTTTTCCAAGTTCAAATCTATGTCGCTTATACCCCAAGCAAGGCATTCTCCAGAGTAGTTGTCCGAGTTGACAAACAAAGAGAAGTTGTCTTTAAGAAATGATTTAAATATTGCCTCGTCAACTTTCCAAGACTCAGCATAGCATTCTGTAACCAGTACGGAAAGATAATAACCTACTATATTGCAATATATATCGGTTATGCCGAAATCTCTGTAGAGAGCATCTAACACATCTTGCCGACACTCAATGCCGAAAAGATTATTTCCACCGATGTATGTACGAATGACAGAACAGAGATGATACCCTTCAGCAGTTTTCATTCCATCTACAAGCTCTACCTGTTCTCCCTTTTTGTTGAAAGCAAGTATAGAAACATCAAGGTCTGCGCCATCTACGATTTTCCCGTTATATAAAATTTTCTTAGAACTATTAAAGGAATAATCGTAAGCAATCGTTTTTGTAGTATTCATAAGTATCTTTCCTTTCTTATAGAGACGTGCTTTCCTCACCAGAATTGCCAAGACAGCATTTATTCTTTGTCAACTCTTTTGATGGCATAAACCACAAGCAATCTTTTGTGTCCGCTTCTACCATCATATACGCAAGCGTTTGAGCAACTCTGTTGTCAGATATGTCAAAAAGTCCTTTGTTTTCAGAAATAATCCTGCGATATGTTTCTTCGTTAGTCAGTACGTCTTTGCAATATCCTTTCTCGATTTGCACACAAAGACGGTATTCTATGGGTTTACAATATAATGTAGCAAATCCGTAATCACGATAAAACGCATCAAGCACTTTTTGCCTGCATTGTATTGTATATTCGTTTTCATTATCAAAGGATACTTTAATAATGTCTGATATGTCGTATCCTTCTACCGTTCGCATTGTTTCTGAAAGATTTATTTCCTTGAACAAAGCGTTAAAAGCAACGAAGGAAATCATCACAGAAGTTCCGTTAATAATTTCATCGTTGTATGGTATGTCGGCACAGTTGAAGCAATAATCATACGCTATAGTTTTATTCATGATTTCTTTTTCCTTTCACGATACAGTCAGCACGTTGTTTTTTCGATGTAACACCAAGACTGAGGTGGTCGATTGATTGGTTTTCCGTTACAAATAAATTCGTTTAAATCTTTGGGTTGTTCGTAGATTTTAAGAAACGAAATGTGCCAACCGAAAAACCTCTTAAAAGCACTTTCTCCACCTATATAATTTTTTATATCCATAAAAGACAAACAACTTTTTATGCACAGCTCACAGTCATTTGGGTCATCTTCATCGTTAGCTGTTATTTTCAGATATTGTTCGCCGTCTTCGGGATAATCTTCATCTATCCAAACTTTTTGAATATCCTGATATGAGTCTTCTTCTTTATGAAATTCTGCTTCATACTCAGTAATGTAGTCGCAGACAAATTCTCCAATAATTTTTCCGTTTCCTTCCTTATCAAAGGCATTGTGACTGCGTTCGTCTATGTACGAGTACCTTTTCCCAGTCCAAAAATGCTTATTTTTATCTTTTGTGCAATATATGTAGCACTTGAAAGGCACGCTGATTTTCGGTGTGTTTTTACGCAGTTCAACCGTCTTTTTGCCACTCGCTATAAGTTCGCAAAATTGTGGCTTTAAGCTTATCATAATTTGAGGCAGATGAATAATGCTCAAAGGGTCTTCTACATTTATCTCCTTTATGCCACGAGATAAGAGATAGTGTACCGCCAAATTATTAACGTAGTTTTCCATGTTAATTTCCTTTCTTCGATGACATCAAATCTGGATTATCGAACGTGTTCTCTATAACTTTTGCTTCTCCGCTATCGCAAAAGCCGCTTTTGTCTACAAGGCTGTAATCTCTGTATTTTTTTGTGTATTTATGCCATACGTTTTGAACAAAGTCTCCTCTTCCCAACGAGCAATTAAGATATATTTTACTGCTGTATACACAGTGCTTTTCCAAAGGCGTAGCATAGATACAATTTTCACATCTGACAAGGTTGGAATTAAGAGATATTTGCGGTAACTGTTCACATATTCTTTTAATACAAGACGCACTTATAAGTGCGTCATCGCCATCGTTGAACAAACTCTCAGCGGCAAGCTTATCTATTGCTTTAACAATATCTCCTTTGTTCAGAAGAACTGTATCGCTCATAATCTTCACTCCGTTCTATAATCTGTGAAGGTTATACCCGCCGACTCATATAAGTCTATGCCCTCTTCTTCAGCCATTTTTAACAAGTGCTTTTTCCCTATATCTCGGTCGTTGTAGCCGAGAGCCTTCATTTCATCTGACGCATGAGAAGCCTTGTCAAATTCACAGAACACTTCGTTTGTATAATCAAAAACTTGTTTTATTCTGCTGTTTCCAAAACCGCATTTATCGTTTAGCCCTATAGCAACACATAAACGGAATATGTAATAGATGCCACAGACATCGGGCTTATCCATTTGCTGTGCCGAAGGAGTGTTACAGTGTGTGACTTTTAAATAGTCAGTGTCTATATTACGGCTCTTTGCCATACGAAAAAGTTTCTCCTGTCCTGTTCCTATGTCATCGTACCCGTGCCTGCTTATTTTGTTTGGAGATAAAGATGCGTAACTATGAAATGTATCCATAGCTTCACCTATACAGAAGAAAGCATCACGGATTCTCTTGTTTCCAAAACCGTAAAGCTTTTTCAAGGCTAATGCAATGGCTATTTGATAACAAGCGTACATATCCATTATGTTACTGTTTCTTATAGCTTTTGCTTGACTTGTTTTATAAACATAAGAGCTTCCTGCAATGTGTGCTTTCATTTTGAATGTCCTTTCTCGTTATTTGTACATATCATCAACTAAAACATGAACATCTGGTAAAGAGATTATTACAAGGCAAGCGTGGCTGTACCAACTTTTGGGGTATAACTCAGCTTTAAGACCTTTGCTTTTCGCCCATTGTTCAACTTCAGGTCTGATGTCGTCTGCGGGCATATACGGAAGATACACTAAGCAACACTTTTTCTCTTTTGGATTCTTGTAAAGAAGCGGGTGGTCTAAATAAGGCACACTTTCACGAGGGTGCTTGAAATAGCCATAAGAGGCGTATGTTCCACTCTTCAAAATTTTTTCAATACATTCTTCGTTGCAATAGTATGAAGCCCGTGTGAATCCGTTCTTTACTGCAAAATCTTCATTAAAGAAATAGTATCCCACTTCTTCATATTTGCATCTGCGCCAATTAGCCATATTTTAAATTCCTTTCGCAGTTACTACCTATATTATAGCATTTTGTAATGCAATTGTCAATACAAAACTCAATAATAAGGAAAACAATATCAGCTAAATTATGCTTAAAATGATTTTAGAAACGAGAAAGACCTTCCTGATAAGAAGGTCTTTTTGTATGTTATGTAGAAATATGTGTTTTAGCTTACATCACGGTACGAATTGCTTCTGAAGAATAGCCAAATACAAACTGACATGGTATCTTACACCACGCATCGCCGTGCGAGTTGCTTCCATTCCGAGTGCCTTTGCAACGGCAACACAATCTCTTACACCACGCACTTGACGTGCGGGTTGCTTCCATTTGTTGGTCTTTCTTGCGCCGACAGCGTTTTCTTACACCCCGCACGTTCGTGCGAGTTGCTTCAGCAAAATTGCACAATTGTGCGTGATGCCTGTACGGATTTTATGTACAGGGTTTGTACCTTACCGAGAGTTAAGCTACTGCCCGAAGGAAGAATTACGCTCACTTGCTCGGTTTAAGGACGCTAAGTCGCCCTAAAAACGTATTAACGAAAAAAGAAGTTGGTGAATATATCAGCAATTTCTCTTTATTGAAATTCCGTTATCTTCCTTTACAATCTCAGCGTTTATAAGATGAAGTCGTTCCTTGAAGAGGAAATAAGTTTCTTCTATGGCTTCAATTGTATCAAGAGAGATATGGTAAATTGTCGTATCGGTATTTCCTTTTGCGGCTTTCTCGATAAGCGGCAAGGCATCTCTGCGTATTTTTATCTCATTAAGCATATCAAAGGTCGCTTCCTGTTCAAAAAGTGTTGCTTCATACATATCGCTTAATGCTTGTTCGTCACTATCGGCGGTTGCAAGAATATGAGCGAAGGTTAAGAGCAGTCTATCCTTGCTTATAAGGTTTGTGCTATTATAGTTCTTCTTTGTTTTCGCTACTGCCATTTATTTCTTCCTCGCTTTCAGTATCTGCATAGTTGTCAAAGGAAACGGGATTAACCATGTTTTTTTCAAGCCATCTATCAAGCTCCCTCATAGGAAGTACGTATTTTTTGCTGAATCTATCGACTATATATCTGTCTGCGTTGTTTTCAATTAAGGGGAAGCCTTCTTCCTCTATCATCTGTTCCAATTCCGCAGGCGTGACGTTAAGCAGTTGCAGAATTTCGGAATATGTGTATACCTTCTTTTTCGTTTCCCGATGTAGAAGGAACTCTTCTATATCGCTGACTTTAATTTTTTTCATACCTTCAATGGTATAATAAGTGAAGACACCATCGTCTATCCATTTTGTGACTGTGGCTAAATCAATGTTAAAAATGGAAGCTATTTCATTCGGTGTGTAAAACTGTTGTTTACTTCTTTCCTTAGAATACCAAGCGTTGAAATCTGATTCCTTGACACGAACGCTGTCGTACCAACGTGTATAAGAAGGTAATTCTATATACGGAAGACTTTCTTTTACAAGTTCAGTTACTGCAAGTCTGCCGATGTTCAGTATATTGGATATACCTGTACAGGTGTAATATTTAGTAACGTGCAAGGTTTCTTCGAGATAGCTGTCGATAGAAGACCGTAACACTCTATATGATGCACCAACACGAAAATAACCGACTACCTCAGTTTGGATTAAGTGCAATATAAACTTATTGCTTACACCCAACATTTCGGCGCATTCATCAACTCTTAGAAATTCTCTTTTCATTCTCTTTTACCTCGTAATATGATTTTTATTTTATGAAAAGAGGCAGTGTGATGTTGAGCAATCCGAGAACAAGCAAATGAACAGGATAGAAAGCTCTGAAAAACCATACAGAAAAGTTGTTAAGAGGTTTATTCATTTCATTTTTTTTGCTTTCGGTTTTACGATAATCTGTGCAGGTGTTTGCACACCACGCATAAATAATCATAAAAGCATCTACAACACAAATGGCATAGACAGGATTCTTGTTTAATATTGCAAAGGCGGCGATGCCAATACAGACAAAACTCTTCTTTTTCTTTGCCCGCCGAGCAAAATCAAGAACACCAATGAGGAATATGCCAAACCAACCGTAATCGCAACAAGAAAGATATGCGGTAAACATAAAAGCACACCATATTAACAGAGTGATTACGGAAGATACGAAGCCCCCGATTTTATCTGTCTTAGTATTCAGATGCGTTTCAAACAAGCGTTTTACAGATAAAACAAACTTAGCATAAGCGGAAGAATGAATTATCACGAGCATAAGAAAACCTAAGAACAAGGTAAAACATACATTCTGGTAACGATAATTTATTGGTGCGCCTGCCGTCAGCAAATCAAAAGGAACTTCGCTGACTAATGCGATTATGCCGATGCGTAACAGATGTTTGGGTCTGTTCTTTGTATAATAGAAGGCTTCTATCATTAAAAAGACGAACAGAGGAAACGCTACACGTCCGATTGTGTTCGTGACGACCCAAATCCATTCATCAACATACGGTTTTAAAACTGCCCCTAAGTGACTTATGAACATAGTTATACAAGCCACCCATTTGCATAATGAAAAATACCCCTTTTTCATATTGCTTCTCTCTTTTTCCGTTATTAAACAGCTACGTTTGCCGCTAATGTTCCCTATCGACATAGAACAAGCTGTTAACCGTGTAACAGTTCACAATAATGGTCTAAAGACTCATCGTGAATCAATTCAGCGTTGCAGGACTGGCATTTGTCAGCCTGAGTAAGAGATTCATGACATATCGGGCAATAAGGTTTACCGTCAACCCAATAAGCGGGAATCTTTTTGTTCTTGCCTTTTGCGATTGCTTTTGCCTGTGGTGAATTTATGAGCTGACAATATCTTGAAAGAGAAGCGTCTTTCGCAAGGATAACACCGCAAGTCTGGCACTTATCAGCCTTTGTAAGAGGCTCGTGACATATCGGGCAACAAGGAACGCCGTCATTCCAGTAAAAGAAAACGGGTCTTTTTTTGTCCTTAGCTATATCCTTAGCAATAGCGAGTTCTTCATCTGTGATAGCCATAATTTTGCTCCTTTTATAAATGTGTTCCATACAAAGATTGAATATTTATCCAAATCTGAACAATATAATCTTCGTTTTCATTGCCTATATTATAGCATAATATGTTGCAATTGTCAATACAAAACCCCTGTACAGAGCTGTTAGAAAACACAAAAAGAGCGAAAGAAAGAGAAAAAATGCAAGAAAATGGAAGCGAGCCGACCCGTGAGCCTTGCCGCTACCCCGCTTTATCAGAGAAAAAGACAAAATTCAAAGGAACAGGGGGGGAACAAGATGTTTAAAATAAGTATAACAAGATATACTTTTATACATATATAACCATATTTTTCCTCAGACATATTATAATAGCAAACCTGTCGCAGAACACCGCCGCCGAGTTGTTTCAAACAAATTGTCAAAAAAATAAATATTTTTAATTCAATTTATTTTACAAATTTGTTGTAAATCATAATTTTTTGTATTGCATTTTGCGTTGAAATATGTTATAATAATTATTGTGGTACGTTATGATGGGAAACATAGTTGACTGTAAACAGTGTAGCGGCAAGTATCAAACTTGCCGCTGACAACTATGTTTAATGTATTGCATTTTATTGATTTCTTCATATTACCAATTTGTTTTAGCTCAGGCTTGTCCTGAGCTATTTTTTTATATATGCTTATCGCATATTTTTTTCCTTGACAATGCTCTTCCCTGTTTGAAACATACATATTATAAATGCCTTTAATTTAATTTGCATTGAATGGAACAATCGCCGCCCCGCTGTCGTGGTTTAAATTTGCTTTTTATACATATCTAATAGTAATAGTGTTTTTTACAGATGTGTTCTATAACAGGTTAATATGTCTGGGGCAAGACAGGGATTATTATAATATAAGTATATCTTGTTATACTTATATTGCTTTCAGGCTTGTTTCAAGAATGTGTTGCCATCAGACCTGTGCTTGCTCTAATAAGGGCGGGGTGATTCTCTGGGTACACTTAGTTGTTCTATCACTTTGATAGTTCTCCCTGAAGGCACAGGCTCGGAGCGGCAAGCTCTGGCGTGTTCTTGTTTCGGAATAAAAATTTTATTCTATAATGGTAATTGCTATTTTCAATTTACTTGTTCTCGCCCTCAAATGCTCCTGCTGATGCAGTTATTACTTTTTCGGAATAAAAATATTATTCCTGATTTGGAATTGCTTTTTCGGCTTTGTTTGTTCTCTGCTCCTTCCTTAGTGCCTTGTACCGAGTTTGCGTTCCAGAATAAAAATTTTATTCCTGTTTGATAATTGTTTTTTTAGTATTTAGTATTAATTTTTTGCTTTTGCTATTGACTTCCTGCCCGCTTTATGGTACAATATATATGTAAACACCCGATGTAAGATTGATTTTTGATTTATTGTTGATGTTATAACGAAAGTGTTTTAAATAGGCTCTTGTAAAAAGAGTGTACACCGTACACCGCTCGTACACCGTTGCGTACACGCAAAACTCCTCGCTAACGGCTTGGTTGAGCCAAATGTACGCCGTACACCGTAAAATGCGCATTTTTGATATTTGATGTTGATGATGAAAATAACATATTGATTGATGATTTTGTGCTTTGTTTTTTTATGATGAACGGGTGATTTTTACGATGATGTTTGAGCCTACGGTTCTTGAATGTTGAACAGCGTGTAGACTGACCGCAACAGCAAACTGTTGAAATTGCTTTTTAAGCAGTTCCTCTGTTGCCATTGTAGTCCTGTCTTATCGTTCAAATGAAAAAAGAAAATGATTTACCCCCTCGGTAGCCTTTACCGAGGGGGTATTTTTTAGTTCTTATCTTTCATACATAAATTGTTCTTTGAATCCTCTTTCAAAGAGTTCCATTCTCTTATCGGCGGCTTTTGCTCTTTGCCGCTCCTCTTCCATTTCTTTGTTTAAGTCATTGCAATGATAACCGTCATCATTGAATAAATAGTCTATGGTCTTGTCTTCATACTGTGCAATGTAGAAAACCAAAGAAAATTCACCATCTCCGCAATCAGAATAAACGTAATCTGCTTTGCCGAAATAGTCTTTTATGTCATAATGTTCTTGAAGCATCGACTGAGATATTGCTCCTTCAAAACATACGGCAAAACCACCGATTCTTCTTTCGTTGAGAATGTCGTTTAAAGTCTCTTTGTCTCCTTCATTTTCTTTTTGACTTATGCCATAGGTTACATCTTCAATTATCTCTGGAATCAGAAGCTCAACAGTTGTGTTTTTGTGTTTTACATCGTATGCGACTTCTTTTTTCATTTGGTACTTCGTCTTGCCAATAGTCAAAAATGCCTTTTCCTGTACGGATTGCCTTTTCTGGGCTTATTCTGTAGTCCATACTGTCCTTATCATTTTTCGATAAGTGTACTCCTGTGAGGATTACCGTATAAATGTCTACCATTTCTCTGTCCCTGTGGTTGTTTGTTATATTAACGTTGTTCATAATGTTGCTCCTTTTTGTGTGCCTTTGCTACTTCTTTCAGCTCATTTGCAGTAATTTGTTCCATGTATTCGTCTACTCTGCTTTTTATTTCATCTGTAGCGTTTCTATTTTGCTTTACTGAGGCAAATATTGTTTCCGTCCAATTGCTAATACCCTTTTCGCTGTATTCGTGTTTCTTATCAAGCAAGATAGAAAGGATTTCAACGGTGCTGTTCGGATTCATTGCTATTTCGTTATAAATCAGACCGAACCTTTCATCTTTGTTGAGTGCCATTTCAAGAAGTGTTTCAGGTGGTGTTTTCAAATTTTCTGCGACACCTTCACGAACACATTCGTCTTCACTTTTTGAAAGATTGGCGAGTATATCAAGAGGAGTTATTTCACAATTTGCTATAGCTTCGATAAGCATATCATCATCTTCCGCATAATCTCTTACGAGTTCTCTGATGATGTCTTCAGTAACGTTGCAGTTGTTAACCATAAGCCATTGAACTGTTGTATCTTCACTTTTAGCGAGTATTTTCATTGTTTCTTCTGATATGTTTTTGTTCTGTGCAAGTGCCAGAAATATTTCATGTTGATTTTCTTCATCGGAATACTCCGCTGATGCCAAAGAATATAAAAACTCAGAAGGAGTCTGACTGTTTTCGGCGGCTTTTCTTTTTCCTTCAAAGGACATTGCCGCTATTTGATATTTATTCAAAAAGCTCCACATTTTTAGCCTTATCTTATTTTCGTACTCTGTTACAAGATTTACTCTCTCAGTAAGTTCTTCATCATTTATTTTATTGGCTATACTTCGATATTCTTTTTTGACTTCTTCAGACCAGTCACGGTAATCGCCGTATTCTTTTTCAAAGCGTTGCATCACAACTTGCTTTTTATTGTAGAACTTTTCTTCTATTTGTTCTGCTTTAAGTGAATATAAAGCATATCGGTACTTTTCTAAGCTTTTGTGACTTCCTCTGAGTTCACAATATGATTGTATCATTCTTAACAATTCTTTTTCGTATGCGTCTTTTCCTTCTTCGGCATATATTCTTGACAATTCTTCTAATCTAACCGAATGGTAAGGACAACTATCATTATTGCTCTTTGTTGATATGTATACGCCGTCTTTTTTTACTGTTATTCTGTTGATGTATTCGATTCCCACGTTTATTTCTCCTTCTGAATTTTCTCTTTGGTTTTGGTTTTATCTGATTGATACAATTGCTTGTATTCATTAGCGTGTATAACTACAGTATCCTTTAGTTCTGGTCGGTAGCACTCTACCCACAAAATTTCTTCAGGCATTCCTAACTTTTCGGCACTTCTTAACAGCTTCATAGTTGCTTCATATTCTGCTTGCCTGTCAAGTAAGGATATGAGTTTAGCACAATTGTTTTTATCATCAAGATACCATTCGTCATTGCCGCTTTCTTTTATTCTGTTAAATTCGCTACGCAAAGTGACGATTTCTTCTGGTGTGTATATCCTATGATTGAGATTGTTAATGAATTTTTCGCATTCACGCAGACTTTTTGTATACGGAGCGGTATGTGTAGCAAACAGTAAACCATCTTCATCAAAAGTTGGTGTTTCGTTTTCAGAAAGACTTTCAAATTTGCTTGCGGTATTGCTCAGACTCATACCGACTGTTCCAAAATCGGTGTACTGCTCATTATAGAAAACCACATAATGTGGTTCTCCCCCTGTAAGAATGTAGTCGTTGCCGTTCATATAACGCTGTTCGCCGTTTTTAAAGCAATTTTCTACAGGTATTTTTATATCCTCTCTGTCTATTTCCAATTCTGATTCTGCTGTTTCAATAAGGTCACGGTACGCACTGTATTTTAAACTGCGCTCGAATAAATCGTAAAGCCGACCCGCACAATTCAAATACTCGGAATCTGAATTAACAATCCCTTTGTTTAGCTTTGTTATAAGGCTGTCTATTTCTGATAATTCCGCTGTTGTATAAAGAGATTTGTAAGCATATCTTTCAAATAACGTTATGAAATCACTGGTTTCATAACAACGTGGTGTGACCTGCAAACACATTAAGTTATCGCCGTCAGTTGGTAGCCAATAAGCTTCATTCTGCTCAATCAGTTCAGAAGTGTTGAAAAGCACACAAAGGCGATAAGCGTTATTCATTGTGTTCTTATAATCTATTCCCGATGCGTAATACATTTTTATCTTTCCTTCCTGTTTTGAAAAACACGCATTTTTTGTTTTATTATTATATTTTCGTAAACAGTTTTTGCAAGGTCTGCAATATTGTTTTCCCCGTCATTTTCTATAGTCAAATCAATTAAACCATCGGTATGTGTTGAGGAAAATTTAATGCTATCATCTTTTAATCGTCTTTCCCATTCACATATATCAAAAGAACCACGTTGCATTGCTCTGTTTGTTCTTATCTTATCTGTAGTGTGAACAAAAACAACAAAACAGTTTTCTTTCCCATAGTAGTCTATATTTGCTTTTGCTCCTTGTACATCTGTTATAATGCAATAATTTTTGCCTATCGCCAGTTTTTGTTTTGGAGTACCGTAATACCACAAATCATGTTTGTTTCCAACCGATGTGTTGTATACTCGGTACTCTAAAAACATATTATCTTCTATCGCTTTTTCAAACATTTTTGTTGAGATAAAACAATAATCTTTTCCGTCCTGCTCCCCTTCTCTGATAGGACGTGTTGTGGTCGTTATGATGTTCTGTATATTGTAGCTTTCAATCAGTTCTCTTTGTATCGTGTCTTTCCCGCTTGCGGATTTCCCTATTATAATTGTTAGCATTCTCGTTCCCTCTTAAAGCGTAGTTTATCAATATGTTTCTTTATTTCTATTGTTTCTGAAGCTTTTTCGGCAAGGAACTTGTTGTCGCTTTTGGCTAACTCTAATAGTAACACATAAGGTGAACTACTATTGTTTAGCACATTGCGTCTCACCATCGGGTCTTCATCTTTTGAAAGCATCAGTAAATCTGCTTCATCTGTATGCTTGTTCCACGCAACCGCTCTACGAAACTCAGCATTCTTGTGCTTTGCATACTTTGAAAGCAGTTCTTTGTTATGGGTAAAATATAGGCTTCTGAGTTCGTAATCAGTCATTTTGTTTTTCCTTTTACACTTAACACTTATTGCGGAGCGTTGTCGCTCCGCTCAGTGCTGTATAATATCAAACGTGATATTCTGTTTTTACAAGCCAGTATGTTTCTGCCTTGTTTGCCTTCTTTGCGTCCTCAACACGCTTTTGCTTTTTATAATCTTCTTCAAGCTTCGTTATTTTTGCTTTCATATTAGATAATCGAGCAAGAGTGCTTTCGGGTCTTATATCCTTGTTGCACAGAGGGCAATGGTTGGATTTTATATATTTTCTTGCAAGTTTTGAACCACAGTGTTTACAACCAATGTATTCGCTTTTGCAATCGGCGTAGTGTATTTTGCGGTCTAAAGAATAATAATCTTGCTTTGCTTTTTGCAACTGCTTTTCTTTATCCGTAAGAGTCTTCGAATACTTACCGTCATTTTGTTTGAACTTTACCGCTACTTGCCTATAGAAGCCGCCAAGACCTTCTATATATTCTCTCGCTTCTTCTTCGCTGTTGAAGCATACATTTTTAAACTCTATTGTTCCAACTTCGTGGTGATAATCACCTTCGTAAATTGCGGCTTGGTTCACATAAGAGTATATTTCGCTCTTGTTTGTGGTTGTCTTAAATACATCATAATTTATTGTGTGTCCCATATTTTTCTCCTTTGGCTATCGGCTTTTTCATTACCTATATTATAGCATTTTGTAATGCAAACGTCAATACAAAACCTTTTGCGTGTACGATTTATAGGACACAATAAATTTATTTCTCTTTACCTTACTTATGGTTCACAAAGCCACATAACAAAAAAACGTCCTGTCGAATGGCAGGACGTGTATAAAATATATGTACACTTACTTGCACCACACTCTTGTGTGTGGTTGTTTCTCTTTATATTTCAAGTACGATATTTCGTTTGAACCTATTGATGTAATTCTTCCGAGTACACTTACACCACGTAGTACCGTGCGTGTTGCTTCATCATATTGACAGGAAGAACATAAAGCGATGCTATCTTATACCACGCACTTGACGTGCGAGTTACTTCCTCAATGATATTTTCGGCAGACCAATGCTATCAAACTTACGCCCCGCACGTTCGTGCGAGTTGCTTCAGCAAAATTGCACAATTGTGCGTGATGCCTGTACGGATTAAATGTACAGGGTTTGTTACCTTACCGAGAGTTTGGCTACTGCCCGAAAGCAGAATTACGCCCACTTACTCGGTTTAAGGGTGCTAAGTCACCCTTAAACACGATTTGTGTTTGTCACTCTTCGTGTCTGTCGTATTTGGAATGATATTCTTTTATATGAGATTTTAATTCTTCGATTTTCAATTTAAGTAGCGATACTATTTCATCAGCATCTTCCTTTGAAAGTCCTTTTTCTTCCCCGTCATCATCAACGTTTGTTATTACACAATTGCCATAGATGGGGTGTCCGAACATTGTTGAAACAAGAATATTAAAGGAAAGCTGTGGCTGTTTATTCTTGAATAAAGCTTCTTCGTCAGCGAAAACGACTAATCCCAACGACTTAAAATCCATTGTTCCTACGGTTTCAATATAACCGTCAACATTTTTCTGTAGGGCTTTCAGCCCAGTGTGTTCACAAATATTGATTTTTTCATCAGATGTAATTTGTATTAAGAAACGATTTTTATCCATATTTCTCCTTGTAAATGCTCGTTCAAAATTATCTTCGGATTCATTCTGCTCAAACACAACGCACTTGACGTGCGGGTTGCTTCCCGACATTTGATTTGCACTCAACAACCGAGCCGTCTTACGCCACGCACTTGACGTGCGGGTTGCTTCCTCAAAGCAAATCGGCAATATCATCTCCAAGTTCGCTTACGCCACGCACTTGACGTGCGGGTTGCTTCGTTCCCAGCCGATAGGTGAAAGATGAAAATCAGCTCTTACGCCACGCACTTGACGTGCGGGTTGCTTCAGGTGAAAAAGTGAGACGAACAATGCCGTCACTTCTTACGCCACGCACTTGACGTGCGGGTTGCTTCAGCAAAAATGCACTAATATGCGTGATGCCTGTACGGATTTTATGTACAGGGTTTGTACCTTACCGAGAGTTTGACTACTACCCGAAAGCAGAATTACGCCCACTTGCTCGGTTTAAGGGTGCTAAGTCACCCTAATCGTATGCGAATGCTCCTGCTCTTTTATGTGAGCTTGCGGTTCGCACACGACACTGTTTTGAATGACTTAATTATAGCATAATGTATTGCAGTTGTCAATACAAAATAGCTTTAGGCATTATTTCACTTTTTGAAAAACGGGAATGTTGTTTATGGCTTTTTGCACCATTTCAAGAGTTATATTGAACATTTCGTCTTCGTATTCTACCTTAATAACGTTCATTGGGCTTGATTTTGTTCTTTTCCGTTTTCGGCGGTTCTCCAAGAAAATACTCTTCACACTTGCCATTGATGAAATCTCCGCATTCCTTGTGAAAATTGCAATACTGAAGTAAATTCATAAAAGGCTATTGCTTACAGGTACTTCGTCATCACTGTTTGGCATATATTTCTTTGCAATCAGGTCATCAATACGAGCCATTTCTACGCACAATTCAGCGTTATTGCGCATAGCTTGGTCTCTTTCATACTTGGCACATTCCAGTTCATTGTCAAACGTTTTGCCATCATCAGACATATAAGTTATTATTTTTTTAATTGTTGCTTTATTTCCTTTCTTGATATGAGTTTCTTTTATGCTTATCCTGTTTGGCGTTTTGCCTACAGATTATTGTTTCCTTTGCCGCTTCTCTAACACCTATATCGGAATCGGTTATAAGCGTTTCAATCACTTCTGATGGTGTATGCGAGTTCTTAGCGACAGCTTCACGCACAAGCCAATTATTATCTTTAGCAAGTTCAGCAAGAATTGCTTTACTTGTCTTTGGATTCCGTGCAACCGCAAGGCGCACTTCCCAACTTTCGTCTTGTGCAAGTGTTGCGAGTATCGGAACACCGATTTTTAGGTTTTCTGCAACTGTTGTACGAACATTCACACAAGAATCACGAGCAAGTGTTTTTATTATTTCTTCGTTTATGTGTTCATTTTCTAAAACAGTTAAGCGAACGCTATGTTCTTTGTCCGTTGAAAGAATGTTTAGCGTTTTTATGTCTGCATTAGAATTTCTTGCAACCTCTAAGCGTACCCATATTGCGTTGTCTTTTGCGGTAGCAAGTTTATACAATGTTTTTGCGTCTGTATTTGGGTTCTTCGCAACCGCTTCACGCACAAACATTTGTTTGTCTTCAGCAAGAGATTCAAGTGTTTCAGGTGATGCGTTTGGATTAGAAGCAACAATCTCACGAACAAACCAACGTTTGTCTTCGGAAAGAATGGTAAGTATTTCTTCGTCCATTGTAGTGTAAGCCGTCTTAACACGTTCTTCTGCGGTCATTGCTTTTATAGAAGTGATGAGTTCTGTTTTATCCATAATAATTATTTTCCTTTCAAAGAAAATTATGATTATACTTATTCTATAGGTCACAAAGCCACATAACAAAAACACGCCCTGTTGAATAACAGGACGTATTCGTATAATATACGCACTAACGTGCAGGTTGCGTCTGTTGCTTTTGAACATCAACGCTTCGCTGATACTTACGCCACGCACTTGACGTGCGAGATACTTCGCTTCAATTTGCCGCCAAAAGCTCATGTCACTTACGTCACGCACTTAACGTGCGAGATACTTCGGCTGATTAATAAGCACGACCTCAAGGATTACCTTCTTACGCCACGCACTAACGTGCGGATTGCTTCTGCAAAACATCAGAATGCCTTTAAATTTGCCGCTCTTACGCTCCGCACGAACGTGCGGGTTGCTTCTAAGCCTGCCGATTCTGCCGTTTCCCATATCGCCGACTTACGCTCCGCACGAACGTGCGGGTTGCTTCTTTCTGCTGCAAACTCGTCAAATTTTGCAAGCAGTCTTACGCTCCGCACGAACGTGCGGGTTGCTTCAGCAAAATTGCACAATTGTGCGTGATGCCTGTACGGATTTTATGTACAGGGTTTGTACCTTACCGAGAGTTTGACTACTACCCGAAAGCAGAATTACGTCCACTTGCTCGGTTTAAGGACGCTAAGTCGCCCTATTCGTATGCGAATGCTCCTGCTCTTTCATGTGAGCTTGCGGTTCGCACACGACACTGTTTTGAATGACTTAATTATAGCATAATGTATTGCAGTTGTCAATACAAAACAATATAATATGTGCAACCAATAAGCCTTGTAGATTTATCGTTCCATTTTTTGTGTTTTTTCGTGTTCTTGTCCGTTCCTTATTGCAAGTGTATCGGTTGCACTTTTTGCAATGTCTTCAAACGAATCTTTTGACAGCTTAACAAGTGCCTCTCTGCTTACATTGTGGTTATTTATAATAGCCTTTTTCTCATCGTATGATGCGCCTGCAACCATTGAATCAAGCGTGTATGTAGGTGTCTTAGGGTTCTTTGCAACTGCAATTCGCACCGCTTCTTCCTTGTCTGTTGCAAGTTTATCTAAGCCGATACCTCTTTCAGCAACTGCGGCACGAACAATCCGAGACGAATCACCTGTATATTCCATCAGGAGATTGATATTATCTGTTACTCGTGCTACTGATTCTCTTACTATAGCGTTTTTGTCATGTGCAAGAACATCAAGCCCGTAGCGGAAGCTTGCCGCTTTTGCTCTGTCTTCAGGGTTAGGGCTGTTAAGCAAAGCCTCTTTATTTTCTTTTGCATCAGCCAATATATCGGTTATAGCAGTTTGAGCTAATTCCCTAACATAATGTTCTTTAGCTTGTGTCATTATGTCGTGTAACACTTCTATTGTTGTGCTGTTTTTTGTAACCAAAGAAAGTATTCTATCTGAAGTGTCGTGTGCAAAGCGGTCAATACTCATTCCATTATCAACCAATTTCTGAGCAACGGCTAAACGTACAAGAGGCGAGCTGTCTTTTGCAAGGTCGTCTAAGTGCATGGAGAAATCCATATTTGCTACAGAGCAGGCTCTGACTTCGGCATCACTGTGTTTAGCCAAAGTGTAAAGCGTGTCGAGCATAGTGTAATTGTTTTGTGCTACAACACGAGCAACGTGTGGAGAAATATCATTAGACAACTTTGCAAGTGTTAAAGGGTTTGTTGTCTTTTCGGCAACCATTGCTCGGATTGAAGAACTTTCATCAGCGGCAAGAGTGTCAAGAGCATAACCGTTTTCTGCGAGAGCCATACGAACACGGGCATCTTTGTCGTGTGCAAGCTTTTCAGGCTTATATCCTCTCCTTGCCGCTTCTGCCCTGTCTTCCCAATTGTCGCTTTTAGCGAGTTTTGCCAACTGTCTGTTTTCTTTGAATTTTTCAAACATAATATTTTTTCCTTTCTATTTTAAGCCTTTCATCTGTCAAGATGAGCGGCTTTTTTGCTTTCGCTTTTTTGAGAAAGTTTTTCTTCCGTTTCGCTTGCTACTTCACGTACCTCTTTGTATTTACTCTTTTTGAGTTGTTCCAAAGCATATCCCTGACGTGCTACTTCTTTTAGGACAGAAGGAAATTTGTCTTTACAAAGTATATCAAGAGCATAGCCCTGTTTTGCCACTTCTGCTCGTACCTCAGACATTACATCTTTGCAAAGAATATCGAGAGCATAACCGCATTTTGCCGCTAAGATACGGTTGTTACTGTCTTTGCTTGTAGCAAGGTAATCAAGTCTTTCCATTGCCGTGCTTCGTACACCAGTATCTTTGTCGTCTTTCAGTTTTTCCAAGCCGTAATAAGCATTGGCAACCGCTGTACGCACTTCGGGGCTTTCGTCATTTACGAACTTACTCAGATTGCAACCTCTGCGAACAGCTTCAATACGGCTTTCTACAAGAGGGCTGTCGATAAGTATTTCGTTGTATTTGGTATCAAATGCTTTTATAAACTGATTTGCATAACAACTACCTCTATCGAAAGCAGTTCCAAATATTTCTTTTCTGCCGTGTAAGATAAGCTCCGCAGTAGGTATATTATCCTTGTTCATATAATTGGTAAGTTCGAGAGCCACTTTATCTGCACAATCAATGCCAATGTGCTTGCAGGTAAGGTATGTAGCAATCAAAGACTCAATCTTCTGCACCTTTGCGGAACTTATATCATTGGATTTAATGCCTGTAACACTTTGCGGCGCAGACGCAAATATTCCTGCCGCATCTTTGTATATAGCATTATAAAGATTTTGAGATATAGAAATATCTTTGTCAAAATCGAAAGTGGCATCTTTTCCTTTGAGTGTCGTTGCTATAGCACGTCCTACTTCCTCAGCGTTTTCTACGCCTTCGGTAAGAGGCTTGCGAAGATTTACTATTAAATCATAGTTGTCGTTGGCTCTATCAAGAGGTCGTGTTTGAGAAATATCATAAACATAACCTATGGTATAGCCTTTGATTTCATTTAGTTTACCCTTTTCGTTAAGCTCCCTCATCATACTGTCGTGCTTACGCTTATAGGTTGTACTATTGCTATCATAAAAAGCTGATGAAAGGAACTTATCAATGTCTTGTTCGGAAGTCAGCGTGACGGCTAACGGTCTCCATATTTTGATGCCATTTTTTGCTTCACCGACAATAAGCGGTCTTTTATAGTTTTTAAACCAATCGTTGCTACCCTTCACAGCTATTGCATTAGGACGCTGTTTGTAAACCATAGCAATATTGTTAAGAGAATATTTTGAAAGGTTTGCCTTTAAGTCAAGAAAATTTGTATAATCTTTACTTTCAAACATTTTGAGCATACTGTCGTATGTCATTTGACGTAAGATTTCGTTGTTTTTTGCTTCACCATATTCCTTGATTGATACAACAGGAACGTTGTATTGTTCTGAAACAGCTTTCCTCAACGATTCCTTATCGTATGAACCGCTTGCATCAACGTCAAGAACAACATTTGCATTAAGTTCATAATAGTGGCTCATATAGTCATAGGTTTTTTCATCAATGAGCTTGTTTTTATAATCTTCATTGATTACAGACACACCACTTTCAATGATTTCGTCAATTTCAAAATCTTCTCCCGCTCTCAGAGCCGCTTCTTTGCTTGCGTAGTAATCCTCTCTTTCTTCCTCTTCTTCTTTTACCATTTCGGCAAAATCTTTTTCAACTTCCCTTGCTACATTATTACGCATTATTTCGTAAGTGGGTAGCTGTTTGAAATCGTATTCGATTCCTCTACAGGTTATCTTTTTTGTTTCCATTTTAATACCTCTTATCATTATTTTAAAAATAAACTTCTGTTATTTTTTGTTCTGTTTTATTAATGGTTCAATAAGCCACATTGCAAGCCTTAACGCATCATACAGCTATCTTTCGATGCCGATTTTGCCTTTTTCTTTGCGTTCTTTAAGGGCTTCTTTAGCTTTTTGGCTTACGCATAATTCCTCGTCTTTTAAAAGCATAACAAGCGTTTTATAAGGGGTGTTTCTGTTTCCCGCAACAGCTTGACGAACCCATTGGGCATCGTCCTTTGCAAGCTCCTTCAATACGGCTATTGGAGTATTTGAATTTTCTGCGACATAACAACGAACCCGCCATGCGTTATCCCTTGCAAGCATTTCAAGTATTTCAGCAGGCGTGTATACATTCTGTGCAACAACCCAACGAACATAGATACTTTCATCTACAGCAAGCTGAAATAATAATGCGACAGACGTACTCACGTTATTTGCAACATTTGCACGAACACCGACATATTTATCAAACGCAAGAGCTTCAAGAAGAGTGGCGGGAGTATCAGCTCTTTGAGCTAACACCATTTTTGCTTCATAAGATAACTCTTTTAACTCTATTGTGTCTTTCATATTGTTTTTCCTTTCTGAACGCAGATTGTCTTTGCATTTTATTTATGGTTCATAAAGCCACATAATAAAAAAAGCCTCTCTCCTATTTAAGGAAAGAGGTTTTTGAATTTATGTATTTGTTTAGGTAAACAGATACCTGTCATACGCTATAGCTCTTGCTTCATTCAAAGCAATTGCAACAATGGGGTCTGATTGTTTAGGATTTTCTATGACAGCGTTTACTGCTTTCTCACATAATAATAAAAGGTTTTCATCAAGTAACTCTTTATCTTTTATGCCATCTCCTATTATTTTCTTTGATATAGGGAATCCGTAGTTTTTGTACATTTCTTTAAGTTTATCATCGGTTATTGTTATATTATCGCAGTCATCGTATTCGCCGTCAATAATGGCATTTGCCTTACATATCAAAGGTGCGGCTCGCTTTTCTCGTGAAAAATATGTGAAGAACGCATCTATAAAACCCATATTAATATTATATTGAAACTTTTCTTCGACCAAGTATTGTATAATTTCATCACAATGCTGTTCTATATAGATAGCGTCTTCGTCATCACATTCATCTATCGGTATGGTTGATGATAATACAAAGCCGCCTTCATTAAGCGTTTTAAAACATAGACCATATTTTCTTATCAGATTATCAATAGACATAATTACCCCCATGTATTAGTTCGTTATCGAATTTACTATATTATATCATTTTGTGTTGCAAATGTCAATACAAAACAAGCGAAGGATAAATTTTCGGATAAAAAATCCCATTTGCATTGAACAAACGGGATTGTATTTTTTCATTGTATCAAGTTTGGCAGTCGATATTCATTTCAAACATACCAAAATACTTATATTACACACTGCCGTGTGGGTTGCTTCTCGGTGAGCTTTTCTTCAATGTCTATGTAAGGTCTTACGCCACGCACTTATCGCCATTTTGCTCAAGTATGGACATCTTACGCCCCGCACAAACGTGCGTGTTGCTTCAGCAAAAAATGCACAATTGTGCGTGATGCCTGTACGGATTAAATGTACAGGGTTTGTACCTTACCGAGAGTTAAGCTACTGCCCGAAAGCAGAATTACGCCCACTTGCTCGGTTTAAGGACGCTAAGTCGCCCTAATCGTGTGTGAATGCTCCTGCTCTTTTGTGTGAGTTTGCGCTTCGCACACGGTTACTGTTTCAAATTCTGATTACTTATATTATATCATTTTGTATTGCATTTGTCAATGCAAGGCTTTTTGTCCATATCACATTCTATAGAGAATTTCTTTTATATCAGATTCGGGTATCTCTTTGGCATAATTGTTATTACCAAAATTCACTATTTCCCCGATTTCGTATTGAAATACCATTCTGATTTTTCCGTTACGAACTTTTTTATCAGTGTATAGCTTTTGCGTAAGAACAGATTTATCAATGTAGTCGGGAACAAGCACAGGGAGCTTTGCTCTCTTACAGAGGCTTATTATACGTTGCACGTTATCGTGAGAGATATACCCGTATTTTTCACCGAGAAGAGCCTGAGCAATTAAGCCTATTGATACGGCTTCACCGTGAAGAAGGGCGTAATCGCTTACTGTTTCTACAGCTCTACCGACAGTGTGACCGAGATTCAAAACCTCACGCAGTCCTGATTCACGCTCGTCTTTCATTACTACCTTATATTTTACCGCACAGTTATGTTCGGCTATGTATTCACAGGCTTCTTTGTCATTTACAAGTATCTTTTCAATGTTGTTTTCAAGATAACTGAACATCTCACTATCAGCTATACAAGCGTGTTTAATCGTTTCAGCCAAACCGCTTGATATTTGTCTCTCAGGCAGTGTTTTCCACGCATCTATGTCAATATAAACTTTCTTTGGCTGATTGAATATACCTATGAGATTTGTTGCCAAAGGTGTGTCTACTGCTGTTTTGCCGCCCACTGAAGCATCTGCCGCCGCAAGTAGCGTAGTTGCATAGTTGATAAATGGAACACCCCTTCCAAACGTTCCTGCAACAAAACCTGCAAGGTCGCTGACAACACCGCCGCCAACTGCAATTACACAGCAGTCACGGCGATAACCTTTTTCAAGCATTGAGTCCTCAACAAATTCTTTCATTGCTCTGGTTTTTGATTTTTCTCCGTTTGGTATAACAAACATATTGGCATGATAGCCTGCGTTGAGTATTTTGTTATATATTTGTTGAGCGTACAGCGGAGCAACAATGTCATCTGTTACAACAGCAAATTTCCTTACATTGCCGCTAAGACCGTTTTTTATATCGTTTATCAATACGTTTGTAAGATTTCTGCCTATTTCAATTTCATACGAATCATCAACTGTTTTCTTTAAATCACAATGATATATCATATTTTCTCCTCTTATTGCATATAGCCGCTTTATCAATTGTAGAATTTGCTTTTTTGCCCTAATTATAACACAGCAATTTGTTGAACGTCACAAAATTGCTGTGATTGTGGCAAGATTGATATTCTTTTAAAGAATGTTTGCCATATAAACGAGTAATGATTATTGTGCATAATTTACAATGTATATTGTGTATTTTTTTACAAACAGCACAAAGAAAACGTATCATTTAAATGTTGCAAATCCGTTCGTTTTGTGTTATAATTGAGATGTCAATAATATTGAGTGTTCGCTTAAATTTTATCATAAAAACGGCGGTACATGAATACATATTATTCGTGTTAAACAAACCAACCTTAGATGCAAAAATGGGTTAGCGTCTGAGGTTGATAAAAAATTATAATTCTGCTTGACTTTTGGTTTGTTTTGTGATATAATATAAAGGTCGTTTTTGAAGTATTTGTGCAAAAAAAGAGCGGAAGAATGGATTAATAGCCACCCTTTCGCTTGGAAGAAGCAGAGAGCAAAGCCATAGGTTCTAAATACGGACTTTGTTTTGCTTCGATAAATTAAGCTACATAGATAGACTCCTAAGACACTCTTTACATATCTTTACGTATATGTATATACATGAAGAAGCACAGACGAATCCCTTTGAGTCTTATCTTTATGATGAGCATATTGTCACAAATCTTTTCGATTCCGATGATATTGCTTATTGCTATCATACACAATGCGAAAGTAACCAAAACGGTTATTATGCCAAGAGTATTGGCATCTAACTGCGACGACCCCGCCTCAGTGTAAATAGCAGATAAGAATTGCAGAAAACAGGCTGTTAACTCTGTCATTTTATCATCCTCCTTTCAATTAAAACTGAAAGGGTGACTCTTCCGCCCTTTATGAGAGATTGCCCTTCTCGTAGGATAAAGCAAACCCTTTGGGTGCTATTATATCATGAAAGTTTGGAAATGTCAAGAGGTTTGTCTATAAAACGTAATAAATTTTTATATAAATTTGAAAATTCCCTTACTGAATAGGTAAGGGAATTTTTTATGCAAGTTATTATTCTTTCATTGCTTGACCGCCCTGTAAAAGTTATCTTTTTCAAATCTGTTTGCTACGGGGTCAGATAAAACAAGGTATGCGTGATTTCGCCATTTTTCACGCAAAGCCTTTTGTTGATGCTGATATGTGCCTTTAAGTTCATGTTTTCTTGACGTGCTTACTTCGTTATACCACCACATATACTTAATCAATTTTGCATGAGCATACCAACTTTCACACCATTTAAGTAGTTTTTTACAATCGTTTTGTAGTTGTGATTCATACCCACATTTCCATTTGGCATCAAGTCGGAATGTATATCCCCACCAATTTCCATCTTCGTCCTCAAATTGTATAAGAACTGGACGTAATCTTTGAACTATTTCTTTGATGTATTGTGGCACATCGTTTTGTGTTAATAAACAAGCTTTTCGGCTCATTGCGTTTCCTTTCTGCTCTCATTATATCATTCTGCTTTTATAGTGTCAATGCGTCAAAAGTAAGCTGAATCATATCGTTTTCCTTTTCCATCGGCTTTTCGTTATCAAAGAAACGGTATTCGTCAGGATTGCTGTAATAAGCGTTTACTTCTCCTGAAGCTCTTACCATTCGCTGAGACAGGTATCCGTGAATGTAGAGGTTTTCTATGGACTTGCATCTGGATAAAGCGACATATAGCTGTCCGTTTGAAAAGATTTCGGGGTTGAGGTTCATTTTGTCGTAGGTTTGTCCTTGTGACTTGTGAATAGTAACAGCGTATCCCAAGCGCATCGGATATTGCACCGCAAAGCCTACTTCGTCTCTTTTTATTGAAAGAGTTCCTTTGTTATTTTTGAGCGAATACATATACTTAGAAAACTTCTTTTTCCCTACAGGCACGACTTCTTCGACACCATCAAAATCGACATATATTGTATCGTCTTCAAATGCAACGACAGTTCCGACAGAACCGTTTTGATAAAAACAATTTGTGGTGTCGTTGCTTGTCATTACTACTTTTGCACCTATTTTAAGTTCAAATACATCTTCGCACAAACGGTCTTTTTCACTTACTTCGCCGTTGTATATTGCATTGCTCTTATATAGCTTGCCTTTCAGCTTTGCCAGTTCTTCGGCGTTTTTAGCGGCAACAGTCTGATTGCGTCCGCAGACCCATATTGCGTCTTTAATCTCTTTTTTACAAGAGTACCGCTTGAAGAAGTCAAGGCAAGAAATATCGCCTTTCTTGCATAAATCCAATGCGTGACAAAATTCTGCACTTTCCTGTCTCATTATCTGAGTAAGATTGCAGAGCTTTACGCCGAACGACCGCCAGTATTTTGATTGGAACGCATATCCTGCGCCCACATCTTTTTTGTAAAAGCGTGTCAGAAATTCTGATTCATTTGCTTTGTTGTTTATAACGGGAGCAAGCTGAAAGAAATCACCTACAAATACAAGCTGTATAGGGTTCTTTCCTGCGTTTACTCTTACCTTGTTCTTTTGCTTAACGGCTTTCATAACCTTATCAAAAAGGTCAATACGAACCATAGATATTTCATCTATAAGCAGAACATCGCAGTTTTCAAGGAAATCAACATTTTTAGCGTTATTGAAGTCCATACCGACTCTTATACCAAACTGTGAGTGTATGGTTGCGCCACCGATTTCGTTTGCCGCTACGCCTGTAGGAGCGGTCTTTATAAGACTTATTTTTTCATTATCGCAGTAATCGGAAAAAGCATTTACAAGGTATGATTTTCCCGTGCCTGCGTTTCCTGTGATAAAAATATTTTCGCCGTTTTTCAATCTATTGAAAACAGCCTTTTGTTCGTCATTAAGGCTTGCGTAAATTTCTTCGTTTGTCTTTCGTGTAATCAACGCTTTTCTCCTTTTTTATCAAGCTGTCGCTGTCAAGATATTCGCCCATTTCAAGTGAATTTTTTCTTTTGTAATCGTAGAACTCAATCAGAAAATCTCTTAATTGTCCGTTGTTCATACTCCGTATGTAATCACCATTTGTTTTCGGGTTATTCTTTTTTAGTATCATTTTTGTGTATTCCACCACATATTGCGGTGGATTTCGCAAATTGGCTATCCATTTGGCAACAGTATCTGTTCTGATTCCTAACAAATCGGCAAGCTGTACATAAGTCAGTCCCGATTCTTTCCAAAGCTCTCTGAATTGTTCGGAAGTTGTAACTTCTTTTTTATTCTCTTTCTCTTCCATGTTTTTATCCGTTCTTATTTTTAAATATCTCTGCGGGTATTTCCTGCTTTGCTTCGTAAATAACATTGTAAACGAGATAAATTGTTGACATACCTGCGCCAAACAAAATCTGTGTAAAGCTGATTACCTTACCACCGTTTTCGTTAATCAATTTTACTGCTTCGTTTACTTTGCTGTCTACTTTATTTTTCTGAACATCTGAGTATGTTACTTTTACAGTCTTGATAAAACGTGTTGTATTTTCCATTGTGTTTACCTCTTTTTCCCTTATGCAGAAATACGGCATAGCGATTGTGAAATTGTCTTTCCTTGCTATGCCGTATATTACATTTTGCTTTTGTTACGTTCTGTTGTTTCCCCAACCACTGTTGTTATTATTTCCCCAACCGCCATTGTTCTGTGGTGGCTGTGAATTATAAAAATCAGTGTTGTTATAGCCGTTATTGTTGTTATAACCGCCATTGTTCTGTCTGCCGTTAGTTTGCCGCTTCAGTTCGTTTGTATCGCTGTCTTTTACGTCATCAATCGAAAATAATGCGTTAAGGCAATACTTTCTTGCGTAGCTTGATGCTGTGCCAGTACACTGGTCTGCTGACATCTGCTTGTGCTGTGCTTCCTTTGCAAATGCAGAAGTCTTTATTTCCTCGCCGTTTTCGCAATTGATAAAGTGAGCGATAGCCTTAACATAAGTGTTCGGTCTTGTAACGACACCGTTGTTGCTCTGCTCTGTGATTTCGCCTATGGTTTCGATAGCATCTTCCATATACAGAAGACAGTTGTATTCGATACATAACGGTTTGACAGCTTCGAGTATTGATTCAGCATTTCTGTACCAATAGTCGCCGCAATCGCAGTACAGATTCTTTGGCGCATTCAATGTTGCACTTATTCTTGCAAGCTTTTCATAGGTCTTTAGCTTGTTGAACTCCTCGTTCATCTTCGGTATTTCCTTTTTTGTCGGTGTCGGACGCTCTGCGTTGTTGGGAGCGGGCGGTTCGTTCATCGGCGGTGTAGGAACAGGTGCGTTATTATACCTCTGCTGAGAAGGCTGTGGTGTTCCTCTGCTCCCCCACTGTGCAGGTGGCTCAGGTGGAAGCGGCGGTGCTTCGTACTCTCCTGAAGGTACAGGCGGTACGTTGTTCTGCTCAGGCTCATCGAAAGGATAACCTTCATCGTTGTATGAGCCGTTGCTTGTGGTGACGTTCTCTGTCTTTTTTGAGTATGCCATATTCATTTCTCCCTATAGAAATATTGTAGGCTGAAGGTAACTTTCCCTTGTTACCTTTTCTTTTGTTATATGTATTATAGCACATTTACTGCTCAATGTCAAGCAATTGTGGCGGTTTAAGGTAATATTTTTACCTAAATTTTTCTTTAAGTGCCACAATATCGTATGATATAGAATCATCGGAATAATACTTAATTTCAAGTATGCCCGTTACTTGTTTTCCTTTCTTATCAAGATATTTTTCGTATGAGGAGTCGCCTCTTATCGTGTATTCTTTATCTTCATATACAACAGTGATACGATTTTCTTCTTCAGTGTGCATAGGCGCAAAAAAAGAGACATATCGAGTCCATGTAAACAGCCCCCAAAAAGCGGCATCGCTATGTGAACTGTTAACAATCGTTACATCAACATTTTTGTATTCTTTTCTTACAACACTTGGCAAGGAAGATGCAAAATATATTAACGTTGTTATTAAACCCGCTATGATGGTTGTTATAAGCAAGATAATAAACGCTCTTCCCGCTTTAAGCTGTGCTTCGTGATTGTTACCTACCGCTATCATGGAAGTGAAATCTTTCTTGGACTTCTCTTGTAATATTATTTTGATAGTACCTGCAACTATTGTTGCTACAATAAGTATAATAAATATTATTTCCATTTGTTTTTTCCTCACATAGAATAACCGAATATTAAGAAGCGTAAAAATACATTATCAATGTTATCAAGCCCCCTAAGAAGACTATTATGAACAAGGACGAAAATATTATTTCTGCTTTTTTTTGTGCTTTACGATTGTTGTCTAACACTGCCATTGAAACGACAGCTAATGTTGCTATAGTCAGTAGCACAACAAGGAGTGAAAGAAGAATTACTTTCATTTATTTTCCCTATTTGATGTTGCTCGTGCTATGTCGTTGTTTGAAACCGCATCTACAAGTGTCTTAATGTTCTCAGTCATAACTTACCTCATTTTTGGTTTCTATTTGTTTAATAGGAGTTTCGTCTGAAATGCCTTTCATTAGATTACTAATTTTAAACATTTCTGCTTTTGGAAGTTCTGTAGGCTTTTCTCCTTCTTTAAGACTTCCAAAAATTTCGTGTTTCTGGATAAATGCTTTCATCAGCATTTCCTTATCCTTTTCCCATATCCGCTTATAGAAATCAAAAAGAAATTCTATTTCAACTTTTTGAATAGCCGTGCAGTGTACAACCATACGATTACGGCAAAGCCTGCCGCTTGAAGTATATCGAATGTCGTAAATTTCGTCTGTGCTGTTGAGTACCTTATAAATGGTTTGATGAAGAATGCGAAGTTGTTCTTCTCCGTGGTATTTGAGTTCATAGTCATAAGAAGCAGTGTCCTCGTCATCTATATCATCGAGAGATAACTCGTACTTCTTCAACAACTTGTCAAGGATAGCCTGTGCCTGTTCCCTTTCTCCCCCCACGCCTTTAAGAGAAAGGTTGTATATTTTTTTGAGACGTTCTTTCTTGTTATCCATAATACACTCCTTTATACTGCCTTTCTGAAATCAGACAGTATGTTAGCAATCAGAATGTCATCTTGTATGATTTCTTTGATATAATCTGAAAAAGCATTATCGTTGCTTTTACCTGTGCTTAAACCGTCACAGCCATAAAACCACAAAAGTATTCTATCATCAAAGGAAAGCTTTTGTTTATTCTTTCTTATTCGGGAAATTTTGCTTTGCATTGTCCCCAAGAAATCTTCAAGGCTGTTTGTGGTAATAGCTCTGTTTATGCCTCTTTCAAGTTCGTTGATTTTACTTTCGAGTAAAGTAAAAAGAAGAAGCGCCAATTTATGATGCTTTTCCTTTTCATATATCGGTTCTATGTTTCGCAGATAGAAATAAAGAGAGGGATATTTCTGACATAATTCTTTATTGTACAGCGGTGATATAATTGTCAGACTGTCATAATGGTAATCTGTCTTAATATGCCTGATGTCTTTATACCTATCTGCTACACAGAGTATGAAAGGTTTTATCATATTACTTTCTTTCGTTGTCGTATACGATATTGTCGATTTTAAGCGTTCCCTTGTCATTAACAACGGTGAAGTCTGCACTTTTGGCTGTGTCGTATATATCCATATACTCTACATAAACAACGGCACTCTTCTCGTCTGATGACGTAATCTTTGCCGATGAAGTATCCCACTTGTTTTCACCTGCTGACATTGAATCGGCAATCACTTTGAGCTGACCGCCATCATCAACAAAGAAAGGAATAACACCTTTAAGAGCAACGCTGTAAAACAGCTTTTCTGCGCCGTCTGCTGTGAAATACTTTTCAGTATCTTCCTGCATTTCTTTTATGCTCTTATATGTCTTTACAGGTGCATATCTGAAGCCGTTTTCGTCCTCTGGCAGTGTGTTATAATCGTAATTTTCTGTTTCGGGGTTGCAACGAAGATATATGTCATAAAATGCTTCTGACTTTTCAATCAGTGCGGGCATCTGCTCGTCAACAAGAGTTTCTATAGATGCGTTTTCGTTCGGAGCGGTAGTTGCTCCGATAGATGTTTCGTTGTTACCACTGCAAGAGCAGAGGCTTGTTGTCATAGCGGCAAGAGCCGTGATTGTTACGATAATCTTCTTTGTAAATGTGTTCATCTTTTTCTCCTTTTAATCAGTTGAATATATAATAATGACCGATTTCGCTGTATGTTTTCATAAAGCGTGAACTTGCGTTACCGCCTATAAGAAGTTCTATAGCGGGGTCAAAGATATATGTTGTTCCATTTATGTCTATCTCAGCCCATGTATGTTCTCCTGCTCCACCACTCGGATTGGTGTGATAACCATAAATCATGCGTGTTTCAAAACCAATAGCACGAGACATATATGTAAACGCACCAGTAAAATCGTAGCAAATACCATAGCCCTTTTCAAAGAGGCTCATAGCATAAAGCTGTTCGGCGTACTGCTTTTTGTTCTGAGGGATAAGAACTACTCTTTCTGCATATCTGTACTGCATAAGATAATTATATATTGCTCTCAGCTTATCGGCATCGCTCATATTATTCTTAATGAGTTTATCAAGCAGAGGGAATATAACATTATCAAGAGGCTCATAGCCAGATGATATATATTTTCCGTTCTTTACAGGCTTAGGTTTGTCTTCTTTTTTCATAGAGCTTGTTATAGGAACAGGCTTAGGAGCGGGCGTTGTAACCGTTGTTGTGGTAGTAGTTGTTACAACAGTAGTCATTACAACCTTTTCTTCACTCAGATAATCGCTGTGAATAAAAGTGCCGTCCTTCAGCTTATAGTATCCTGTATCTGTTATAGCGGTTACTGTAACTTCGTCATTTATATCGTACAGCTTAACGGTTTCAGCACCGAGAACTGCTTTCTTTCTGCTGTAACACGATACCGCAAGATACTTCTTTCCTTCAGCTTTTGTTTCCGTCCATTCGGGAACGGGCTTTGTAGTAACAGGTGTAGAAGTCTCAGTCGCCTTTGTACTCGTAACGGTTGTTTCGACAGGCTTAGTTGTATTTGCCTTCGTTGATGTTACCGATATGCTTGTTGTTTCTGCTTCCGAAGTTGAGATGCACTCATCAGAACTGTTCGTTGTAGCGACAGGCGTTACTTTGCGATTGTTCTCAACATAAGAGGGAGAGTTTTTGTTTGCATTGTTTGCACAGCCGCTGAAAGCTGTTACAGCCATTATTGCAGTTAGCGTAATTGCAATTATTCTTGTACTTTTCATTTGTTTTTGCTCCTATAAAAAAGAAATACTATTGTAATCACGGAGATTACAAGAGTTTGGTAATATATATATAAACGACAGTTGTTGTCGTGAATCCCCTGTTTTCTCTTTTGTTACGTTATTTAGAGTGCTTTTTATTGACTTTTCCCTTGTCAATTCCTTTTTTCAAGCATTCTTCGCAGTATGTATGCCCTTTCCCGTCAGGCAATATATTTACCGCTTTTGCCGCTTCTTGCATTGTGGTAATCTGGTCGCTTCCCATACAACAGCTTGATTTACCACAACCCGAACACTGCACAGTGTATTGATTTGTGCTTTTACTCCACCATATTGGCATTTTTCCACTTCCTTTATTTTAGGCTTCCTTGTGCAACTGTTCAGCCATGTTTCGTATTTCATTAAACTCTTCTTCGTCATAATCTTCATTTATCGTAATAGTTGTATTGGCATAAGCACGAAGGTCAAGATTTTTTGTGCTGTAAGCAAGCCAGATAAGGTTATTTGCTTCTTCAAGACTTTTGGTGAAGACGTAAATAGGGTGTTCTTTATCTCCAACAGGATTGAAGCATATAACATACGGAATAGAAACTTTTTCTTTTTTCCACCAGAAAGTTATGCTATCCAATGCGTATATATCTGATGTTGTCACAAAATCAAGACTATTTTCAAGTTGAACAAGTACGTCTACCATGTTAAAATTTCCTTTCAACATTTGTTTTTTACTGCTTATATTATAGCATAATGTAATGCAAATGTCAATACAAAACCCTTGTTCAAAAGAATTTTATTTTTTCTTTTTTAAAAAATTATAGCCCTGCTTGAACGATACAAACGGGGCTAATATGAAGTTTATAAATCTCTTTGTATTTTGTTTTTGGTGCGTGGATTTGTATTATTTTCGCTTTTTTGAGATGGCGAGTTTGAAAAATATTTTTCACACGTCTCTTTTGATTTATTTATATAATTAAGTTCGTGGTTATCGTTCCATTCACCTATGTTTGCAATCTCAGTTTCAAACGGTGCTTGAATACAGTCAAAGCGACTGCTTAACATTTCTCTTGCAAATGTTTCAATGTCATTGCATTCCTCGTATGCGCCATCATCGGGGAAAATCATATATCCTGTTACTTTTACTATCTGAGCCATAGTGTCATATCCTTTCTGCTTTTTTTAGTTAGTGCTTCTATAAAAGAATGACGCTTTATAAATCTCTTTGCGTTTTGTTTTTTGGACGTTGTTCTTTATTGTTTTCCGTCACTTCTCTTTTCTTTCTCATTGCTTATCTGGAAAAATCCTCTTGTTTTTTGTGCCTGATATTTAAGTTGTCGTGTTCATAGCTTTTCTGTCTTTTTTGAGCCAGTGTTTCCATAAAAGCGTCTATTTCATCAAAGTCTTGTTTTACCTCTTTAAGTTCTTCTAATGATAATTTTCTTTGACTACCGTTTTTGTCGTAGGTGCAAAGAGAAAAGCCTTCGTAAGATTTTACTACCTGTACGATGTTTCTTTTGTCAAGGTAGACACTGTATTTGCAACCATAAACTTCTCCAATTTGACTTTTGAGTTGGTTTGTAAGGACGCTGTATTCATCATGAGTAACAAAATATTTCATTTCCTCATTTAGGCAAACCGCAAGTTGGTGATGGAATATACGGTCGATGTATTTACCGATGTTATCAAAATGTTGAATGCGAGTAGTATCACCAAAGAAGCGTATTATTCCACATTTGAAATAGTTATCTATCACCTGTTCAGAATCATTTCTTTTCAGCCATGCTTTAAGAGAAACGGTTTTCACTTCGCCGTAAGAATCCTTCGGCAGAGTTTCTTTTTCATTGTCAAATTTATTAACAAGATTTATGACATAACTGAGCTTTCCGTTTGTCATTTCATCAACAAATTTGATTTTTTCTTCTTTGGAGATAGCGTTCTCGCACTTGAATATATAAGGTGCTTTGTATGTATTTTTAAATACTTCGTAGCTACTCCATTTTAGATTTTCATTAATTGCTTCTTCTCTGAGTCGCATATCTTCTACTTTCCATTCAAACATTTTGTTACCTCTCATTCATATCGTATGTTTTTCTTCTCTTTTGAACGTCTTTATTTTGTTGTGCCATTGTCTCATTCAAAGGCACGTCTGTTTTCTACAAATTTATTTCTCTTTACCTTACTTATGGTTCACAAAGCCACATAACAAAAACACGCCTTGTCAAATGACAGGACGTGTATAAAATTGTGTGGTTGTTTCTCGTTATGTCTCCTGTTTGAACCTATTGATGTAATTCTTCCAAGCACACTTACACCACGTAGTGCCGTGCGGGTTGCGTCAGGCGTGTACAGCCTTGAGGGACTTGTATACGGTCTTACGCCACGCACTTCACGCACTTGACGTGCGAGTTATTCCTCACTTTTTATGGTTATGATAGAAGCAATAACACTTACGCCACGCACTTGACGTGCGGGTTGCGTCAGTGCATCTGTATGGACGTGCTGTGCAGGTTCATCAACTTACGCCACGCACTTGACGTGTGAGCTACTTCTGCGGCGAAGGAAAATACACACGTATTGCGGGCGCTTACACCCCGCACTTAACGTGCGAGCTACTTCAGCAAATGCACTAATATGCGTGATGCCTGTACGGATTAAATGCACAGGGTTTATACCTTACCGAGAGTTTGGCTACTACTCGAAAGCAGAATTACGCCCACTTGCTCGGTTTAAGGACGCTAAGTCGCCCTATTCGTATGCGAATGCTCCTGCTCTTTTATGTGAGCTTGCGGTTCACACACGGTTACTGTTTTAAATTCTGATTACCTATATTATAACACAACGTGTTGCATTTGTCAATACATAATGCTATATGTAATGCTTTAGTTTTTTTGCTATTGCTATTCCGCAATTAGGGCAGTAGTTTGGTTCTACTTCATAATAGTCGCTTTTTTCGTTATCATAGCCCATAAGATTATGACAAGTGAATCCACATTCTGAACAGATAAATTCGTCCAAAGGGTTTCTATTTGTTTTGTTTATACCGTACTTTATCAGTTTTGCGTTATCTTTCATCATATTCAAAATCTTTCTGCTTTTCAAGCTGATTATAAGCCATTTCATAACCGACCGCCCATAGGTACACACGCATATTTATACTGCTTCCGCAATCATAAAGCCACTCATAATACTCTGAGTCCAGTTCTTGCAAGAAGTTTGTCATATCTGTCGAATAATGCAGTTTGGTATCTGAATACCAATTCTCATCAATATCCGATTTCACAGCTTCCCAAAGTTCTTCTTCTGTATCGGCAGAATACCATAAATGCTTTTTGCAGGCTTCAAGCAATTCGTCAGTCTCTAACTCCATATAGTTTTTCAGTTGATATTTGATGCCCTCATAAGCGTTATCTGGGTCGTAGACATATTTATCAGTCGAACACTGGAATTTGCTTATGAAGTAATAAATATCTTTGAGATAGCTTTTCATTTCTTTCGGACTGACTGCGTTATACCATGTTGCAACGCAGTCACCCAAATCGCCGCTTATTATCAGGTTGCCTCTTTTTTTGTCGAGAATGTAATTAACGTAATGGTCGATACTTCCATCGGCTTTGCGCCAATCGAAAATTAAATAGCGGTCAGTATCCTGTATCAGAGTTGCCTTATGCGAAGCAAACCTTTTTTTACAATCGTTTAATATTTCTTCTTCAATCATTTGTTTATCTCCTTTATCAGTTCGGGGTTGTCATAGATGTTACCGATGACCTCGACAATATCACAACAATCATCATTTACTTGATTATAGTAGTTCCACATCAGCTCATACAGCGAAATGAAATTATCCGAATTATGAAAGTAATTGCAGGTATCACAACTGGTGATTTCTTTTATTATGCTGTCGAGGCATTCGTAATCTTTACCTGCAATCATGCCTATACCAAACGCTCCAAATTCGTATGTTACAATTCCTACTTGACCATCAGGTGTCTTAACTATATCTCCCTTAAAAATTTCCTTACGATTTTTATCTGTCAGTTCTGCGCACTGACCTACGGTTTCGGGTTCAACGTGATAACAGTCAAATCCGTCCTCGTCCGCTCCATTTTTCAGGTATATTTGTGTCGCACCATACTGTTCAACATAACTACCATATTTCCACTGTCTTTCACCTACTCGTTTCCCACGAAATAAACTCATTTATTCTTCTCCTCTCATTTTAGCTCCGCAGTGACAATAAGGATAGTTTTCTAATCTATCCCCGCAGATAATGTTTATTGTTCGACCACATAAAGAACACGTATAGAAATTATCTCGCTTGTCATAGCCTTCATTATGAATCCATTCACCGTATCTTATTTCTTCAGCTTCTATGGTAGGAATATCTTCTTCTATAGTTGCCATTAAAGTGTCAATTACATTCATTGCACTTTCCTGTTCGTTTATATTTTCACGGAAGACAGCTTTGTTACGAGATATAATAGCCATTGCCTTTATTCCTTTAAGAGCGTTAATAAGCTCTTTTTTTCGTATGCAGATTTTATCGTCCATTTTGTTTCCTTTCTAATTCGGTGTTTTTTGTCATTTTTATATATTCATTTCATTCTGTTTGTGCCTTTACATTTCCATTTGTTATCAGATAAGAACGAGAATTTAACGCTCTGACAGAATTGTTGTAACTATCTTCATAATTGTAAACTTCTTTAGATACCGTATATACTTCTACCGAGAACGAGTATTCTTTGAAAAGTTTGCTGAGAGTTTCAACAATTTCGTTATATTCATAAGGAGTTTTAGTTGTATATACGCAAGCGTTTATACTGTGACAATTTTTCAAGTATTCGTTATAATTTTCAAAGCGTCCCCATGCGTAAAAAAATTCCGATTGAGTATTAATAAACAACTTAAAATCAGAAGGATATTTTTCTTTGAGATTTTTATTTGCAACATCGTCAAACAGTACGGAGCAATAATTATCTGAATACTGTTCGTTTTGCCAAACCTGTACTTTAAATTGCCTTCCGTTTTTGTCTGAATATGTATAATATTTTGACCCCGAATTTTCGATTTCTTCTGAAACATAGGTAAAATTATCACCATTGTATTTAGTGCTTAAATACAATTCAATCTTGCTTGCATCGTTGTACTGACGCTCCAAACTATAAGTTAAAAACATTGCTATATACGTCACTAAAATTACCAAATAGTAGAGTATATTATGAGTAAACGCATTTTCTTTGTCACTGCTTTCAAGATGTATATGAACCACTGTTGAAATGCACGTAATTATTAAGGATAAGATGTATATAAAGAACATTTTTGCTCCTTTAGGTATCAAAGTGTTTTCGTTTATGCCTATATTATAGCATTTTGTAATGCAATTGTCAATACAAAACTACCTCGTTTGTCAGCTACTTTGCACATTATCAAGAGATACTATGCTGTTGTATAAGACCTGTAATTTGCTTTCCTTATCGTATTTTTCAATATGCAGATGACCGCTGAACCATTGCTTGTAATTTGTTTTATTCTTAATGCTTTCGAGAAAGTCCGATGTGTCATCTGTTATTGGTAATATTATTTTTTCTTCCGCAAATTTGTTTATAACTGACGAAGGAACTGTATGACTTAGGATATAGTCAACGTTATAATCGCACTTGGTTAAATTATTCATAGCGTTTTCTTTTTCATCTGGTTGTGCCAATTCTTTTTCCCACCAACTGATATTTGGTGTTCGATATTGCTTATCGTGTGAAGAAGCTCCACCAAAAGTAAAGAAGGTTTTACCGTCTATTTTGTACACCCCGCCTCTCATAAGATGATAGATATTTTCAGCGTGTGGGTGAGGCTGAACTTTGCCGCTGAACATTTCAGCTATGGGTTGTTTTTCCCAATAGTTGAAATTATCATGATTGCCGTCAATCCACAGTATTGTGTACGGGCGAGCGGCAAGCCATGTAATCCAGTAAAGATATTCGGCATACTGTCCTTTTTGTTTCATAATATCTTCGTCATAAAAAGGAAATCCGAAATCGCCTAAAATTATCAGATAGTCATTTCTTGTCAGTTCTCTGCTCTCTTTCCAATTGCGAAAAGAAAGTTTTTTAATATCTATCTCTCCGTGTGTGTCGCCAGTAAGGTAAATCATATTAACCTCTTTTCTTAATATGAAAGCCCCTGAAAGAACAGGGGCTTATAATTATCTTTCAATGTTGTGGTTTTTAACGCAATGATTCTCGATTTCTACTTTTCCTTTATCAAAAGGAACGTAATATTCTTCAAAGTCTTTTTTGTTCATTTGTTCGGGTTTATTAAATTGGCACAAGCCGTAATTTGTCGCTTTTTCGATTGTAATTGTATCCGCTTGTTCGTCAACAATATTTGCGAAAACAGAAAATTCGTTAATTGTGAATATATTATCATTTTTGACTGAAGCACATACATAGCTGTATTCTTCTGGAACATCTTTTACCTGAGCGTTGCTACATTCAAAGATGAAGCTATCTGTTCTTTCCGTTGCAAGTGCGTTTAACTGATTTTTTACATACTGAACCGTTGCCGCCGCATTGTGGTAAGCTGTACTGTCAAAACCGTATCTGTTACCTATATCTCTTAGCCTATCATCAAAGCCTACTCTATATCCTCTTGCGTTTATAGACATATCTGCTTCATAGAGCAAGACTAATTCGGGATATGTTTTGTAGGCAGTGTCAAAGTCAAAATCCTTATATGGCAACGTTTTGATAAAATCGGGGTTGAGTCCGTGATATTTAATTGCATATACATATCTGGGTTTTAATCCCATTGTTTCAAGCAATTCTGCACCGTATTCTTCGTGTCCTTTGTGTTGCTTTATGTACCCTATGTCGTGCAATAACCCCATAACATACATTTCGTCAGCAGGTAAACCATATTTTTCGGCGTTCTCACGCATATACTCAGCTACGCCTATATTATGTGCCATTTTAAAGCGGTTTATATGTTCTTTATGTGCGTGTTCACACCTTTTATCATTATCTTTCATTTTATTCGCCTTTCGTCTTATATTGTTTCAAACATTTCTGTAATGATATATTGTTAAGGACTGATGTGGCTTAATCTTACGCCACGCACATGACGTGCGAGTTGCTTCCAAGTATATACTACCGTCAGCAGACATCACGCATCTTACGTCACACACTTAACGTGCGGGTTGCGTTAAAGACATTTACCGATAAATACATACCGTTCATACTTACGCCACGCACTTGACGTGCGTGTTGCTTCAGCAAAAATGCACTAATATGCGTGATGCCTGTACGGGTTTTATGTACAGGGTTTGTACCTTACCGAGAGTTTGGCTACTACCCGAAAGCAGAATTACACCCACTTGCTCGGTTTAAGGGTGCTAAGTCACCCTATTTGTTCCAGTGTTAATGTTGATTATTGTTCTTTTTCTAAAGAGCGTCCTATAACTAAATTATTCGGAGTTTTTTTACCGTCAAATTCAAGAGTTATTTTATCTTCCCAATTCCCAATATTCATACAATTTGTCAAGAGCCTTTTCAACATCTCCAGTGTACGCTTCTGATTCTTCGGCTTGTGGATTGTCAAGAAATTTATCTATTTTTTCTTGTGCTTCTTTATGTTGACTAACTAAAGTTTCACTATATCCGTTTTTATACGATGTAACGAAATACGTTATCCCCCGATATTCATATTGAAGTTCTGTTATATAAGGATTGTACTTGTCTCTTATTGCGCCTTTAAAATGTGCTTGTTCTTTTTGAGACATATCATTTAACCTTCCTTTTTAAAACGTATTGTTTGTACGGTTAGTCATCGCCTATATGCTTTGCTTTGTTTTTATTCAGCACTGTCCTGTTTATATTCTGAGCGGGATATGGTTGCTTTCGATAATTGGGGTTGCCACCTTTATGAATATAACTACGCTCCTGTGTTTGCTCGGAATAAGCATTGTTGTTATTCTCGACAGGTTTATTTCTGTCTGTCAAGACAGGTGGCTGAGTGGTTTCGACAGCGTTTCTGTCGTGTAGAACAGGTGGCTTGTCGTTGTTATACGTCCGTGTTCTTGACTGTTTTTCATTTGAACTGCTCCGTGAAAAATACGAGCCTGTGTTTTGTGGCAAATTGTTATTGCCGCTTCTTCTGTTGTTGACATAGCTTGAAGCTTGCGTTCTTGTAACGTTTATATCTCCTTCTTCAACATAGAAGGTTTCCTCTCGTGGAGTAAAAGTTATTCCTGTTTCGATATTTCTTACAATTTCGTTCACAAGGTTGTTAGCCAGATGATATAAGGCGATTGCCTGTTTTCTGTTTATAGCACACGTTCCGTAACGTAATCCGTTGAGTTTTGATATGTTTGCGGCATTCCGCACAAGGTCGGGCTGTGAATCCATAAAACCGACCGAACCTTTTTCTATAGCAAGTATAAGTTCTGCTATATTGTGTGTATTATTTTTCTCCCTTGCCTCAACAGGATTCACAAGTGCGAGTACATATTTTAATGTCTTCTCCACTGCCTGTCCTGCATGATATGCTCCGAGACACAGCATATAAGGATTCTTGTTATACATTCGTGCTGTGTCATAGATTATCATTTTTGCTGATTTTATATCAGCGTAGATGATTCCTTTGTCAAAAGGAAGTTTTATTCCGAAATTCACAACTGATACCCCCTCTGTTAGATTTCTCTATTTCCCATTTCGGATTCCCTATATAATTAATGGTTCACTAAGCCACGAGACTCAGTTCTGAGAGTATGCAGATGCAATAATGTATTTTAACTTTTCTTCCATTGCCGCTTTATCACCCTTGTCTGTTTTTATGTCGTTGAGCATTACAGACAGAATGTAACACGGCGTAGAATCTACAAAGAACGTATAGCATTCAGCGTAGAACGTTCCCTTATCCGCATCAAGCTGAATTGTTCCGATGTATTTCATACATTCCTTATTACCGATTTTGACCTTTTCTTCACTCTCTTTCACAAAAGAGGCATTGTAAGGATTGCACTCTTTCATTATTTTTGCAAAAGCGGCATTACAGCTTATGTGTTTTTCCCAAAGCTTCGGTTTGTCTACAATTTCTTCGAGTTTTACGGAATGATATTCACTTTCGACCGTCCATGTTTTTACCAATAATGCGTATTCGCCGTTATCACTTACAGTATTCTGGTTATCCGAGTAATCGCCATAATCGTTTATACCTGTAGAGTTGACATACATTTCTTTGTTTCCTAAAGGAAAACAAATGTTTTTCTTGCCTTCCATAATTGCTTGCAATTCTAAAGCCCACTCTTTATTCTCTTTGATAGGGGCATTGTTGTTATTATCGTTCTCGTCCTCGTCTTCTTCCTCACTATCCACATCAGCAGAGATATTGCTTGACGAGACATTTTCTGTATCATTTGATGACGTTGTGCTTGCTTCAGGCGTAGATGAAGCACAGCCGAACAGATTAACGCATAAAGCAGTTAAAACAATAGCAGTAATAACCTTTTTCATAATTAGCTCCTTTTTCGTATGTTTTTTTATATTTCATCAGTCTTCCCAAAACTGTTTTTTTCGTTGCAGTAGAATACGGTTAAAGCCTTTCCCTCTTTAAACTCTTTCCAGATGTCAGAAAGAACATACTCACCGTCTCCGCATAAGTCTTCATAGAAATCGTACACGATACAATTCTGTATTATACCGCTTATTGTGCCTTCAATAATAACATATTCTTTCGAACCATAGGGAACTGTTGTGCGAAGGACAAGCCTTTTCGTTGTTCCATAATTATTGTCTGTGAGATACCATAAGCCTGTAACACGATTGTTGAATCTATCTAAAATGACAGAAATAACTTCCTGACAACTCTGATATATCTCGTATGGCACATCTGTTTCCTGCATAAAAGGTGGGAAGTCTAATTGTTCCCATATATTATTGTTTGTCATCATAGGTAGCCCTCACTTCAACAAAATTATTGTACGAGTAGTATTGAGGCTTTAAGCGGCTGATGTGTGCCGACTAACAAAGTCTTCAACTTCTTCTCCTGCTTGACTTATCGTATTGCCAATATCACCAATAGGATTGGTGTAGCCCTGAACATAACTTTCAACGCTTTTGGCAAATTGCTGTCCCGTACCATTCTCTATTATAGTTGATATTACACAATAAAGCAATATCAAAGCGGCAAGAACTATCATAGCAATGTACAGTATTTTTTCTTTCTTCTCCATATTTAATTCTCCTTATCAGAGGCAACGAGTGTTTTTGTAAACAAAGTTACGAAACCACGTTGATTGTTTTCGGTTTTTCTTCGTTTAAATTCGCAGTTAAAGCTTTTATCGTTGTTTTTTGTGATTTGGCATTTTGTGTTAAATGAGTTTGTTTGGCTTATTTTTTTCGCAAGTAGCATTGCTGAAGCAGAATCGTCTTCAACCTTTATATGTATTTGTCGTTGGAAATTTGTATTATCTTTGAGTCCCGCCAATTCGAATAATTCGCTGATGCTTATAGGTGAAACGAAGTGTTTCGCCAGAGCGGGCGAAAATAAGGCAACAAGATATTTTTCATTGCTCTCATAGATTAAAGGGTCTTCGTGCGTACAAGGTTGCCAGTCTGTAAGGCAGATGTACTCATCTTTTTTGTTGCACTTGCACCATATTGTAATATCGGCAAATGTGTAGTTGTTAAGAAATGTCATCGGTATCATATTTATTACCTCTATATGCGAACATAAGCAAGCACGAGGCTTGCTTATGCCATATAAACCCATTGTTCTCTATTTCCTTTTTTCAGAGGGAAGTTCCCACCTTCCCTCTGCAAGGAGCTGGGCTGTGAGGGTTTCGAACCCTCAGACGTTACGCCTCGTCTTTTCCCATCAGCCCGTGTGTAAGCGGCTTTGCAACGCATTGCCGCTTATATATTGCATTAACCGTTATAACCGCCATTATAGCCACCGTTGTAGCCATTATTATAACCGTTGTTGCCGTAATTGTTGCCGTAACCACCGTTGTTGTTATAACCGTTATTACGATTATTGCCCTGTCTGTAGTTACCGTTGTTACCACCGTTATAACCGTTGTTTCCATTGTTGCCGTTATAACCATTGTTGTAACCGTTGTTATTCGGTCTGTTGTTGCCGTTGTTGCGGTAATTGTTACCACCGCCGTTGTTGTTTCCGTTTTTCCACTCGTGGATAGATACGCTTGAAGCGTATATCGAAAGCGTTGAAACGAACTGATTGTTTTTATTTGTGTATTCACGGACACCGATTGTTCCGTTTACATCTATGAGAGTATTGCTGTAATCGCACTCCTGTATGTTGCAAGTGCCGTCAAGAGGACAAAAAACGCTTACCTGTATTCCCTTTGGATAAGAACCGTCCTGCTTTTTCTTTCCGTTAAGTGTACAGCTCAGGATTACACCTGTTGCCACACCGTTGTTGTTGCTTACAATGTGCTGTGAGAAACATTTAAGTCCCCAGTTTCCGCAAATGTTGTAGGTCTTGTTGTTTGCCATAAAAAGCTCCTTTTGAGTTACGTCTTCTTTGATAGGCTTGCGTAATTCCTATCTTGTTCATTGCCTATATTATAGCATAATGTAATGCAATTGTCAATACAAAACTCACGTTTAAGGAAAATATTTTTTAATTTTTCCTTATTATAGCACGATAACTGCCCAATGTCAAGCAATTATACAATTATATTGCATATTTATGTAATTAAATTGTACTACTTGCATATTTGGCTTTTGTGTTTATTGATTTTATGAACCTCTCTTGACAGTTTTTTTGCTATGCTTATTTCGTTCAAGTCAGCACAATCATCTGGCATACCATATCTACTTATTATTATCTGTACGAGAAGGCGTTCTTTATTAAAATTGTTTTTATTAAATGTACACATTCTTCGCCATTCGCCTTCACTGATTTTTGTATCTTTCTTGTACTGCGCTACCGCTTTTTTCAACGTCTTCATTTTTTATTTTCTTTCTCTTTTTATATTCATATATTATCCATAATGAAGCGACAACAGCAATCAGGACGAACAGTATCGGCAGAATTATATTGTTACTGCTTTTTACAAAGTTTTTAAGTTCATCATTGTCGATTTTAGTTTGCTCTTTGTTTATCTCGTTTTTTACATCAGGAACTTTATTGTTTGCAATTGCCGCTTTTTCTTCGTCAGTTACATCTTTAAGGTTATATTTTTTTATAAGCTGATTCAGTTCCAGTGTGTAAGGATTGTCTTTGCCATTGGAACTACTGATTTGTATTATATTATTATAGGGCAAGGCGTTTTCGCTCCTTGTATCGCTTAAATTGGCTATATCCTTGCCGTTAGCGGTAAAAACGTGATATGCACCAGTTTTTATTTTTATAAGGTTGTCCTTGTTTTTATCAATATCAACTATGTAATATCGGCTGTTGTGGTTGTTGTACAACAACAATCGCATATTGACTGATGCGGTTATTTTTATGTAGCCGACATTAAAATAGTTCGGTATAGCATCACCGATTTCATTGTCGATTTTGCCCGCCTTTTCTTTGTCTTCAAAAAAATCACTGCATAACACCACTGTGCTGTATTCAATTTCTCTTACCGTATGTTCTGGAACGGTTTTATTTTCTTTGAAGCTATTGACAAAATCATTAAACGATAATTTATTTACAAACACCTTATAAAATTGATGGTTGTATTCTGTTTCTTTTATTTTGTCCTGAAACCAAAAACCATTGTCGTAGTTTCTGAAGTACGCTAATTCGTTTTCCTGTATATCTGAATACACGCCGAATATTTGAATATATCCGCAGTTTTTAACTCTGTTTTCAATTTCATACATTTCTTCTCTGCTCGTTGCTTTTTTGCCCTGAAAACGATTCAAGCCGCCTTCGTATACACCGAACGAGCCACCATCGTATGTAATCGTAGTATAGTTATAATCATTGCTTTCTGCAAAAGCTACAGGTACGCAGACTGTCAGAAATATGAATGTCATCAGAGCGGCAATCAGCTTGTTTTTAAATATTCCCATTTCTTAATCGTTCTACCTCTGCATTTAAAAATCTTATGTATTTTTCAGCAATAAAAGCTGAACGTGTTTTTAGCGGTTTGTTTTTCATATACTTTACATACAATTCAAGCTGTTCAATTGCGTTCAATCTTTTATATAGGATTTCTATGATAAGGTTTACGTCTTCCGTATCGTAAATCGTTATCCTGTGTTCGGCTGTGCCGATATATAAATTACGTCCTGTAAAGAAAGGCTTTAATCGGTAGTCTTCCAACACTTTTTGCTTGTTACAACTCATAGCCTCGTCAAGAGTTTTGCAATTTAAGCAATAACGAAATACAAACCATATAATAAAATAAATTCTCGTTGCCTTTTCTTCATCATCTGCATAAGCATCTGATGAACTGCATACAATCATTTTTTCTTTCTCGTTGGAAAGGCAATCAGCGTAAACATATAAAAGATTTTTGTGCATTTTATCTAAATAGTGCCAATCCATAATTTAACCCCTTTCCCTGAAAATTTCTGTAATTATATTATCATATTTTCAGTTTTTGGGTTGAGCCAATTTGTGTATTGGCTTTAAAAGGTGGAAAATATTTAGGATTGTAAAACACAATCCTAAATACTTTATTGTTATTATTTTAAATAACCGCCATCGAAGTTATAATTGTCATCAAATTCGTATCCCACTTCTTCGGGTTCTTCTGTTATTTCCTCGTGGTTTAAATCTTCGTATTCTCCGTATAAGCGGTTAATATCAGTGATAGCGTCTTTCATCTTTACAAGCGTTACGCTGTTCTTACCTGTATCCTCAGCATTCTTTAGGTCAGCGGCAAGAACCTGCAAAGACTTAAATGCTTCGTCTACGCCTGCCAGTATCAAGTAACGTTGTTCTTCGTATTCTCTCTGAGTCATAAAACCTCTTTCATCAATCGTCTGTAATCATAAAACGCATATATTCGTCAAGGTCAGGATATTCGTTCAGCGTTATTGACTCATACGTTTCACCATCGGTACTTTTAAAGATAAATCCGACAAGTCTTCTGTCACTTACCAGTTCGTCATTGCTTTCTATGGCAACGACTTCAACACCGTTAAGATTTATCGTATGTGTACAACCCGACTGAGCGATAAGCTGACGTATGCTTTTTATATCCAGTTCTTTCTTTGAACAAGTGAAGAAATAAACGTTAGAGGCTTTTTTCGCAGATTTGCCTAATGCCCCTATCATCTCCATTGTCAGTTCTCGCTTTCTTCAGGCATTGGCATATCATCGGGTATGCTCGTTGTTGTGTCATTGCCTCTGCTTGATTCGCTTGCTGAAATATTAGATGAAGTGTCATTGTTTGAACTTGTGTCGAGCGGTATACTGTTATTTGATGTATCGGGTGTTTCTGAAGACGTAGTAGGCTTGCTTGTACTTGGCTTATTCGAGCTGTTGTTCTCAACCTTTACGTTGTCACCTACGAGTTTTGAAACATCAACGATTTTCTTTACTTCATCATCAGAAGGTGCTTTGTCCTTGTAATATACAAACTGCTCGTATTTTTCGGCAAGTTTATTGTAATTAAGAACGATAAGATTGTTGTCCTTATAACTTATTGCCTGCTGTAATGCTTTGTCCTCAAATACCCATTCTTTATTAAGGCTTCCCTTATCTACAAGGAATAAGCTGTTCTTTGTACCGTAATAAGAAGCCTGTTCGCCGTCTTGGTTGATATAAGGATAATTTTTCATAGTAGCGTTTATCTGAGCATTTTCAGCCGAATATGCTTCATTTTCATCAACTTCGGATAAAGGTTCAAACGCTTTAAAGCCAGTACGGTTACAATTTACTGCAAGGCGGCTGTAGTAAAATTCTTTGAGCTGTCTTTCACGCAGGTCTGTATCTTCCGCAGTAGGTTCAAATATCGCAACAAGCCTTTCCGTCTCTGTCTGAATTGCGAATGTATTGTTATCCAGACGAGCATACTCAAACATTTGTGTTGTGACAGGGTTCTTGATTGCGTCAACGTTTACGTTTACTGTACAAACTGCTTTACACCAGTCCTTATCACAGTCGTATAAAATACGATAAGCGGTATTTGTGCTTGATGTACTTCCTTTTAAAACAGTAGTAGCACCGCTGATTTCATAGTCGTCTTTTTCATTGCGACTAACATTTAAATCAGGGTACTTTGATACATATTCCCCATTATCGTTTATCTTTGTAAAGCTGTTTGCAGTTGATGCCATCTGAGTTATAACAGTTGCAAAATCCGTTTCCTCTTCATTAAACCACTGAGTATCGTTAATGATACTGGTAGAGAAGAAGTTTGCAACGAAATCCTGATAGCCTTCAGCCGTCCAGTAGGAGTTTGGATTGTCGCTTCTTATGGTTATGTTTCCCTGTTTGAGGGTGTCGATTGCTTTGAGAACTGTGTTCTTTACTACATCGGCTCTCATCATACCGCCACGGTAATCGTTCTGTAAAAGTTCCTTACCACTGCGATAGCCGTTGCTTAGTTCCTTGATTTGAATACCTGTTATAAGAGTCTCGTTTGTTGTCGAGGTATTGTCTCCGTTGGTGTTTTCGGTTTTGCTCGAAGCTGTATCACTGCAAGCGGTAAAAGCGAAGCAAGCAGAAAACGCAAGGAGCAGGCACATTACTTTTTTTATTTTCATTGTGTTTTACCTTTCCCTATTGTATATGTATAAAAACAAGAGGCTGTTGGTTGCCTCGACAACACAACAACCTGTTGTTTTTTGTTGTTTGTTTTTTGATTAGGACACTACGCCGAGAGCCTGTAAGATTGATTTAAGAGCAACCATTGCAACACCCGAAAGTGCCATAATGATGCCTTTTGTCTTCGCCTCTGGCTGCTGCTGCTGGAAACTTATTACAATTTCGTAGACACCGTATACAATCATAGCAACGCCTACGAATCTGGTAATAGTCAACAAAATGCCGATTATTTTTCCCATAAGTGCGTTTGCATCTGTTGTTGTGTTGTTTATAGTAACATCTTCGCCAAATGCTCCTGCACTTAATGCAAATGCTGAAGAACACATAAGTGCCGTACAAACACTTGTGTAAATACGCTTTGCTCTCTTACCGAGTTTTGTTTCGTTCATCTTTTTCATAGTTACGTTTTTCCCTTCTACCTTACCGTATGATAAGGGCTTTTTCTTCATTAGTTATTTTTTTTGTTATATTTCGCAATTGTTCCCTTTGGATAAGTTCACAATTGTAATAACCTGTGTACTCTTCCCCGTACAATTCTCCGAATCTGTCTAAGTCGTAGACGAAATCTGTTTCGTTTATGTAGACGGGCGGGGAAAGTTTTTCCACGCCTACGGTTTTAATAAACTGAATGCAACTCATTCCGTAAGGCTTAAAAAAGCCTAAAATAATTATTATACCAAGTGGTATTACTGCCGCTTCGATAGACGATGAAAGCTTATATGTAATGAAGCCGATACCAAGACCGAGTGCAATAACTCCCACTTGCTTCAGCGAAAAATTGCCTATATCTTTGGTCTTGAATTTTCTTATATCTTTTGTAATTGGGATTTCCATTTAATTATTTTCCTTTCACGTAAAACAAATGGGTCACTAAGCCACGTAACGTGGAATGTTTTCCCATTATATGCCTAATGCCTGATTTGCCGCTTGTTTTGCCGCAGATAAACAACCTAAAGCGGCAATGGGAGCAACAAGTAATGATGCTAATGCACCTAAAAGGCTTAATGGGTCTGTTATTGTTACTGTAGCACCTGTGAAAGCCAGTTTTACCGCAACTTGCGGAAGTATCATAAATGCAATTGCATAAAGTGCAAGTGCGATGAATGATTTAAGCCATTTCATTGCAGTGCTGTTATTGCCACTGTATATATCGCCTAAAGCGATAGGAGTGATTGCAATTCTGTACAGATATTCGACTTTAAATAAGATTGCTTTGTACGACCAAGCAAGTCTTACTACAAGCGTAACGACCAAACAACCTATGAGACCTAAAATCAGTATTATCTTTTCGAGAAATCCGACATCAAACGCATTGCTACCGCTCAATATATCCATAGCTCCGTCTTTAACTAAGGTATCGGTAACACCTTGTACAATGGTGTTATGAAGACCTATCAAAATGCCAACAATATTACCACCGTTAGCAATAACGGCAATAGCTATCATAAGTTTTAAGAAAGGCAAGAAAGCTGTCTTTAAAGTCATATCACGCCCTTCAAGTGCATATTTTCTGTTCATTTCAAGCAGAAAATAAATGAGAGTTAAGCCTATGCCTATGAGGGCAAAATATCCCCATACTCCGTTTACAAGGTCGATTGTGTTTTGATTGAACTTCAGCTCTTGTGTATTTGCCGAGCCTAAAGCGGCAACAGACGCTACAAGAGCATTATAAATTTTATCCATCGTTTCAGCCATTGAATATCACCTGTCCTTTACTTTTTTTCAGTCGGTTTGTAGATGTTATCGTTGTTGTTGTTACGATAATATGTTTCTACTTTTATGTTCTTTTTCTTTACTTCCTTTACGTCTTTCCAACGTTTGTGTTCCATTAAGTTGAGCTTTCGACACAAATAAGGCGTTACATCACGGATAATGACAAGTTCATCATCTCTGCCGTGTTGATTTATTGCGCTTATCTGGTCTATGCTCATTAAGTCTACCTCAGTTGGAGTGTAAGACGTAGAAAGTCCTGAATTGCTTGAAGATGTTGATTTCTGTCGGATTGTTGTCTTTCCGAGCATCTTCTGTATTTCTTCTTTATCCTCTTTTAAAATAGAACCTAAGAAGATTGTTGTATCAACGTTTGCCATAACGGTTTCGTGTTCGCCGTCTTTGTACATTGTTTTTAACTGCCCTATGTCCTGAATAACAACGTGCGAACCTATTCGATATTTACGGCTTGTTGAAAGAATTGTCAGGAAGTTAGGGATTTCGCCTATATTCTTAAACTCATCGAGAAGGAAGTTAATATGTATCGGTAGTGACGGGTCGCCACCTGCAAAGTCGTCTCCCGCCCAAATATACATTTTACTCAATTCATCAATGAACTTTTCAAGTGGTTCTTTGAGAACAGATGTCTTGTATATATGTGACCGCCATATCAGATTGTAGATTTTTGTACCATTTATATAGTCAGTTTCGATAATGTTATCTTTAGTGACTGTCTGATAAAAGTCTTTTGCTTCTTCTTCACTGTTGAAATAATCAAATACGGGCGTACCCAGAGTATATCCTATATGATATTTACCTCTCAATTTTCTCTCACCCAAATCGTACATTCTGCCGTAGAGCTGTGAATACAGCATAGCAATAAGGAAGTTGTACGCCTGATGTGATTGAGGAATGCCAAGGAATAGATATGACTGCTGAGTAGCCATTTTATCTATGTCGATGTTCATAGCAGGATTGTCTTCGTCAAGTCTTGTTATGTTATCAACTGTTTTTGTTGCGAAAATCTGTAAGTCAACCGCTGTTGTAATAAGGATTGTATTTGCAGTTTTCTGCGGTGCTATCAAGAATGTATCATAATACTCTCTTGCTTTGCACGTTTTTCCTTGCTGTTCACATTGAGCGAACCATGCGTTCATTTCTCTTGTGAGCGGCGAGGCTTTATCATCAGGGTTATACAGACTTCCGTATGTCTTCAGCATTTCTGCGTCATGTTCTTTTTCGGTAGTGCTTTTCTCGCCACCGCCACCGCAACAATCGTCATCTTCAACTTTTGCAAGCTGTACCTTTTTAAGAATCGTATTGAAGCACTTATCATATCTCGGAATGTTATCATTTTCAAGGACGAAATAAATCAAAGCTGTAAGGAAGGCTTGTTCTGACTTGTCCCAGAACGGGTCGGAGCTTCCGCTTTCCTTGCCCGCCTTAGCATTCTTCATATATAGGTTAACGAGTACATCGACCTGTTGTTCTGATATTTCGCCATTTGAATCATACACATTAAGCAAAGGATTGTAATGATTACTTAACGTGAAATCAGATGCGTTGAATAGATATACATTGTATCCTTTTGACAAGAGATACGGAGCAAAGCTTCTGAAAATATCGCCTGACGGGTCAGTTACGACCATTGAACAGTTTTCTTGTAAGATGTTGGGTTTTATGTATTTGAAGGTTTTACCTGTACCTGTACCACCGATAACAAGAACATTTGCTGAACGGTTTACTTTTTTGTTGTTGAGCGATAAGCCAAGCTGTTGTCCTTGATACATACCAAACAACATATTGTTATCATTGTTATCCATAAACCGTGTTTTGAATTTCTTGAAATCGCTTGCTGTACCGAGCCTTGCATTGCCGTGTTCGTGTCCGACACGGCTTTGCCGCTTCTGTTCGCTTTCAAGGTATATAAAGACCCCTACTATTGCAACAAGTCCTGCGCCTATGCCGAAAGCGGTCATAAAAATTGATGAATTGAAAGGTGTTAAAGCATACGGCATATCGTCTGCCATCATCCAACTGAATGTACAAGCAATTCCGTTTGTAGCTTTGCCGTTTGTATAAACAAAGTATGAGTTTGCTTTTACAGCTAAGAAACAGCCTACTACAAAGCAAGCAATAAGAAGAATAAGTATTTTTTTCTTCCAACTGCCTTTTGCTTCTACGGGTTTGGCATAATTGATTTTTTCAAATTCTGCCTTATTCGTATATTCACGCACCTTCGGAAGTTCTGCTGTAAGTTCTTTGCTTTTTTCATCAAGAACTGTTTTACATAATTCAGCAGTGCTTTCTTTTACTGCTTTGATGGCTTTTTCTTCTTCTTCCGTAATCATACGATTAACTGTATATCTTTTTGCCTTTCTGAGAGCGGCAAGATAACCATTTACAGCTTCTTCTTCTTGATTGGCAAGAAGTTTGTCGTCAAAAACATTGTCAATGCTACCCGAAAGCTCAAAAATTTCAAAGCCAACAGTATCATCGTTTTTGTTTTCGCTATCATCATTTTCTGAATTTGCCGCTATATCTTCGGCATCATCTTCAAAATCATCGCCTTGAAACATTTCCGCAAATTCTTCGTTTAAGTCATTCACTGTTTTTCTCCTATCTCTGATGCAAGGTTAATGTGAACTACCGTTTATCAGTTTGTATTTTTCCACTTTGAAATTGTCGCTTTTCCATTCGTTTATTTGTTTGCTCACTTTTTTTATGATATATAAGACCAGTTTGTAAGTAGATGTTTTATCTATCTCACAGGCTTCAAACAAAGTATCATATTCAGTGAGTTTTTTGTCATTGTCTTCAGACTTATAGGAAACACGAAATATTTTGTCTTTGCCGTATTCCATTCGCCAACCGTTAATTACGCATTTTTCATACAACACATAATTGTAAAAGTACATAAAACCTTTTTCTTCACACTCAGTAACAGGACGTGCTTTGTGACTTGAAATTATACAATCTCTTGTAACAAGCATTGCTTTTGATATAACGCTCATATCATTAATCAAAAGTGGCTGTTCGGCTGATTGTGCTGTATAAATGTAAATAATCGGTTCGTTTGAATAGCACTCATAAGATTGCACTTCAGAACATATTATCGGACATACGATGTTTTCAATTTCCTTTTCCATTGTTGTTATATCTACATACTCTTGTGTAACACCGTATATTTTTTTTATTTTCAGGTCAAATTGTCTGTTTTCTTCAACCTGTTCTAAACGTTTGACTTTGGATAAATCATAATCGTTTAATCTCAGATACATCAACAAGACTTTAGTATCATCTGTGCTTTTTTCGTATTTTGTCAAAAACATAGCAATACACCTTCTTGTATATTTAATGGTTCATTATTCCTCATAACTCATAGAGAGGGTGCAAGTGCGTTATGCACCCTCTTTCTTCCGAGTTATGTTACTTAGTGTTGAACGACCTGTATTTAACTCTGCCGTCAAGGTGTTCAGCCCACCAGTAAGTTTCTTGTGCGTTAGTGCTGTAAGCAGATGTTGAGCTTTCACCGTGCAATTGAACTGCTCCACCGTATGATGTTTTGGCAACATCTACTAAAATAGGTACACCCGCTTTAAGAGTTTGTCCCGTCATTAACTGTATATCTTTATCGAGGACACCTATAAAAATTGCATATTGCGGTAACACATACTTGTTATACGCAACACCGTAATCAACATTGTTTGTATCGCCTATTACGGACGGTATGTATGAAACTGTACTGCTGTTTTTAGGATTTGAATACCGTTCGTGAATTATCAAGTCTGCGGGGTCGCAATTTGCAAAGTTTGTTACAACGCTTCCCGTAGTACGATTGACAGAATCGTTATTAATGTCAATACCGTTACGCTTCAAAACGAATATCGCATATCCTTTATCGGTAGTTGCTGTACAGTTTCCCGCACGACTTACTTGGATTGTTATGCCGTTAGGTGTAGTTGATGTAAATGTACCATTTGAAGTACACATAGTCGTGAGGAATGAATGTTCATCATGGTACGAATTGTAATGTCCTCTGCCGACAAAACCTAAAGCTGTTTTTAATGCGTCTTCCCTGTCTTCGGAAATTTCGTATTTCTCTTTAACAGCCTCAATTATGGTTTTTATGTCGCTTTCGCCCAGTTTCTTCGAGCCGATTTCAAGCGGAATATCGAAGCCGTATGCCTCATACCAGTCCATAGCTACACGGTTAATTGCCATAGACATATTATCTTCGCTCCAACCTTCGTATTTCTGGGGCTTGTCAAAAGGGAATACATTTTTTCCATAAAGGATACAACAATCAACATCGAAAATATCTTGGAATTTGAAAGCGTTGGTCTTTACATTCTCTGCGTAGATGCCTTCCTTCCATTCGCCGTTTTCAACGTATAAGTTCATACCCTTGTGATTAGTTATCGCACTACCCTGTGCTGTTGTTTCAGGGCTTGCGATTTGTCCTGTCATTGACATTGTGAGAGCAGATGTTTTATCAATGCTCTTTAAATCATATTTGCCTTGTAGTCTTTTCCAACCGTAGATTTCTAAATCGTTTCTGAAGCCTTCGGTTACAGGAGCGATAGCTTTTTCGTATATTTCGGGGTTGTTGAGCTGTTCGTTAGTCATGGAATAAACTATTCCGTTCGACTCACATGAGATGTGACCGCCGCAATACTTGAATGAATGCTTTTTACAGTTACGGGTAAGAGTTGTAGTTTTGGTTTCGCCTACAACAATCTTTACCGAAACCTTCCAAAGCTTTTTGATGTTCTTATCTGATAGTTCATCTTCTGTCATTTCTTTGTATTTAATGGCATTGTCGCCGTTTTCTTTACTTGTCTCAACATCGAAAAGCATTGCATACTTCTTGCCATTGTGCTTATCTTCTTCTTTTTTTATATAAGTACCGTCAACAATTTTAAACATCTCATCGACATCTTTACTGCTTTTATCTGTTTCGTATTCTTCTTTCGAAGTATGAACAGTGGCTTTGAATACAGTACGAGTATCATTGGTAAATTTGTAGCTGTCAGTGAAGCTGAATTGATTCAGTTCGGTTGCGTAGTCCTTAGCGTATTTCTTTAAGCAATCTGTGATATATGATACATCACTTTCTTTTTCAGCATAGACCGCCCAAACTACTTCGTTGCCAGTGGTTTTTGAAGTTCCGTATGCTTTTTTTGTTTCTTCCTTACTCTTAGACCAACAAGCATTACCGCTTATTTTGTCGTAAGTGTTTTTGTTGTCACCGTAGTTTGAACGTAGACACAATCCGTTGATGTCAGTGGCATTGCCGAGAGACACTTTTGTTTCGAACTCATCTCTGTCAAGCCAATACTTCTTGCCGTTGGCTGTGATATAAGGAGAGGTTTTGTTTTTGGATTTATCGTAACCGACTTTAAAGTCTTTGATTTCGGGAGCATCGCAGATTCCATATCTATAGAGTATATCGCCAGTTACATTTTGTCCGTCTTCCGTTAAAAGACGCTTATTGACATCGTAATAATTTACAGTCAATGAAATGGTTTGCTGATGCGAACACTGGAACAATGTTGAAGCATAATTCTGTATTGTAGCATAGCTTACACCTATTTCAAGTTTAAAAGGCGGTTCTGATGCACCGAATAAACCTGCAAAGAAATTACCGATACAACGGAAGAAGTTGCCAACGTCTTTACAGAATTTATCCCAATTTAATTGTGCAGGCGAACAACCCATAATGTTTTGGAGATTGTTGTCGCTTTGAGCGTTTTGCTCAAATTGGAACATAACATCGGTCATAGCGATAATATCTTTTACATTGCTTGTGTGTCCGTTATCGTAAGCACTCTTGGGATTTGAACCTCTTTTTGCGCTGTACTGACTTGTGTTTGTCAGTAGCGTTGTAGAATTAACACCTGTATAACCATTTATTTTTGTAAGGTAGTTCTCATTTTTATCGGCTGATACAGCATTATCAAAATGGAACGGATTGACATACATTGTGCCGTCTTCTTTAACGATTATGTTATCGAAAGATTCAATGTATTTTGAGTATTTTTGATAATTCATACCGTATTTAACATCTTTTTTGTTCTCAAACGCCTTGTCGTAAGCCTGAATGCTCTGTAACCAGTCATTTTCAAATGAATTGTCGTTCGAGCCTAAACCCTCATACAACTGATAAGCCACCGTATCTGCGTATGTCTGAGGTGCGAGTAAGTCGTTTATCGCATCTTTAGGGCTAAATTCAAGCAAACACTCTATAAGTGTTCCGACAATAAATAAAACCATAAGTGCGGCGGCAAATATAGCGGCGGCTATAGCAACAAGTAAAACAACCGTCCACAGGAGTTTGCTCAGTGCTTTTGAAATCTTTGATACAAACTGACCTAATTTGGAACTTGCAATTTTGTTTTTCGCAGAGTTTATGCTTTTCTGGAGTTTACCTCTTACGCCGTTCTTTGCTTTTTTTGTTTTAGCAAGTATTTTTTCTTGTTTCTTTATGTATTTACTGGTTCTTGATTTAATTTTTTCGGCTTCAAGAGGTTTAGGTTTTTTATTTATAATAGGCTTTAAGGGCTTGTTGTATAGGTCTTTGAGTCCTTTTCTACCTATTTTTTTTGCATTTGCAAGGTCTTGCATTCTGATATTGCCTAATCTTCTGATAGAGGTAATTGATTTCTGCGTATATTTTCTTATCATTGAGATATTGTTTTTCATTTGCAATACCTCTTGCCAATCATCAGACTTATCCACTCGTGTAATAAAGAAGCTAAGTCCTGCACTTCCTATATTTTTTGCGCTTTTAAGTGCTGACTGTGCGCCGAATGCACCTTTTTCATTTATTTGAACAAGTCTGTCTCTTGTCCTTGCAGTTATGCCTAATTGTGCAAGCTCTGCACTTGTGAGGCTTTCAAGTTTTTTTATATTGAACGAACCTGTTGCTCTGACAAAGAGAAAACCTTTTTCTGCGGCTTTGTTAAGGAATGCCTCGTTTACTTTTATAAGGTCTTCCATTTTCAGTTCTTTATTGCCTAATTTCAGATGTTTGAACATAGACGATGTTGCTAAATCATCTAAGAACGGCGAAGTTGCGGATATTGCCGCTTTTTCAAGCGCATCTAAAATAAAATTATCTTTATCAAGCAATTTAAGAAGTGATTTTCTATCTTCTTCGCTGAATTTGTCAGACACTTTGATTTTCTTTAAAGCATTATCGAAACCACGAGATGTAGCAAGAGAAGATAAGCTTAAATCCAACTTTGCAAGACTTTCTTCAATAAATTTCCTGTTAACATCAGAAACGCCAAGAGAAATCATTTTACGTTCAATGATGGTTTTACGTGTAATTTGTTCTTGACTGATAGAGTTTACAATGTCTTCGAGTGCGCCGTAAGACCAAGAACATAATACGCCTGTCGTCTTATAAAGTTCAATTTTATCTTTTTCTTCTTTATCACTCTTTTTATGCTTAACAGGACGCTGTGTGTATTCCTGTCTGTAAAGCGTTGATTTGAATGCCTCTGCATTCTGCTGTTGTAAGGTCAGTTTTTTTGATGAAGGCTTGTACGCTTTTGCAATCAATTCAACAGAACTCTGCGAAAGACTTAAAGCGGCAAGCTGTTGTGTGCTTATATTTTTTAACGCCTTTACATCAAAACGCCCTGTTATATCGTGAAGATTGAAACCATTGCCTTCTATCTTCTTGACAGCGGTTTCTACGGCTTCTTTGATGTCTTTCTTGCTGTAAAGACCACTTTCTTTTGTTTGTAAGCCAAGCGAATTTCTTAAATCAGTCAGATGTTCGCTACTTTTGCGAGCATTGTTTTCCAACCTTTCAAGTATTGTATCTCCGTCTTTTTTATCTCTGATTGCACTGAGCTTGTCGTGACCCATTTGAACAAAGCGATTGTATTGTTCTACTTCTTTGTTAAGTTCGTTCGCAATAGAGGCGTAATTGTGACTCTGTTCGCTCTTAAAGCGTTTTTCGAGTATTTTGTCACCAAGTTCAACACGCTGTTTGTGCTGTTCCAGTATATCTCGCTTTACAGCTTCATCTGTAACTATCTTACCGTTCAATATAACGGTATCGCCATACAGAACTGTTGCTCTGTTAGCAAAACCCGTGAAAATCTTTGGAGCGGCTTTGTTCCAAGCGTTCAAAGATGTATTGAAGTATTCCTTTTGGCTTACCTCTCCACCCCATTGTAACGCTTGTTCGCCTTTACCAATTATTCTACTGGGGGAGAATATATTAGGGAAACCGTCCATTCCTATACCCATAGGACTAAGCAGAACAGTGTCAAATATATTAAGACCAGTACGATTGATACCGTTAGAAGGCATATTACTTTCTGTAACAGACTCTTTTTGTACTGTGATGAATATATGCGATTCATCAACATAATCGTCAATTATCTTCTTGACATCTTTGCCTTCGGGCGTTATTAAAGGAACTTCCACCAGATATTGTCCGTTGAGAGACTTTGCGGGAGCTACCGCCGAAATGCCTTGTTCGTCCATTTCTTTCATGAACATTACAACAGAGGCTCTATCGTTAAATGCAAGTCTCTGATAATCATCAGGATTGTATTCGTTTATTTGTGTTCTTGTAACAGGCGAATCTTCAAACGAAGCTTCAGTTTTGCTATAATCTGAGCTTTCGTGTGCGGGGCTGTTGTTGGAGTTGTTATCGGTAAATTGGTTGTCTTTAACATTGTCTGCTTCTTTATATGGATTAGCTATATCTGGTTTTACATTATCAGAATAGCTTCTTTCAATAATTGATGAAAAGTCCTTAGCACTGGTGTAATCAGGAGCATAACGCATTTGAGGCGCAGTCATATCAAAGAAATTCTGCGACTGTTCCTCTTGTGCCATTCTTTCAATAGTGCTTGTTTGTACACTTGTAAAAGTTTCGTCTTTGCACAATTGCTTGTATTCTTCTTCGTGTAATTGCCTGAACATATCGTTTACGGCTGACTCATAGTTGCGAGCAAACGCATTCATGATTTTCTTTGTCATAGCGTCTGTCGCACCACTTGCTCCACGAAGGAAGGGGTTTATTTCGTACATATCGGTTTTCCTTTCTTTATATTTCAGACAACATCGGAATGTCGCTGATATATGTATGGTTCACAGAACCACGCAAGGAATTATTTTTCGTTTACACCGTATATATACTCGTCATTTGAAAGCACATCAGGTGTTTCGGTTTCTTCAAAATCGTCATTTGTTTCTTCTTCGCTTGTTACGCCATCATTCTTTTCAGACTCTATACGGTCAATTTCATCAAGATAGTCGATTTCGTCTTGTACTGCGGAATAATCTATACTGTCTTCGCTGTACACAACGCAGTCCTTCTTGAACATTATAGTGAGCTTGCCGCTATCCTCTGTGAGGAAAGCGGGCATTATGAATGATATTCTGTATGCCATATATTCCATTTCGTCCTGTTTAATCAGGTCAAATGTTAGTTCGTAATCTCCTGCTTTGCCGCTTGTAAATCTTGTTGTGTTACGTTCAAGCACTGTTCGGAACATACTTTTTATACGCTGAAGATTCATATTATCTGCACTCATAAGCGTGAGGTAAACATATTCACCGCTTATATTTATAAGATTGTTTGTGTTCACTGTAATTTGTTCAACAACAGTAGAAACGCTCTCGTCTTTGTGCTGAAGTACCTGATGAATTGTTACTAAACAATCACAATCTCTGCATTGTTCAAGACACTTTGTAAATTCTTCAAGTTCTTCTTCTGTTTCAATTTCAAATACGTTTTGCATAAAATATTCCCTTTCTATTCGTTTTTAATCGGTATCAGTTCGATTGCTTCCGCATCTTTTGTGACACCGTATTTTGTACCATTGTCATTTTCAATAATGCCTTTATTGTTTATCATTACGCCACCTGTTTCTTCATTGAACTCGACACAAGCCCAATATCCTGAAGAAGTACGTTTAAGCGGAAAGAGTTGTTTGTTTTCCCCGTATTTTTTGCCAAAACTATCGGGAAAACATACTCCGTCATGTGTGTCTATGCTAAATTCCACTTCATAATTGTCGCTTTTTAAATCCTTGAACACCATTATGTCAAGCGAACCGTCTACTATTCGTGCGGTCATTAGAAACGGTATACCCTTATGTATGATTTTAACCATTCCCGACTCTTGATAAACCGCTCTGTAATTGTTTACGTTGTCATCAAGTACAACTATGAGCGGCAAGCTCCGTCTGTCAGGCATCTTTTTGGTAGGAAACACAAAAAGTGTGATTTTTTCATAATTCGGCTTTGTTATTCGTGCCGTTATTGTTGAGAACCACATTGTATCAATGTATTTTCTCAAATCTGTTTCTTCGTGGTTAGAATCACCTTCTATAGTGTTTTTGGTTATTTCAGACTCGCTTTTTTCAAGTTTAATCTTTTTTGTCTTTTTAGCTTTATCGGCATACATCTCATCTACACAATGCCTTATTATCTCATCGTGATTAAAAAAGCTGTACGGCTCTGTCGATATTGCATAATATATCTGATATTCGTCATTCGGCTTTTCAAGAATGGCTTTCAGACGGTCTATGTTTTCTTTTTTACAAAAAATATTTACCTTTTCACCGTACATAGTAAAAAACGGATAAGACTGTAGGCTCATTAAGAATGCCCTCAGTACCATATCGCCGTGCAATCGGCTCTGCGCATTGGCTTTGCGCAAGTCTATGTTCATCGTAATAAGATACAGTTCCTCGTCTGCTTCATCTATCCTTTCACAGAAATCCAAAAACGCATTTCTGTTAGGAAAACCATTGTCATCGGTAAAAAAGTCTTTTTTCCTTATTTCAATTTTTTCGTTGCTCTGGTAATCGTCATATATTGTCTTCATCATCGGAATACCACTTCTTTTTTTCTTTCTTCATATCGTCATACGATACATTTTGCGGCGCAACTGACAATATCGTTTGTTCTATCTGCCATATTGTTCCTATCGAGGGTTCGAGGCAATGAAATTTGTGTGCATTGTCTGGCTCAATCGTTATATTGTATTTTTCGGATAATTTTTTTATCTTACCCAAACACTTATAACGCCTTTTATATGTCGAGTCGCAAGAGGTTGAACTTACACATTGTATTTTTTCTTTTGCAAAATGCTTGAAAGCAATGCTCTTTACTATTTCTTTGATGTAGCTGTTTGCAATGTTTTTCTCTTCAAGCTTTTTTAATATTTTCGGTGATTCAAGTATTGCCATAATCGTTTCACTTGCAAGGTCTTCTGCGTCTTGTTTTGTACTGCCTTTTTTATCGCCGTAATAGTACCTTGCGTATTGATTAACTACCTTCGTCACTTCTTCCCAATCTATTTGTTCGTTCATTTTTTCCCTCTTCATTGCCGCTATGTTCTGCTATCTCTTTTAAGATTCTACCCGCTTCTTCAAGTGTTTCGCCAAGACAAAAGTCTTCGTTATTGTCATAGTAAGGCTTGCCTCTTAGAAAAGCAGGAATGTTACGTTCTGCTATTTTCATTTGTGATGTCCCCTATATGTTTCCCTATATGTTGGATTATAACATATATCAAATGTAGCCATAGAGCCAATGTGTTTAATGGCTCGGCTACATTCGATACATTTTTGCACTTATTGATTGGTTTTTATTCTGTCACTGTTTCCGTGTCTTCTTCATCTGCCGCTGTGTACGACAGTCCTTTTGCCATATCGTTGGGGTTTGTTGACATCAGCTTGTACAGAACGTTTTCTGTAGGTAACTTGTAATCAAACGGTATCATTACAGTGCCGTTATATAACAATCCCTGTCCCGCAGGTCTGTCCTTAATGTAATCAATCAGCGTGTCACTGACAGCATATAACTGCTGTATCTGCTGTCTGCCGATAGGAGACTGGTTAAAGAACATAAGGAAGCCTGTGTTATTAAACATTGCCTTACCCTGTGAAGAACGTAACAAGTCGGCTACGTCCTGCGTGATACCTGTCATAATACCACCGTATTTACGAACACGCTTGTAGTACGCCATAATCGTATCAGCAGACGATTGTGTCTGGAAGAATAAATGGAACTCATCGAGGTATACCCATACTGCACGGTTCATCTTATACTTTTCATTGTATTCTCTGTTCTTTACGATTCTCGTCCAGATGTTTGACAGACAAACCTTCATAGCCATTTCTTTCATCTTTTCGGGAAGCGAAAGCAGATTGTAAACAAGCATTCTGTTGCCGACAGGTACATTCGTTTTCTTGGCAAAAACGTTATACTGTCCTACACAGTACGGCTCAATTGCTGTTGCTACCTTTACCGCTTCAGGTGTTCTCATATCAATAAGGCATTCGTAGAAATCTGCGAGTGTCGGACATATCTCTGTGTCTATATCTCTCTTGTCGCCATCTTCGTGTCTGCGTGTCATTGTATCAATGTAGGATTCATACATCTGCGTAGTAGCTTTGTGGATAGCGTTTACCTCAAAGCTGTTACACTCTCTGCCTCGTCCGAGAATTGATTCTACAAGACCTACCATATAGTCGCACTTTTCTGCGAGCGGCGTAGCCTTCGGGTCGTCCCATTCCATTGACATATCACAAGGATTGATTGTGTATTCAGATTTCAGTTCAAGGTCGATTACTGTACCGCCTAAAGCGTTCGCAATTACACGGTACTCGTTCTCAGGGTCAAGAACGATTACTTGGTCGTCAGAGGACAACATATTAACAATCATTTCACCCTTTGTTGCAAATGATTTACCTGAACCCGACTGTCCGACAATAATGCCGTTCGCAAGTTTACTGTACTTACGGGAATACATTATCATATTCTTGCTTATTGCGTTGATTCCGTATAAGTAACCGTTGCGGTCTTGCAGTTCCTGTATGTTAAACGGGAACAACGCTTGTACATTATCCGATGTGAGTAATCTGTCTACGATAATCTTACTGGTTGATGTCAGACAAGCTGTATTCAGACCCTGTACCTGCTGACCGATAAGATATGAAGGTGTTATGGTGTAATCTCCACATATTGCAGAGAACTGGTCGCTTGCTGTTTGCAGGTCTTTTTCGTTTTCTGCAAATATGGTAATAACTGAAGTAACAAGGAACAGCTTTTTTCCTTCCACTACTACATCGTGACGCAGGCGTTGTGTTTCTTCCCTCATTACAAGCAAGTCATCATTCATAAGTGAGGGGTCGTATCCACCTTTGTATGCGTTCTTCGATTCCTTGATTACATCTGCCTTAACTGATGTATTCATATTTTTAACCAGAGCGATAGACTTTTTACGGGGAACTGCTTTCATCTGAATTACAGTTACCATTTCTGTCGGCAGGTTGGTTGTTTTCGTAAGGAAAGAAGTATCAATTGACTGAGGGAAATCATTGTATGCGTATGACTTGCAGTATCTGTTTTCGTTCAGTACGATATTCTTTTTTGAACGCATAATGCACTGCGGGGCTACAAGGTCTTTAATGGAGTAACCCGCTTTTTCCATCGCAAGTTTATCAATGTCTACTCTGTCATTCTCTCCGTCCTTATTAGTGTGAGTTATAAAGCGGTCATATTCTTTTTCAAACGGAAGAACCTTATTGCCGTTAAGAATCTCTCTGAGAATTGATAAACGTTCAACCGCTTCAACGGGTACGACCCCGTTTTTATTTATTGCTTTTACCGCTTCCTGAAGTGTAGGTTCAACTGTATTAAATGTTGTTTCCGCATCGGAAAGACTCGCCTCAGTAGCTGTAAGCATTATGTACTTCTCTTTTGTTATATCGTTTCGTCCTTCGGTTATCTTTTCATCAATAATCGCATTGTACGCCTCACGATATTCGTCTATGCTGTCACCTTTTTCTTTGATGTGGTAAACCTGTGACATATCTGCCATTGTGTTCGCCTTGTTTATGATAATAACACTTATGGTTATGTTATCCATAAATCTGTTTACCAACTGCGTGTACTTCTTCAGTAATTCTTCCTGCACATCATCGGGTTCAGAAACAAAATTGCTGTCAATCAGATGATACAGTTTTGAATACTGATTTCTGTAAATTACAATACCGTTGTTTGTAATTCCGTCAATCTGTAATACGTCCTGCACGGTTCTTGCAAGACCTTTTACACTTTTCTTGGTCGTTTTCTTTTTTACTGACTCGCTTGCCGCTTCATCGGCAGAACTTTTTTTGTTAAATAAATTCATCTTGTTTGTTCCTTTCGCTTTTTATCTTTCCTGTTTTTCAATTGATTTGTCACTTGTTTCATCAACAACCGCTTCAGAATGTTTTGTGTAAATATAGGACGGTATGTTTAAGTTTTCGAGAACATTTCTTGCAATGTCATATTCGTCACTTTCAAACTGTTCCATATATATCTTCCTGCGTTTGCGGTCGATGTCTCGTAACAAACTTTCAATTGATAACAGATTGTTTACGGTTTGCTTCTGATTATCTGTCTTTATGAACAGATACATTTGGTTTGAACCCTCTGCCTGTTTCAATGCAACTTTTGATGATGCGTTTCTTAGCATAATGTCTACTTGCCGCTTTAAAGCAGGATTCTTGTTTATCATCGCCTGTTGTGGTAATTTGCGTTCGATATTGTCGTATAATTCAATTACGATAATTGCATTTTCATCAATAGGTGCGTGTAACATCTTGTCATCGAACACATTTACTTTTGCATATTCGGCAGGAACATATCTCTTTGCTTTAATCTGTTCAATTTCTTCCTGTGTAAATGTATAATGTACCTTTGACAAAATTTCTCTGAACATCTCGTTCTGGTGTTCCAAATCATCAATCTTATCCATAAGCGGTTTAAGACCAATATCTTTTTCTTTCAGACCTATTCTGTTCAGCGTTTCAAGCATTCTTTCAATGTCCTGCATCAATGATGTTTTTTGCGCCTCTGCTTCGGATATTTTCTTATTGAGTGTTTCAATTTTGAGTTCCATTACAGTCTTGTTACCATTCACGGTTGCTCCGTTCAGTATTTGACAATGATACCCTAAATCGTTTGCAACATACGCACTCAATCTTTGGTGCATACCCTTGAGATAAACACGATTGATTTTGTTACGACAAGACAATCTTTCAAATTCCTTATCGCCATTTTCTTCTTCCCATTCTTTTAATGCTTTTTTTACCCAACTTTTTTCTAAGTCAAGTCCTTTAGTGCCTTTTATAACTGGCACAAAATCTAAATGAATGTGGGGGGTCGTTTCGTCTTTATGCACAATTGCATTAATAACATTCTCTTTCCCAAAGTCTTCACAGTAAAAATCGTAGACCGAGCGAAAGAACGCTCGTTCGTCCTGTGCCTTAACATCTTTCGGCAGTGTGACTATTATTTCACCCATACAACAGTAATTACCTCTGTTCTGAGAATACACTTCACTGACACGCTTGTGTACGTCTTCTGCAACACCCTTTTTGAAATAATAGTTCAAGTGTGTTCTTTCGCTGTCTATTTCTTCATTTTCGTGTGTTACTCCATCGTCACCCGCTCTGTTGTTATGCAACAATAGTCTTCCTGCCGCATCTCTTTTGTATTTTGCAAATGCCGCCATTCACTTTCTCCTTTCTTCACTTTTTCATCTTCTTTATGGTTCATTTAACCACATTAGGCGGTTTCTCGCCGTTTGTTTCCTTTTTTTGTGTGATTTACCCTTGCTCGCCTTTCTCCGTCTTGCTGACATTTTTAAAGTTCGCATAACCAGTTACGCTTTCTTTTTTAAATGCTAACAATTTCACAATTTCTTTTAATAATGCCGTTTTGGAACTATCTTTCCATATTTTGTGAGTGATTTTTGTCTGTTTTCGCCGCTTTTTTCACATATTCGATAACTTCCTGTTCGCTTCCTTCTCTGAGAAGCCTGTTCAGTTCTATATCGCCTTTGTACCATTCTTCAAACTGCTGTTCAAAAATTGCTCTGTCTTTATCCGATAAGCCACGATTGAGTTCGCTTTTGTATTTTTCGTATATCGGAAGCACTATCGGGTGGTTGACATTGATACGGTAATTATAAGGATTGTGGTCGTTATAAATACTGTCAAATACGGTTAGTTTTTTCGGTGAATCTTTGTAATTAACCCAAGCCATATTATGTACCTCACTTCGGATTAGCAAACACAAATGTTGTGCCGTGTTTTTCTTTGTCTACTACAAGATATGCTACGAACTTTCTTCCGTTTTTCGACACGAAAGGTTTGTCTTTTGTTCTACCATTTGTAAGTAAATCTTCAAGGTCTGATTCTGTCATTTTCGCTTTACAGATTTCGTTATTGAAGCTGAACTTACAATCACAGTAAAAACCGTAACGTCCGTATTTCAATGTAGAACCACATATCGGACACTTGTGTTCTTTTTTAGGTTTATTTTCTTTTTCTTTTGGACTTGCTATTACCGCTTTGTTTTCCATAAGAACTCTGTTTGTTGTTTCTGTAACGTAAGCTATTATATTATTGAGATAATCGTCCTTACTCATCTCTCCGTCTGCAATAGCAGAAAGGTTATTTTCCATATCTGCGGTCTTCAACGGACTTATAAGAGCTTCATCATATTTTGCTATTACAGGAATGATTGATTTACCTAATTCTGTAGGTGCAATCTTTTGGCTTTTCGCAACGGTAATGAATCCTTTATCTTTTAGCTTTTCAATGATGCTTGCTCTTGTAGCTGATGTGCCGATGCCTGATGTTTTTATCTGTTCTCTCAGTTCTTCGTTTTCAATTAACTTGCCTGCCTTTTCCATTGCAAGTATCAGAGAACCTGTGGTATAAGCAACGGGTGGTTTGGTTTCCATCTCATTGACCGAGAACTGATTAACGCTTACGTTATCTCCTATATTCGGAACGTAGTTCTTTTCTGTCAGTTCTTCTTTATCTTCTTCCTGCTCTTCTCCGTCATTTTCGTTCTTCGCCTTGAACCCGTATTGCTTTACGATACGATAACGTTCAATGAAATGTTCGCCGTTACTGTGAACGTATAAAACGTAAACAGCATCGTAAATATAAGGCGGCAACATTATATCAGTAAAACGCTTCATTATTGCTTTGTATACAGCCTGTTCAAGACCCTGTAATTCGTCAGCGTTGCCTTCGAATGTCGGTATCAATGCGTAATGGTCTGTAACCTTTGAATCGTCAATATATCTTGCGGGTATATTGTAACCTTTTTCTCTAAGGTCACTTGCTACGGCGTTCGTTAAAAATCGGCTGTCAGTACGAGGATAAGTAGTATACTTTTTTTCGTAAAGCGACTGTGCGATTTTCAATGTATCTGCGGGCGAAATATGGAAACGTTTTGAGCAGAACGCTTGTAAATCAGCAAGGTTAAAAAGATAAGGTGCGTACTCTGTTTTAGGCTTTACTTTGAGATTTTCTACAGTAAGATTTCTGCTCTGATTAAATTCATTTGCAAGAGTGACTGCATCTTCTTTTTTTAAGAATCCCGTTTCATTATATAAGCGGTCGTCTTCAAAATATCTGCTTCGTTTGTCAACGTGCCATGTAGCAAAATCATCTGCTTTAATACCGTAGTAATTGGTTTTCTTAAAGTGGTCTATTTCATCTTGTCTGTTTACTATCATCGCAAGTGTCGGTGTCATAACTCTGCCAACATTAAGAACACTTCCATAACCACCAGAAGTCAATGTAAAGCATTCGGTAAAATTCATACCGATAAGCCAGTCGGAAATTGCTCTCATATATCCGCTGTCTATCATATTCTGATATGACGAGTAAGGCTTTGCGTCTCTGATTCCGTTAATTATACTTTCAGCGGTATAAGAGTCAATCCATACTACTCTTTCGTCTATATTCGGCTTGCTTCTGAATATTTGATTTCTTATCAGAGCCTGAATGTATATTCCTTCACGTCCTGAGTCACCTGCGTAATAAATTCTTTCTATATCTGGTCTTGTATAAAGAGATTTAATTACTTTGAATTGTGAGCTTGTATTTTTAAGTGGTACATATTTAAACGGGTGCGGAATCATCGGTAAATTTGCCTTGTCCCATTTTTCCCATTTCTCGTTGTATTCCTTTGGTTCAGCTATTGCAATAAGGTGTCCGACAGCCCATGTGATTATTACATCACAATTGATTACATTCGAGTGTCCTTCTATATAACCGTCATTTTTACCGCCGTTGACCTGTAGAACTTTTTTATATTCCTGTGCCACAGACGGTTTTTCCGTTATAATAATTGTTTTTCCCATTATTCGTTCCCTTCATTTTCTTGTTACGTTTTATTCATCATCTTCATCGCCGTAATCGAAGTCGTCATCTTCAATTTCTTTGATAAAGTTTATATACTTCTCTTTAAGTTCCTTCTTTTCCTCGTGTCTCTCTTTCGCAGACTTTTTCTTTTTTGTAAGAAGCTGTTCTGCTTTAGAAGGTTCTTCTTTTCGGGTTTTAAAATAGAGCCACAGATAAAACAAAAAAAGAAGAGCGAATATCACAGCAAATACCGACATCGTTGTATTGTAACCAAACGCAAGAATGGTACATACGACTGTCAGTATCGCATAGATAATCGCTCTGAGCAGATTTCTCTTATATTTATAAAACATTATTAAATTACCCCTTTTCTCTATCCTTGCTTTACAGCAAGATTACGTCTTTATATGTTCCCTTTTGACGGGTCAAAGAACTATTTGTACAGACTTTTTCCCATAGCCGTAGCATACTTTAAGTTCTTTGCTTTTTATCAGCATTTCCCGTTGCCGATAATATCCAAACAATTCTACGTTAAACGTGTAAGCACCTATCTTTTCCCTCTGTAGGTAGCCTATCTTAACGTATGTTGTTATAGCGTGATTGACTCGTGTTAGCGAGACATCATTTTTCTTTGCTATTTGTTCCTTTACCGCTTTATTCACTATCAGATAATTTTTTCCCGTTTTCTTATCTTCAATCGCTATAAGAAACAAATCATTTAATATCTTTGTTAAACCTTTTGGAACACCATAAAAATATCCCAAATGTTCAAGATATTTTAAAAACGCATTTATAAAAATTCTCACTCCTTTGATTGTAGTTTTTTACTACAACAGTATTGTAACATTTTATAGCACTATTGTCAACCGTTTCTTATTATTTTTTTGTAATGTGGGTTAATGAACTATAGATATAACAGAAAGGAAGGTGCTTATTATGAATTTTGAAATAAGCTTTGAAAAGAAACTTTCACTCGCTTCAGAAAGCAAAGATGAAGATACATTGTTTGTATTAGCAAATGACGGCGATTGCAGAATCAGGGAAACGGTAGCAGGAAACACCGTAACAAACGCATCTGTTCTTGATAAACTTTCAAAAGATATATTCTGGCGTGTTCGTGCAAAGGTCGCTTCTAACAGAAACACTGACGTAAAAACGCTGAGATGGTTAGGAAAAGACGAAAGCTCTCTTGTAAGAGAATGTGTAAGTAGAAATCCTCACATTGATGCAAATACAATGAACACCCTTGCAAAAGACGAAATCTATTACGTCAGAGAGCAAGTTTGTAAAAATCCTAAAGTCAGCGATAAAATTCTTTTCTTTTTATCAAAAGATGAAAATAATTTCGTTAAAGAAGCGGCAAACAGTGTTATAAGAAAAAAAGAAAATAAAAAAATCGAACAATCCGAAATTAATTTTTAGTTATGTGGTTTAATGACCCATAAATATTTCAGAAGCAAATTGACTCACACAAAAGGAGAAAACTATGAGTTTTTTTAATCCAGACATTTACAATGAAAAAAACCTTGAAAAAGATGACGCACAATCCATTTCAGACATTCGATATGTTCTGCGATGCCTCGATAATGATGACATCATTGACGATTATTGCAGTCAGCGAAGTATGGGAAAGCTTGAAACCGAACTTATGAAAGAAAGGTTAAAGTCTTACACCGAATTTCTTAAAGAGCATCTTGAAGAAAACATAACAGAACTCATTGTAACGATGATTGAAGGTTACGATGAAGAAACGTTTGAAAAGAACATACGCCGCAATTACGAAGGCAAAGAAATTAAAGAGGGCGACTAATATGAAAAAACATATAATCTGGAGCAGTACAATCAACTTTGAAGATTGGGAAGATGATTTAAAAGAAAAATATCCTAACCTCAGTGAAGATAAACTTTACGATATAGGGTAGCAACCAATTTCGAATATCTCAATGACGAAAGAGCTAATTTAGACATAAAATGCGAAGGAAGCATTTTGTTGGTAGGGGACGTAGGTAGTTGGAACGGCAGAAGCACGGGCTACCGTGTAATCGAAAGCGGTAATATCGCTGATTGCTTGGAATCACAGTTAAGATGTGAATCTTACTTAGATATTTACCTTGATGAACGTGGCGATTTAAGAGCTGACGAAACGCATCATGACGGCACGAACCATTATCTGTTCAGGTCTTTTAAGCCTTCTGCTACTCAACAGCAGATAGAAAATCTGAAAGAAAAAATTTATTGTGGTAATGCCACAAGAGCGGATATTGTAAGACTCACTGACCGTTTAGGCGATAAAATAGCCGCTGTTTACGGTTGGGATATACCTAAGCAGAAAACAAAAACTCCCCAAAAAGAAAGATAAGTGCTATGTGGTTTAACGAACCATATATCTTATATATTGAAGTCAATGCGTTATCCAAACGCATTTCTTCACAAAATTTAAAGTTCAGGAAGGATACATTAACATGGCAAAAAAGACACAAGAGCTTATCGAAGCTGAAGAAACTCGCTTATCGGAGTTAAAGAAGAAACTACAAGAGGCAAAAAAAGAAGTACAGAATTGTGAAAAGAAAATTGCTTCTTTAAGAAAACAAGAACAGAGCGAAAAACTTGAACTTCTCGCACAGCTTGCAAGCAAGAAGGATATTTCGGTTGAAATACTTCTGAAGGCTATCGAAAATGAAGACATTGTTACGCTCATTGCAGAAACAAAAGCAGATGAAAGTTCTGCTCAGTCGTCATCAAATGAGGAATCATTAGCTACGGTGTCAGCAGATGTTGAGGCTGTTACAGATGACGATGATGACGAAGATATTGAAGAAACCAAAGAAAAGCAGGATTCTGCTTGGTAATTAACTAAGAGTACGACAAGTGTGACATACTTTTCTCCTATTTCTTTTGAATTGGCAGGACTACCACAAGCAGTTCTGCCTTTTCAAAGGAAAATATTTAATCACTTCCGTTCCACTGGGAAGGAAGTACAATGAAAGGAAAAAACGATGGACAAAGAAATACGTTTTGTAGACACTCATTATAAAACATTATTTAATGTTCCCGATGGTGGAAGCGTTGCGATAACAGATTGCACAGGTAAAGAAACAACGTATAAATGCAAATATTTAGATGATTACCACCTTGAAATAAGCGGTAATTGTTGGCATATTATGCAGTTGGCTGAGTTCCTTGAACGTAACGGCGCAACTTGCCGTGCAATAGACGATGTTACAAAAGGAAAAAATTTAACGTATGAACGGTAATTGTCACTTTATTTTTGGTGCGACTGTAAGCACTATGGTGGCGATAAATCTTGAAAAGCTAAGTGTAGTATTACCAAACATAACTTGTTCACCTGAAACCACTTCCCTTCTGATTTTAGGCGGTATTCTTGGTGGCGTAATGCCTGATATGGATAATCCTAAAAGTTACATAGGAAGACTATCAAGACCAATAAGCACTTATATTGGTAAGTTAGGCGGTTTGTTCGGGAAAAAGGGAAAATATCATCGTGGAATCCTTCACGACCCCTTTATTTATATATGCGGTCTTGCACTTTCATATATATATTTCCCTTATCTGATAGGATTGTTTATCGGGGGTATTTCGCATATATATCTTGATTTATTTAACCCTGTAGGTGTGCCTGTAATGTTCGGTATAAAACGTTTGCGATTAGGTGAAATTCTTTCAGGAAGTAAAGATGCAATACGTTTTACTTGGCTTAACATTATCTTGTGCCTGCTTATAGGCGTATCAATTAAAATAGGGCTTATGTTGGCATAACGCCAAAAAAATAAAAGGAGTATTTTAATATGAGCATTGAAAACTTAACAATTTCGGAACTTCTTACAAAGTACGAAGAGGACAAGCAGATACTTGAAACAATTGATGATTTCAACAATCCCACCGAAGAACAGGCTCTTGCGATGACTGATATTTCTGACGCTCGCAAATTCTTTACTCAGACTCAGGAATCCATTGATTATATTGCCGCTTGTGCTGTGCTTAATCAAGACGGCTCGGTTGATAGCCTTATGAACAAAAACAGCTATCTGTCTACCCTGTTAGACGTGACCGATGTAAATAATAAGGATTTTCTTGACAAGGTGTACAGTGAAAGCACCAATAAGAAAACTGTAGAAGACAAACAGAGAGTTGAAGAATCTATTACTACGGTTATTTGTGGCAATCCGATGCTTACACAGGAATTTCTTTCAATGGCAGACCAGATGCCTGAAACTACTGTAGCAGACACTATGCGTGTCAACGGAACAATTCATAATATGCTTGAAGCCGAAAAAATAAGCGGCAAAACTACGGACATTTTTGATTTTGTTCGTGAACAGCTTAAAAATGAACAAAGCAAGAACAAGCCTTTACAGATTGTTGAAAGCAATGACGGATATGTTATGGCAGTAAGTATTCCTGCTGAAGAAATAGCGGCAAATCTTGATTTATCACAAGAATTTGCGTCCAAAGTAAAAAATGGCAATGAAGTTATACATAACGAAGCACCCCGACATACCACTACAGACCCTTCGAGAGTAGGCGGCAACGTTCAGCTTGAAGAAGTCGATGACTTAGGAACTATCGAAAGAGATAGCGGTTTACAGACTGAGGAAGAAAAAGAAGAAGATGAACAGCAAAGCAAATCCAATCGTAATAATTACCGTGATATGTAAAGACTGTTTCGGATAAAAAGGAAGTGATTTTATGTATGTAGTTACAATGGGTAAGTATTTCTCTGAACACTCATCATGGGAAAAAGCCTACGAAGAAGCCAAGAAAGCACAATCAATACACTTTGAACCGTGCCGTATATCTTTGAAACGGTCAAACACAGTCTTATGGGATTCTTCTGATTGTGCCGTTTTAAACACCTACGAAAGTTTCAGCCGTGAAGAATGGGATTCGTTCGAAAGATGCGGTGCTAAAAAGGAAAACAAACCTTCTGTTTATTTTGATATAGACGGAACATTAGGATATTGGTATCAGAACGCAAGAGGTTTTGTATATCCCGATGAAGTTCTTGACCCTAATAAACATTACTTCCGTACAATCGAGCCACACCCTTTTATGATAGATGTAGCGAGAACGCTTCACGAAAAAGGCTATGATGTTTGCGTAATCAGTGCCGCAGACCGCTATACGATTAAAGATAAATGGGATTGGTTAAGCGAACACTGCTCTTTCATACCCCCTGAAAACATATTCTTTTGTCCGTTAGGAGCAGATAAAAACAACTTTGTGAAAGGTAATGCTGAGTATTCTATACTGATAGATGACTATAAAGAAAATCTGAAGCAATGGAAAGGCATACCTGTTAAAGCAATCAATACAATAAATTCTCCTGACGCAAATATGACAAATATTATGGGGAAAAGCGGAGATGCAATTTTCGAACAATTCGGTGAAAAGAATATTCTTTATAAGAATTTACTTGAAAAATCGGTATCTGATATTACTTCATTGCTTAACTCGATACAGAAAGAAATTGGTGGCAAGTCTAAGCAGAAAAACGATATATCAAGATAATCTGATTCAAGAAAGGAAACTTAAATGACGACAGAAACATTATATAACCTCTCTTATGAAGAAAAGTATAATTTAGCAATGGACGAAGGAACACCCGCAGAAACACTTGCCGTTCTTGCAAAGAATATAGACCTTCATATACGTGAAGCAGTAGCAAAAAACGAAAATACACCTGCTGACATACTCGCTATGCTTGCACGGGAAAATGACAAGTATATTCGTGCGGCTGTTGCAAGGAACGAAAACACTCCTGCTGACATACTCGCTATGCTTGCACAGGAAAAAGACGAGTATATTCGTGCGGCTGTTGCATCTAATCCGAATGTAAGTAACGAAAGACTTGCAATATTTGCGAAAGATGAAAATTGGTGGGTTCGTATGGGTGTAGCAGGAAATAGAAACACATCTGCTGAAACACTTGCAATGCTTGCAAATGATGAAAATTATGAGGTTCGTCATGTGGTTGCGGGCAACAAAAACGCACCAATTGAAACACTTGTTATGTTCTCAAACGACAATGACGGAAGTATTCGTGAGGCTGTTGCTTCAAATAGTAATACACCGCTCGAAATATTATTTCAGCTTGCTAATGATAAAGATACCTTTGTTCGATGGGCTGTTGCAAGGAACGAAAACGCTCCCGCTGAAATACTGGCTCAACTTGCTGAAGACGAAGAAGCTGATATTCGTTATACGATTACAACGAACCTAAATACGTCTTATAACACACTTATAATGCTTTCAAAAGATGCAGACGAGCAGGTAAGCAAAAGGGCTGAAGAAATCCTCAAAGAACGTTTATCAAAAAATAAAAGCCATATAGAAAAATAACATCATCAGACTTCCGCTCCACTGGAACGGAAGTGCTTTTTTGTAATGTGGCTTATTGATACATAAATCAAATGTAAAAAACAATTTGTTTTCAGAAAGGATAAACAATATGAACGTCACAATGGATTTAAGCAAATTACCTTATGAAGCCAAAGTAGCTTTGGCAAATGACGAACAAGCCTCTCCTGAATTTCTTGCGGCACTTGCAACCGATAAAGACAGACGGATTCGTATATTGGTTGCATGGCATAGCGGTACACCTTCAAAAGTGTTAGACACACTTGTGAACGATTGTGATTCGGTAGTCCGTAGAGCTGTTGCGGAGAACGGAAATACTTTTGCAAAGACTTTAGCAAAGTTGGCAAACGATATAGACGAAGATGTTCGTATGGCTGTTGGCGAAAATAAAAACACAAAAGAAGAAACTCTTGCTATGCTTGCAAAAGATAAAAAAGAGTGGGTACGTGAAGCCGTTGCTTCTAATCCAAACGCATTACCTGAAACACTTGAATTACTTACGGAAGATACAGCCAAATTTGTGCGTGGAGCAGTTGCACGGAACAAGAATGCGCCTGAAAAAGTTTTCTTAAAACTTGCAAAAGATGAAAACTCTATTAATCGTCATTACGTTGCTTCCAATCCTAATGTTCCTGCTGAAATACTCGCATTTCTTGCAAAAGATGATGAATGGCGTGTTCGGTATGCTGTTGCAAGAAATGAGAATACGCCAAAAGAAGCACTTACTGTACTTGCACAGGACGAGGAAGAGTGTGTTCGTAGTGAGGTTGCCGCAAACGAAAATACATCTATTGATGTGCTTGCTATGCTTGCCAGTGATAAAGAAGTGTGGATTCGTTTTGCCGTTGCAGGAAACTCTAATACTCCTCTCAATGCACTTGAAACACTTGCTGATGATGAAAATTTGCGAGTATCTGAAAAGGCTGAAAACGTTCTTAAAGAACGTTTAATAAAAGGCAAATGTGGTATAGAAAAATAACCACAAACAAAACTCTTTTAAGGAAGGTTAAAGTTGTAATGAAAAAAACAAAACTTGAAGCAATAAAATCAATGGATTTAGACAAGCGTTTGTTTTTAGCCAATCAAACAGCAGATGAAGAGACATTATGTATATTAGCGATTGACACCAGAGAAGAAGTTCGTCAATTTGTTGCTTTAAATGAAAATACACCCACAAAAGCTTTGTCTGACCTTGCTCGTGATAAAAGCTGGCGTGTTCGTAGTGCTGTTGGCATAAATAAAAATACAAAAGCAGAAACTCTTGCTATGCTTGCCTGTGATAAAGAAGCGTGGATTCGTTGGACTGTTGCAAGAAATGAGAATACACCAAAAGAAGCACTTGCTGTACTTGCAAACGATATAGACTGGCAGGTGCGCAAAGCTGTTGCAAGCAATAAGAATGCACCTGAAGAAGTTCTCTCAAACCTTGCAAAAGACGATGATTATGGTGTTCGTGAATCGGTTGTACATAATCAAAACATTTCTTCACATACTCTTGCAATACTCTCTAACGATAAAAACGCTAATATTCGTTATAATGTTGCAAGCCATCAAAAAACATCACTTGAAACGCTTGCAAAACTTGCTTTAGATAGTAACTATAGTGTTCGGTATGCCGTAGCACGGAATAAAAACACACCATTTGAAACGCTCACGGCACTTACACAAGACGAATGTTCCTATGTCAGAGAAGCGGCAACGCAAGCACTCTCCGAGCGCAAAGTGAAGAATAAATGTGATATGGTGAAATAAGCAAAAAACACTTCTGCTCCACTGGAACGGAAGTGTTTTTTTGCTATGTGGCTTTGTGAACCATAAATCAATTGTAAACACAAATTCGTTGCAGAAAGGACGAAACAATATGAATAAAGAAAACATTTTATCAAAGATAAGCAAAATGTCCGAAGAAGAGCTTATAGACTTGGCTTGTAACACTTCTGATGTTGAGATACTTAAAATATTGACTGAAAATGAAAATTATGAGGTTCGTACAGCAGTTGCAGGAAACGAGAATACACCTGTTGATATACTTGTTATGCTTGCAAAAGATGAAGATATTTATGTTCGTGGGGCTGTTGCTGAAAATAAAAACACAAGTGATGAAACACTTATTATGCTTTCCAATGATGAAGCTTGTTGGGTTCGAGGCATCGTTGCGAAAAATGAGAATACACCAAAAGAAGCACTTGCTGTACTTGCGCAGGACGAGGACGGGCGTGTTCGTAGTGCCGTTGCAGGAAACATCAACACTCCCATTGAACTACTCTCTGTGCTTGCACAGGACAAACATTGGTTGGTTCGTCAAACTGTTGCCAAAAATGAGAATACACCAAAAGAAACACTTGCTGTACTTGCAGATGATTGCGATTTGGGTGTTCGTCAAAATGTTGCAGGAAATAAGAATACGCCAAAAGAAGCACTTGTAAAACTTGCAGGTGATAGAGATTATGGTGTTCGCAAAGCAGTTGTAAATAACCCGAATACTTCTTATAATACGCTTCTTATGCTTTCAAAGGTCAAGGCGGTAGAAATAAGAGAAAAAGCAAAAGAAGTTCTTAAAGAACGTGCATTGAAAGCCAACACCAATAAAGAAAGATAACCAGACAATTGTTCTGACGCAACTGTTCCTAATGTGGCTAAATGAACCATTACTTTTATAAGAGCGCACATAGCGTATAAAACAAATTTTAACCGTCTCACAAATTTTATGAGGCAGTTATAAGAAGAAAGGAAAAAAATATGAGTATTACAATTCCGATGCAAATGTCTTTATGTAATGTGAGTTACGATGTGACTTCTTATGATATTCAAGAAGGAATCACACATCTCAACGATTTCGCATTTAGCCATTGCCGAAAGCTACAAAACGTACAAATTCCTCAAACACTTTCAGAGGTTGGTGTTTACTGTTTCAGTAATTGCACTCAGTTAGAGGAAATAGATTTATCAAAATCTCAAATCACAAAGATACCGAACTACGCTTTCGAAAACTGCTTGTCTCTTAAAAAGGTTATACTTCCCTTTTCTATAAAGGAAATAGGAGAAAACGCCTTTTATAACTGTGAAAAACTTGAAAAAGTGGTGCTTACAGCTCCTGACCTCAAAAAAATCGGTAATAAAGCATTCTATTGCTGTGAAAAATTGAAGGATATAAACCTTGATTTCACTTCCATTGAAAAAATTGGTGACGAAGCATTCTATTATTGTGCAAAATTAAAAGAACTCGTACTCCCCGACACAGTTACTTCCATCGGTAAACAATGCTTTATGTATTGTGAAGGTTTACAGAAAGCAGATATTTCAAATACTGCAATTGAAAAAATAAGAGAAAGCACATTTGAAGAATGCCGTTCATTAAAGAAAATTGTTCTTCCCTCTTCTGTTAAAGAAATTGATGCGAATGCTTTTAGTTACTGTTCCACCTTAACTGATTGTAAATACAGCAGAGATGTAAAAACAGCCGATAACATTTTTGAAGGTTGTAGAGAATACAACTCAAAAGCAAATCAAAAGCGTTTAGCGGCTGAAAGAATGGCTACGGAAAGGTAAAAAATATGGAATCTTTATATAACTTTCAATGGGATATTCCTGCTGAAGCGGAATCGTCATTTAAAACTATTTCGTATTCGTTACACGGAGAAACAAGTAAATACGTTATAGAAAATGCCGTAGAGTTTCTTACAGACAAATTTGGCTTTTTTCGTAAAGGCTTGCAGGAACATAGTTCAAATGATATGGTTCTCTCGTCAAAAACAGAAACACTTAATATTGCAAAAAACAAATTGTTTGGCGTGATAAATGCAAAAACTGCGGCATATCTTTCTGAATTTTTAAAATATAATAACGAGGGTTGCCTTGTTCAAAAACAGGAAGCAAAATGTTACGACTTGGATTTGATGGGATTAAACAAAATCGTTGAAAATAACTTACCCGACATACTTAATACATATATTCCTTCAGCCAACTTCTCTGCTCTGCATTTTGCCAACGAGTTCGTAAAACATAATCAGATACCTTTCTTTAAGGAAGCGTTTGATATTGCAAGAAATGGCGATGATTTTTTTGCAACAGATAACACACAGTGCAAAAAGATTATACCGATAATAGCGGCGACTGCTAATTTTGCTGATAAAATCGGCTATTTCACAAAGACGAATCTACAACAAAGAGGATTGTTAAAGCGAGTAAATCTGGAAGACATTGATACGTCAAAACCTTTTTTGATTAATTTTTACGGCGGCGCAGGCATCGGTAAAAGCACCACAGCAATGCTCATAACTGCCGAATTAAAAAAGATGGGTTTAAACGCTGACTACATAAACGAAACAGCAAAACTTCATATTTATAACGGCGAATCCTACTTGCTTGATGGTTCTATAGAAAATCAAATCAGTCTGTTTAAAGAACAAAAAGAAAAAATAGATATGATGTATAAAAGTGTACATTTATCCGTAACCGACAGTCCCTTGCTCATGTACGGTGTCTATGCTAAAAAAGGTGATAGCCAGTCCTTGCATGAATTTAAAGAAGCGATAAGCGATATGTACTATGATTACAACAACATCAATATATTATTGGTTCGTGACCTTTCGATACCATACGAAAAAGAAGGTCGGGTTCACTCACTCGAAGAAAGCACTCAGATAGATAAAGAAGTTAAAAACACATTGGTAGACAACCGTGTACCGTTCGTTGTTCGTGAAAGAAACGATATTGACGGCATTTGTGATTATATCATAAAACAAATTCAAAAAGCACCAATATTAGCACATCACGTCCATGAACGTCCTTCTGAGCAAGAGGAAGAGAAAAAACTGACAAAACCTATTAAACCTAAATTTATAGAGAGGTAATAAAATGTTAAACGAAAAAGATGTTACTATCATATCTGTATGTGATGAATTAAGTAAGCACAAAGAAACCTCGCATCTGGTTGAAAAAGTTGCAGACGACTTGTTTAAGCCTGCCGAAAATGTTACAACGGAAAAGCTTTATGCCGAATACAATAACATTCTCAGTTACATTGAGTACAAAAAAGAATGGTTGGATAGCCACTGCTCTGAACTTGATATGGCAAATGCCGAAGCTCTTTATGAAAATTCAGAAGAAACCGCTGATATGACTTTTGAAGAGTACATAGAAGAATACGGAATAAACGGTATGATATATTCAAGTTATGAAGAGTTCTGCGATGAAGAAATAGACTATTATCGTGAGCCTTCAATTTATGGCTATTCTGTAATTATTCAATCAAAAGCCTTTAACGATAACGGCTATGATGTTGCAGAGGAATATTATTCTGCATTAGGAAATTCACCGTTGTATCACGATGAATTAACTTTTAATGTAACCTATCTCGAAGACAGAAGCGGCGATGATATAGATGCAATACAAATAGATTTTGCAAGTCCGTTATATGACATAATGTTCCCTCAGTATGACAAAAACAGAGAAACTGAGCAAATAGTAAAACCTATCATAGATGCTTTAAACAAAAGCAAATACCCTCTTTCCAAAGACAACTATGACATTGTTACTGTTTGTGCTACAGTTGACTTCAATAATACGCATTCTTTCGCAGACGCAATTGAGCAATATCTTTATGAAAGAGGCGAATATGATTATAAGGGTAATGATGTCTTACCGTTTGTTGACAATAACAAAGACAGATATACTACTACTCAGCTTATAAACGCACTTTTGCAAAAGAAAGATTATTCTTCTTTGATAAATTACTTTGATGCTGAAGTTTGTACCGCTCCATACTTCAACGATTGTTTGGGAGATGTGGTAAGCGCACAACATTATTTGAATGCGCTCCAATGTGTTGAAAAGACTTATTTAGAGCGTAATCAGCCTGAGCAAGAAGAAACAGCGGAATATGATTCATACTTTGAAGTTTATCAGATGAAAGGTAGAGGCAGTCGCTTTTTTGATTTTACGCACCAAACAGCGGAATCATTAAAATCAAGTGCTTTTAATTGTGTATACAAAGAACCTATAGATTCTCAGCAAGAAATAAACAACGATTTCTTAGAAAACTTGTATTCACGCTTTAATTCAGGCAATCTGCCGAGCAATTTTAAAGGACATAGCTTATCTTTATCAGATGTTATTCTCGTACATAAAAGCGATGACTCTGAAAAAGCGTTCTTTGTAGACAGCTTTAGCTTTAAAGATATATCCGACCTGTTCTTAGAGAATCATGAACAGGGTAAAGAACATAAAGCAAAACAGCAATGCAAGCACAGTATAGACACATTACAGCTATAATTCAGTCACTTCCGTTCCAATGGAGCGGAAGTGCTTTTTTTGTAATGTGGCTTAATGATACATAAATCAATTGTAAAAACAAATTCTTTTCAGAAAGGACAGAAACATGAAGATTACAGACATAAAAAGCTCACTTTTGAAGAAAAGTACAATTTAGCATCACATAATGAAACATCAGTGGAGTTGCTTTCTGCACTTGCAAAAGACGAAACTATTATACGTGCAATGGTTGCTGAAAACAAAAGCACACCGCCTAAAATATTATCGGAACTTGCTCATGACACAGAGCGGAATGTTCGTGAGGCGGTTGCCAGAAACAAAAACACGCCAATAGAAGTATTGTCAAAGCTTGCCGTAGATAGCGACTGGCGAGTGCGTAGAGTGGTTGCGGGTATGAGTAACACACCAATAGAAATATTATCTCAGCTTGCTGTTGATAGCGACTGGCGTGTTCGTGAAACAATAGCATGGAATGAAAAAACACCTGTGAAATTATTGCAAGCACTAATTTATGACGTGGACTTTCACGTTCGCAAAATAGTAGCTCTTAATAATAATACACCTGTAAAATCCGTAATTCAACTTGCTACTGATGAAGACGATGATGTCCGTGCCGTTGTCGCTTATAACAAGAACACACCCACTGAAGTCTTTGCAATGCTTGCTAAAGATGAAAGCGTATATGTTCGTGAAACAATAGCGAGGAATAAAAATACACCTATTGAGATTCTTGCGTTACTTGCTGTAGATGAAGAATATTCGGTTCGTAAAGCTGTAGCTTATAACTTAAACACACCTGCTGAGATTCTTGCATTACTTGCTGTAGATGAAGAATATTCGGTTCGTAAAACTGTAGTTCATAACGAAAACACACCTGCTAAAGTTCTGGCATTACTTGCAAAAGATGTTGATTCTGACATTCGTATTGATGTAGCAAAAAGTGAAATGACATCTGCTGAAACACTTGCAATGCTTGCTCATGATAACGTGGTGTGGGTTCGTGAGGCAGTCGTAAGGAACGAAAAGACACCAAATGAAGCACTTGCATTACTATCTAAAGACGAGGATAGGAATGTGAGAATAACTGCAAATAAAATGCTCAATGCTCGTAAAGAAAAAAGCAAAACGAATAACGTTTTTGAACTATAAATTAAAGTAAACGCAAATTCTTTTCAGAAAGGAACTTTATTATGAAAGACAATAAGAACTTTATCACTACTGGCAGATGTGACGAAGAAATAATGTTAGATATTCTTAACAATCTCCAGTTTTCTCTTGAACCGTGTGAAAACGAGAAGTATCGGTTATATGACAACGAGATTAGTGACTATGCACGGTCATACGATGATGAAATATTTGAAGAATCTTCTGCGGATTCCGTAATAGAGGCATTGGATACATATATCAATGACAGTTATGTGGAAGACTTACAAGAAGAAGCTTGTTCTTACGGCATTTCTAACGTTTCATATAACACATCAATAGGTCAATGGAATGACTATATTGAGAGCCTAAACAAATTTATTGAAGAACATCGTGCAGAGCTTGAAGAAGTTGCATTCATCAGTGATTATGAACGTGTATGCAATGTTCAGCTTTCAAACGTTGTCAATCTTCAAAACGCAAAAGATATAGCAAAAGAAATAGGCATATTAAACGAATTTCAAGCTAATTTTGATAGCTTTAAAAATAGCTATAGATTTTTGAGTGAAGCAATATTACAATCGCTGAATAAAGCGTTCCTATCTAACGATATAACAAAAAATTATTCTGTATCTTATGATACAGAAAGCGGCGTTGGCAGTTTTCATTTCAAGAACAGTGCTGTAAACTATGAAATGAAATACAGTAGAGGTTTATTGAGTTATGGTGCATTAAACGCATTGACAAATTCCCTTATGAAACACGCAATGAAGAATTTTGACAATCTGCTTGACAAAGACCAACTCAATTGTATAAGAGATGTAATAAAAACTACTTTGGTTTTTAAATTAAAAAATACTTCTATGTTGGATATACAAAAAATAGCTTCAAATTGTTCGTTGTCTCAGGTTTCAAATGAGGTCATTGTGCCATACATGAAAGTAATACAAAACTATATTGATAAAGGCAAACTTCAAGACCTCACCTATAACTATGATTTTTCAAGCGGTAATCTTGAAATTGTAGGAGATACTAAACATATTTCAAAGCCATTTGTTGGTTCACACGAACTTGACATAAGCGAAGAAAAAGATGCAGAAGCACTTCTCCACTACTATACATACGCAAACCGTTATACGCAAAACAACGGCAAACGTATTAAAAGTCGAACGGAGCGTGAATAATATGATATATATTTATGAAGTCAGCGGCATAGACAAACTACTTGCCAGTCGTTATGAAAAACAATTTTCGTCAGTACAGAAAGCATTTGATTATGTTAAAAAATTCTGTGCTGATGAGCAACAATTCCCAGATGTATCAGTTGCAGAAGTGCGCTATACAAGTGAAGAAAATTTCAAAAAGCACTTCTCTCTTGATTGTTCTTATATTTGGGGCAGATATATGAACTACGAATCTGATATGGCTACAATCGCAAGCACTATTGAAAAATACGGTTCGTGGCAAGAAGCTCAAAAAGCAATAAGAAAAAAATCACAAGTCGAAAGGTGAAGATATAGATGATATACCGTTACGAAGTGGGTTATTATCCAGATGCACAAAACTTTAAGATTGATGTTTATTCAGATGTTGCAAAAGCGGCAAATGCAATTCTTAACACAATCAAAGAAACAAAAAATAAGTATTTTTTATATGAAGTTCAGTATGAGGATAAAGAACATTTAGCAAAAAGCGAACCAAAAATCACTTATCCGATATGGAACAGTTCATTTCAGCGGTGGCAAGACTTATTGATTCTTACTGGTAAAAGCACAGAAAACGGAAGTGTCAAAATGTATGAAGGAAAACTTACTTCTATGAAAGAATACGCCGCCATTGCAAACAGCCGCCGTCAAACAAAGAAAAGGGAAACTCAGGAAAGGTAAAGAGGTAACAATATGGAAAACAAAAAGAATTTCGTAATAAGCGAAAGAATCATAGATTTACTTGAAAAAAACGATATTCAAATTTTATGCGGTATCAGCGATTCCTACGAAAATGAGTACGAAATTGACCTACAGTTCTATTCAGATGCAGGAGAAGACTTCAATTTTTCATTGTACGATATTACCGATGATGCTTCTTTTATCAGAGAATTTGAAAACTATGCAGACTTTTTTGATGCTGATGAACACGCTTCTTTGTACATCGAAAATCGTGGTACTCACGGTATACCCAATGATATTAAAACGCTCATAGAAGACGCTGAAAGTATAAAGGAAAAGTTACAAAACGTAGCTGATGAGCTTAATGGAGTTGAAAATGAAAGGGGCTTAACTGTCGATGTAACTCTTGATAAAGAAGATTTAGACATTCTTGTTTCAAACGGTCTAATAACGAATAGAACTGATAAAGAGCAAGTGTCAAACGCTTTGCTTAACGCAATAAGGACAGATGCTTATAAGCAAATAAATGAAGTAAAGCAAATCATAAAAGATACGATAGAAGACATCACAGACGAAAACAACATATACATATTCGATGACCTTCTTTCAATTGATGAAGACACGGTTTTAAAAGCTTTCAATGAATATACAAATCACCGTGAATATTATAATTCTTTTGAAGATTGCTTACTAATTACAGTAGACAACGAATACGATTTAGCAGAGTGTTCACTCAATGGGTTTAGAGAAATAATCGAAAGCTATATACCTGAGCGTTTAAAAAAGACTTACGAAGCACTTATATCTCAATATGATGGTCGCTTTGACACTTTATATGAAGAGCAGGGACTTAATAACATTTACTGCCGTGCTGAAAGTTGTTTGCCTGATAACTGCCATATCAATCTTATGTTCGGCACTCCTAAAGAACGCAATTTTGATATGGGAGCAATAGCTGATGCGTTCGTCAATATGAGCAATGACCCTGACAGCTATGATAATGCTCTTACGGCTCTTATACAACAGCAAGGACACACGGTAGAAGAAGTTCAGAAAGCGTACTCATACCGTATTAAGTCTGGTAACACCTTTGTTGACTCCGTTGTTGATGAACTAAACTATTGCTTATCAACGTCTATGTTTGAACTTACTGCTCTTGTATCTGCAAGCGGAAAGGATTTATTCAATCTTTTAGAAAGCGTTGCTGACGGCAAAGGCTTTATATCACTTCCAAAGCAAACAGAAATAGGTTTGTATAACGAATGGAACGGTGGCGGTGCTATGTTTGAAATCACACTTGAAAAAGATGCGGTATTGCCTGTGTCATACATAAGGAACTTGCAGATAGAAGGACACACAAAAGAAAATAACGGCTATACCGTAGACCAAGTATATGGTTTAGTGGGTTCAGTCTGGGAAAAATCATCACCTTCTTTACTTGAAACATACGATATGCCAAAATCAAAGGAAACATTTGAAACTATGCGTAACACAGCACAGAGCATAGAATACAATCCTTATTATTTTTTGGAAACAGGAAATTTCTTTGATGATAAAGATAAGATGAGTGATTATCAAAAGCTGACTAAAAAAGATTTTCTGAAAAAGTATGACGATGAAACAGAACATTCTTACCTTAATACAGCTTTCATCGTGAAAATGAAATCTTCAGAAAAAAGCAAATCGCATAGCGAATTTAATCGTGAGTAACAACGGCACTTCCCGTCCAGTGGGCGGGAAGTTGTTTTTGTAATGTGGCTTAATAGTACATAAATCAATTGTAAACACAAATTCGTTGTAGAAAGGAAATCAATATGAGTAAAGAAAACATTTTATCAAAGATAAGCAAAATGTCTGAAAAAGAACTTAAAGACTTGGCTCGTAGCACTTCTGATGTTGAGATGCTTAACACAATAGCTGAAAATGAGAACTATGAAGTTCGTTGTGCGGTTGCAGAAAACAAGAACACACCTGTAGAATTGCTTGCTGTGCTTGCACAGGACGAGGATTACTCGGTACGTTGGGCTATTGCTGAAAACAGAAGTACGTCTGCTGATGTGCTTGCTGTACTTGCAAAAGACGAAGTTTATGAGGTTCGTACAGCAGTTGCCGCAAACAAAAATACATCTGCTGATACGCTTGATATACTTGCGAAAGATGTAGATATTGATGTTCGTAATGCAGTTGCAGAAAACAGAAATACATCTGCTGATACGCTTGCTATGCTTGCCAAAGACGTAGATATTGATGTTCGTTGTGCGGTTGTTGAAAATAAAAATACAAGTGTAGAAACACTTGTTATGCTTGCACAGGACAAGGACTACTGGGTTCGTTGTGCCGTTGCAGAGAATAAAAACACAAGTGTCGAAACACTTGCTATGCTTGCCAGTGATAAAGAATGGTGGGTTTGTCAAGCTGTTGCGAAAAATAAGAATACACCAAAAGAGTCACTTGCTGTACTTGCAAATAGCGATGTTTATGAGGTTCGTAAAGCAGTTGCCGCAAACGGAAATACATCTGCTGAAGTGCTTACTGTGCTTGCACAGGACAAACATTGGTTGATTCGTCAAACTGTTGCGTTAAACGAAAACACATCTGTTGATATACTTGCTATGCTTGCAAAAGATGTAGATGATGGTGTTCGTTGGGCTGTTGCTATAAATAAAAATACATCTGTTGATGTGCTTGCTATGCTTACAAAAGACGAAGATAATGGTGTTCGTGGTGCGGTTGCAAGAAATAAAAGTACACCAATTGAAACACTTGCTGTGCTTGCACAGGACAATAACGAGTATGTTCGTGTGACTGTCGCAAATAACGAAAACACGCCTGTGGAAATCCTTGCAATACTCGCAAATGACGAACACAAAAGTGTGCGTATAAGCGTTGCATGGAATGAAAACACTCCTGCTGATGTGCTTGCTATGCTTGCAAAAGATGAAGATATTGATGTTCGTAGTGCGGTTGCCAACAACAGAAATACACCTGCCGATGTACTCGCTATACTTGCAAAAGATGTAGATGATGACGTTCGTAGAGCTGTTGTAAACAACCCGAATACTTCTTATAATACGCTTATTATGCTTACAATGGATAAAAACGTATTGGTAAGCAAAACGGCTGAGGAAGCCCTTAAAGAGTGCAAAGAAAAAGGTAGAACCAATATAGAACGATAACGACATTACTTCCGCTCCATTGGAACGGAAGTGCATTTTGTTCTGTAGCTTAATGGCACATAAATCAATTGTAAATTTAGAATCTTTCAGAAAGGTCGATAATTATGGATAAAACAAACACTATGGGAATAAAGTCAATGAGCGTAAAAGAACGTATTGTACTGGCACACGACACTTCAGATGAAGAGGTTCTTTGTACATTGGCAAAGGACGAAGATGAAGTCGTTCGTCAATATGTTGCTTGGAATAAGAATACATCTGTTGAAACTCTTGCATTACTTGCAAAGGACGAAAATGAAGATGTTCGTCAAGCAGTGGCAGAAAACGAAAACACTCCTATCGAAATACTCACCGTGCTTGCCGAAGACAAATATTGGGGTGTTCGCCACCATGTTGCTTGGAACAAGAACACACCTAAGAAAGTCCTTGTAACACTCGCAAAGGACGAAAACTGGCTTGTTCGTGACGCTGTTACTTGCAACAAGAACACGCCTGTCGAAGCACTTGCAATACTTGCAGAGGATTATATTTGGTACATTCGTCGAGCTGTAGCAAAGCATGGAAACACTCCCATCAATATTCTCGCCGTGCTTGCACAAGACGATGAAGAGTTTGTTCGTCAAATGATTGCAGAAAACCGAAACACGTCTTCGGATATTCTTGCAACACTTGCCAAGGACGAAAGCTGGTTTATTCGGGATATAGTAGCAAAACACGAGAACACGCCTACAGATATACTCGTAATGCTCTCTAAAGACGAATACCCTTCAGTTTGCACAGCCGCAAATAAAGCTCTTAAAGAACGAAGAATGAAGTCTCAGCAAAAACAGGAAAGATAACGACATAAAATCACTTCCTATCCATTGGAAAGGAAGTGATTTTATTATGTGGCTTAATGGTCTATAAATATTATGCAATCATAATTTGAAAGGCGGTTTGTATATGTCAATAGGCAAATATGAAAAATTAGCGGAAAGAAATCGTAGATTATATCCCGAAGGCTCGATTGTGGTACTGGATAGTATGTACGGTGAACAACAAATGCCAAAAGGACTTAAAGGTATAGTTGACGAGGTTGATGATATAGGTCAGATACACGTCAAATGGGAAAACGGAAGCAGTCTTGCTCTCAATGTTGAAGTAGACTCATTCAGGAAAGTGACAGAAAGGAAGATAACACATGAACTGTAACAACAAGCAAACAAAGAATCTTGATAAGGAATTAACCGAACTGGACGTTTTAAAAGATATTCAATGCGAAGAGTTGGAACTAAATCTTGATGACGATGATAATATCTTTATGGAATGGTTGCTCTGGTGTTATGATGACACTTACAAATATGCAGGTGATAAATCGGGCGTTTTTAAAGAAGCAGGTGTATCCTATGATGACGTAATCAACAATGATGACAATTTTATGAATATGTATCTCTGGGTGAAAAAGACTGAAACGGGTTCATTTGAGCCAACGATAATGGTATATTTAGATACAGAAAAAGGCAGTTTTGTTCAACCGCTCAAAATAACAACGGAAGATAGTAAAAAGATACTTCTTGATAAAGCAGAAGCCTATATAACCAAAGAAGATAATATGTCTATGGAAGACCTTTTCGCCTACTATGAAGAAGAAAACCTAAAAGATGAGATTTTCAGCCACACAAATGATTCTGTAAAAGAAACCGCCGACTATATAAACGGAAAAGTGCGTAACGATTATTATACAGAAAATAAGTTCATGAACGAAATTATAGTACAACAGGATTTGTTTAACCGACTGGCACAAAATCCACAACCGTTGTATCAGAACATATTGAACGAATACAAAAACAAGAAATTCAGTGTTGCTGAATTTCAAGAAATCTACGATAAATGCGTAGACTCTTTGATAAAAGGTGTTCTTCACTCAGAACAATATAGAATAGGCAAGGAACAGCTTGCAAATATAGTTTTTGATAAACCGTTCAACGATTTATTTTCTTTTGTATATGACGACAATCGTTGTGCCAACGGAGTAGTGTTGTACAATTATATCAACGTCAGCAAAGAAACTCTTGTTACAATGCTTGATTATTTGTATGACTACTACCCTATTGTTGCAGAAAAATTAAGCAATAAGTACGATTACAACATTCAATCAAAAGATAAGCTTATTTCATTTGCAACAAACAAAGATGTTATTGCAGAGTGTAAGATTGATTTTACACGACCCGATTCATTTAATATCTGTGTCTGCTTTGGGAATACTGATTTTTCTATCATATTACCTGCGGTTATTTCTTCGGAAGAATTACCTGATGCAGTTAAAACATCTATTATTGAAGCGGCAAACGAAAACATACGTGACGATAACAAAAGGGATTTTCAAATAGATTTTGCCAATGTTAATACTTTATCCGAAATGTTTGCGGCTGTAAATGAGCATCACAAGAACAAAGAAAAACTACTTACAGATAAGATTTCTGTAAAAGCCATCGACAGTCCTGATATAACACAGGACGCTGAAGGAACTGTAGAAAAGAAATATACGTTTTCTGTAGACCTTCCTGACGAAATAAAAGAAGATTATATTTCCCGCTTTGGGATATTCTCTTATAACGGTTCTCCGAATGAAACAGAACATAGCTGTATGGAACGAAACAAAGACCTTATAAATAGGTTTGAACTGACATTAACGATGAATGTCATCTATACAAAAGAGCCTTGTTCGACTATTTCGCTTCAAGCAAGATTACACAACGGTATACCAAAATATGATGACGGAAGTTGTTACGTTTCAAAAGGAGGCGGCGTAGAAGAAGATGGTTTTGATGCCTCTACCCTTGCGGTTTACGACTTTACGGGTTACGTTCCTTTAAGTTTAAATGAACAACAGATATACAAAGAAAAAGCAGAAAAAGCTATAAACAAAATGAACGAACGCTTACAAAAACAAAACAAATACAGATAAGGAGAAAAACGATGACGACAAATGAAAATTACAAGAGTTATAGCGACTCTATAATAGAAGAAATGTGGCAGGCTCTTGATGATGTTCCTTTTGACGAACAAGCAAATGGCGAAATGATATTAAGCGAAAAATGGCTATCCTTCAATGAAGGAACTACACGAGATGATATTTGGCATTGGTTCGACAAGCATTACAGTAAAGGCGTTTACGAACTTCTGTATGGCGATAAAGAATCATTTATTGACTGTACACACAGTTATGAGGAGTTGTGCGCTTTGTTTAACAAAATAGTGCCACTTTCAAAGTCTGCTTTTGATGTTTTTGATTGCGAAGACAATACTAAAGACGTTCTTGAAAAATCTGCTGAACCTTGTCTTTTATTTGGTTTTTCTATTCCTGATAAAGCATTGACTTCGGTTTTCGATAAAAAAGATGTTTTATATATAAAGAAAGACAAAGCAAATAAAGGATTTGATGAGTCTGTTGGCTACATTATGGTTAAAAAGAACAGTGAAGAAGATTTCGAATATTTGTTTGTTATGGACGCAGGCATAACACGTCCTGTAAGTGAATGCTTATTGGAAAAGATTTTGAAGGATTCTATTGAAGGTTATATTTCTTTCATAGAAAATTGCAAATCGTCTTTATGGTTAAACGTCTGGTTTGATAACTTTCAAAAAGAGATTGTTGAAGAAATAAAAAAGGAAACATCAGCAGAAAAGCTCACCTTATATGCACAGAATAAAAATATCATTGTTCGTCAAGCGGTTACAATCAGCCTAAACACACCTGATACAGCACTTGCAATGCTTGCTGAAGACAAAAATGAAAGTGTAAGACAGCTTGTAGCAAGAAATCGCAATATAAGCCTAAGTTTGCTCGCCAAACTTGCTAAAGACGAAAGCCCCGATGTTCGTAAAGAAGTAGCAGATAACGCAAAGGCTTCTGCGGAAATATTGACTTTGCTTGCAAAAGATAAAGATAAGTATGTTCGTAAAGCTGTCGCTTGGAACGAGAATACACCACCTGAAACACTTGCAGAATTGGCTACAGAAGAAGACTACAGTATTCGGCAAGCTGTTGCATCTAATCCGAATACATTGGGGAAAACACTTTCAATACTCGCAAATGATGAACACTCAAACGTTCGCATAAATGTTGCTTTCAACGCAAACACACCACCTGAAGCATTGGCAAAACTTGCCGAAGATGATGATTTAGAAGTTCGCAACACTGTTGCTGATAACCCTCAAATGTCATCTAAGACCATTGAAACGCTTGCGGATAGTAAAGATAATCAGATTGGTCGAACGGTAAAGAACAACAAAGAAAGATAAGGCTTATACACTTCCGTTCCAATGGAGCGGAAGTGTTATTTTGTAATGTGGCTTAATGGTACATAAATCAATTACAAAAGGCAAAGACAACTGAAAAGAAGAAAGATAATAACAGAATTACTTCCTATCCACTGGAACGGAAGTGATTTTGTTGTGTTGCTTTTTGACCTATAAATATAATGAAACAAAAAAATTCTTTTTAAAGGACGGAATCTATTATGGATAAAGAAATGAACAAACAAAGTTTGAAAGAATCTTTGAGCATTTTATCAACTGATGAACGTTTAAATTTAGCTATAAACACCTATTTTGTAGAAATACTCGAAGTGTTTTCTGAAGACGAAGACTGGCAAATCCGTGCTTGTGTTGCTAATAACCCTCACACGCCATCTTCCATTCTTTTCAAACTAAAAAAAGATGATGCCGATTCTGTAAAATATACGGCAGAAAAAGCACTTTCTGAACGCAAATCAAGCAAATATGACATAGATAGATAACCAATTGACGTTACTCATCGGTGTGATGTTTCTTATGTGGCTAAATGAACTATAAATAAAGTAAGAACGATTTCTATCGGAAAGGAGTGTTAAGATGCAAGAAATAATTAGCAATTGGAAAGAATTTAGCAACGGCAATTTATTTGATGATGGTGGGGTTCTGATAAAGCATCTTTATCCCTCAAACTTAGTAGAAAATGCTCCTGCACTTTTAAATTTCTATCAAGTATTTGAGGTTGTTAAAGACGAAGACAATATCAAATATGGGTTTAAAGGTGTTTACATTACTCATAACGGAGAAGATGCCGCAGATATAGCAAACGACCTTTATAAGCGTTCAAATAAGAATTGCACCAACATAGAAACATACGGCAATAAGCCTGTGACAGAAAAAAATAATGATTTTAGAATAACGGATAGGCAGTTGAACAATTGGCTTGCTGAAATCGGTTATGATAGAGCAGTGGTAAAAGAGGAAGAATATACAATGAAAGAGTTCGGAAGCGTTACTTGTCAAAACGAAATGACTTTTTATGATGAGTTGAATAAACAATGGGCTGTGCGCTTTGAACTGAAGTGTGAATTAAATGCTATTATTGAACTATTGGAACGTGCTAATGAAGCATATTCTATTTATTCTATTGAGGGTTGTTCAAACGCTTTTGATTATATTCCTTTTTGCAAGAACATAAGTCCTTGCATTGATTTTACAAAAAGCAGTGACGGTACTCTTAATGTCAGTTTGCTGTTAAATGTTATAGATAAAATTGGGAATTGTCAATTAAATCATTATTTGGCTATAACACCAAGTGAGGCAAGTCTTCTTTACGGTAAAGCAGACCAGTATCTGCAAAACATAAATCGTGAACAGGGAAGTGCTTATACGATTGACTCTCTCATTGATGATTCATCTCTCGCTAAATCAATTGATATTTATAAATCAGTTCCTAATGGAGTTGCACAATATACCGATATTCCTGATGACAAAAATGTATATCTGAATGTTAAAGGAATTGTCGGTGTGCCTCTCTCTGCAAAAGAAGAAAAATATCTGGTATATTACGAAGACATCAACGGCAACAAACTTTATTATGCTTGCACAAGCAAACTTGATGAGTTTAGCAATTTTCAGAAGAACGGCTTCTGCATAGTGAACAATCCATTAAAATCATATTCTCTTGACGATTTACAGAGAATTATAAGCAGAGCAGAAAGAGGAAATTCCTCGTTAAATATAGAAATTGTTTAAAAAACAAGTCAGAAATCTCGCTGACATTGGATAATTGATTGTTTACATAATGTTATTTGACAAAGGAAGAAAGGTAAGAAGAATATGGGAAAAACTATGACAACGTGCAATTGGCACAACTACGGTGATGTATCATCGTTTTGGGACAATGGCGGTATTATCATACGGCAAGCATTTAATAATAGCGAAACAAGAAGGCTTCCTGAACTACAGAACCTTTATGAAGTGTTCGAGCTTGCTCGTAATAAAAGCGGTCAACATATTGCTTATAGCGGTATTGTGCAGGCAAACCGTAACGAATCGGAGAAAGACATTGTTGACAGAATAAGTCGTAATTGGATAAACGATTGTATGTATTATACAACTTACTGTCAAAATTCCGATGACTTTCGTATCACGGAAAGGCAGTTGAACAAGTGGTTGTTTCAGTTGGATTACTGTATTGGTATGAAATCTGAAAAAGAATACGCATCGTATCTGTTTGGTGACATTTCTTTTGACAATATTGACATTTTCTATGACAAGACAACAGCAAAAATGACTGCACGGTTTAATATGAATGTCACCGATAAACTCAGGAATGAGCTAATCGAAAGAGCAAATGAAGATTACGGTATTTACAATCAGTACGGGAAAAATAATATTTATGATTTCCTTGATTATATGAAAGGAGTAACAACCTCAGTTGACATCTACAAAGACACCAACGATAAGCTCAAAATGTTTATCAATGTTGCTTTTTATGACAAAAGCGGTTATTGCGTCTTTAATCGTCCTGTAAATTCCACAGATGAAGAAGTAGCCGTTTTGTATAAAAAAGCTACACAGTTTCTTGAACTGTGTAACAAAACTTACAATACGCATTATTCAATGCGTAATCTCGTTTCTAATAACAACGAAAATTATCATAAGACACCCACCAAGCCTTCAAAAAGGCACGATAATTTTGAAAGATAACGAAAGGAATAAACACTTATGACAAATTGGCAATTTATCGAACAGCTTCCTGCTGAAAAGCAACGGGAGTGTTTAAAACAATATAACGAACACCCTTTATCGCATTACATTGATTGGGGAGCTTTTTATGACAGTGAAGACGGTAATGAAATGCACTTCCTAAAATATCTGCGAATTATGAAAGACGAATTTGACAACAGCTACTATGTTCTTGAAGAACACAAAGAAAAAAATAAGGTTGTTTCTTATGTCTATAGCATAATTGATAACGCTTTTGCTACTATAACTCACGATGAGAGGTAAAAACTATGAAAGATTATGCTTATCTTCTGTTTGTTGATGAAATAAACAATCATAACAAATATTATGAAATCACTCTTAACGATGATAATTCTATAGACGTGAATTATGGTCGTGTCGGCAACACTCCCGCTTATCATCACTATGAAGCGCACGAAAAGCAATTTCACGTTCTGAAATCTGTAAAGGAAGCCAAAGGCTATAAAGATGTTACAGCTTTGCATTCCGTAAAAACAGCATCTAATGCAATGGCAAAAAACGAAGAACTTGACTATAAACCAGTCGAAGACACCAAAATAAACAATCTTATAGAAGAACTTATCACTTCTGCAAGAGAGTTCGTTAAGGTAAACTATACTGTCGGTGTTCAGGAAATCACTCCAAAGATGGTATCTGAGGCAGAGAATGACCTGAATACTCTTATATCAATTGCACAGGACTCAAATGTCGCTCTTTGGCGGTTTAATGAACAATTAAAAGAATTATTTGTGGATATTCCTCGCCGCATGGGTGATGTTGGTTGCTACCTTGCAAAGACGAGTGCAGATTTTTCAAGGATTATTGAGCGTGAGCGTGATATGCTTGATAACATTAAAGGTCAAGTGAATACTATTGTTGCGCCTTCACAAGATAACTCACAGAAAAAGGATACTACAGTTCTCGATGCTTATGGTCTTTCTGTTTCTCCTGTTACATACGAAGAAGAAGACCAGATTTTATCTCATTTGGGCAAAGATTATGGTGGTCTTGATGTAGACCGCCGTTATGTAACCGCTTACAAAGTAGAGAACTCAGCAACAAGAAAAGCATACGAAGAGTTTAAAGCGACACATCAAATTTCTCGCCGTGACTGTAAGCTCTTTTATCACGGAAGCAAAGTAGAGAACTGGTGGAGCATTATGAAGACAGGCTTGTCCTTAAACCCGAATGCCTCTGTAACAGGAAAAATGTTCGGTAACGGTCTTTATTTTGCAAGTGATTGCCGTAAGTCTTTAAACTATATGGATACAAAAAGTTCTCATTGGAACAACGGTAAACGTGATAGCGGCTATATGGCAATATATTCGGTTGCTTTAGGCAAATGCTACGAACCTTACAATGCTTTGTATTCTTCTTTTAACAAAAAAGACCTTCCTAACGGTTGCTTATCTGTTTATGCTGATAAACGGAAAACTGGCTTACAGAATGACGAATACGTTGTTTACGACCAAGCTCAGTGTACAATCAAATATTTGGTTGAAATGAAAGATTATAATTGCCGTAATAAGTATTACAATCTTGACCGCAGAGCATTTAGTAATGCTTTTAAAGCCTCTTTATCTTCATTGAAAAAGGCGAAAAACTCTTATGAAGCAGAGGTATTGGTTGACAATCTTTCAGATTCTGCAAGCAAAGAATTTTATGACAAGATTTCTCGTGACTATGATTTTAAGAACTGTTATATTAAGTACAATCCTCTTTCTGATAATATCGTTTTTTCTTTCAAAGGTTTTGACGGAGCTACGACTATTTGTGACGGCAACTATTTAACTGCCGATGATAAAACATTCTTATGCCGTGAATTTAAAAAAGCGTATGCACTAAGTGAAAAGGATTGGGCGAATTTAAGAGAAGAAGCCAAATGCTTAGAAAGCGGCAAAACAATAGCAAAACCTTTAGCGGAAACGGAAAAACGTCATCGGAATCAATTGTCACGTTGACAAGTCACAAATAGAAAGACTTCCGTTCCAATGGAGCAGAAGTCTTTCTTGTAATGTTGCTTAATGAACTATAAATTAAATGTAATCAAATTTAATTTGAGAAAAGTCGAAAAAATGAAATACGAATTTGATGTAACAAAATTATCCTACGAATCAAAAAGAGTATTAGCTTTTGACAAAAATACCCCATCAGATATGCTTGATGCTTTAGCTGACGATGAGGAAGTTGTCGTGCGAATGAACGTGACAAGCAATTCAAACACAAGTGCCAAAACGCTTATGTGGAAGGTATGGATGTAGGGAGACTAAAAGAAAGACAAAGTACAAAAGAAGCACTTGAAATAATGTTTAAAAATGTTGATATAAAAAAGTTACCCAATGAAGCACTCGATTTCATAGTGAAATACAATATAGTGCCAGACAGCATAAATGATGACTTGAAGAACCTTACGCAAAGCAATGAAACGAAAAAGGTTTCAAAATCAGAAAGGTAATTAGAAAATGAATATAAGCATTGACATAGAAACGCTTGCCATTAAAACAAGAGTTGCTCTGGCTGAGGACAAAGCTGTCTCGGCAGAGTTGCTAAGGACGTTATCTTATGACACAAGTCCAATAGTTCGTGGCTATGTTGCCTCAAATCCTAATGTGACACTTGACATTTTACGACATCTTGTATGTGACAGATTTGATACGGTAGCGAAAGCAGCTAACAAGGCACTGAAAAAATATGAACCACAAAATAGCGGCAAAAAGCATAATGTTTTTGCCAGATAGCAAGAGTGCCTATACAAAAAAGATTTCAAAATCAGAGAAAAAAGAAAGGTAAATATAAAAGACAAAGCGTTGAAATAATTTAAGCCACAACACCGCAAAAGGTACTTCTGCTCCACTGGAACGGAAGTGCTGTTTGTAATGTGGCTTTGTAAACCATAAATAAAATGTAAATACAATATATGTTCAGAAAGGGCAAAACCATATGAAAGTTACAATAGAATCTCTAAACGATTTTTCTGATGAAGTAAAAGAGAGGTTAGCGCAAAGAACTGATACTTCCGCCGTTCTTCTTAAAGCTCTCGCTTTTGATGAATCTGCCTATGTTCGTAGAGCAGTTGCAGAAAATAAAAATACACCCACTGAAACACTTACATTGCTTGCGAAAGATGAAAACGAATATGTACGTTGGGTTGTTGCAAAAAATAAAAATACACCACCAGAAACTCTTGCACAGCTTGCTGAAGACGAAGATAGCGACATTCGTGGGATTGTTGCAGAAAACAAAAACACATCTGTAGAAACGCTTGCATTACTTGCGCAGGACAAGGAGCGGTGGGTTCGTAGTGAAGTTGCACAAAACAAAAATACTTCTGCTGAAACGCTTGCTGTGCTTGCAAAAGACGTAGATATTGATGTTCGTTGTGCGGTTGTTGAAAATAAAAATACAAGTGTCGAAACACTTGTTATGCTTTCAAAAGACAAGGAATTATGTGTAAGTGAAAATGCTAAAAAAGTTTTTAAAGAACGCAAAGAGAAAGGCAAAACCAATATGGAAAGGTAACAATATATTATTATGTGGCTTTGTGAACCATAAATCTATTGTAAATACAAATTCGTTGTAGAAAGGGAATCGGTATGAGTAAAGAAAACATTTTATCAAAGATAAGTAAAATGTCTGAAGAAGAGCTTATAAACTTAGCTTGTAATACTTCTGATGTTGAGATACTTAACAAATTGGCTAAAAATGAAAATTGTGAAGTTCGTTGTGCGGTTGCAGGAAATAAGAATACACCTGCCAATATGCTTACAATGCTTGCACATGATAAAGATGAAGATGTTCGTAGTGGGGTTGCATTAAACGAAAATACCCCTGTTGATGTACTTGTTATGCTTGCCAGTGATAAAGATTGGTGGGTTCGATGTGTTGTTGCAAGTAATAAAAACACTCCTATTGAATTTCTTACTGTTCTTGCACAAGACGAGGTTTGTTCGGTTCGTAGTTACGTTGCAAGAAATAAAAACACTCCTATTGAATTTCTTGCTGTTCTTGCACAGGACGAGGAGCGAGGGGTTCGTGAACAGATTGCATTAAACGAAAGCACCTCTGCTGAGTTGCTTGCTGTACTTGCAAATGACGATGTTTATGAGGTTCGTACAGCAGTTGCCATAAACGGAAATACATCTGCTGATGTGCTTGCTATGCTTGCAAAAGATAAATATTTTTTTGTTCGTTGTGCGGTTGCAGAAAATGAGAATACACCAAAGGAAACACTTGCTGTGCTTTCAAAAGACTACAACGAATGGGTAAGCAAAAGAGCTGAAGATGCTCTTAGAGAACGTAACAAAAATTTAGGAAAGAAAAAGATTTTAACATTAGATGTTACTACGCTCCCTTATGACGTAAGAATGGCGATAGCTGAGAATAAAGAGTCCCCTCTTGAACTTCTTGAAGTTCTTGCTTATGACTCTGACGGAGATGTGAGGGAAGAGGTTGCAAAAAACAAAAGTGTAACGGCACACATTCTTGACAAAATGGCTGATTACGAACTTGCAAACGAATTAGACCAGACAATTCTTTGCGTAATATCAGACCACCCTTTGACTACAACAGAAACTCTTAACAAAATCCTGAATTTTAAAGAATGGGGTGATGAAGACAAAAGAAATGAAGTGCTATCCTGTATGGTTGTTAATCCGAATTTGAGTGCGGCTATGCTTGAAAAATTAGCACACGAGAATTTAGATGATTATATTAAAAAATGTGTTGCTGAGAACCCCAGTACAAGTGTAAAGACACTTGAATTTCTCGCTTACAAATATGAGGACGAATATGTAAATGTACCTGCAAAAGAGGCACTTGAAAAGCGTGGCGTTCACACAAAAAGCAATATAGAAAGATGATTTTGTAACTTCCATTCCAGTGGAACAGAAGTTAATTGGCATTTTTCTGATATGAAAGGATTTAAAAATGAAAGCTTATTCTGAACTTACCAACCGCACAGAGGATTGTGTAGATACAATGTATCATTTGATTAACAGTAGTGACGAAAACGCACGAGCGGCTATTGCAAGTCGAGGCTTTGATGATGAATATTTTTCAAACGATGAAAGTCCTATTGTTCGCATAGCTGTAGCAGAACATACAAAGGACATAAACATTCTTAAAAAACTATCCCACGATGAAATGGCTACTGTTCGTATGGCTGTTGTTCAGCACACAGATAATGAAGAAATTCTTAAATCAATGGTAAATGACATCTGGATAATTCGTGCCGAACTTGCCAAAAATCCGTGTGTTCACCCTCTTCTTATAGACGACACTGATGTGTGCGTAAGACGTACAATTGCTGAAACCACTAATGACACAAACATATTAAATCATTACTTGTCAGATGAAGACGTGGGTGTCAGAGAGAACGTTGCTCTTAGAGGCTTCGGTCACGATGTCCTTGTAAAAGATAACCAATACGCTGTTTTAGAAGCAATTGCAAAGACGAGCAGTGACGAGAATATATTGAGTCAGCTTATTAACGCTCCTTCAAGTGCCGATTTACGTTTAATCATTGCAGAACGTGGTCTTTTGCTTGATGAACTTCAAAACGACCATTGGCACGAAGTACGTAAGGCTGTAGCAACAAACGCAAAAGATGCAGTTTTGCTTCACGATATGGCATATAATGAGGTAATGAAAATTCCTCATCTGTTTTCAAAAGAAAATTCATATAGTGTTTTATGGAGCATTGCACATAACGAAAACGTTAAAAAGGACGATAAAAGCGGCATATATAAAATATTAAAATACGATTCGTTTTATGCTGATAAAATAAATGAAGAGCGTACAGCAAGACCGCAAAAGCAGTCTTCAGATATAAAAACAGAAAGGAATTAAAAATTATGCGTTTCAGAGATTATTTCAGAGACAAGGTTAAAGATTTATGCGTCAGCATAGTAAATAGCCTTACATCTTCCGATGAATTTTCGGAAAATGAAAAAGAAAGAGAAATTGCAATCATCGAAAATCAAAAGAAGAGATATGCAAACAAGGAATTTTACAACAATAACAATCTGCGTGAGGTTATCCCTGTCCTTGAAACCGCAGATAAAGAGTTGAAAAAGGATAATCGTGATTCAATACATAAAGACGCAAAATCGGCAATCAAGAAGCTGAAAAAGCATCTGAAAGTAATTGATGCAAAGAGAGAAGATTTTCTTTCCGCTCTTGAAAACATCGTAAATGATGACGAGAATAAGAAAAGTTATATTCTTTACAAAGATGAAGCGTCAAGAAACATCGTTCTTTACAACTATCTGAACGAAGCGGCAAATTTGGTTGCTACAGAAAAGGGTACTATTGGCGATAGCATCGTCAAGCCTGCGGTAATTACCATAGACCTTGATACCAACTATGTAAGCGAGTATAAAACAGTCAATGAAATGTTCGAAAAAGACGATAAATACGCAAGCTGTACTCCGACAAAAGAGGGTTTGTATATTTATAATGCTGACGCTTTCCGTAACGACATTTCTCGGAGTGGCACAGAATTTATGAGAGATACAAGCGGCAAGGAAGGTTATAAAAAAGCTCTTGAACTTATTGACGCTGAATTTGATACTGAAGCAGAGTTAATACAGAATCAGGTTATCCGCAACAAAAAGCAACTTAACTTTGACCTTCTTACCGAAGTCGAGAACACAGCAGAGCTTTATGACAATGTAAGATACGATGAGAAAGCTAATAAAGTCACGATTTATTCTGAGAATGGTAAAAGCCAAATGGACTTATATTACTCAGTGAATGGTCTTACATCGGCTTATTTTAAATCAGAGAAAGATGAATTAACAAAGGTTTATGATTATCGTGACGAAGAAAACGGTTTTTCAAATATCCGTTCTTCTGCATATCATCAGCTTTTAAAGAATGACGCTTTTGAAAGCTTCCTCAACATTGACGGCAATTACATTGACCTTGAAGCGTTAGAGACTTATGAAGCAAATCTTGCATTCATAGACGAAACTTTCAAAGGTGCAAACAAATATAATGAAAAGCAGGTCGGCAAAACAGAGATTGTAAACTCAACATATAATTACAAGCTCTTTTATAGCGAGTCGTTGGAGCAAAAGATGCTTAAACGTGCAGAAGAATACAGAAACGCCGTTCCTGACGATGTAACAGTAACGTATAATCCTTATAACAATACAATAAATCTTTCAAATGAAGGCAAGGTTCTTTCAATCACGTTTGATGAACTCGGCAGTCGTATGGATATATTCTTCAAGCAAGAAGGAGCAAAAGTTACCTCGAAAAACAGCGTTATAGAAGACCACAGGCTCAGGAATAAGGCTGTCCTTGAAGATGATGTATTTAAGCACATCACAGAAAACTTGGGCGTATCTATTCAGGATATAGCAAGAGGTCAGGCGGGCAAGATATTGTCTGATGCCGAGATACAAGCAAAAAAGGATACCGAAGGAAGAAAAGTAAAGAAATCAATTGAAAGATAATTTCCTTTTTGAGCAAAACAAAAGCCCGTTCTATTCAGAATGGGCTTTTATCATTATAAGACGGAAAAAACCACCCATCTAAAAAGATAAGTGGTTTACATAAATGAGTACGTTTTATGCTTTTTTCAAGCTCCCGAAGCTTTCCCAATGCTTCCTAACTATTATTATACATCATTCGTTATTAATTGTCAATAGGGAACGAACAATTATATTTTATATTTTGTTTTTTCTCTCATATAGCAGTCGGCTGTCATTCACATCGTTTGTCGCTATTTCGCATAGCACTGCGGTTTTGTGTTGACAAAGCTTTTGAAATATGATATAATTATATTAACAAGGAAATCACTTAACAGATGGGGCGGTGTCAATCTCCGAGCGTAGCAAATCTTTTCATTTATTTTGTTACGAAAGGGGGGAGACGACTATGAGCGATATTATTCAAATCATAGGCATTGCAGTTGACCTGCTAACTACTATTGTCGATGTCATATTACATACGGCTAAACCATGCAAGAAAAAACATCGAATAAAAGTAGAACCGCCTGCTTCTCGCACAAGCAAGGCGGTTCGTGTTTGCGTTAAACGCAAGCATAAGTCTTAATTGTTTGCTCGGAGTAACCGTCTACATAGTAGTGGCTTCCTTGTTATCTTTATTATAGCACCTTATTTGCACACTGTCAATAGGTTTTTGGCTATTGCTTTTATTGATTGAAAGGTAGAGGCATCAAAAGTGATTCAAAGAAATAAGAAGACCAACCCCGAACGATAATGATATTGAAGCCGTAACACCTTGTACGGCTTCTTTGTTTGTTCAAATACAGGAATGTTATTATTTCTTAGTTTTCTCCAATAGTAAGCGTGTCTTGCGGTGGCACTGATTGAAGCTCACTCTCAAAATTTTTATATATCGGAATGATGTGCAATATGTAAGGTAACAGACTCTTATAAGATTTCATCTTTGTATAGTTTTTCTTACAGCAAAGGGGTTTTTGTATTGACATTTGCAACACATTTTGATATAATATAGGTAACAAGAAAGGAACATCTTGTTAAGAGAGGGTAATGAAAATGAAGGTATATAAGATTGAAAAAAACTGCACAGAATGCAGTAATTTTTATCAAGAAGATTCCTGTTGCGAATGTGATGCTGAGGAAGCACTTTTCGGAACAGATAGATGCGAATGTTGTATCTATCATATTGTAGAGGAAACGTTCAAAGACAGAATGGAATCTGACTTAGGCACGAAATGCTTCAAAGATTACGATGAAGCGGCGGCGATGTTGCGAGCTTTTACAAAAGCAGGTTAACGCCTTTTAACTTCTGTTCCACTGGAACGGAAGTGCCATATCGGATATAAGCGAGGTTATTCGATGATTATTAAATCGACTCATTCGGCAAAAGAATTGCATTTTGTAAGTCAAAAAGAGAAAGACGCTTTTCTTGCTTCGTTAGAAGCTAAAAAAGATAATCGGATTGCTGTGATTGTGGCAAAATTACTAAGACGCATAGAAGCTAATAAGCATCAAACGCTTAAAGGCTTTTATTGTGCAAGTTTCTTATACAATGACGAATTTGCAATATTACAAGAGGTAAATCCAGATTTTCTGAAATCTATGCGAAATATGAGGAATAACAAATGTTAAAACGGCTTAATTTACAGACAGAAAGTGGCGAAGCGGTAGCTGATGTTGGCTACGAAAACGAGCGGGTAATTATCAAATACTATGGCGAGAAATTCGAGCCAGAGGAAGACGAATATATTGATGGTTATACCTTTGAAGATGTTTTAAACAACGATATGACGGTAATGACGTTATCGGCTATAAATCACAACGAATTATGCAAAAAAATAGATTATCTGGTAAATTCAAATCCAGAATCTAAAGTGTTTGCTGTTTTAAGAGAGTTTGAAAAAATGTTCGATTGGGATATTGTAAAGACAGATAAGTCGTTAGACGATATGGTTGACAGTATCTACAAATATTTTGAAAGTTCTCAGGAACGAGTAGAATGGATAGGCAAAAGCGATTATTGTGACAAGGTAAGATATGGCTATGACTGGGATAATATTATAAAAAAATCTTCAGATTATGACCTTTTTGACTTGTGTACTTTAGATTTAACATACGAATACGGCTATCACACTATTGATTACGCATTATTCAAAACGAACAACGGTTGTTACATAATAAAAGACGGTCAGCTTTTACACGGAGCTGAACCTTATGCGGTGGATATAACCACAGGCAAAAACATATCGTTTGACGACTTGCCTTTTAATGTGGCATTTATACCGACAACAGAATGGTTTGATTTGCGTGACAAAAAGAGACAGCAGAAAAGTGAAGAACGTGAAATGTAATTGTTGTGTGGGGAAACACAATGTTACACGATATTTGAGGGCAATATAAATTTGGAACGTTTTTAGAGAGGAAGGTATTTATGAAAAAGAGATACGCAAAGATGATAGCGACTATAATTGCTGTTGTTGCTGTGTTTACAAGTGGTTGTTCTGATGGTAATGCAAAAAACAGTTCTGTAGACGAAGCGCAGAGCAGTGCTTCAACTACGCCTACTGCGACAACTTCAGTAACTCCCGAAACAACTCCTGCCGTTACTACAACGGCAAAGCCTGCTCCGCAGACTACAGTTACTACAACCACAACTAAGAAACAGGAAACAAATAAGCCTGTTGAAACTACTACGACTACAACAATGGCTACAACAACAAAGCCTGCTCCTGAGTGGACTGAGGAAAAGGTAAGTGCAACAAAGTATGTCAACACTGATTGCTATAGTCGTAAAAAGGCTGTACTCGGTGCAGAGACAGTTAAGATATATAATGTCAACGACAAGGTTAAGGTTGTTGCAAAGACCAATACAGGGTATTTTAAACTTGATACTGGTGCTTTTGTACACGGTGACTATCTTAGCGATAACAAGGTTACAGTACAGACAACTACAACTACTGTTGCTACAACGAAGAAGCCTACTGAGAACAAACCTATAAACGATGATACTCCAAATTATGGTGCTGTACCAGAACCGTGGACTGAAGATGATATATGGTACGTCTTTGATACAGTAGAAAAGTACGCTAAAAGCAAAGGCTATAATGGTTGTGACTTTCCTCGAAAAATAACGCACTATAGTGATGAACTCGGTCTTGATTCTTTTGGTGGATTTGGCGATTACTCTGTTGTCGGCAAGGTGTGGGCGTATGGCTCAACGGGGGCAGATAGGTTTGTCTTTTATGACAGTTATGATAGAAAAAAAAATATTGATTGTTTCATTGATATGATGAAACGGTCTGTTGACACCGCTCTTGCTAACAAAAATTCTTCTCGTTATGAAAGCGTATATAAATTTTTTAAAGTAACAGTATCGACTGGTAACGATTTGTTAAAACTCTATGCACACGAAGGTATGACTCAGGAAGAATATCCTGAAGATGAGATTTTTAACTGTGACCCAGATAGAGTGTTTGTGTTCTATTGGAATCACTAAAAACTATAACTGCATCGGGAAAATGTGGTTTTTAAATAAAGGGAAACAAGCAAAAAACGTAACTTTAAACAGGGGATAATTGTGCCTGATTTCAGGCACAATATTCCTGTTTATACGGGAAAGGAAGAGAAAATGAAAACTTCATTTTTAAAACGGTTGACAGCAGGTATTTTGAGTTTTATTATTCTTATGTCAGCCGTAAATTTTTCTGTTTTTGCTGATTTTGTAATAGGAACAGATAGTGGTAAGCAAAAACTTTATGTAAGTTACTTTAATTCCTATTATGATTTTGGTGGAACAAATGGAACAAGCGTCAAAGGTTATATAATTAAGTTAAATAAAAATTCAGCAACAGGTGATATAGCTTATTGTATTGATATAAGGACTCACGCTCCAAATACAAGTACACAAACTATATACGAAGGCGTGGAATGGAAAGACTATAAATCTTTAGATGCTTATCAAAAGAGAGATATTAATTATGCGATTATGTATGGCTATATCGGCACACAAAAATACAAGTCGTATGGTTGCACTGCTAATGATGAACGTATAGCAACACAAATTGTCATCTGGAATATCGTAGAAGGTTGGTTTAACAACAAAACTTATGAAGAGCCTGCTTTAAATAAGTTAACGCAGAATATTAACAGTGCGGATAATGCCTCTGCTACAAAAATAAAACTCTGCTATGGCTATATAAAAAAGCAGATACTCAACCATTTACAAACGCCTTCTTTTAAAGGCGGCAATTCAAAATCTACAACAAGGAAGGTAAGCGGTACTTCCGTAACATATTCAGCTTCATTCACAGATGAAAAAAGCTGTGTAAGTAATTTTGACTGGAAAACTGCAATCAGTAATGCAGGTTTGTCGTCTACTTTAAAGTATAGCATTTCCAACAACGTGATTACATTTACATCAAGCGAACCTGTTAATGTGACATTAAAAGCATATAAAACAAAAGGTGCTTATTGTTCGTCTTTCAACAAAAAACGTGCAGTTGCTATGGTTTCAGGTGACTTTCAACCCACCGTTGGTTTTAGAGGTGGCTATGACCCTGTACCAACAACTGTAACGTTAAACACTAATTATGGCAATTTAACCACCACAAAAACTTGGAGTCACAATGGCGACAAAACAGCCGCATACACTGTTCCTTTTTATTTAGTAAGTTATGTAAGCAATAATACTACTTATTATTTAACAGGCTCTGGTTCATCGGGCAATTATATCTACTCTGGCACAACTACAGATAAAAACGAGGCTACAAAGTTTAGATTTGCAAGTAGCACAACAAATAAAAACACATCTCATGTTAACGATTTACCTGCAAGGTCGTACACTGTAACAGAATATGGCACAAACGATTTTGGTGGCATTGATAAATATACCCGTGTAAAGAGTAATGATACGGTAACAGTGCCAGCAGGTGGCAATGTAAACGCAACTCTAATAAATACGAGAAATATTGGCGATTTAGTAGTAACAAAAACATGGGTGCATAACAGTAATAGTTTAATTTCCTATGCTACGAACAAAAACAGTAGTGGCTTAAAAATAGCCAAATACAACAACGGCAAAAATGCTGTCACATTCAGAATCTATTATAAAGACTCATCTGGCAACAAGCATTACTTAAAAGCTGATGATGGCTCAAAAATAGATGATGGTGTCTATAAATGGAATGGAACAACGACAACTACAAATCAGCAATATTTTCATTTATATCAGAACTACTATACAGGTAGCAATAAAAAGAAATATGACGGCTTTAAAGTAGTTGATATGCCGACTGGCTATGCTTATTTTGTAGAGGAAAGTGCTATAAGTGGTTACGTTGCTTCATCAAACAATATAAGTGTCAGCATGACATCGAAAATAGGAAAAGACGATTATTCACCTGTAGTAAAAGCTTTTAAAAATACCCGTGATACTGGTTCAGCTCAAATTATAAAGACGTGGGTTCACAATGGTGATGCCACTGCTAATTATGATGATATTTATTTCACTGTAAAGAATAAATCAACCAATGCTGTTATCAAAGGTACAACCACAAACACGGCAGGCAAATACACGTTCTCGTCAAATGGTTCTGTTTCACAGTTCAAACTGAACAGCGGTAACATTTTCGCTATCGAAGGTCTTCCCACTGGTACTTATACTGTAACTGAACATAAGGTATCAGGTTATACGGTTGACTCGGAAAGCAAAACTGTTACTGTTTCAAAAAATCAGATAGGTAAGGTTTCGTTTAAAAATACCCGTGATACTGGTTCAGCACAGATAACAAAAGTATGGGTTCACAATGGCGATGCTACTGCTGACTATGATGATATTTATTTCACTGTAAAGAATAAATCAACCAATGCTGTTATCAAAGGTGTAGGCGGGGCGGGTACTTACACATTCTCCGCAAGTGGCTCTGTTTTACAGTTTAAATTGAACAGTGATAACACTTTCACTCTTGCGGGTCTTCCCACTGGTACTTATACTGTTACTGAACATACGGTATCTGGCTATACGGTTGACTCGGAAAGCAAAGATGTAAAGGTATCTAAAGGTCAGACGGGGACAGTTACGTTTAAAAACACTCGTAATACCGGTACAGCTCAGGTTATTAAAACGTGGATACACCACAACGATGCAAAACAAGCAGATAAGGACATTTACTTTGTTATTAAGAACAATGATACAGGTAAGTTCATAACTGCTTCGGGCAGTGCGGGCAATTACACTTTTACAGGAGCAAACGCAACAGCAGTAGCCAAAGCAACGCAGTTAAAACTTGGCAAAGTTGCAGGTGTAGCAAATGGTGCATTCAATGTTTTGAATATTCCTGAAGGCTCGTATACAGCGTATGAGTACGGCAGTAACGCTTATTACACAAGCGTAAGCGGAACATCAAAGTCATTTAAAGTAGTAAACGGTAAAGTTGCTACGGTTTCCTTCTCAAACGAAAGAAACATAGGTGATTTAATTGTTTCTAAGACTTGGGTACACAATGGAAATTCATTGATTTCGTATCAATCAACCGAATCGTTACCTTATGCAATATTGAACGGAACACCTATATATTTCAAGGTTTATTACGAAACAACCGATGCCAACGGAACTGTAACAAGGCATTATTTAAAAGCAGATGATGGCAATATACCCAATGAGGGTGTGTATAAATGGAGCGGCGAAACCGCCACAGCCTCTCAACAGTATTTCAAGCTGTATAAAGATTATTACACAGAAAGCGGCGTTAAACATGACGGCTTTAAGATTATTGATATGCCGACTGGCTATACTTATTATGTAGAGGAACAAACGGTCAAAGGCTACATTTGTTCTTCAAATAAAATAAGCGTAACAATAACATCAAAAGTTGGAAATGATGCCTATACTCCTGTTAAAAAGGACGTAAGGAATACAAGAGAGACGGGCAGTGCGTCACTTCATAAAGTTTTCTCAGATGATGCCAACCTTACGGCACAGCAAAAAACAGAACAGTATAAGAATACTACTTTTGCCGTTCTGTACAAAGGCAACAATCAGTATGTAAAAGCTACAGGCAGTAACGGTGCTTACACTTTCAGCGGTTATCAAACAACGGCTACCGAATTTGCTCTTAACGCATCGGGCAATTTCTCAATAAGCAATTTACCTTCAGGCTCTTATAGAGTTGTTGAAATAAAATGGGATTCATATAACTACAATCCCAAAACTACTTATGTAGATATTACTGTCGAAAACGGCAAAAATACTCCTGTCAACTTTGAAAATATCAGAACAGGTTATGTACTGGTAAAGAAGAACTGGACTATTCCTGTAGGATTTGATAGAAGTACAAAACGAATTACTGATTTAACAAAGAACACATATTTCCTTATCAGAGATAAGTCAACAAATCAGTATCTCACAGCTACGACTGATAATCAGTCACGTTATACTTACACAGGCGTTACGACAAAGGCAAACGCAACGAAGTTCAATGCGTATGTCTATATTGAGAACAATGATATAAGTAGCATTTCGTTCAGCGTAAACAAATTGCCTTTAGGTAATTATGTTGTTGAAGAAATCACAACAGGTGATGCAAATAAATACTTTATTCCTGATAAAACAAGTATTGACATCACCCTGACAAACGCCGTTCCTACAAACGATTCGTCTTTTACAAACACTGAAAAAGGTTGTGCAACAATCAATAAGGTTTGGAGCGATGCGGGAACAGGTTATGCAACTGACGCAGAGAGAAACGCTGTTACTTTCTACATCAGGAATAAAGCTACGAATGTCTACATCAAGGCAAGCGGCAGTGCAGGTGACTATACTTTCACAGGTTTAGGCACAACAGCCGTTTCATCTGGTACAGGCTTCAAACTTTCATCAAGCAACACATTCCTCGTCAAAGACCTTGACGCAGGTACTTATATAGTATCAGAAGTTCTCGCAGGTTCTTCTAAGTTCGCTCCTCGTGACGAGCAGGAAGTTACTGTTGCAAACGGCGAAGACAACGGGGTAACTTTCCAGAACGTTGTAAAAGCGGGTGCTTTAAAGGTAAATAAGACGTGGAAAGCTGAAGTTAATACACAGGCAAATTTGCAAAATCTTACAAGCAAGGTTTATTTCACTCTTAAATTCGGCAATAAATATGTTGTTGCAACAAAAGAGACAAATCCTGCTTACAGATATAAATTTGCTAATTTTACAGCAGATGCTTCTAAAGCAACTAAATTTACGGCAAGTGTAATAACACAGAATGGTGCGTTAGTTGCAACGTTTGATGTTGCGGGTTTGCCTATCGGTTCATACACGGTTACAGAAACAGTTACAGATAAAAATGTAGCACACAGGTTTACGGCATCTGCACTGTCGGCTAATGTTAACGTTACATATAACGCAACAGCGACCGCCAATTTCACCAATAGTGAAAGCACTGGTGAAATTATAAAGATATGGGACGATAAAAACGCTAACACTACAGAGCAAGAGAGAAGTAAAGTACAGTTCGTTATCAAGGATACAAAGACCAACAAATATATAATTGCAAAGCAATACGCTACTGGCGATTATGAATACACTGGTTTTGGTACAACGGATATTGCGTCTGCTACTTTAATCAGTCTTAACGCAAATCACACTGAGGCAAAAATAACAAAGCTCCCTGAAGGAACATATACCGTAATCGAAATGAACTGTCCTTCTGGTTATACGGCAAGTGCCGACCAGACGCTTACAATAATCAACGGTAAATTAGGAACAGTCAAGTTTACGAATACAAGAGATACAGGTAGATTGTTCATAAGAAAGCAGTGGTTGTCTTATAAGAATTTATCTGCTGATAAGTTAACAGAGCTTTCAAATAACACTTACTTTACCATCGCTTGTGGCGGTAATTATGTTCAAGCAAGCAACAGCAACGGCGTATACAGCTTTACTGGTTATACTACTTCAGTAAGTAATGCAACTCAATTCAAAGCTATTATCGTTAAGGATAGTACAGGTAAAGTAACCGATAACAAATTCAATGTTACTGGTTTGCCTACAGGAAATTATACGATAAAAGAGTATACGGTAAATGGCTCAGAAGCAAATACAAATTATATTGCTTCTTCTGAATCGCAGAATATAACGATTACGAAATCAGTCAACAATTCGACTAATAGCACAAAATTCATCAACACTGAAAAGGGCAAGGCAAATGTTACAAAGACGTTTACAAAGAAGTTAAACGGCACAGCATTTACAGATGCAGAGTTAATAGCTTTATACGGCAAGGTAACGTTTACTGTTAAAAAGGGTACTCAATATGTAACAGCTACAGGAGATAACGGTAATTACGTTTATAGTTCTCTTTCAAATACAGCTTATACATTTAAGCTCAGTAGCACAGGTAAACTGGCAATAGAGAATATTCCTGCGGGTGCTTATACAATAACAGAGTCCTGCTCGGACGGTGCTTACAAGCCGACAACGGCTACAAAATCATTTACCGTGGCAAACGGTAAAATAACGTCTGTTGCTTTTGAAAATCTTCCCGTAGTAGGTGAAGTTCTTGTAACAAAAGTAATAAACGGTAATCTGACAGCAGTAGATAAAGCCAACATAACAACGTACTACAACAATGTTAAATTTAAGGTTAAAGACACATCTACTGGCAAGTATGTAACTGCAACAGGCGGTACAAGCGGTACTTACTATTATTCTGGCAATACAGATGCTACAGGTACTGTGTTTAGCCTTAACAGTTCACATAAATTTGCAATAACAAGAATGCCTGAAGGTACTTACGTTGCTATTGAAGTGTCTCACAGTGACGGCTTTAATAAAGCACCAGACCAGACTTTTACTATTAAAAATGGTGAAAGAACATCACTTACTTTCACGAACACTCGTGAAGTTGCTTCTTTGACAATAAAGAAGGTATGGAAGACTTCTGAAGAAAATACATTAACAACTGCTGAAAAGCAGAACTTAGTAAATAATATTTACTTTACTGTACAGGACAGCGGCGGTAACTATGTAATCGCTCCTAAGAACTCAGCAGGTGAATATGTATATTCTTCAACTAACGCAACGCTTTCAAACAACGGTAAGTTTAAGCTTGACGTAGCCACCAATAATATTCTGATTAAGAACCTGCCGACAGGCACTTACACTGTAAAAGAAGTTATGAGTGGTAAAATTAACTATACTGCCGATGCTTTATCTAAGACTGTAAAGGTAATAGTTAATCAGAACGCAAATGCGACATTCACAAACACTCGTGATATTGGCTCTTTGTCGATAGTAAAGAATTGGATAGAAGCGGGCGTTACTCCTTCAACGGATAAGCAGAAGGAATACAATGAACACGTTTACTTTACACTTGTATACGGCGATAAATATGTTGTTGCAACAGGTTCAAACGGTTCATATAAGCATTCAAGGCTTACCACAAACGAAAGTGAAGCAACACACTTTGTCATAAGCACAGCAACACCTTTCAAGTGCAATATTTCAGAGCTTCCGACTGGCAATTATACGATTCACGAATACTGCGATATTGCAGAGTGTGAACCTTCCACTCCCACGCAAATAAAAGCTGTTACTAAGAATGTAACTGCAACCGTTCAATTCAAAAACTACGTTTCTACCTATCTCGGCAAAGTGACAAAGCGTTGGGTTTTCAACTCATCATTCACTTCAGAACAGCGCAGAGAACTGATAGAAAAGATTAAGAATGGTATCTATTTTACCGTCAAGGACGAAGATAACAACTATCTCAAAGCATCTCTCAACGAAGAACTTGAAGATGGAACGTATTACTATGACGGTACAACAACAAACGGTAACGAAAACAGATTCTATGTTACTTGTACTTATGACAGCAAACTTAAAGAATATGTAAGTGCATTTAATATAGAGGGTCTGCCGCAAGGCAAATACACAGTTGAAGAACATAATACATTACCTGCATATAAAGAAGACAGCTCCACAGGCTCTCTTGTTATGACGGGTGATGCAGACGGTTCAGTAACGTTTACCAACAGAGAAACAAGCATCGTTGTTTCAAAACGTTTCTCAGACGGCGATAATCTTACGGCAGAGCAGTTAAAGGCTCAGTACAAAAAGGTTACTGCTCGTTTCAAAATCATAGGTGCAAACGGTAAAGAAGATAAGACCGTAACAAATTACGGTAAATATCTCACTTTCAGTTTTGCAAATGACATATATACCTATTCGGGGGTTGCCGCTACAGCAGGCACAGCAAACACAGACCTTAAACTGACAGATGAAGGCAAACTTGAAGCCAACTTCAAGGGCTGTCCTTCTCCTTACTACCTGATGGTTGAGGAACTTTACGACAGCACATCTTATGTTGGCGCAACAGGCTCTAACATTGTTGACTGTGGTACATACACAGATGTTGACTACACTGTAGACAACAGTAATAGAGTAGACCTTACGAATATCAACGTTGCGGGCAAGCCGCTTGTAATGAAAGATATTACTCTTAACAATAAGCTGAACACGGGTAGCATCTATATTGACAAGTCATTCCTTGATGTAGACAATACCGAAATGACTATATCTGATGAACAGCTTTCAAAGGTAACTTTCAAGGCTTACAACAGCAACGGCGAAGAACTTACTTTTACAAAGGCTTCCAACGGAAACTATAACTATACTGGTTCTTCAACGGCAGGAACTGAAATCAAGCTGAATTACGACTCATCTTCTAAGAAGTATTGTTTCTTGCTTGACAAATTACCCGCTAATGAAAGATACACAGTAGCTGAAACAAAGGGTTCTGATTACTTTACATTCGATGTTGACCCTGTTACATTTGTAATTACTCCTAACGGCAAAGCAAAACAAGTGTTCTACAACAAAGCAATGACAGGTAATGTAAAGATTGTAAAGAAGTCAACCAACAATGTCATCGAAGGCTTTGAGTTCACGTTAAGCGGTACATCTCACACTGGTAAAACTGTAAATGTAACAGGTAAGACAGGTAAAGATGGTATCCTGAATTTTGAAAATCTGCGTGTAGGTAATTATGTAATTACCGAAACTAAAACAGGCAAAGCAGTTGGTTATATTACAGAAAAAGACAAGTCTGTTACTGTAAGCTACGACTCAGACAAAGCAATGCCTGTAACAACAACCGTAGAGTTCTTGAATAAGGCTTACGGCAGTGTTGAAATCAGCAAAAAAGACTCTGTTACTAAGGAACTCCTTACAGGAGCTACATTCGGTATCTATTCAGATGCAGAATGCACAATACCCGCAAAGGCTTATAAGTCTGATACTGATGCAACTCTTGTCAATGCGGTATTAAAAGAAAATCCGACAGGCAGTGGTATTTTCACTTGTGACTTGCTTCCTATTGACAGCGATAAGGGTACAACTTATTATGTCAAGGAACTTACCGCTCCTAAGAATTATGCTCTTGATACAACGGTACATGATGTAACACTCATTGTTGCAAACAGCGTTGTTAAGGAAACGGTAGAGAATACGCCTAAAGGTTCTGTTTATACAAAGAAATTTGACAGAGACCATACAGACAGACTTCTTTCAGGTGCAACATTCACCCTTTATAAGAGTGACAAGAAAACTGTTGTAGGAACTCTTACTGAAACAGCTAAGGGCGAATACAAAATAGAGGAAATTCTGGCAGGTACATATTATCTGCAAGAAACAAAAGCACCTGCTTTCTACGAAAGAGATAATAACTTCTATAAGGTTGTTATAACCGATGCGGGTAAAACTGTTACCGTAGAAACTAAGGCAGGCAACGGCGGCGTTCCTAACGCTCCAATGACAGGAACAATTTCAATTGTTAAGACCTCTACGAATAAGCAAGTTCAAGGTTTTGCTTTCCGTGTAACTGGTACATCTAAGACAGGCGATGCTTATGACAAGACATTCCTGACAGATGCAAACGGTAAAATAGTAATCAAGGATTTACGCATCGGTGATTATACTGTTACTGAGGTAAAGAATAATACTACGGTCGGCTACATTGCTGAAACTTCAAAGAATGTAGAGCTTACACAGGATAGCACAAAAACTGTTCCTTTTGAAAACGTTGCTTACGGCGGTCTGAGTGTAGAAAAGGTTGACAAGGTAACAGGCAACCCCGTTACAGGAGCAACATTCGGTATTTACACAGATATTAATTGCACAATTACCGCAAAAGCATATAAGAGTGCAACAGACGACACACTTGTAAACGCTGTATTTACTACAGACGGTACAAGCGGAAAATACAATTGCAACTTCCTTCCTATTAACAGTGAAGATGGTACAACGTATTATGTCAAGGAACTTACCGCTCCTAAGAACTATGTTCTTGATAAGGGCGTATACAGTATCACATTAGATAAGCCTAATGAAATTAAGGCAGTTTCAAACAATAACACAGACCTTTTCGTTGAAGTGCCTTACGGTCACGTTGAGATTAAAAAGCACGATGCTGAAAGACCCGATGTTAAACTGTCTGGTGCTGTATTCAAGATTTTTGACAGTAACTCCGAAACAGCTTCCGTTGTTGGTACTCTTACTGAAGAATCTAAAGGAACTTATACTTATAAGAACCTCTCAGCAGGTACTTATTATGTTCAGGAAACAGAAGCACCCGAATACTACGAGAGAGATACTAAGTTCTATAAGGTTGTTATTGCAGAAGCGGGCAAGACCATTACTGTAGAAAACGATGATACAGGCTTTGGCAATAAGCCTATGAAGGGTAGTATATCAATCGACAAGTCAAGTGCTGACGGTAAAATCGAGGGCTTTGAGTTTGAAGTTTCGGGTACAGCTTTAAACGGCGCACCTGTTGCAACCAAAACCTATAAAACCGATGCAAACGGACGTATCGAAATTGATGACCTGCTCATAGGTAACTATACCATAAAGGAAGTTAAGTCGAATATTACAAGCGGCTACATACTTCCCGATGGAAAGACAATAAGTGTTAAAAGAAACAACACAACTGACGTTTCGATGCAGAATATACCTTTCGGTCACATAAAGATTGAAAAGGTAAACGCAAAGACAGGCGATAAAATCGCCAATGCACAGTTTGCTATCTTCACAGATGCTGATTGTACAATTCCCGCAAAGGCTTATAAGTCTGATACGGATTCGACTCTCGTAACCGCTGTTATTACAGAAACAGCCAAAGGCATTTACACTTGTGATAGACTTCCTATCAACAGTAAAAACGGCACAACGTATTATGTCAAGGAAACAAAAGCTCCTACGGGCTACTACATTGACGAAGAGATTCACGCCGTTGTTCTTACAGATGCCGATGCCGTTGTTAATGTTCATAACAACGATAACGGAAAATTCGTTGAATATCCTTACGGTCACGCAAACATCAAAAAGGCATGGATACTCAACAACATCGTAGCAGATGATGAAAGCGATGCTTTAATCGAACAACTCAATAACAAGATTTACTTCACATTACAGGACGAAAGCGGAAAATATGTAACCGCTACTAAGAACGCTCACGGTACTTACAGCTATAAGGAAATGAGTAATAACGAGTATAAGTTCTATATAGTTGAAGGAAATCTTGAAATCAAAACTCTGCCGACAGGTAAATATAAGGTAACAGAACACAGCAGTCTTTCTGATTATACAATCAATACTGCAAACCCTGTTACTATCGAAGTAAAATTAAACGAAACAGCACAGGCTTCATTCACAAATGAGCGTGACACGGGTTCATTACTTATTCAGAAGAAGTGGGAACACCCCGTACCGCTTACTAAGGAAGAAATAGCCGAACTTGAAAAGCACGTTACATTTACGGTTAAGACAGCAGACGGTAAGTATGTTGCTACAAAAACCGATGAAGAAACATCTGTAATCAGCTTCTCTCATTATCAGGACGAACCATTCTACATCTCGTTAACGGATAGTCAGACAAAGATTGAGAAAGTTCCTACGGGTGCTTATAGCATCGAAGAACACAGCGACCTTGATACATACAAGGAACTTACTCCTGTTATTAACAAGGACATCATAAAGGATACGACTGCTAACGCAACGTTTACCAATGTTCGTCTTATAGGTAACGCAAACTTAAAGAAAGCATGGAAATATCCTACGGAGCTTTCTGCGGACGAAATCAAGGCACTGAACAACGAAATTTACTTCACATTAGAAAGCAGTGAAGGCGGTTTTGTAAAGGTATCTGGTAAAGCTGAAGACGGCGAATATCAGTTTGCGGGCTTATCTGAGACTGCACAGCAGATTAAGATACCGAATGGCAACTTTATCATAAAGAATTTGCCGACAGCTACTTATACAGCTACAGAAGTTACTTCAAACGGCGAGTATAAGAACAGTAATGAAACGCAAGTATTTACAACGGAAGCAGACGAAACATATTACCTTTCGTTTGAGAACGTTCGTAAGACAGGCACAACTGAAATGTACAAGGAATGGATATTACCCGAAGGGTTAGACGAGTCTGAAAAAACAGCACTTATCAATTCCCTTGAAACGAATGTCACATTCACTATACAGGACAGCAACAATAAGTATCTGATTGCAAGCGATGTAGATGATTCAAAATATCGTTTCATCGGTGTTCAGGATACAAACGACAATACGACCGAATTTGCTTTAAACAACAGCAGAATTGAGATTATTGATTTACCGACAGGCACTTATACTGTTACTGAGCATAACAAGAATAAGGCATACCTGATGGAAAATGAAGTCCAGACAATTACTGTTAAGGACGAACAGGCATCTCAGCTCACCTTCACAAACAGAGCAATCAAGGGTAGCGTTAGTACAACCAAGAAAGACGCTGACTATCCCGATGTTAAATTAACGGGTGCTATATTCACTGTTTATAAAGCTGAAGAAAACGGCTATGTTGAGATAGGCACTTTGGACGAAATAAAAGAGGGCGAATATCAGCTTGACAACCTTTATTACGGAGACTACAAACTGATTGAAACTAAAGCTCCCGAAAAGTTTGTCCGTGACACAAAGGAATACAAGTTCTCGATTGACGAAAACAGTGACGGTGTAGTTATTAACATCGAAACAGAGGCAGGTAAAGGTTTTGAAAACCAACCCTACAGAGGAACAGTAAGAGTTACAAAGATAGATAAGGACTACCCCGAAAATAAACTTACGGGAGCTGAGTTCACTATCTACGCAGAAGATAAAACCACTGTAATCGGTACTCTTACCGAAACGAAAAAGGGAGTCTACACTTATGAGGATTTGCGTTTTGGCAATTACTACTTGAAGGAAACGGTAGCTCCTGAGAATTTTATCCTCGATAACAAGTTCCACTCTTTCAAAATCGAAGAAGATGGTGAAATCGTTGATGTTGAAACAAAGGCAGGTAAAGGTCTTGCAAACAGTGCGATGACAGGTACGCTCAACATCACGAAGAAGTCTGCTGACGGCGTAATTGAAGGTTGGAAGTTCAGAATCACATCTGTTGATGTTCCTACGCTTCCCGAAGGTGTTTCTTACGATGAAACATTCACAACGGACGCTGAAGGTAAAATCTCAGTTACTCTGAGAATAGGTACTTACAAGGTCGAAGAAGTCACAACTGGTGTTACAGGCTACTTGTTCCCCGATGCTAAAGACATCGAGATTAAGTGGAATGAAGACACTGATACCGAAATGGAGAACACTCCTTATGGTAAGATTGTTCTTAATAAGGTTGATGAGTTCAAAAACGATGTTCTTGTATCTGGTGCTGTTTATGCAGTTTATAAGGACGTAAACGGAAATAAGACCTATGAAGAAGAAATTGATACATTCGTATCAAATCTTAACGAGGTTAAAAAAGGCGTTTATGTACTTGATAAAGCTGAATATGGCAACTATCTTGTAAAAGAGGTAAAAGCTCCGAAGGGCTACCTTGTTGACAAAAACTATTATCCTATTTCTATCGGAGAAGCAGGTGCAGAAGTACCTGTATTCAATGAAAAGGAAAAGGACACAGATGCTCCTATCTTTGTAGAAACTCCGATAACAGGTAATGTTGAAATCACAAAGGTTGACGAAGATTACCCTGACGAAAAGCTTTCAGGTGCAGAGTTCACAATCTTTGAAAAGGATAAGAAAACAGAAGTCGGAAAGCTCACGGAAGTAGAAAAGGGCGTTTATCGTTATGAAGGCTTACGTTATGGCGAGTATTACTTACAGGAAACCAAAGCACCCAAATATTTCATTCGTGATGTCAATTTCTATTACTTTGAAATTGTAAATAACGGTGAAACCGTCACAATCGCAAATGACGAATTGGGAAAAGGAACATTTATCAACTCGCCTGAAGCGGGCGAAATCAAAATTGTGAAGACTTCTTACAACAATAAAGTTGACGGCTTCACATTTGAGATTAAGGGTACTGCTTACACAGGACAGGAATACTGTGAGCAGTTTATAACCGATAAGAATGGCATCATCAGCGTCAAGGGTCTTCGTGCAGGTCGATACACCATACATGAAGTACGCAACGAAGCCACAAAGGGTTACATTCTTCCTGCTGACGAAGAACTTACAATCGAGCGTTTGGGCGATGTAGCCGTTGCAAATATGTACAATGGCGATAACCCGAAAACAGGTGTCTTGGGCGATGATAACGTCCTTCCTATAGCGACATTTGCCGCTTTCGTTGGCACAGGTATCATATTGATAACTCCTACTGCCAAACGTAAGAGAAAGTACAGAGTTATCAGAACCCATAAGAAATAAAAATTCCTGATAAACAGATAAAGGATACGAGAAATCGTATCCTTTTCTTTGTTTTATGCGTTGTAATGTAACACAGCTTTGTGTCTGTAACCTTTCGTGTGTTATTGCAACAAATGTTGCATTTTGGTTTATATTGTAATCTCCAATCTGTTATGTTATAATAAAGGCACAAAAAATAAGGGGGATTTTTATGAGCAGTAAAGAACAACAGGTTGTAAACCGCAAATTTATTCTTTTCACGGAGCAAATAAGCGAAATTTTGGGTATTAAAGCACCGAACATTATAGTCGATGAATCTCAAATGTCAACAAAAACACAGCTTGCCGCTACTATGGTAGGCGGCATTGTAATGCGGAACAATGACTTCACACTTGATTCTGCTTTTGCTCTTGCACATGAACTTCGCCATGTGTGGCAAATTGCACTGCACGAAAAAGAATATTTTAAAAATGATTATTTAAGAGTAGGCTCTGTTAACGTGCAAGATTATAATATGCAAAAAGCCGAGATTGACGCAAACGCATTTGCCGCAATTATTATGAACGCTATGTTCGGCGTTAGCCCTATGTTCAAAGGACTGTCTGCAAAAGTAAAAAACCAAATTGAAAGCCGCATACACGAAATAGAAGACGATGTTTTCAAACGCATCGAACAACTTGAATCATAATCTCGTTTTCCCTTCAGCTTATTATTGGCATTCTGAGCAAATAATATTCACTTATAGAAAAAAAGACCTCTCAAATTAAGAAAGGTCTTTTTCATTTTTATACATACGGCTCAGTCGTACAAATCGTATAAAAAGAAACATCGGATAAAAGTAGAACCGCCTGCTTCCGCTAAAAGCAAGGCGGTTCGTGTTTGCGTTAAACGCAAGCATAATTAAGAACCATTTTTGCTCGGAATGACCGTCTACATAGTAGTGGTTTCCTTGTTATCTTTATTATAGCTCCTTATTTGTACACTGTCAATAGTTTTTTTGATTTTAAGGGCTTGCAATAATCAGAAGCCGTCAAACCACTCAAAAGTATCAAACACTATAGAAAAAGACCTTTCTAAAAAGAGAGGTCTTTTTTACGCTTTAGTTATTCAAGCGATTGCTTCTTTTGTCATAGGCTTCTCTACGATGAACTATAGACAGTGCAAGAATTATTAAATTCCCGTCTTGAATGTCGCAGATAAGCCTATAATCACCTATCCGATACCGCCAACTATTGCTTTTATTTCCTTTCAAAGCTTTTCCGTATTGTCTTGGATTTTCACAATCTTCAAGATGATTTTGAATCCACGCCTTTATAAAAAGCATTGTATATCTATCAAGTTTTTTGAACTCTTTACTAAAACCAGATGTAAATTCAACCTTATACTTCATAGATTGAGTTCCTTCCACAACTCATCAATAGGACGACTTTTCTTGCCGCTCTTCTCGTATTCTTTATAAGCTTCATCGTATACGGCAATATCAAATTCCTCGTCAATTTTATCGAACAACGCTTTTTTAAATGCCTCGCCTAAAGATAATGAATGTAACTTTGCATAGCTTTCAGCAAGCTTTTTTTCCTGTTCTGTTAATCTTATTGAAAATGCCATAACAACCTTCCTTTCTATAGTACATTGTACTACATTTATGTGCTTTTGTCAAGCACTTTTATGCGGTAAAGTGCTTTGTATTGACATTTGCATTACAATATGCTATAATATAGGCAGTAACAAACAAGGGAAACAGAGAAAAGGGGAATTGAATATGGTGTATTCTTTATACATAGGTCGCTACAAACGAAGCAAGGATTTCCGTTCATTATCCGAGCTAAGAGAAGAAGTAGCACATTATTTTTCTAACAAGGAAAAATGTTTTGTCGTTGATGCTCTTACAACATTTCGTAACAATCAATTCAATAGTGAAGGGATTGCACATAATAGTTATCAAGATTTCAGCGTGTATGCTTTCAAGGCAGGTGCTGAAATATGATGTATGTTTATTTTGGCATTATTACTGGTGTCTTACTTTTCAAAATTCTTTTGAATTTGTTTTGTCCTATTCTTATGAAAAAGGGTGTTTATAGCTTTCTGTGCAAAAGAGAGTATAACGAACTCGAAGACGAATATTCTCTTAACGTATCAAAAGAAAAGTGGTTTTACAATACTGTTTTATTGCCGCTAACAGCACTATTTGCAATTTTCAGCGATAAATCTTTTATGACTACGATTGTGATTATATTAAGCGGCTTAGTTGTGGCAACGGATATAATTATTGCACACAAACTACAAAAGTATATAGAAATAATCAATGTAAAAGCAATTTACGATATTGCAACGTTGTTGCTTATAGGTGTGTTAGCCTATCTATTTCATCTTAACGGTTATGAAATGGTGTTTTGACAATCTATCGAACCGAAGGAGTGGTTTATTAATGTTTTTTAAGGAAAAGAAAAGAAAACCAGTACCATTTGTTTTAAAGAATGCAGAAACTAACAAATATGTAACGGCAAAGAAAAATGCTAATGGCGTTTACGAGTACATTGGTTCTGATACAACGGATATTGCGTCTGCTACTATGTTCAGTCCTGATGCAACCTATGCCAAGATGAAAATAGCAAACCTTCCCGAAGGAACATATACCGTAATCGAAACAAAATGTTATTTTGAATATACATCAAGTGCCAATCAAACAAAACCGAGAAGCAAACTGAAAGAATATTTGAAAGAATATTTTTCGTTAATCGCTTGCATTCTTAAACTATTTTGTTTGGTGTTGGCTTTTATATTGTCAATAATTTTTATAAGTATTTTTTTCTTCTTCGTTTTACCCATAGCGTTTCACTTGTTGATTGGCAGATGAGTTTGTTAAGGAAGAATACGATGAAGAATTACAATTACCCGATAGTAATAGGAATGCGTGATAGCAACGGATTTTACGACAAATATAAGGAGTTGATTATATGCTTTTTAAGAATAGAAAAAGAAAACCATTACCATTTGTTTTAAAGAATGCAGAAACTAACAAATATATAGTGGCAAAGAAAAATGCTAATGACGCTTACGAGTACATTGGTTCTGATACAACGGACATTACATCCGCTACTATATTCAGCCTTGATGAAAACTGCACTGAGGTAAAAATATCATACCTTCCCGAAGGAACATATAACATAATCAAAGAAGATATTTGGCTAATTTTTCAGTATATTGCAGAAACCGTTAAGATTATGTGTTTGGCGTGTATTTTTATAGTTTCAATGAGTTTCATAATTATTTTTTTCTTGTTAGCGATGGGCTTGTTATTTAACGGATAAGTTAGGCAAGGAAGGATACGATGAAGAATTACAATTACCCTATAATAATAGGAATGCGTGATAGCAACGGGTTTTCCGACAAATATATTGATATTGGTATGTCAAAACGCATAAAAAGCAATCTGAGCGTAATAATAGGTGATTTAAAAACACCTTGCAAGGCAGGAGAAACCATAGATGTTTCAGATATAGACTCTCCGAGAGTAGAATTGATGTTTTGCAACAAACAGTCTTTGCATATATTCATTTCTGCACTTCAACAAGCAGAGCGGTTATGGAACGAACACACTTGTACTTGTGACGATTGTGATGACAAATGACGTGAGGTAAAATTGTTTATGGATAAATTTGAAAAGCTGTTAGAAGAGCGTGGCGTGGATTATACCATAGCTGATTCTACAGATGCTCTCGAAGATTTGGCGAAAAAGTTAAGGGCTAAAATGTCTTTACAGAAATACATATACGGTATTTTGGGCTTTATGATTTTCCCGCTTTTTTCAATTTGTAATATTTATTATCTTCTTGTTTGCGAAACGGAACTTGGCAAGGTGATGAAGTTCATTATTATTGCTCCGCTCCTTGTGATTTCCTTTTTGTATTCATTATTAGCAATAATAGAAGCGAAAAGCTTGAAAAGCCAATATGAAAACAGAAAATATTATAAATTTGACGGCAGAAAAATTTCTTATTACAAATTCATATCACTTATTTATAAAGATGTTTCGACTTTTGCCGCTAAATTCAAGAATGACGGAAAAGACGTGATTGAAAGACGTAAAAGTAATATATACATTGATAATTCTTCTTTTGAAGAAGCAGACGAATGGTATGCTATAGTTTTTTACGATAAAAAGACCCGCCTTACTTCAACACCTATACTAATTACTGGTTGTTCTAAAAAAAGCAATAAGATAAGAAAAGTTGATACTTTCGCATGGACTTCTTCGTTATATAAGACGAAGAATTATCAACTTGTAAAGGAAGGTAGAAATATGAATTTTCGTGAAGTTGTTGTAGATGATGATACTTTACATATTGGTGACAATGTTTTTTCTGTAATAGATGATATGTTCGTTGATAACGGCGAAATTGTTGCCTTAGAATGCAACAACAAATTTGCTGTTAAATTTGAAGCGGCAGGCGTTAAAACGCTCAATAAAGAAGTGCTTTTCAAAGATTATAACGATTGTGTGCAATATCAAACAAAAATTTCAGAACAGAAGGTAAAAGCTATTGAAGCTACATTGCCAGATGACATAGAAGAACTTATCGGTTATCTGTCTGATATTGTTTCTCAGGAATTGTACTCGAATCACGAAAATATCGTATATGATGCTATTCTGGAAAAGCGTAATGGTGCAGGAAATAAAGAAATATCGTGCTACGAAAAACCATGTTTTGATAATTACCAAGTAGGGGATTGTGTAGCTTTTTGCCACGCAAACTGTTTAGAATCACCTGATAAGCTCAGATACGGTGTTATAGAAGAAACACCTTTTTCTTCACCTGAAACAGCGAACAGATTATATAAAATCCGAACCAAAGGCGAAGATAGTGTGTTTATAGTACCCGAAGATGTATTTCCTAATAGAGAGGCGTACATTGAATATAAAGAAAATGAAATTGAACAATTAAAGAAATCACTTCCTGCCAATACCGTAGAATTACCCCTTTGGCTCGCTTCTAAAGCGGATAGCTTTGGTTCGTTATATTCTATGGCTGTTATGAGACATCTTGCTAAGATTAAATACGCAAACATAGATATATGCCTTCCTTCTTTCAGAAACGACTTTCTTCCTTCCGTATCTCTTTTAGATGCGGTATCTCCTAATTACAAAGAAAAAAGTATAAATTCTTCTTCAAAACTTGAAGAATTGAAACAAATACATAATGAAATAAAACTGCTTCGAGAAAAAGAAAGAAATATTCTTGAAAATGTTTTTCCGTCTTTTGAGGAGCTTTCCGACTTATATGATATTGATAATGGTTCTGAAACAGGTCTTACATCAAACTTATTAAGTGAGATGTTCCGCTTTTTACGAACACCTTGTACCTTATATCAAATCGAGCGGTTGTTCCAACCTGTTAATTTCGCAGATAGCGTTTTAAAAGATTTTGAAAACGACAAAAGATTCTCAGCGTTTACTTTTTCAAATTCGATAGGTTTTGTTTTTAGATGGGATTCAAAAACCATTTCACTATTAACGCACAAATTTTCTGACGCATTTGAGCCTGAAAAAGAAAAATACAGAAAAGAGATAAGTTTTTTTGCAACACAGCTATATAAACTGATAGGCAATTACAAAATTGATTTATATGAAATAGACACAGAAAAGAATAAGTGTATATATCATGGTCGTTTTGTTCCCACATTGGAAGGATTTACGATATGGAAAATAATATAAAACAGGATAGCACCGAAATTCTTGATAAGTTATTAGTAAGCAAAGATGCCCGTGTTCGTGCGGAGCTTGCAAAGCAAGGGTATAAACTTGATGTTCTTGTGAATGATACGTCTAACATTGTAAGGCGTGAAGTAGCAAAGCAAGGATATGGTCTTGATGTACTTGTCAAAGATGAAAGTTATGATGTGCGAGAAGAAGTTGCAAGGAAAGGTTATGGTTTAGAACTTCTTGTAAACGATGAAAAATGGAACGTTCGTTGGGTAGTAGCGGATACTACCCAAGACATCAACCTACTCCTTCACTTATGCCAAGATGAAAGTTCTTGTGTACGAGACATTGCAAGCACCCATTTGCGCTTACTCGGTCATACATTACCAGAAACGGATAAAACAACCATCTTTTCTTTTGATGCTGTGATAGACGAAATTTTGGAGCTTGAAAAATCATTGAAAAGAAGCAAAGAAGGACTTGCTCTTTTAACAGCCAATCATTATGTGGCTTTCAGAACGTTACGCAGAATACGACAAATAAGCGAAGAAATAGTCAATAAAAAAATTATAGAGATGTTTCCACGCTTTGAAGCATTTTCTATTAACAATGCCTTTATGCCGTTGGCTTTGGCAAACGAACTGAAAAAAGAAACAAATTTTTCTCTTTATAAAGTTGAAGGGACTTCAATATTTATCGTATTCTATTGGGGAGAACTCGCTTTTTGTCGTGGTAATATCCGTGTTTACGCTCCTGCTTTTACTTACGTTATTGATGACAAGAAGAGGGTGGTAGAACGTTCTATTGATGCTTTTCTTGCAGATTACAACGAGCGAACTGAATACGGAAAACATCTGCAATGGCTATACAAAACGCAAAAAGGCGATTTCTTTGATAAAGCAACAGCCGCTTTCCCCAATAACAATGAATTTATAGCAATGCTGAAATATGCTTTCAAACCGTCATTTCGTAAAGAACTCAAAAGACAGATACCTGTTTATGAGGAGTTGGTTAAGAATGATAAGGAAAGTTTCATTGCAGACAGCAGAAAAAGCATTGAAAGAAAAAAAGAAGAAATAGAAATTACAAAAAAACAGGCTTCATCAGTTGTACAAGAACTGCTTGAATCGGATTTATGCAAATCACTCATATATGATGGAACGGATATTTCAGATACCGTCAGATTATATGAACAATTCACTGATATTCGAGGGAACAAACATATATTCTCTCGTGATTTCAAATACACTAATGGCAAAGTTTCGTTCAATGTAAGAAAGGAATATGATTATGAACAGATTTAACATCAATGACACCGTTTATTGCTTTATGTCACTTGAAAACCCTTGTGTAAAGGGAATTATCAAGGGCGACATCGTAACAGCAGACAACAACGAATGGTATCCTGTAGAGATTGACTCTCTTGTGTATAACGTTTCAGCGGCAAACATAGCCGATACACCAGATGTTTGTACACAGATAGCCCGCAGTAATGCAAGTGCAATTATAGATAAAGCTCTTGCTACGATACCTAACAATTATGAGGCTCTTGTTGATTTTTGTTTATCCTGTATAGACAAATACACTCAGAACACAAAAGAAGGATTTATCGACAAGACAATAATCGCAGAAAAGCTTGATATGATTAAAAAAACTTCCTGCTGATACACACTCAATTTAATAAATACGGCAACTTCTGTTCCACTGGAACGGAAGTTGTTTTTTGCCATGTGGCTTAATGATACATGAATCTAATGTAAATATAAATGCTTTTCAGAAAGGAACAATAATATGAATAGAATTGAAAATCTTTTAACAAGAATAAGCAAACTCGATGATGAAGAACGTATGGATTTGGCTTATGAAACAACTGATATTGAAGTCCTTAACATACTTGCTGAAGACACAGAGCCTTATGTGCGTGAGTTTGTTGCTAAAAACTGCTCGGCAACTGAGATTATTCTCTATAAACTCGCTAAAGACGAAAGCCCTGATGTACGATTAGCTGTAGTTGAAAATCCTCATACCAGTATTAAAACAATTGAAATGCTTGCTGATGATACAGACTACGATGTGTGTTATGTAATCGCATCAAGTCGCAATAATGTTTCTGTCAATGCACTCAAAAAACTCGTAACCTGTAAAAAATGGAGTATTCGTGAAGCAGTCGCTCAGAACCCATGCACTGATACAAATTCATTAGACAAACTCGCTAATGACGAGGTTAAATGGGTTCGTGAAGCTGTTGCTCTAAATACAAGAACTTCATTGGCAACGCTTAGTAAACTTGCTAAGGACAAAGATGTGTTTGTTCGTACTAATGTTGCAAGAAATACAACCACAAGCAGTCATATACTTGATGAGCTTGCAAATGAAGATGAGCTTGCAAATGAAGAGGATTGGTGTATTCGTTGCGAAGTGGCAAGAAATGCACAAACAAATTCGGATACTCTCATCAAACTTGCAAGAGATAGGGATTGGAGAGTCCAGTGCTTTGTAGCTGAAAATACAAATACTCCTTTAGAAACTCTCTCCTTTCTCGCCTCTATAAAAAATAAAAATCTACAGGCATCTGTTGCAAATAATTCTGCCGCCAGTACAGAAATACTGGACGAACTCGCAAAAAGCAGTGATTTAAATGTTCTCAGTAACATTGCTCGTAACAAAAACACCAGTATAAATACGTTGAAAATACTTGCCAGAAATGAAGATGAGGTTATTCGCTGTGGCGTGGCACAAAATCCAAATGCTGATGCTGAGTTCTTAGCTAAAATGGCTAACCATGAATCTGAATACGTTCGTAGTATGGTTGCAGGTAACATCAATACACCATTAGACGTATTAATAAAACTCGCTAACGATAAAGAATCTATTGTCCGTGAAGCTGTTGCAAAAAACAGAAACACACCGTCTAAAATACTCGATAAACTCTCCAATGACGAAGAGGACTGTGTACGTGTTGCCGTTGCTCAAAATGAGAACACGCCTGTCGGAACACTTTCTTACCTTGCACAGGACGATAACAAATGGGTTCGTCTCTTTGTTATAGGTAATCTCAATACTTCAATTGAAACATTGAAAATGATTGCTAAAGATAGTGCTGTAACAGAAGAAGAACTTGCAACACTCGCAACAAATGAAGTATGGGAAATACGTGTTTGTGCCGCAAAGAGTACAAAAGCATCGCCTGAATTACTCGCCACACTTGCAAATGATAAGGATTGGTGTGTTCGTATGGCTGTCGCACAAAACAAAGTAACTCCTGTTGATATGCTTGAAAAGCTTGCAAAAGATGAATTTGTAGATGTGCGTATGAACGTTGCAGAACATACTAATATATCAGTCAATATAATTACAGCACTTGCAAAAGATAAACACTGGTTAACTCGTACAAAAATCGCTGAAAACTGCAAAACAAGTGCGGATATACTCACGATGCTCGCTGAAGACGAAGATTGGTATGTTCGTGAGGCAGTTGCTATGAACCCACATACGCCACATAATACGCTTATTATGCTTTTAAAAGATGCAGACGAACAGGTAAGCAAAGCGGCAATCAAGACTCTTTCAAAAGGCAAAGAAAGAAGCAAAACCAGTATTGAAAGATAACTGCCTGATACGTTAAGGTTTGTAATGTGGCTTAATGAACTATAAATATTATAGAAGAATTTTAAACCCAACAGAAAGGAAAAAATAAAATGGAAACAATGTACCTGAAGAACCTCTCTTATGAGGAAAAGCACAATTTAGCAACGGACGTTAAGACACCCGCAAAAATACTTGCCGTTCTTGCGCAGGATATAGACCCTCGGATTCGTGAAGCTGTAGCATGGAATGAAAACACACCTGTTGAAACACTTGTAATGCTTGCAAAAGACGGAGATGAGACTCGTTATGCGGTTGCGCAGGCAAATGTACCAGAAGAAGTCTTAATACAGCTTGCTTCTGACGATTATTTAAAGGTGCGCTGTGCAGTAGCGTCTAATTCTAACACGCCACCTTTTATACTTGCAACACTTGCGAAAGATGAAGATATTCGTGTTCGTAGTGCAGTTGCAGAAAACAAAAATACACTTGCTGAAGTGCTTGCAATGCTTGCTGAAGACGAAAGTGAAGTGGTTCGTGCATCTGTTGCTTGGAACAAAAACACATCTGCTGATATACTTGCTATGCTTGCAAAAGACGAAGATGATGATGTCCGTTTGGCTGTTGCTTGGAACAGAAATACGTCTGCCAATGTACTTGCTATGCTTGCAAAAGACGAAGATAGAGATGTTCGTAGTAAGGTTGCCACAAACGAAAATACATCTGCTGATACGCTTGCTATGCTTGCCAGTGATAAAATATGCTGGGTTCGAAGTGATGTTGCAAGAAATAAAAACACTCCTATTGAAATTCTTACTGTTCTTGCACAGGACGAGAATTGGTCGGTTCGTGAACAGGTTGCGTTAAACGAAAGTACCACCACTGAGTTGCTTGCTGTACTTGCAAATGACGATGTTTATGATGTTCGTACAGCAGTTGCCACAAACGGAAATACATCTGCTGATGTGCTTGCTATGCTTGCAAAAGATGAATATATTGTTGTTCGTTGTGCGGTTGCAGAAAATGAGAATACACCAAAGGAAGCACTTGTTACGCTTTCAAAAGACAACAACGAATGGGTAAGCGAAAGAGCTGAAGAAGCCCTAAAAGAGCGTAAAGAGAAAAGCAAAACCAGTATTGAAAGATAATCGTTTGATACGTTAAGTTCTGTAATGTGACTTAATACAAATGCGTTGTAGAAAGGGCTAAACAATATGAATAAAGAAAACATTTTATCAAAGATAAGTAAAATGTCCGTAGAAGAGCTTATAGACTTGGCTTGTAACACTCCTGATGTTGAGATACTTAACATATTGGCTGAAAATGAAAATTATGAGGTTCGTCGTGCGGTTGCAGGAAACGAGAACTCACCTGTTGAACTTCTCTCTGTACTTGCACAAGATGAAGATATTTATGTTCGTTGGGAAGTTGCAGGAAATAAAAACACAAGTGTTGAAACACTTGTTATGCTTGCCAGTGATAAAGAATGGTGGGTTCAAAGCACCGTTGCAAAAAATGAGAATACGCCAAAAAAAGCACTTGCTATGCTTGCAAAAGATGAAGATACTGGCATTCGTTGTGCTGTTGTAGAAAACAAGAACACACCTGTAGAATTGCTTGCTGTACTTGCACAGGACGATGATGTACGAGTTCGTTGGGTTGTTGCTAACAACAGAAATACGCCTGTTAATGTGCTTGCTATGCTTGCAAAAGACGAAGAGAATGATGTCCGTATTGAGGTTGCATTAAACGAAAATGCACCCGTTGATGTGCTTGCTATGCTTGCACATGACGAGGATAGAGATGTTCGTAGTGAGGTTGCCGCAAACGGAAATACATCTGTTGATGTACTTGTTATGCTTGCTACTGATGAAGACTATCATGTGAGGGAAGCTGTAGCAGAAAATAAAAATACGCCTGCCAATATACTCACAATGCTTGCACAAGATAAAGATGCCGATGTACGTTATGAGGTTACAAAAAACCCTCATACTCCTTACAATACGCTTATTATGCTTACAAAGGATAAAAACGTATTAATAAGCGAAACGGCTGAAGAAGCCCTTAAAGAGTGCAAAGAAAAAGGCAAAACCCGTATTGAAAGATAACTGTCTGATATGTTAAGTTCTGTAATGTGACTTAATGGTACATAAATCAAGTGTAAACACAAATTACTGTAGAAAGGAAAAACCAAATGGAAAACACTTTGGAAATAAGCAATATTTCTTATAGAAAAAAAGACGAAATGGCACGTAATATCAACACGCCACCAGAAATCCTTGCAGCTCTTGCTAAAGACAAATACGCTAAACTTATTGTAGCTATGAATCCGAATGCGCCGTCTGAAGTGCTTGAAACACTTGCTGAAGATGAAAATGTTCGTGTTCGTATGGCTGTAGCAGAGAATGAGCATACACCATCTTACATCTTAGAAAAACTTTCGAAGGACGCAGATTTTGTTGTTCGTTGCTCTGTTGCTAAGAACAAAAGTACACCATCTCATATACTTGCTGTTCTTGCCAATGATAAAGAGTGTGTTGTTTGCGAAAAAGTTGCAAGAAACGAAAACACATCTATGAAATCTCTCGCATTGCTTGCTATGCAAAATGACGTGTTAGTTCGTTGGGCGGTTGCAAGCAATCCTCACACAAGTGCAAATACACTTAATGAGCTTGCTACAGACACAGAAAAGTGTGTTCGTGTATCAGTGGCGAAAAACATAAATACATCGCCTTCATCATTGGCTCTGCTTGCCAATGATGAAGATGTGGTAATTCATGCTTATGTAGCAGAAAACGAGAACACTTCTGCCGAAACATTAGCAAAGCTTGCAAGAAGCAATTATAACAGTGTCCGTTATACCGTTGTTTTCAATCCTAATACAACTACGGATACGCTTGTTTCACTTGCTAAAGATGAAGATATTCGTGTTCGTAGTGCGGTTGCCGCAAATGAAAATACACCTATTGAAGTGCTTGCTATGCTTGCGCAGGGCGAGGATATGTGGGTTCGTTGCGATGTTGCAAAAAATAAAAATACACCCATTGAAGCACTTGCATTGCTTGCTTTAGATAGAAGCTATAGTGTTCGTTATGCCGTTGCACAGAATAAAAGTACACCACTTGAAATGCTCAAATCTTTGTCTAAAGACAAAGATTATTGTGTAAGAAGAGAAGCAAATAAAAACCTTAAAGAGCAAAAGACAAACAAGAAAATTAACAAAGAAAGATAACCACAAGAATCGTAGACAAAAACGACTGTCGCACAAACCACTTTATCAAAAGTACAATTACACATCTTTTGTAATATACTGTGAAAGCACTCTTACTAACGTGGGGTGCTTTTATTGTTATCGACATTTCAATTTTTACATTCTTGTTTTTATATTTTGCTTATTTACACTATATTTTGACGTTTTTTGCTTGCAAAATGTTAGCATTATTGTTGACTTTTCGAGCATTTGATGTTATTATATTATTAGAGAAATTTCAAAGAAAGAGGGTTTTGAAAATGAGAAGTACGCAAAACGAAAGGGCTACATTGTCAGTATACATTCCTAAAGAACAGAAAGCTCGCTTGAAAGAACTTTCCGTTCAGGAAAATCTAACATTGTCTTATTTGATGCGGATAATCATAGATAGTTATTTTAAAAAAATCGAACGCAGAGAAAAATTAAAGAACAAAAAATAATATTTTTTTCAAAAAATGCAGTTGTCTATACGGGTTTTGTATTGACAATTGCATTACAAAATGCTATAATCAGGGCAGATGAAAAAACATACTCATCTAATATACGATTTTACATTTTATATATGATTTTAATGACTGCTTTAAATAAGATAGGTCAGAAAGGAAAAAGACAATGAGCAATTGTAAAGTGATTGCAATATGCAATCAGAAAGGTGGTGTCGGTAAAACCACCACCGCAGTTAATCTCGGCATCGGTCTTGCAAGAGCAGGAAAGAAGGTACTGCTTGTTGATGCAGACCCACAGGGCGACTTATCAGCCTGCCTCGGTTGGCAGGATACAGATGGAATGGATTTAACGTTAACGACAAAACTGAAAGAAGTTGTAGAAGACACTCTTACAAATCCCCGTGATTGTATTTTACATCACAATGAAGGTGTTGACCTTATTCCTGCAAATATTTCTCTTTCGTCAATTGAACTGACATTTGCTAACGAGATGAGTCGTGAACGCATACTGTCAAATTATATTAACGAATTGAAAGACGGTTACGACTACATAATCATTGATTGTATGCCTTCACTTGGGCTAATTACAATCAATGCACTTTCAGCGGCTGACAGCCTTATTATTCCTGTTCAGGCACACTATTTAGCGGCAAAGGGTTTAACAGGTATTCTGGGTTCTTTCCAGAAGGTAAGAAAGAACATCAATCCGAATCTTACAATCGGCGGTATTCTGATAACTCTTGTGGATACAGGAACAAATTTGGCTGAAAGCACAATAAGCATCATAAGAGAAAACTTCGGCAGAAACATAACCGTGTTTGATACGACTATACCGAAAGCAATAAAAGCGGCTGAGATTTCTTCAAAGGGCATGAGCATCTATGCTTATGAACCTAACAGCTCGGTCGCAAAGGCTTATGAGAGTTTTGTAAAAGAGGTACTGAATAATGGCTAAGAATACAGATTTCTCTTTGAAATCGTTCGATGATATTTTTTCATCGCAGGAGCAGAGAGATAACGATAAAATATCGAAGATAAGGGATATACCTATAAACCTTATTGACGATTTCCCAAATCACCCTTTTAAAGTACGTGATGACGAAGATATGCAACGTCTTGTAGAGAGCGTAAAGGAAAACGGAGTAATAACACCCGCTACCGTAATGGAAAAGAAAGACGGCAGATATACTCTTATTTCAGGACATCGCAGAAAAAGAGCAAGCGAGCTTGCAGGTTATTCTACTCTCCGCTGTGATATAGTAGAAATGACTGATGAAGAAGCCATTGTGAGAATGGTAGAAAGCAACTATCAGCGCACACGGCTACTTCCTTCGGAATTGGCATTTGCATACAAAATGCGCCTTGACGCTATCAAGAGACAGGGTAAAAGAACAGACCTTGTTGAAGATGAAAACGGCGGTAAAGAGTCAGTACAGGTTATCAGCGAACAGTCAGGCGATAGTCAGAGTCAGATTCGTAGATATATAAGGCTTACTGAACTTATCCCCGAACTGCTCGACCTTGTTGACACAGGTAGTCTTAAAATGCGTCCTGCCATAGATATTTCGTATTTTTCTCAGGATATACAGAAGTTGATATTGAAAGAAATAAACGATACGGGCGTTACTCCTTCAATGGCACAAGCTGAAAAAATGCACCGCTTTGCAGACACTAATAAACTGACAGCAGAAGTAATTTCTTCGATTATGTGTGAAGAAAGCACAAGCAAAAACAAGTTTGTACTCAAAAGCGAAAGAATAAAGAGCTTTATTCCTAAAAGCATACCGAAAAACGAAACTGAGGATTATGTCTGCAAGGCTCTTGAATACTACAACACTCATAACGGCAAATAATGTATTTACAAGCCCCACTAAGGAAACGATACCTCGGTGGGGCTATGTGTTATTTATGATTAAATAAATAACGCAAAAGCAACGCAATGTTGCATCTTGAATTGACATATACAGTCAGATATGATAGAATGGAAAAAATATATGCTACTAGAATCGTTAGAGACTTTACCGTTCATTATAGTCACTGTGATAAATTTACTCAGTGTCATTAAAGCTATATACCGTTTAACGAGTTTAATAAATCTTATTGTAGCCGACTAATAGTTATAATTGTCACGGCATTTGCTTATAGCTTAATGTTTTGGTTAAAGTCAGGGCAAACTTAAACGCCAAGAGAAGCAATATAACAATTTTGCTTTATGTGGCTTAATGAACTATAAATAAAGTGTGAATACATTTTACACTCAGAAAGGAAAAATCAAAATGGAAACGATAGACATAAAGAAACTCTCTTATGAGGGAAAAATTGATTTAGCATCAAATAATGAAACATCAGCAGAGTTGCTGTCTGCACTTGCACAAGATGAACACCCTGATATTCGTCTTACTGTAGCAAGTAATACAAATACACCCGCCAACGTGCTTGCGACACTGGCTAAAGACCAGAATCGTGACGTTCGTTTAGAAGTCGCTTATAATACAAGCACTCCTTCAGAAGTGCTTGCAACACTTGCAGGTGATGAATATTATAGTGTTCGTTTGGAAGTTGCAGGTAACAAAAATTCACCAATTGAGGCACTTGAAGTGCTTGCCAGTGATAAAGAGTCTGATATTCGTAAAGCCGTAGCTGAAAATCCGAACACACCCCATAGTACGCTTGTTATGCTTGCAAAAGATATAAATTTAGGCGTTCGTGCAAGTGTTGCTCGGAACAATAATACCCCAGTCGAAATACTTGTAATGCTTGCCAGTGATAAAGAATGGTGGGTTCGTCAAGCTGTTGTGAAAAATGAGAATACACCAAAAGAGTCAATTGCTGTACTTACAAAGGGCGATGTTTATGAGGTTCGTAAAGCAGTTGCCACAAACGGAAATACGTCTGCTGAAGTGCTTGCTGTGCTTGCACAGGACAAACATTGGTTGATTCGTCAAGCTGTTGCATTAAACGAAAACACATCTGTTGATATACTTGCTATGCTTGCAAAAGGCGATGTTTATGAGGTTCGTAAAGCAGTTGCCAAAAACGAAAACACATCTGTTGATGTACTTGCTATGCTTGCACAGGACGAAGATGATGATGTACGTATTGAGGTTGCATTAAACGAAAATGCACCCGTTGATGTGCTTGCTATGCTTGCACAGGACGAGGATAGAGATGTTCGTAGTGAGGTTGCAAGAAATAAAAACACTCCTATCGAATTTATTACTGTTCTTGCACAGGACGAGCATAGGTTGGTTCGTCAAGCTGTTGCATTAAACGAAAGCACATCAGCAGATGTGCTTGCCGAGCTTGCAAAAGATGTAGATATTGACGTTCGTTATGCGGTTGCTGAAAATAAAAATACAAGTGTCGAAACACTTGTATTTCTTTCAAAAGACAACAACGAATGGGTAAGCAAAGTGGCTCATGACGCTCTTAAAGAGCGCAAAGAGAAAGGCAAAACCAGTATTGAAAGGTAACAATATCTTACACTTCTGTTTCACTGGAGTTGAAGTGCCGTTTGCAATGTGGCTTTGTGAACCGTAAATCAATTGCAAACACAAATTTGCTTTAGAAAGGGAAACAATATGAATAAAGAAAACATTTTATCAAAGATAAGCAAAATGTCTGAAGAAGAACTGAGAGACTTGGCTCGTAGCACTTCTGATGTTGAAACACTTAACATATTAGCTGAAAATGAGAACTATAAGGTGCGTTGTACTGTTGCAGAAAACAAGGACACGCCAAAAGAAGCCCTTGCTGTACTTGCACGGGACGAGGACTACTGGGTTCGTTGTACTGCCGCAGGAAACATAAACACTCCCGTTGAACTACTCTCTGTGCTTGCAAAAGATAAATTTTGGAAGGTTCGTTTGGGAGTTGTGGGTAACAAAAATGCACCTGCTGATGTGCTTGCCGAGCTTGCAAAAGATGTAGATGTTGACGTTCGTTATGCGGTTGCTGAAAATAAAAATACAAGTGTCGAAACACTTGTATTTCTTTCAAAAGACAACAACGAATGGGTAAGCAAAGTGGCTAATGACGCTCTTAAAGAACGCAAAGAGAAAAGCAAAACCAGTATGGAAAGGTAACAATATCTTACACTTCTGTTTCACTGGAGTTGAAGTGCCGTTTGCGATGTGGTTTTGTGAACCGTAAATCAAATGCAAACACAAATTTGATTTAGAAAAGGATACAATATGAATAACGAAAACCTTTTATCAAAGATAAGCAAAATGTCTGAAGAAGAGCTTATGGACTTGGCTCGTGACACTTCTGATGTTGAAACACTTAACATACTCGCTGAAAATCAGAACTTTAAGGTACGTTGTACTGTTGTAGGAAACAAGAATACACCTGTAGAAAAACTTACTGTGCTTGCACAGGACAAGGATATGTGGGTTCGTCAAACTGTTGCATTAAATGAAAACACATCTGTTGATGTACTGGCAATGCTCGCACAGGACGAGAAATGGCAGGTTCGTAGTGCCGTTGCAAAAAACAAAAATACAAGTGTTGAAACACTTGCTATGCTTGCCAGTGATAAAGAAGCGTGGATTCGTTGGGCTGTTGCAAGAAACGAGAATACACCTATAAAACTGCTCACCATACTTGCACAGGATACGGACTGGCGGGTTCGTATTGACGTTGCAGAAAATAAAAATACAAGCATCGAAACTCTTGCTATGCTTGCACAGGACGAGGAGCGAGGGGTTCGTTGTACTGTCGCAGGAAACATAAACACTCCCATTGAACTACTCTCTGTGCTTGCAAAAGATAAATTTTGGAAGGTTCGTTTGGGAGTTGCGGGTAACAAAAATGCACCAATTGAAGCACTTGAAGCTCTCTCAATAGACAACAACAAATTGGTAAGCGAAACGGCTGAAGAAGCCCTTAAAGAACGCAAAGAGAAAAGCAAAGCCAGTATGAAAATGTAATTGTATGATACGTTAAGATTTGTAATGTGACTTAATTAACTATAAATATTATAGAAGAAATTTAAACCCAACAGAAAGGAAAAATCAAAATGAATACGATAAACGTAAAAAAGCTCTCTTATAAGGAAAAAATTGACTTAGCATGGGGTAATAGAACATCAGTAGAGTTGCTTTCTGCACTCGCACAAGATGAACACCCTGATATTCGTCTTACCGTAGCAAGAAATAAAAATACACCCGCCAACGTGCTTGCAACACTTGCTAAAGACAAGAATCGTGACGTTCGTTTAGAAGTTGCTTATAATAAAAGCACTCCTTCAGAAGTGCTTGCAACACTTGCAGGTGATGAGTATTATAATATTCGTTTGAAAATTGCAGGTGACGAAAAATTACCAATCGAAGCACTTGAAGTGCTTGCAAGCGATAAAGAGCCTGATGTTCGTATAGCTGTAGCGAAAAACAGAAACACACCTACCGAATTGCTTGCTATGCTTGCAAAAGACGAAGATAGTGATGTTCGTTTCTATGTTGCACAAAACAAAAACACAACTACCGAAATACTCTCGCCTCTCGCAAAAGACGTAGAAGAAGATGTACGTTATATGGTCGCTTGCAACAAAAACACTTTGGCTAAAGATTTAAGAAAACTTATAAGAGACAAAGATGCTTATGTCAAAGAAGAGGCATCAAAGAATCTTGCAAAACACAAATTAGATGCCAAGAGAAGTGGAAAAGAATTAATATAATATAACATTTTTTGTTTTATGTGTCTTAATGAACCATAAATTTTTTAGGAAGCGGTGCTTTCTTAACAAACCAAGTAAATGATGAAAGGAAACCATTATGAAAAAAACACTTCTTAAACTTCTCGCTGAAGATAAAAATGAAAATAAAAATGAAAACGAAGACATTATTCGTTTTGCGGTAGCAACGAATCAGCGCAATCAACAATCTCTATCCGCTCTTAAACGTCTCGCTGAAGAAGAAGGCAATGATATACGTTATGCGAATGCAAAAAATTCACACACTACTTCTCAGGTACTTGATATGCTTTCAGAAGACAAAATGTTCAACTGTGAAAAGAATGTGAAAGAATTGGTTGCGTGGAACGAGAACACTCCGTCTGAAGTGTTTGCAACGCTTGTATCAGATAAAAACATAACAATAAATTTTTATGGGCGTGAAATAACGTTAAAAAATTTAGTAGAGCTTGCACATAGCAAATGTGTAGAAGACCGTATATCCGTTGCCAGATATGATGCACCGCCTCGTATATTAGCATTACTTGCCACCGATGAAGACCCTCGTGTCCGTGAAGCTGTAGCTTGGAATAAATTTACACCTGTAAAATTGTTAAGAACACTAACTTATGACGTAGACCCCTATGTTCGTGTACAAGTAGCTCAAAATAAAAATGTTCCTGTAGAATCGTTAATCGAACTTGCTACTGACAATGCACCTTTCGTTCGTAAAGCAGTGGCAATAAATGAAAAAACACCTGCCGAAACTCTCTCCATACTTGCACGGGACAAAGACGAGTATATTCGTGCGGCTGTCGCATCTAATCCGAATACATCACCTGAAATACTTGCAATGCTCGCTGAGGACGAAAGCGAAAAGGTTCGTGTATCTGTCGCTTGGAACGAGAATGCTCCTGTAGAAACACTTGTAAAACTTGCGGGTGATAAAGATTATAATGTTCGTTGTGAAGTTGTAGATAACAAAAATACACCTGCGAAAGCCCTTGCAATACTCGCAAAAGACGATTACGAAGATGTTCGGGAAGCTGTAGCAAAAAATAAAAATACACCCGCCGAAGCACTTGCAATACTTGCTAATGACGAAAATGACAATATTCGTGAAGCTGTAGCAAGGAACGAGAACACACCTGCCGAAGCACTTATTATACTTGCAAAAGACGATTACGAAGATGTTCGTAATGCAGTTGCAGAAAACAAAAATACACCCGCTGAAGTGCTTGCTATGCTTGCTGAAGACGAAAGTGAAGTGGTTCGTGCATCTGTTGCTTGGAACAAAAATACTCCTGTAGAAACACTTGTAAGGCTTGCAGATGATAAAGATTATGAAGTTCGTAGTGAGGTCGCAGATAACAAGAACACACCTGCGAAAGCCCTTGCTAAACTCGCAAAGGACGAACACTCAGGCGTTCGTAGAGGCGTTGCATGGAATGATAACACACCTGCCGAAGCACTTGCAGAATTGGTATCAGACGAAGAAGAGCGTGTTCGTATAGGTGTTGCTTATAACGAGAACACGTCTGCCGAAACGCTTGCAAAATTGGTGTCAGATGAAAATGACGATGTTCGTATAGGTGTTGCCGAAAATCCGAACACTCTTGCAAAGGAACTTGCAACACTCTCTACTGACGAAAATTTTAATGTTCGTGTAGGTGTTGCTTCACACGAAAACACCACATCAAAGATTTTAGCAAAGCTTGCAAAAGACGAAGACGATGATGTTCGTAACTATGTAGCAAATAACCCGAACACTCCATCTTATGCTTTAAAAGGACTTCTGGAAGACGATTGTATTTATATAAGTTGTCAAGCGGAAAAGGCTTTACAAGAACGCCAGTCAAGAAAAAAAGATAGTATGGAAAGATAGCCGCAAGAAATGTACCAATTTCTTTAAGGAAGCTGAGAAAGCACAAACTGTTGCCAAAACAACAGAGAAAGATAAGCACATAATTATATTTCAAGATTCCCGCCTACAGGCACGGGAATCTTTTTTTTATTGTGTGGCTTTGTGAACCATAAATATTTTAGAAGAATTTTAAACTCAACAGAAAGGAAAAAATAAAATGGAAACAATGTACCTGAAGAACCTCTCTTATAAGGAAAAGTACAATTTAGCAACGGACGAAGGAACACCCGCAAAAATACTTGCCGTTCTTGCGCAGGATATAGACCCACGGATTCGTGAATCTGTAGCGAGGAATGAAAACACACCTGTTGAAGCACTTGACGTTCTTGCTAAAGACAAAACATACACTATTCGTAGAGGCACAGCATTCAACGAAAGCACAAAGTCTGGAACGCTTGCAATGCTTGCAAAAGATGAAAATTGGTTGGTTCGTTGGGAAGTTGCAAGAAACAAAAATACTCCTGCTGAAGTGCTTGCAATGCTTGCAAAAGACAAAGATGATGTTCGTTGTATGGTTGCCGCAAATAAAAATACATCTATTGAAGTGCTTGCTACGCTTGCAAAGGACGAGAATTGGTCGGTTCGTGAACAGGTTGCGTCAAACGAAAGTACCACTACTGAGTTGCTTGCTGTACTTGCAAATGACGATGTTTATGATGTTCGTACAGCAGTTGCCGAAAACGAAAATACATCTGCTGATGTACTTGCAATGCTTGCAAAAGATGTGGATATTGATATTCGTAGAACTGTTGCTGAAAATAAAAATACAAAAGCCGAAACACTTGTCATGCTTGCACAAGACGAGGACTACACGGTTCGTTGGGTGGTTGCAGAAAACATGAATACACCTGTAGAATTGCTTACTGCGCTTGCCAAAGACGAAAATAGTGATGTTCGTGAGGCTGTTGCGCTAAATAGAAACACTCCATTAAATACATTAAAAATACTTGCCAACGATGAAGAGAAAGCAGTAAGAAAAGCGGCAAATAAAGCTCTTAACGAGCGCAAAATGTCTGAAGAAGAGCTTATAGACTTGGCTCGTAGCACTTCTGATGTTGAAGCACTTAACATACTTGCTGAAAACGAGAACTATGAAGTCCGTTGTACGGTTGCAAAAAACAAGAACACACCTGTAGAATTGCTTGCTGTACTTGCACAGGACGAGGACTTCTGGGTTCGTTGGGCGGTTGCTTTAAATAAAAATACATCTGTTGAAGTGCTTGCTGTACTTGCAAAAGACGAAGTTTCTGAGGTTCGTACAGCAGTTGCCGCAAACGGAAAAACATCTGTTGATATACTTGCTATGCTTGCAAAAGATGAAGAAAGTGGTGTTCGTTGTGCCGTTACCAACAACAGAAATACGTCTGCTGATGTACTTGCTATGCTTGCAAAAGACGAAGATATTCGTGTCCGTAGTGCGGTTGCCGCAAACGAAGATACATCTGTTGATGTACTTGTTATGTTTGCCAGTGATAAAGAAGCGTGGATTCGTAGTGCGGTTGCCGACAACAGAAATACACCTGTCAATGTGCTTGTTATGCTCGCAAAAGATGAAGATTATGATGTCCGTTTGGCTGTTGCCAACAACAGAAATACGCCTGTTAATGTGCTTGCTATGCTTGCAAAAGACGAAGATATTGATGTACGTTATGAGGTTGCCGCAAACGAAAATACATCTGTTGATGTGCTTGCTATGCTTGCAAAAGATGAAGATATTGATGTTCGTAGTGCGGTTGCCAACAACAGAAATACACCTGCCGATGTACTTGCTATACTTGCAAAAGATGAAGATATTGATGTTCGTAGAGCTGTTGTAAACAACCCGAATACTTCTTATAATACGCTTCTTTTGCTTTCAAAGGTCAAGGCGTTAGAAATAAGAGAAAAAGCAAAAGAAGTTCTTAAAGAACGTACAATGAAAGCCAACACCAATAAAGAAAGATAACCAGACAATTGTTCTGACGCAACTGTTCCTAATGTGGCTAAATGAACCATTACTTTTATAAGAGCGCACATAGCGTATATAACAAATTTTAACCGTCTTACAAATTTTGTGAGGCAGTTATAAGAAGAAAGGAAAAAATAAAATGGAAACAACATACCTGAATGACCTCTCATATGAGGAAAAGTACAATTTAGCAACGAACGAAGGAACACCCGCAAAAATACTTGCCGTTCTTGCGCAGGATATAGACCCATGGATTCGTGAATCTGTAGCAAGAAATAAAAACACACCTGTTGAAGCACTTGTAATGCTTACGAAAGACAGAGATTATAATACCCGTTATGCAGTTGCAATGGCAAATGTACCAGAAGAAGTCTTAATACAGCTTGCTTCTGACGATTATTTAAAGGTGCGCTGTGCAGTAGCGTCTAATTCTAACACGCCACCTTTTATACTTGCAACACTTGCGAAAGATGAAGATATTCGTGTTCGTAGTGCAGTTGCAGAAAACAAAAATACACTTGCTGAAGTGCTTGCAATGCTCGCTGAAGATGAAGATATTGATGTTCGTGGAGCTGTAGCTTGGAACAAAAATACTCCAGTAGGAACACTTGTAAGGCTTGCAGGCGATAAAGATTATGATGTTCGTTGTGCTGTTGCAAAAAACAGGAATACTCCCGTTGATGTACTTGAAAAACTCTCTAAGAATAAAAACATATGGATAAGCGAAGTGGCTAAAGACGCTCTTAAAGCTCGCAAAGAAAAAAGTAAAGCCTGTATTGAAAGATAACATCATCGGCACTTCCGTTCCAGTGGAAAGGAAGTGCTTTTTATTATAATGTTGCTTAATGACCCATAAATATTTCAGAAACAATTTTAAAACAAGGAGAAATTATTATTATGATTCAAAGTGCTTTTTTAGACACACTTCCTAATATGTCAACAGAAGTGAAATGTGACATAGCTGAATCCTATTGCACTTTTGCACAGGCTCTTGATGTGTTGGCAAACGACAAAGATGTGAATGTGAGGAAAAGAGCGGCAAGGCACTGTAATTTATCAGAAAAATCTATGGAAAAATTACTGACTGACGAATCTTGGTCTGTAAGGGAATTTTTAGCTTTAAACGCCAATTTGCCTGCACACCTTTTTGATAAGTTATCTGAAGACAGCCACCCTAAAGTACGCAAAGCGGTAGCGTTTTCTTGCAAATCTCCAGAATTATTGAATAAACTGGCGAAAGATAAAGATTTATATGTTCGGCAAGCCGTAGCGAGAAATTCCCACACTCCTGAAGCAACACTGGACTTACTTTCTTATGACTCGAATATATGGACTCAAATTGCAGTCATAGAAAATCCTAACACAAATATAACCACGTTAGAAGAAGCATTGTTTTGTCCTGATGAAAGAATTTACTTTGCTCTTGCAAATTGCTTACGCACTCCGACATCTGTGTTAGACAAAATAGCTTTTCAAGATGTTTCACTTTCTGTAAAACAAGCTATTTCTAAAAATCCTAACGTTTCTTACGAAACACTTTTTTATATGAGTGTCAATGACGGAAGGGTAGAATTATTAGAAAGCATTGCGGAGAATGCTGTAAGTGATGAGGTTTTAAGTCATTTTGTTCATAGTTCTTACGATACTGTACGTTTGGGTGTTGCAAAAAACAAACACACTGCCTCAGCTCTTCTTACATTATTAGCGGAAGATACAAGCGAGAACGTCAGGGTAGCAGTGGCAAACAATGATAACACTTATCCCGAAACGCTTGATAGAATGGCTCATAACAAAAACGCAACCTTATCGGAACTGAAAGCGATAGCCAGAAATCCGCATACAAGTGCCGATACGCTTAACTATCTCTTCTCAAAAAATGATGATAAGTGGTTGCTGTTTCAAATTGCTAAGAATCCTAACACAAGTGAAGCAATCTTAAAAGAGTTATCAAAAAACGAAGATAAAGATATAAGATGCGGCGTAGCACAAAATCCAAGCACAGATTCTGCTTTATTAGAGATTCTTTCGCACGACAAATATAGCTTTGTGCAGTCCGATGTTGCACTTAACAGAAATACAAGCAATTCCACACTTATGCGTTTATCGAATCGAGCAAATCCTGACGTGCTTTGCAAAGTGGCTCTTAATCCTAACGCAGACGCACAAACACTTTCCCGTTTGGCTTGTTCTTATATAAGCGAAGTGCGTGAATCAGTTGCTCAAAATGAAAACACGAAGCCTGAAGACCTTACTTTATTAAGCACTGATATAAGCACATACGTTCGTTGTGACGTTGCTCGTAATCCCAAAACACCGCCGAAAACATTAAAACGTTTAACGAAAGATGCTGATTATTGGGTAAGACGCTCTCTGTTGCTCAACCCGTCAATATCAATAGATGTTATTGAGGCATTAACGCACGATAACGATATGGCGAGAGAAGCAAAAGACATTCTTAACGAAAAACAGCATACGAAAAAAACAAAATGCGATTATCAAAAAATATAAGTAATGTGGTTTAATGAACCATATAACAAGTATACGGCAGTCAGAGACCGTTGTATAAAATACACCTAAGAAAGAAGAAACAAATGAATCAGAAAGCAGTAAATGTTATAATTGATGTAAAAGAAGACAAAGAAGAATTTTTTTGTACAGTTTCCTGCGGAAACACAAAAATGACTTTTGACAATAAAACCGAGCATCGCAAACGCTTGCCTTATGAATCACACGTTTGGTGGGCTTGCAATGTTGCTTTTGAATGCTATACAAAAGCACTCAAAATGGCGTGGGATTGTATGTTTGAAGAAACACATATAGACAGAAGTGCCGTAAACAGTACAGACCGTTTGCCGCTTTATGTTGATATAACAACACCTTATTGTGAAGGGACAAAGCGAACACTTATGGAAGACGGCTTTTTCGAAGGTCGATTAAGAAATGAAAGAATAAATCTCTTTGCTTTTGATATACACAAGCCTGTGTATATTAAAACAGTGTCTGCATTTCAAGCAAATCGTAAAACGGAAGGAATAACACGATAATGGGAGTTCGGGCAATATCTTATACAACAGCAAAATGTCTTGCAATGGAAGATGAAACAACGTATTCAATTGTTCATAATAATTATAATTACAATTTTGAATTACGAACCTATGAAGACTTCTCCGACTTTGTTTCACAAAACTTGCTCACGTATTTTGACTTTACAAATACAAAATGGCGGTTGAACGAGCATGGCAAATCTACCGATAAGTACACAATGGCAAAATGTTTATCTGCCACATTGCAGATGATGTTTTGTGTTGCACATCTTCCTTTATCTGTTATTCCCGTAACCTCAACAGAAGAGAAAGATATAACAAAACGTCCTTATGAAATTTGTATAAGGTATACACCCGAACGTGATAAGCATAATACACCTGCCTTGTGTACAATATTTTTTGAAACTACTGATTGCGATATTCCAAAGAGGCAAAGCAACAGTTCTGGCAAAGGAAAATTGATAACAGGTATACAAATGACAGGCTATACAAACATTAAAGATATGCTTGAAAGCAAAGGTGTATTCAACATTGTTGATTATACGGTTCATTTGGATTATATAATTTGTAATATGCACTACAAGCTAAACAATTTAAGCGAAGCCAACGATGAAGCCTTAACCGATGGCTCTGATTTATACGGGCAGTATGATGCAAACCCATTTATAAAACAGGTTTGCTCTATAAGCGAAGATTTAGCCGATTCTTCATTAGACTTAATCTTGACAACCAAAAAATATAAAAACAATACGAAAAACATAAATCATAAGCAATTTGACGTAGAAAGATAAGTTATGGATATTCTTGTTTTTGCAGATTTACACCATTGGTCTGAGGAAGAACTATTATCGTGTCTGTCTAATAACAACTATGATGGCTGTATTTTGTTAGGTGATATAGATGATGAAACTCTTGCTTTCATTAAAACAAATATAAAATCTGGAACAAAACTGTTCGGTGTTGTAGGAAATCATGATGATTGGGACATTCTCAAAAGAAACGACATTGAAGACATCAGCGGCAAGACAATTGATTTCAACGGAATTGTATTTGCAGGTCTCGGCGGCTCTCATAGATACAATGATGAAGAACGTGCTATGTTAACACAAAAGCAGAGCATTGTAGCGGCAAAAGAGCTTCCGAAAGCAGAAATACTTATCTCCCACGATACGGCATACAGAGCGATGCACTACTCAGATGCCGTTCATTGCGGTTTAAAAGGTATATCGAAATATTTAAAGAAACACACTCCGAAGCTCAATCTGTTCGGACATTACCACTCGTACAATTTGCTTTCTTATCATAAAACAACCCTCTTATGCGTCTATAGATGCGCTTTGATAACAATAGAAACAGACGGAAGTATGGCAAAACGGAAAACATTGTTGTCATAATTTTGGTGAAAATTTACGTTGACTTTATTATAAGAAAAGAATATAATATATGTCTATGAAAAGGGCATTATTACAGAAAATGTCGGCACATAAAGCACTATGGTTATATGTGTATATGAGTCCATTTTAAAGGACTCATATTTCTAAAAAAGAAAGGAGTTATTCTGATGAGCAAGTATTATGTATTAATGAACAAAGATTCGGAACAAGCTTATTTCAAAGTTCGTGATTCAGACCCGTTCGCTGACTTTGGAAATGACTTTGTGTTATCAGATGTTGTAGGCAATCTTCCTTTAGGTTTTACAAATATCAATTCTTGGATTGAGAACCGTAAAGGTTCAAAGCACAGTCAATATATAAAAGATATTATGACTCAAATTGGTTGTGAAACAACAGAAGATTATCTGCGATTAACACACACTGCTTCTATAAACGATACATTTTGGGTGAAATCAGAAAGCGAAGATGTTACTTGGAATAACATTTCGCTATATGAAAATGAATTTTCAGAAGTAGTATCAAAACTTGCTTTTGAAGGTGTAGGGCTTTATAACGTTAATTTTCCCTCAACCTCGCCTGAATTTACTTGTGAAGGCTCTTATAGAAAGTGCTTCCGTAAAAACAATAATTTGGGGCAATATAACTCAAATATATATATTTACAAACGGGGTGGCGATTATAACAAAAATTTTGAAGTGTATAGCGAAATCCTTTCGTCAGAAATAGCTCAGATAATAAGTCCCTATAACTCCGTAAATTACGATTTGGTTGAACTACACGGGAAGACCGCTTCAAAGTGTAATGTTTTTTCAAACGACAAATACGGTTTTGCGTCTTATGCACAAATCCGCAACAATGCAACTAAAAATCTGAAAGATATTGTAAGATATTTTTCATCTATAGGTTCAGAACAACAGATACGAGAATTGTTGGTTATAGACGCTCTTTGTTTTAACCCAGATAGGCATTTAGGCAACTTTGGTGTTTTATTTGATAATGACACTCTTTCGGTCGTTTCAATTTCTCCAGTTTTTGATTTCAATTTGTCTCTTTTATATTCGTGTAATACAAACGACTTGAAAAATCAAATAGGAGACTGTTTGTACAATTTTACTCCTGCTCTTTATAGTGATTTTACTCGAATGGGACAATTATGCGCAAACGGGAATGATAAAATACAAGATAGGTTAAAAGACCTCAAAGATTTTACATTTTCTTTTCGTGGCGATGATGTTTTTCCTGAAGAACGAATAAAAGTTCTCGAACGAAGTGTACAGCTACAAGCAACCGCAATTTTGTCGTCAGAGCGATTATATACAAAAGATGTTTTTTTCTCGAAGATAGCGTTTTCGAAAGAGCAACAAAAATTGAAGTCAGAAGAAGCTTTCAACAGGCTCAATGAATTTGACAAACAATTGTCATCTTTAATGTTGTCTGAAGACTTAAATCCGAGTATCACAAATGGAACGGAAAGTGTAGAATATTTGTTTGAAAATTATAAATGCGATTATGAATTTGTAGTTGATTTTCTTAATAATACGATGTTCTACAGAAAAAATCAAAAGATAATTCCTTCCGAAAAAATAAAAGATAATTTTGATAAAGAGTTTCTTGAAAGTTGCGCTACAATAGAAAAATTAGCAAAACCATTCTTAATCTCGAATCCACAAATTGAACAATCACATTGCACCAAATCAAGCTCTTCAAGCCGTGATAGTCTTGATTTGCGTGAATAAGCAAAACAAGAGGTAGCAGTATAAAACTGCTACCTCTCGTTGTACGAACATTTCTCTATATCTATTGCTTATGTATTATAAACAGGTAGTAGGAAGCGAACTATTTTTTTACCCTTTGTTTTTCTTGTCGTACCGCATTATAATAAAAACCAAACCCAAAACTGAAATCAACAACTGCAACAATTCAATTACATCATTTAACGTTATCGCTGAACCTGTCATATACATACCTTTACCTTTCTGTCAGCCGAGGCTAACTATCGGATAGAAAAATGTTCGTTCGTTATAATTATATACTCTCACCGCCGAATCGTCAATCATATATGAAAAAAAGTGCTGTTAAAACAGCACTTTTTCGTGGAACATATAGAGAGGCAAAAGGGAAGAGGGTTTATCCTTATGCCTCTTTAATTATAAGCCATTTGATTTTGCTATGTCAACAGTTTATCGTAATGAATTTGAAAAAAGCGAAGATTTTTTCCGTTTTTATTCATTTTGTATTGACATTTGCATTACAATATGCTATAATATAGGCAATGAACAGAAGCAACTTTATGAGAAAGGAAAATGAATGCACAGAAAGAATTGGCGTTATCGTTCCCTGTCTTTTGTTCGTGAAAAGCAGGTAAATGATTGCAAGGCTCATTATGAAAAGTGCGAATATTACAATATAAAGTCTTCTCGTAATATCAGAAGGTGTAACCATCAAATAATAGGGATATGGTGCGTACCTGTGCAAATAACAGAGAACAACTGGAAGCAAGCGAAGGTTAAGCATCAATATATGTGGCACAAGAAAACTCATAAAGATTCTTTTGCCGAAGTTGCATAACAAACAAGCGTTTCCTTTATCTGTAATCTCTGATGTGGCTTTGTGAACCATACATTTTATAGAACAATACGAAGCAATAGCTCAGTCGGTAGAGCATTCGCCTTTTAAGCGAAGGGTCGAGGGTTCAAGTCCCTCTTGTTTCACCAATCGCAAGGTTTGCGGTCTTCCTTGCGTTTTGCATTCGCTTGTTAAGGGAAAATCAAGCGAAGTATGGGAATAGGGATACATAAGGACGCTTTCACTCATGATACGGAAAAGACCGCATTTTGCATTGATGGTGGAAAGGCAGACACGGCAGACTCAAAATCTGCTATTGGAAACAATGTGTGGGTTCAAGTCCCACTCGATGCACCATTGGGAATTAAGTAACTCTTAGGGAAAAGGGGACGAAAATGAAAGACACTTATTTTGACTTGCTCTGCGATAAAATTGAAAAAGAATATAACGAGTATATCACAGAACTGAAAAAAGGCAGTATTGAAGACTTACTTTGTCGCTGTTATGAAAAAGTAGTCAAAGATGAAATCGTAGACATTTTCTTTGAGGAAGAGCTTACAGAAGATGAAGCTCATAAGCTGTATAATCAGCCTAATTCTCTTGATTATATTTTCAATGAATGGGTAAGCAACGGCGGCGTAGGAATAAGAGCAAAGCTCGCTGATTGTATACACAATTGCACAGATAACATAGTTCTTTTTATAACGGACGACCACGCCAAAGCAAAAAGCGAGGGTAAAGAAACCGAATGGTTTGATAGCTTGCGTTACAACGCACACTGTGCTGTCTTACTTGAAAATGAAATAAGCCGTCATTATGATTACGAAACATCTCACATGGACGCTGAAGGCGTTATAAATGATATGCTTTATGTGTGCGATAAGGAACGACTGTCTTATCTTCTTGCTTCACAGGTGTATAAGCGAGATTATGACGGTAGATTTGACAATAGCACTAAAGAATGGGCTAATAAAATCATGGAAGGTATTCCCGATTGGCTCAAAGATAAGTCGAGAGATTATACAAGAAACTCTCATTCTGGGCTTGTTAACATTGTGGTTAAAGAGTTCATAAAAAAGGAACAGAGCCGTGAAAAAATCAGAAAAGACCTTTCAGATAGGTTTTTATAATAGATAACAAGAAGCCGAAAGGCGTTTCGTAAATTTCCTCTCCTTTATTTTGTTCAATGTGCGGGCTTTGTGTCCGCACAACATCTTAGCATATAGGCAAGCGGTTAAGCCACCAGACTTTGACTCTGTGACCGTTGGTTCGAATCCAACTATGCTAACCAATACTTTAGCAAAAGGAGCAAAAAATGTCTTATTACGAAAAACTCTGTGAAAAAGTGAGCAAAGAATACTCTGAATTTCTCAAAGAAATGGAATCTGTTGATTCAGATGCCGCAAAAGAAAGAGAAGAGGAGTGCATAATTAAAGAGGATATGGTCGAAGAAATCAAAGAAGTTATGATTTCTGAAGATTTGTCAAAAAGATTGTGTTCCTGTACTGATACATTACAAACTCTTTTCTCTTACTGGTGCGACAAGGCAGACGATGAACCGTTTTTTGAAACATCGGATTTCATATACAATTGTGCATTATCTATAATACCTTTCGTTAAGGACGATAGGCAGACAGCTATTGACAATGGTTTTGCAGACGAATGGAAAAAAAGTCTTAACAAAAACAATGAATGTGCGCTGATGCTTTTCGATTTGCTCGATTACTGCAATATTCCTTGCGAAGAAATTATCGAGGAACTGTCGCTGTTGTATGACAAAGAACGTATTGAATACGTTCTTGCCGCTAACTGCTTTGATAAAGACAATGATGAACACTTTGATAAAAATGTTGTAAGATGGGGTAAGAAGATTTTTGAAACCCTACCCGAATTTCTTAAAGTAACTTACCTTCACGACAACGGAAATCCCATTCGTATGAACGAACTTATAAATACTTATATAACGAAAGAACTCGATATAAGCAGAGAAGAGCCAAAGAAAAAAGACCAGATTCTTTCTCTCGAATAAGTGCTTTTATAAAAAACAAAATATGTCTATTACGCCTGTCAGACATACTACAATTATTGGATAAAGATAATTTTTGTAGTTTTGAACGGGCGTTTTTTATTCATTAAATCAAGTAAATCCCGCCTTTAGAGACGGTTCTGTTTGGGGCTTAAAGAGTGTTTGCAAAAGTGTATTGTGTTGACATTTGCAATACATTATGCTACAATTAGGTTATTCAAACAAGTAAAAACTAAGTTTTTAAAGCGGATAATTCGAAAGGTGTGAAAAAATGCTTACGGTAAAACACAATGCCGAGGAACGTATGTTCACTATAAGTGACATGAATGGCAATAAATCTAATCAATATTATAGAAGCATGGAATTTTATTGTCACCCCGATTTTATATCGGCTGAATATTCAGAAGAATGTTGGGTTGAAGACCTCTTTAACGAATTGAAAAACGAATTTGTTGGAGTTAGTGATGCTTCCATTAACAAGGTCATTGAAAAAATGAGACCATATTTTTCGGAAACGTTAAAGAAAGATTGGCACAGATTAAGAGACTAAAAGTTTTTTTGATACAGAAAGGAATATAATTCTATGGCAAGACCTTTGATAGACGAAAATCGCAGAAGCAAAGCGTTTAACGTCAGAGTAACAGAGACATACTACAACGAAATTAAAAACCGAGCGCAAGACATCGGCTTATCAATTACAGATTATATAATCTATGCTTGTGAAGCTATGGCAGGCACTGAAAAGATGTTGAAGCAACAGATGCAACTGGAACACGACATCAACGAAATTGTAGATAAAGAGAAGAGTATTATGCAGGCGTTAAATGGGCTTGCTCTGAGCAATCAAAAACTTGAAGAAAAGCTCGACAAAATAACAGAAACGTTAAACAAAAAAGAATAACAAAAGGCGGTGGATTTCGCACAACCACCGCTTTTTTTGTCGATTTTTGCAAGCAATTTATATATTTTCTGCTCAAAAAAAATATTTTTTTACTTGACAAATGTTATTACAGTGTGATATACTAAACGTGCAACAACAGATACCCCTATGTGCTGTTGTTTGCTACGAGTGAGTCGTTATCATTTTGATTTCCTCATTCGTTCTCTATTTCCCATCAGTAGTCGTATTTTAAGGCTATTGGTGTGAGTTACGTTTGTGCTTTTTCCCAAGCACACCCGCTATGTAATTTCCCTATAACATAGCGGGATTTTAAAGGTCAGACGGAGACAACATCTCCGTCTTTTTTTGTTTTTTGTAGACTTGCGTTGACGGATTGTATTCGATATGTTATAATATAGAAAAGGAGCAATAACAATGATTGAACAGTCTGAATGGATAAGAAGAGATATTGACATTTCTTCTTTCTATGATAAGTTATCTAAAATTGTAAAAACGCTAATAGCAGAAGCAGAAGAAGCAGAAAAAAATCGGCAAGACTTTGCTTTTTACGAAATTTGTGATAATATAGAAATACAAGCGAAATTATTAGTTCCCGATGTTATATCTCATAAAGAGTGGGAACTTCTATGTGAAAAATATTATCCTGTTGTAGAATAGATGATAACAGCTCCTGAATCCTCAAAATGACCGTGAACCATAATTATTTAAAAATCACCGCTTCTAATTTCGTAAAACTTTAATTTTACGAAATTACGCATATTATAATACTCTACCCCAAATGGCATTAAATCTTGCCTTTTGGGGCTTTTTTTTGTGCTATTTTTCTTATTTCAATATAATTTCTTATTTCGGAATAAAAATTTTATTCCCTATTGGTAATTGTTTTTTGTAAATTCTTTGTTCTTCGCTTTTAAATATAAGGTTTTACGCATCGGAAACGGTCTTCAGTCCTCGAATTATTGCATTTTTGCGTTTTAGTGTTTACACTAAAACACTAAAACCGCTTTTTTCGGTATTTGTGGAATAAAAATTTTATTCCACATTGGTAATTGTTATTTTCATTTCGTTTGTTCTATAACAGAGAACGAATGTTTTTACAAGCATATTGACCTAATCGTAATAGAAAAATAGAAATATAGTATTAATTTTATCCTGATATTTTTGCAAAACAATAGTTTTGACCTGCTTTTCTTCTTTCCTGCTTTTCTCTTCCCTTTTTCGAATAAAAAAATTATTCCACAATAGGAATTGATAAATTACGAATAGTTGTTCTCTCAATAATCACTACTATATCTTGTGTTTTGTATTGACATTTGCATTACATTATGTTATAATATTGGCATAGAGAGAAAGGATTCTGTTATGCAAAATGTCAACTACTGCAATCTAACTGAAGAACAGAAAGTCCTTGCTCGAAAATTGCGTCCTTCAGACTATGTTAACAGAATATATGAAGTTGCAGAAAGCGGCAATATAATCGCAACAAGGAAAAAGAAATATTATTTTCTTGCTATACGAGTGAACAAAAGTGAAAACTTACTTATTGCGTTCGATGACATTTCGATTGCGCAGAAGTATTACAATTCCGCACTTCAGAAATTCAAACGGATACAGCTCTTATCTCGTCCGCAGGCAACTCGCTATTATGGCAAAGGAAAAGTGTATTCGTCTATACAAGAGTTTGAAACGACAACGAAACTATTCATATTTGGAAATGAAAAATTGTAAGGGGTACAGAGAATGTATAAAACACAAAACCATAATATATTGTTTGATATTATACAGAAAGCAATGACGTTATATTGGTCTGCGTCAATGGCAATAAGAAATTACGAAACCGACACGGCAAAAAAGAAACAGTATGAAGGCTTTTTTAACAATATTGATTCGTTTATCGAAGATAAATTGTTTACCTCGCTTGAAAATTTGATTAAAAAAGATATTTCAGAGGGCGGCACTCATACAATTGACTATTCTACATCAAGCGGCAAGCTTTTAATGGTAATTAACGGTTGTGTCTTTTGCGGAAGCAAAGGTGTAACGCCTAAGTTGATAAGTAATATGAAGGGTAGTGTCCCTGACAGTTTATGGATTGACGGTAAATCAGCGTATGAAGTTTTACAGACAAGCGTTGACATAATCAAAGACTTTGGCGAAAAGTCTATAAACGACCTTCTTTATCGTACTTATAATGTTTACCCGTACACTTACAGAGGAATTGAAAATCTGATTGAGCATTTCATCGAAGATTATGACGACCTTAAAATAAAAATTCTGATGGTTGATGACCTTTTGGCTTGTTTTTATATAATCGGCACAGAAGAAGAACATCTTGCCCTTTCCAAACTCCTCGCTTTAAACGAAAAAACCAACATTGAGTTTAAAGAAGGCAAAATATATATAGACGGTGGCAAAGATTCAGTGCCTTCATTTCAATTTCACTTCACTGCACCCAAAGACCAAAAAACAGGTAAATATAAACTCAAACGTATGGATATTGAACTATATGATGATGAAAAAAACTATACCTTTTCAACGTCTATGCCAGAAAAACTGTGGGAAAAGTTTATGAATGTGTTTATGGAGAAATCAGGCAAAGCGTTCAAAAAAGAGGTCGAAGAAGCCATTGAAAAACAGTCTTTAGCAAGAAAGAAAGCAATGACGAAATAATTATGGAACTTTGATGAAAAAGACCTTCACGGGATATTTCCCGAAAAGGTCTTTTCTTTTTATATGGTTAAAGGAAAGATTCTGAATTATCTTTCTACGTCGTGGTTGCTTCTTCTCTGCTCGCTGTTTTCAAGAGAAAACCCCACATACTCAGCAATCAATGGCTTTATTTCAGCGTTGTCGATATAAGCGTCAAGTGTTGCTTTATTCTTTATTACAACGGTAGCAGGCTTACCGTTCTCTCTTACACTGAAGTTTGTTGCTTTTGCAATCTTGTTTCCGCTTTTATCTGAATAAAGTCTTACAATAATATTGTCGCTTGTATGCGTTTTTAACTCTACTCTCTCGCCGTATTTTTCATCATTGACGTATTGAGCGTAAGCGTTATTCACAAGATTGCCTTCCTTGTTCATAACCTTTTCGGTTGTTGCTTTCAGTTCGTTGTTGCAGTGAATGCAAAAATCTTCAATCTTAGAACGTTCACGGTCAAAGCCTTTGAAATTTGCAATTACAGCACCCATTTCTTTATTGCTTATATATAAAGCAATATCACTTGTATTGTTGATATAAGTGGACTGGTATTTTCCATCAGGAAGAATGCTATCAAAATTATACGCAAGTGCGATTCTGTCGCCTTTTGAAGTGATAGCAAGCTTAACAACGATAGAATCCTGATGACTTCTGAGTTCGAGGCTTTCTCCGAACTCATTATCTTTGTATTGGATATATGCGTTGTTTACGAGAATACCGTTTTCGTTTGGAATTTTCTGTGTTGTATCATTGAGCATTTTAATATAATCTGAATAGAGCTTGAAAAGTTCTGTACCTTTGTCTGACATATCTTTTGTCATAAAGTCGGCTTTTACGATTTCATTAAAGATACCTTTGATACGGTCAGAAAGGTCTTCTGACTCTGCAATCGCATTGCTACCATAATACTTGCATCTTCTGCGGTTGTCTTCGCATTTGCTCCACTTCTCTACCGTTGCACCTTTCAGCTTTATTCCATCTGAAATGTTGTCGTTTGCAAAGAACTTTAATGTTTCATTGCCGTTAGGTATTACAACTTCCAGAGCGTATGCAGGTGTTCCATCTTTGTGCGTAAGCTGTACATTTGAGCGTGTTTCCTTGTCAAAGCTCATAGCAGGCTCGATTACTGCCTTTACACTTGGCGTTATCCAGTTGCCTTCTCTGTCCTTTGCTGTCGGCAAAGTGTTTTTGAACTGCATAACAGCGGCTATTTCGTTTGCTTTATTTAAAAGCAAATCACACGCCGATGAAAGTTCGGGAACGTTTTCAATAAGTTCCTTTGTGCCTTTAGACACATACGCTGTATAGTTCTTTGTTTCCGAATTGTTTGTTTCTTCTGCTCCTTTTCCCCAACCGCTTGCAGTTTGTTCAGGAGCGGCGGTCTTTTTGTTAGCCCAACCACTCGGAGCGAGGCTGTCAACCGACTGAGACTTATCCCAACCAGAAGCTGTTGTAGGCTGTGCATTTGACGTATTGTTCCAATTACTCATAATAATACTTCCTTTCGTTGTTTGTTTTTTTGCTGTAGAGCTTTGCTCTTATAATATCAATGGTTCACTAAGCCACGAGACTTATTGAGCATTATAAAATTATATTTTTTCCTGCGGAACAGCAACGCTTTTATTTACCGATTGTTCCTTTACAGAAGGGAAAAAATCACTTTTATAAGCAGTAGTACCTTCAAGATGACTTCCGTTAAAATTGTTGATTTCAAGAGAAACTAACATTTCGACATTCCCGTCACTTTCTTTCATCGCCTTATTGCGGTCATCATAGTTCCAGTCTTTAACGGTGAATACTTTATTGCCGCTGTCGTCAATTATACTGAAACTCTTCCAATGCTCGTTCTTTCCTATTTGCTTCGATACGATTTTATCTGACGGAACATTTACGATAGCAGGCGGGAGTTTAAGACCGTTACCAATCGGTTCTAATTCTCGTACTTTTTTGAGAGTTTCGTGACTGCCTAAATCACTCAAAGGAATGTCAAGAACAAGATTTTCGCTCTTTGTACACTTGAACTCTCCTTGATACTTCTTTACAAGCATATTAAATTTATCAGCATCGTTAAGATTGCTTATGCCTATAGCATCGTGATGACCGCCGAAATTCATTTCTATATATCTCTTTGCATAAGGAGAGTGCAAAATATTGGAAATGAAGCTGTTTAAACTGTCAGCACCTTCAACGTTTCTTCCGCTTCCAGAATAACATTGTGTGTCAGAGTGATATGTTAAGCATATTACAGCTTTGTCCGTTGCTTCGGATAATTTACCCGCAATCAATCCTGCAAAGGCTGTAGGAGTATTTTCTGGTAACATATAAACAAATATTTTGTTTTCACTACCCCGCTGTTCAACTATGGTGTTATAGAAGCGTTCGTCTTGCATAGCGTTAATATAACTTTTTCTCTGTGCATTCCATTCTTTTAATCTGTCAAAAAGAACGTATGTCTTGCTACTGTCTTCGCCATTGGTAAGCATATTGAACATAACTTGTGCGCCGTTAGTTTTTGTGGTTTCTGACATACGAGATGCACTGTTGAGAAAAGCTCCCACCGAAAAGCCTATATCCTTAGCTGTTGCTGTATTATCTCCGATGCCGCACTGAGCGAGCATATAGCCAATAGTGAAATCCGTATTTTCTTTTGTAGCATTGTCAATTTTGTCAATACCTTTTTTCACTATTTCCCTGTTTAAGCTATTTGCGTCCATCAAATTAACCACATCGGATATAGTTCCGATGCAAGCCATAATAGTAAGAGTATTGTCAATCTTCTCACTTATTGTAATGGAAGGGTTCTCTCTTTCGCTCATCATTTTCATTTCTTGATACAGGCGATAAGCCAGACCTGTTGCACAATATTGTGCGTTTTTACTGTCATCGTCATGTAAGGCGTGTAGGTCTAAGAGTCTGTCTTCAAAACAAAATCTTTCTTTTGTTTCATCATCTGTAATAAGATGATGGTCGCAGATGATTGTGTCAGTTCCGAATGTTTCGTTTATGTATTTCAGCTCTGCACAGCCTGTGTCAAAGATAACGTATTGAACGTCATTTTCGGGTTGAACAAATTTAGGAACACCGTATGCTCCCCTTCTGTCATTACAGATAACCTTTACGTTCTTGTCGGGATTGATAGCCTCTGCCGCTCTTTTGAAAATATAAGCGGAACATATTCCGTCTGCGTCATAATCGGTCAGGATTGTTATAGGCTTTTCTGATACAATCGCATCATAGGCAACCTTTGCCGTTGCCTGTATCATATCAGTAACTTCCTGCGGTTCTTCCATTGTACTTTCTCTTTTCTTTACATCGGAAATGAGTTCGTCTAATGTTATTTTCATTTAAGTTACCTTTCCTTTTTTTCGTTCTTTGCTTCGGCTTTTCTTTCCTTGTCGAAAGCTTTTTCAAATGAAGCCACGCATCTCTTAAATTCTTCGTCTTGACAGCCTTTTTCAGAAATAATCTTGGCATTCTTGCCTATTACACCTGATGTATCGCCAATTTCTTTGCCGTTTTTGGTATCTCTTTCGATTACAGGTTTAATATCCTTCTTTTGCGGAGTCCATAAACTGTATCTGTCAACATTTCCATTTTCCTTAAAACTTATATACACCATTTTTTTGGAAGGTGTTTGTATTTTTATATAAGTTGAACTGTCATCTGAAACAAGCTTTGAAAAATAGTCTTTAGGCAGAATTTTGCTTATTCTTTCGTTTACATTGATTATACGCTTAACAGCTCTTTCGTCTGTTACCTTATGGAATCCGTCTTTACCATCTCTGTGAAGCATAACTTCCACTGAGTTTTCATCTAACCCTAAGTTGTACAAATACTCTGAAAAAGCAGACGTTCTCAATGCTTCATAAAATACTCTATCCTTATCAAGAGATATTTCGGCTTTTACTCTGTTAGAATCAGGACGTTGTACAAAGCGACCTAAATTGATACCTCTTCCTATCGTTTCATAGGTTTGATTATCATAGTTTTCGTATGCTGTAAACGTTAAATTTTTATTTTCATCAACAACAGCTTTTATCAGCTTTCTTTCGTTGACGTTTTCAATATAAAACGTTTTACCGTCAAAACGAGCCTTATAGTTGGGGTTGTCATTGCAAACTACGCTTTCTTTGTACTTGTTGTTGAAATTACGTTTTTCTTGTAATTTTTTGATTTTTGTTTCATATTTGCTTATAGTTTCTTTTGTTTCTTCATCATTTATATGACTTACATCGTCTATATCGGGATAAATGGCTTTTAAGAAGTTTCTTTCAAGTAGTGCGGCGTTATCCTTTACGGGGGTAAGGTCTTGAATTACTTCCATTTTTGCGCGATATTCGCCCACAGGTGACGACAAAGAAACATTAACTTCGTTTCCCGCAAAGAAGGTGCTTGTTTTACTATACAATACTTTATCGTCAGACGTGACAATTTTGAGTAAAATATCGTTACTTGCGTCTTTGCAAAGAGCCAATTCTTTAATATTTTCGTTCACACTCGACAATATCTGGTCGAAAGCGGTAGAAAATGAAGATTCTATCTTTGTTTTACTTGTGCCTTTAGTCATGGCTTCATTTATCTTTTCGATTTCTTCTTCTATCTCATGTTCGTCCATAGTGCCTATCTTACCCTTCAGTTCGGAAGTAAGGTCAAGAAGATTATCAAGGGTTTCGGCTGTAATTGCGTTGTTTTCGGTAAGCAATTCAAGGTTTTCTTCACACCTTTTAAGAGCTTCGAAGCAAGCAGGTGATTTAAAGATTGATACAAGTTCTTTCAGCCAAGCTAAAAATTTGTGCTTCTTTTCCTGAATTTCTTCGGCGGTGACATTATTTGTTTGCTTGTTTGACATTTTTATTCTCCTTTTTCATCTCGTGAATTGTTTCGTAGTTCTCCTTTTGTCAAAAGAGGAACTACCTCATCATCAAACCATTTTTGCTTATTGTAAATGGCTTCGTTTCTTAATGCTTCAAGGAACTTTTGCGTCCCGTTGATTATATTTCCGTTTATAACAAACGATATATCAGCCGTCCCGTAAAGCGATGCACTGAGATAAACCGTTTGTAAAACATCGTTATGCGTGAAATACACGGTGTTGCCCTTGTATTTTACTTTGTCGATTGTATCAGGATACAAGTCGTTAAGATACTTCTTTACTGTTTCGTAAACATTGTATAAAACATTTGTATCTATTTTTCCTTTTGCGATAAGTAATGATAACTGTTTATCGTTACTAAAGCGGTCTTTTTCACTTATGCCTGTGTCTTTGCTGTATTGGCAAACCAAATGATAAAGAGTTTCATCAATTCGGTTATAACCCATACATTCAATTGCTCGTTTGCTTACAGCTTGAATATTTTTATAATCAAACGCTGACCCGTCTTTTTCTGAAATGTAGTACCGTTTATCAAGCCCTTTTGCGTTGCTGTAATCAATATCAGGCATAATGGAATCGCTTATGTTTTTAAAAACCGTATGATATGACAGAGGAATTGTCATTCCTGCCTCTATCCATTCACAATCAAAGAGATTACGGTTCAATGTCAATGATAACACTTCAATATACCACCAACTCTTTGACCCGTTTTCTTCTTCTGATATAATACTTTTCAAGTAATCATTCTCTTCTTCGCTTCCGCATTTATAGGAAGGGTCGTTGAGGTTCTTTATAACATTGCTGTCTTTCGTAAGCTGTGTTTTGGTGAAGAATAAAATTCTATCGGTTATGTAATACGGTTGTATCATATAAACCGCTGAATCTTCGTTTATGCTTGGGTATTCATCTTCAAGATTAAGAATTATCTTTCTTAAAACTTCTTCAAGGTCTTTTTTTCTGGCATCGAATTTTTTAATGTTTATCGGTGCTTTATTAAGTTCTGAAGAAATAATTCCGTTGCTATCTACTTTATATGTAACTCTCATTTGCTTTTCCAGTATGTATCCTTTCTTTTGTCTTTCAATCTTTTCTCGTGAATTTCGACTATTCTCTCTTTTATTTTTGTGACAGAATCAATTCCTTTGGTATATTCTTCATAATTCTGTCTATCATCTCTAAGAGAGGAAAGTAAATAATACTTTTCAAATTGGCTACTTGACGTTTTTGCATTGGGATATTTTTTTACGGCTTCCTCAATTCTGAGGGCTTCCTGCCAAAATGCCTTGTTACGTGATTCGTACAATTGCGTATAGCTTTCCATTGTATCAACACACCATTCGTTTAGCCGCTCCAATGTTTCATCACATTTGGCAATAAGCATTTCCTCGATGTTTGAGGGGTCTTCTTTCCATAGTTCAGGTAAAGATTTAACCTTGAATGATTTCGGCACAAAATCGGCGGGATATGAATAACCGTCTTCTTCTATGAGTTCGCCATAAAACGGATTAGCAACAGTGGATTTGAATGCACCGACTAATCCTATTAGACTACATTCATTTGCGTTAAGAGGAAATACTTCTGCTTGTCCTGAGCCGTCAGCTTTTTCGAGTTCCGATATGTTACTGCAATTTTCCAATGATAAACCAAAATCATGAATCAGCTTTTCACAAGCATCAGGAAATTGTAAATCAAAAACATTCATCGCTATTGTAATGGGCGTGAAACTCTTGTGACAACCGAAACAAAAACATCTGTTTGTGTTTTCATATATATGAGCAGATGGTGACGAGTCTTCGTGAGACGGACTCGGACACCTGCAATTCCCTTTTGTAATAACAATATCGGTATATCGCTCAATTACATCTTGTATTGGTATTGATTGATTTATTAATTCTGCATCATACCGCAGAAGCGGTTTTTGATTGTTATGAATATCCATTTTTGCCGCTCCTTTCGTAAGCTAATCGTTTAGTTTGTTTTTTCGTTTATTTTATTTATTTTGTCTCTCCCAAGAGTCTCCTTTTCGTTAAGCATATTTAATATAACCGCCATTTGCTGTTGGCACATTTCTATAAGCTGTGCGTTCTGCTTTGACGTTTCCGAAGTCTGAGCAGACATTTGCTCTATCATTTTACCTAACAGAATATTTTGTTCTGCTATAAAGCGTGTCTGTTCCGACACCATAGATGCTTGTTTTGAAAGAACATCTCCCATAGCATCAACAAAGCTATTGAGAGTATCCGAATTGCTCCGTCTGTCTGGATAAGAACTACCGTAATCACGTTCATAGTGACGTTCAAATTCAGCCCTTGAAAACGAACTTCTGCGTCTGTCTCTATCGTTTTCCCTTTCACGGCGCATCATACGAGAAAGTGGGTCTTCCCTATCTTCACGCTCGTAGCCTAAATTACTGTAAATGTCATTCATAACATCGTTTTCATCTTCGGCAGACGGAATGCGAGGACGCATACGTTTAGGCAGAAATTGCCGCATTTCCTCGTCCTCAGCCGCTTTATCATAGCGATTAAACATAGGAGCTTCGCTCGGTGTATTAGGCGTTGCAAGACGAGCATTGCTGTGTATCATCTTTTCAGGTTCATCATCTGCGGTGAGTTTTATTTCTTCAATTTTCTTGCTTTCCTGCTCTGATGCGTCTTTTACTGTCTGAAGAATCTTATCGTTGACTATTTGTGACGCTATATCTCTTGCAAGGAAAAAAACAATACCACATCTTTCTGTTGTATTCTTGACCGAAAGATTCAAGTTGTGTGCAAAACTGTCTAAAGAAAAATTCTTTTCATTCCATTCGTTGTGGAAAACAGCTATTTCCTTGTCAAGAGCTTGGCATTTGTAGACGTATTCTTTAAGTGCTTGGGTAAAGTCGATAAAAGGAGAATTGTTAATCGCCATATTTCCGATTTTGTCTAAGCACTCTTGTGTAAATGATTTTCTTTCGTCTTTCGCCGTTCCGTTTGTTATGATAGCCCATTCTTTATCCGTATCATAACCAGAAAAAAACGCTTCAATTCGTTTTACAGCTTCTTCCTGTGTATAAACCTTACCTTTTTTTACGCCTTTAGGCAACGGCTTTTCATTGTGAGAAATCCCATTTTCGTATTCTTGAAGGTCTATGTCACAGTATTTAAAAGCGTCAAAAGGTCGGTATTTTTTCTCCATGTTGTTTTTTGCTTTTTCGAGGCTCTTAGCATCTGCCTGAATATCAATGCAGAATTTTTTTTCAACACTTGGGATACCGTTTTGCAAAGAACACACAACAGCGGAAAACTGTATAGGCATATTGTCAGCACCAAAACCTGTGGTTGCACACTGCATAATGATTATGCCTTTTGCTTTGTTCTTGCCATTCCCTTCAAAGACATTATAGAGCTTGTTGATTTCACAAGGATAATCTCTATTCTTTACCTGCTCGTTAATTGCATTGGCTTTAATAAGGGTTTCTATTTTTTCGCTTATACTTGCCTTTTCATATTTTTCTTTACCTCTTTGAGAATTATCTTCGATATATGTGTTTCCCGCTTCGGTAAAGCGTACTTCATCGTTGCTCGGAAGCAAGTTCTTTTCACGACCATAGAAAGAAACAAATTCTGCTATTACATTTGTTCGAACGTCTATTCCGTTAAGTGACTTTTCGGCATCTGATAAAGTGCTGTTGCTCTTTTCCTTCATAATTTTCACAAGATTTGATAAGGAAATATTTTTTGCAGACGTTCCCGATGTGTTTCTTGTAATATATTCTTTAGCAACTTTCGGTAAATCAAGTACATTTCCTTGGTTTGCAAAATCTTTAACGGTTTCTGCACAACCTATTTTTTCAAGATATTTGATGTTCGTTTCCGCATCGTTTGAAATGACTTGTATATCTGTTTTAAAATACGACATAAGTAAATCATTAAATTCTTTACAGAATTTGTCTGAAGAAACAACATTTACTCCACCGTTTTCATATTCCAATTTATCAATGCCGTTTAAAGCAAAAATATCCCTTTTAGGATTACTCAGATACTCGTTAAAAGCTTTATCTTCGTATTTGATGATTCTGTCGAATGTCATTACATCTTCATAACACTTTGAGTTTTCCGAATACTGATATTCTTTCACCATTACACGTATCGGCATATTATTTGCATATTCAGCGTTATCTACGCCAGTGACACCTACATTAACAATCAAAAAAGGATTGTGCTTTTTGATTGTTTCTTCCAATGCAGTTAAATGAGGTTGTGATATTAAAAATTCGTCTCTCATAACTTACCTTTCTTACATCTCTATTCCAGTTTGTTTATGGATATTTTTCGGCTTTTTGTTGTATGTATACGAGGCTCTTTCGTCCACTTTCAATATTTTTCGTTCAAATCTCCATTCGTCAAATAACACTTTAAATCTATCGGGTAATTTGTACGCCGCTTTTGAAAAAGCAGAATATACCGTTCCGTTTGCATAAACTTCTATATCTGCTATTTTTGAACCGTGTTTTTCATTGACAGGAGTGAAATACATATTTTCAAGCTCGCATTTTTTGTCAGTGTTGTACTTGAAATTAATTTCCATTGTTCCGTCATTGTTCCTATAGCAAAGTTTCTGAACTTTGTTATCACGATAATAAACCGTCATGTCTGGATTTCTTTGTTTTTCATTTTTAAAAATGTTGTACAAACTATTCATTTTTCTTTCCTTTCTGAAATAAAAAGCAATTTTTCACAAAAAGCAGTCATCATTGCATCGAAAAGTTTGTACAAATATGACGGACTTGCTTGTGAATTACCGCATTTATAACATTTAAATGTATTTTTTTAAGCGTTTTACGCTTCCACAAGGTAGAAAATTTTCATTTTCAAAAGATATATGTATCACTAAGCCACATCAGAGCTTCCGTTTTTTGGATAAAACAAAAAAAGACCTAAAAAAGGTCTTTTTATTTCTATATAATTACGTTTTAACATTTTACACTGCGCACTGCCGTGCGAGTTGCTTCCCACTGCGTTCCATATTTGCCTGTCGTGTATCTTCTTACGTCACGCATTTAACGTGCGTGTTACTTCACTCACCGACTATTTCAAGTTCAGGAACTTACGCCACGCACTTGACGTGTGAGTTGCTGTTCAGCATTTCAGCCGACACTTACGTCACGCACTTGACGTGCGGGTTGCGTCCGAGCTTGTCAAGACTTTAGATGTTGTCAGCCTCACTTACGTCACACACTTAACGTGCGAGTTGCTTCGACCGCCCTACTATATTACTTGATATTAGCCACCTTACGCCACGCACTTAACGTGCGAGTTGCTTCAGCAAATATACACAATTGTGCGTGATGCCTGTACGGATTTTATGTACAGGGTTTGTACCTTACCGAGAGTTAAGCTACTGCCCGAAAGCAGAATTACGCCCACTTGCTCGGTTTAAGGGTGCTAAGTCACCCTAATCGTATGCGAATGCTCCTGCTCTTTTATGTGAGCTTGCAATTCGCACACAAAAGTTTTATAATTCGCTTAAAACTGTTTCTTCGATTTGTTTTACCTGTTTTTTGTATTCTTTCATCTCTTTTTGATAGTTTTCAATCAATAAAGCATCAGATTCGCTTATAAGAACTTCTGCTTTATCTACATAGATTCTTCTGTTTCCATCTTTAGCTTTATAAAAAGAACCATTCCAGTATCCTTTGGGATAGCACGAAGGTTTCTCTGGATAAATAACGTTTTTGAACATTTCCTTGCTCATTTTATATGCAAGCAGTTCTCTGTTTGTATATCCACGATGCACTTTTTCTAAAACGTTTGGGAGAGTTTCAGCTACTTTTTTACATTCAGCTTCAATTTCATCTTCATTTACATTCTTGCACCAAGCGTATGTGTTGTGCATGATGTATTCTATATTAGGTATTATGTAACTGTCAACATTTATTTCAGCCCATTTGAAACCAAGTTCCTTTATGTTGTCTTTGTGCGATTTCGTATCGCCTGATATAAAAACAATTTGGAAAGGCTTCCGATGAAATGGTTGAATCCGTATTTCTAACTGAAACGGCTCATTGCTTTTTTCTTCTTGCTTTTTCTTTTTATAGCATTCGGGGCAAAGACCGCATTCTTCAAAGAATTTTATTTTTCTTTCTCGCTCAGAACCTTTACCAACTAACTCAACAATTCCGCTATGCCCGCAAGAATATGTAACATCATACTTAGCCATTATTATAATCCTTTCCTTTTTTTTGTTGAGTGAACTGCTTTAATTTCCTACATTATATCATTTTGTGTTGCAGATGTCAATACAAAAATCGTTTTGAACAGAAAAAATCGGATAATTTTTAAGCTGTGCTTATCTTTCGGTCGGTCGTAATGATTGATAGATTGATTATAAACTCTTGATTATTTCTGATTATTTGACTTGATTATGATTCTTGATTATATTCTTGATTACGGAAGCCGTAAAACAGCTTGTAGAGCCGATTTACGAAAATTAAAGTGTACAAAGAATCCACTTCGGGTGTACACCGAATCCATCTCAGGTGTACATCAAATCCACTTCGGGTGTACGCCGAATCCATCTCAGGTGTACACGGAATCCATCTTAGGTGTACATCAAATCCACTTCGGGTGTACACCGAATCCATTTCAGGTGTACATCAAATCCACTCTTTTTGTTGTTTTATCTTGTTTTTCAACATATTATCAACATTTTTTCAACAATACGTTCTTATTCCGCATTGTTATGGGGAATTTGCAAAACAACCAATCTGTTGAAAAAAATTATATAAGTGTTCAATTTTTAATTGTTTTATTATGAAAAAAATGTTAATTATAAGAAGATTTTACACAATTTTCTCTTAAAGCCAATTTATCAAATCGGCTTTAATAAAAAGTGCTTGTTTAAATTATCATAAATACCATATAATGTTAATTTGCAAGCTGAAGCGGCTTTCTTATTTTTGATTCAGGTGTACAAAGAATCCATTTCAGGTGTACACCGAATCCATCTCAGGTGTACAAGGAATCCACTTCAGGTGTACAAGGAATCCATCTCAGGTGTACA
>OWIO01000002.1_pt1 | contig 201093 bp, 181 predicted proteins | sample 1733011 | NCBI WGS metagenome assembly OWIO01 (sample SAMN05065779, study PRJEB22554) | human gut metagenome | biome: ENVO:2100002; feature: ENVO:00000062; material: ENVO:00002003 | host: Homo sapiens | place: USA | reverse complement strand
CCGGGACTTCCCCTCCCATGTCGCGGAACATAATGTTCGCAAGAACAAAATAGGCCACAAGAAACATCATCACGGAAACCGGAACGCCCACTTTCATCCAATCGACAATCGAAACACTCGTCCCGTACGTCTGCTCCATAAAGCGCATGTAAATACCGTTCGGGGGTGAACCGATCAAGGTCGCCATACCGCCGATGGAGGCCGAGTACGCTAACGCGAGCAAAAGGCAAATCGTAAAGCGATGCTCTCGCGCGGCGGCTTCTTTGTCATTGGGATCGTTGGTCGAATGGACGAGGTTAACCAAGGCAATCGCCACGGGGACCATCATCGCCGCGCAGGCCGTGTTACTCATAAAGGCCGATAGCGTGCCCGTCGTGAGCATGATGCCGAAAACGATTTTCTTCGGAGTGGCACCGATGCAACTCATCACAAATAGGGCAATACGGCGATCGAGGCCCCACTTGGTGACACCGGCAGCCAAAATGAAAGCGCCCATAAAAAGGAAAATCGTATCGGACGCGTACGGGGCCATCGCTGCCGCAGGCTTACAAACGCCCAAAAGCGGGAAAAGCACCATCGGCAAAAGCGAAGTCACGGCAATCGGAGCGGTTTCAAAGCACCACCAAATCGCCATCCAAACGAGAACACCGAGGCAGGCGCGACCGGCCTGAGAAAACTCTGCAACCGAGCCGTCCGCCGTGACGTAACTCGATGGCATCGATAGAAAAATAATGAGACAAAGCAAGGGGCCCGCAACTAGGGACCCGTAGCGCATAAGCGCCTGCTTGCCTGACATGGAATCAGACACATTCCCCTCCTAAGACATGAGACTGTAAGTGAGTTGTTGTTTTTATTATGGTTCCCGTAGGAAACACGGGCGCCTCATTTTAGGCGTTCGGCAAAGTCGCCCCTTTCGGAAAGAAACAAAGACCTACGTGAAATACTTAGCGCATTCATACAGGGCCGAGCGGCTCAAATTGTGCTAAAGGTGAGAATATTTTTAACGGGAATGCTCCGTGCGCCCGGTGTAGCGACCCGATTTGTCGTATCGGCGTCCGGTTTTATCTTCCCGCCCTAAGTAGCGTCCCGAGTCATCATAGCGTCGTCCGGTCGAATCAATCCGACCCGTATAGCGTCCCGAGGCATCGTAGTGACGTCCGTCAGGAGCCTTGCGACCGAGATAGCGTCCGGAAGCATCATAACGACGCCCTTTTGAATCGGTTTTTCCGGTGTAGCGACCGGCAGCATCGTAATGGTGTCCGCTTGCGTCCGTCCTTCCGACATAGCGCCCCGAGGCGTCATAGTGGCGCCCGGGGTGTTCAAACGCAACGGCAAGTGTTGCCGAACACAAAAGTGCCGTCAGGATCAGGATAAATCCGCCGCGCATACGCTACGCTGAGCGTTCGTTAATACGTTTCGGACTGGAACGCGTCTTTGGCGTCTTTTACCGCCTTACCGGCAGCTTTTCCGGCCTTCTTGGCGCCTGACTTTGTGGCGTCCCACGCTTCCTCGGCCTTATCTTTGGCGCCGTCCCAGACGTCTTCAGCCGAGTCCGAGACCTTGTTTTTCGCATCGCGCGTGGCGCGTTTGGTGGACTTCCAAGCCTTACCGGCCGTCCCTTTGGCCGAATCCCACAGGTCGGCACTATCCTTTTTGATGGCCGAACCGAGTTCGGAAAGCGCACCTGCCGTTTCCGATTTCGCGAAAACAGGACTCGAAACGAGTACAGAAAACGCGCCGAGAATCACGGTTCCGAGTAAAACGTTTTTCGTTATCTTTTTCATGAAATCTCCCTTTTTTGCATATCCTACCACCAGCTCACGCGCCCCCAATAAAGCGTTACGGCCATGGAGTCTTCCGTTGTCCGCCCGAGACCTAAAAAGACCGGGCCTAACCACGTATCGGCTCCGAGGAAAAGACTGGCAGCCCCGATCCACCGACCGTCCTGATGGGTCCACGTCTGTCGATCGTTATTGGAAAGCCGTGCGCCTTCGATTGTAATTCCCGCATAAAGCGGCATCGGAGAGGAAACCATCGCGTCGATGCGACGCGAAAGTCGCGCGGCTCCGAAAATGAGTTTTTCTCCGGCATAACGATCCTCCGGGGCTCCCGAAAGCGAGAAAAGACCTCCCATCGTGTAGTATCCGCTTTGCGAAGACTTTCCGAGGCGCGTTGCGAGAACGGCCGTCCAGTTTTGACTCAGGGCCACGGGAAGAACGCCCTGAAAGTCGTAGGCATACCCGTTTTTCCCGGCTAGCGCATGGCTATACCGAAATTCCGCTTTAGCCCCCGTTCTCGGGAAGTTCACATCATCGAGCGTGTCGTAGGCCAAATCTACGGCTCCCGTCCAGCGGCGCTCTGTATCGGGCGCCTGTACGGTTCCGCGTAGCGTGCTATACGAGGTTCTCTCCCACCCGAGTGAGGCCACCAAGCGTGCGCGCCTAGCCAGTTCCACCCCCAAATCCAAACCCGATTCAAAGTGCATAGATTTCATTTGGGAGACGACGTGGTTGCCCGTTTCCTTAAAGTACACATCGTAGTTTTGTTGGTCCAGACCGACAAAGGGACGTACGAACCACGGGCTTCCGGCACCGAGCGGCTGGAAAAACTCCGTATATAGGTACCGTTTGTCCCCGAATTGAACGTGCGTGCGCCATTCGGCATCCCAAGCGTTCACAGATCCGAGGGTGTAGGCGCCCACAACCGAATACCGTGAAATATCGATAAAGTCGGTTTGGAACATACCGCCGAATTTAAGGCTCGACTGTCCCCAGGCCCATTCTTCGGGTTCGTAAATGAGCGTATCGCCGTACTCGCCGGTACGGAACCGATACGAAACTTTTTCAAAGCGTTCGGTCCCCCAAAGACGTCGTACGCTTTTTTCCACATCTTCAACGCTCACGGGTTGACTTGTATCCAGGTCCGCCTCCTTAATGATGCTTTCTCGGCTGACGGTGCGATTGCCTCGCACTTCGATGCGATTGATGCGTCGCTCGCTTGCCTGACCTGTCAGAATCTTTTTCTCGGCACGCCAACGCGCGTATGCCTCGGGAGTAACGCGAAACGACGCCAAACGCTCTTTTTCGTTCATGACGGCCTTGTAGCCGATGTCAATGAGTTCGCGGGTTTTGGAAAAGTCTGCTGCCGTGTAGTCCTCAAGTGCCGGGGTAATTAACACGTCGTCTCGGCCGATTTCCGAAAGCGACTTGCGCACATTTTGCTCAGTTAGGATATTGACGACCTGCGCCATGATTTGAGGGATATTCTCAAGAGGCACGGCATCGGAAAGCGGGGTTCCGACATTAACAGCAATGAGGCGCTTAGCTCCCATATCGCGGGCCACGTCCACCGGTAGGTTATCCACCAAGCACCCGTCACAAAGAAGCTTTCCGCGATATTTGACAGGCGTAAAAGCCCCGGGAATGGACATGGAGGCCAGCATGGCCTTAGAAAGTGCAATGTTGCGACTTAAGACCACGCGTTTTCCGGTGAGTAAATCCGTGGCAAGCGCACTGAACGGAATCGGAAGATCGCTTAGGTTTCGCACCGAATCGGCAAACTGCACGGAGCGGTTTAAAAAAAGCGTCAGCTCCTGACCTGAAATCAGGCCCCCGGGAGTGCGCAACCCCTCCTTCGTGACGCCGAGCTCAAAGGTCCTTCCGAGCGAGGCATCATCGTCTTCCTTGGCTCGCCACTTCATCTCTCGGCGATCGGGTCGGGACGCAAACATCGTCTTCCAGTCGATACCGAGCGTTAAATGCTCGATTTCGCTTGCGGTATAGCCTGCGGCATAGCCGCCCCCAACAAGAGCCCCCATGCTCGTTGCCGTAATACAATCGACGGGAATGCAAAGCTCTTCTAAGGCTTTTAAGACGCCGATGTGCGCTAAGCCCCGAGCGCCGCCTCCGGATAACACAAGCCCGACCTTAGCTTCGTCACTCGTGTGTGCCGGCGTTCCGGCACCGACCGTAAACACCGCACAACACCCGAGAAGGACCGAAAAAACGATTCCGACGATTTTCTGGCGCACGTAGAGCCTCCGGATTGGCTATTGGTTTCTTGCGTATTGTGCAGAAAGATCGGCAAGTTTTCGAGCCGCCTCATCGGTGAGCATCCCGCTTTTAAGGCGCCAACCCCAAGAGCCCGTGGCATCTCCCGGACGATTCATGCGCGCTGATGCATCCAGTCCCAAGGCATCTTGCGCCAGGGCCACGGCATAGCGTGCCCGCGAGGCATAAACGGCGCGAAGGGCCTTAACGTGAATCGGGTCATCGCCGACAAGCACTGCATCGACCGATTGCCGGGCTCTTTCATCAAGAGCCTCGTACCAGCCGCAAATGGTGTTGTTGTCGTGGGTGCCCGGGTAGTACGCCGCGTTTTCCGGGACAGAACCCGGCAGGTGGGGATTGTCCATCTGGCCGCTAAAGGCAAACTGCAACACCCGCATCCCGGGAAATCCCAAAGTGCGGCGTAGCGCCCGTACCGAAGGCGTGATGATTCCTAAGTCCTCGGCAATAAAGCGCAGCGCAGGACGCGCCTTCATGACGCGCTCAAAGGGTTCTTTCCCGGGACCCTTTTCCCAGTGTCCGTGAAGCGCGGTTCGAGCGCGTGCCGGTACCGACCAGTAGGCATCAAAGCCTCGGAAGTGATCGATACGGACGATGTCATACAAATCGGCTGCACGCGAAAGGCGCGCCGTCCACCACGCATAGCCCTCTTTTTCATGCGCGGGCCAGTTGTAAAGGGGATTACCCCAAAGCTGTCCCGTGGGACTGAAGTAATCGGGCGGAACACCGGAAACGGCCTTGGGATTGCCGAATTCATCCAATAGGAATAGTTCGGGATGCGACCACACATCGGCGCTTTGCGGAGAAACGAAAATCGGTAGGTCCCCGATGATTTCGATTCCTGATGCGTGTGCGGTTTGACGCAGCGCCTCGTACTGCCGCGCAAAACACCACTGCGCAAATTGCCAGAAGCGTACGGACGGCATCAAGCGCATTAACGCCTTTTTTAAGGCCTCCGGATTGCGACGCCGTAACGCTTCGGGCCAATCTTGCCACTTACGACGCCCGAAGGCCGCCTGTTCGGTTTTGATGGCCTTAAAAAGCGCATAGTCTTCGAGCCAATAGCGCTCCTGCCACACAAATTTCCCGAACGCTTCCGGAAGTGTCTTTTGCGAGAAGAACCGAAAGGCCGCCCGCTTGAGTCGGTCGATTCGAAATGCCGTGACCCGGACAAAATCGACCTTCTCTTCATCAAAGGGCTCTTTTACCGCAAGTTCCGAAGGAAGAAGCAACCGTTCGCGCACAAGTGTCGCAAGGTCAATGAGTAACTCATTGCCTGCAAAAACCGATTCCCCCATGTACGGGGAATTGCCTTCACCCGTGACGGTAAGCGGCAACACTTGCCAAAGCTTTTGGTTCCCGCGCTTCATCCAGTCGATAAAGTCGCGTGCCCCTTTGCCGAAATCGCCCGACCCGAAGGGACCGGCAAGCGAGGTCACGTGCATAATCAGGCCGCTTCGGCGCGGCAGGTGCTCGCATTTCTCACACAAAACGGCAACGCCAGGGCCTGTGACCGTCAGAGTCTCACCGCACTCAAAGGGACGATCAGGCTTATCCTCTTCCGTTTTTAAAATGCACGTCCAATCGCCGAGCGGAAGCTTGAGGGTCTTTTCCCCTTCTTGGCGATACACATACACCAAAACGCGACCTGTGAGTTCCTTTCGCGCCAACAAAAATCCGAGCGTATCGGCCCGATCGGTCCAATCGGCCGACCTCATCTGCCGGGCATCGGGAGTAAGCCACGTAATATCCCGCTCACCTTCTTTCACAAGACCTGTGAGCCAAGAGGTGTTTTCAAACTGTCCGAACGCACGGCGAATGCGACACAGTGTTCCGATAAACGCCGTATCGTCATCGGCTTCTTTTTCGTACCAACTGAGCCACGTCGTCGGGTTATCCTGACAGTAGGCGTTGTTGTTCCCGCCTTGAGAATGCGCAAATTCATCCCCGGCAAGAAGCATCGGAACGCCCTGCGACAAAAGGAGCGTAGCTAAAAGCGCGCGCCTTAAAAGGCGGCGACGCAAAAGTACCGCTTCATCGCGCGTTGCCCCCTCAACGCCGCAGTTAAAACTTAAATTGCGGTCGGTGCCGTCGCGATTGTCTTCCCCGTTGGCCTCATTGTGTTTGCCGTTATAGGACACAAGGTCCGATAGCGTAAATCCGTCGTGCGCCGTAATGAAATTGACGCTTGCCTGCGGGGCTCGTTCGTCGCGCCGAAAGACTTCGCTTGAGGCACAAAGGCGCTGCGCCAGGGCGCCGATCGGTGTGCTTTTGGTAACCCAAAACGCGCGCACGTCATCGCGAAAACGGTCATTCCATTCGCTCCAGGGAACGCCGAAGCGCCCGAGCCTATAGCCGTCAGGCCCGATATCCCAGGGCTCGGCAATGAGTTTCACGTTCCGTAAAACCGGGTCGGATCGAACCGCCTCTAGAAAGCGGCTTTCGCGTGTTAATGCGGCTGCCAAGTCAAAGCGGAACCCATCGACATGCATCGTGCGCACCCAAGTGCGAAGCGACTCTAAGATAAGTTCCAAAACGGCCGGGTGCGCTACGTTAACGGTGTTACCGCACCCGGTGTCATTGACATATAAATCGGGATTGTCCCCTCGTACCTTGTAGTAGGTTTTGTTATCGATTCCGCGAAATCCGAGTGTCGGTCCCGTCTCATCGGTCTCTGCCGTGTGGTTATAGACCACATCGAGGATTACTTCGAGGCCCGCCTTATGCAAGGCCTTGACAGTGCGCCGAAACTCATCGCGCACGTGAGCGGGATCGGCGGCATACCGATGCTGCAAAGCAAAAAACGAAATCGGGTTGTAGCCCCAGTAATTGCGTAGCCCCCGCGCCTTCAGGCGATCTTCATCGAGCGCATAAGCTACGGGAAGGATATCCACGGCCGTCACGCCGAGCGCTTTGAGGTGTTTTACGAAGGGGGCACTTGCAAGTCCCTCGTACGTTCCTCGGATTCTTTCGGGAATGTCAAACAAGAGCTTGGTAGCTCCTTTGACGTGGACCTCATAGAAAACGGATTCGGAAATCGGCGTTGCCGGAGGTCTATCGTCTTCCCAATCGAACGTATCGGGCACAGGCAAAACGCCATAGAGTCCGCATGCGCCCTCTGCGGCATCGCGCGCATAGCACCCGGTGATATCCGGGGCATATGGGTCTAGAAGAAGGTTTTCGGTCGGTTTATTTCCCGGGTCCGGCTCTGTTTGCACGCGATAGCCGTAACGGAGTCCGGCAAGAGCCCCGCACACGCGACCGACCCAAAGGTTGCCTTTGCGAGTAAGCGCAAAAGAACGCGACGCACCCTTATCGTCGAACAAAACGACGCTTACGGCACGGGCACTTTCCGAATAAAGCGCAAAGTCTGCGCCGTCGCTATCGAGCGAAACGCCCGGACAAATCCGGGCGCCGGCACAAAACGTCAAAGTGTCTAAGAATGCCATTTAAGATAAATCGTCGCAAGCGGCGGCAACGTCACGTTAACAGACTGGTTCTTGCCGTGGAAAGGAACGGCCTCGGAATCGACGGCAGCAACATCGGACGTTCCGACGTTACTACCCCAGTAGTAAGCGCTGTCGGTATTGAGAATTTCCCGATACGTTCCGGCCTTGGGAACCCCGATGCGGTAGTTGTGACGCACCACGGGCGTAAAGTTCGAAATACAGACGACACACTCGTCGCCCGATTGTCCCCAACGGGCAAAAGCCACAACCGAGTTATCCTTATCGTCGACATCGAGCCACTCAAAGCCGCCGAATTCGCAGTCTTTTTCGTAAAGAGCGGGGGTCTCTTTCAGGACCTGATTTAAGTCCTTCACTAGATGCTGAACCCCTTTGTGCGAGTCGTACTGCAATAGACCCCAATCGAGTTCGGCGTTGTCGTTCCACTCACGGCGCTGCGCAAATTCCCCCCCCATAAAGAGAAGCTTTTTGCCCGGGTACGCCCACATAAAGCCGTAAAAGGCGCGCAGGTTGGCAAATTTTTGCCAATCGTCGCCAGACATCTTCTCTAAAAGCGACCCTTTGCCGTGCACCACTTCGTCGTGCGAGAGCGGTAAGACAAAGTTTTCCGAGTATGCATACAAAAGCCCGAAGGTAAGCTCATTGTGATGCCAACGGCGATACACCGGATCTTCGTGCATGTAATTTAAAACATCGTGCATCCAACCCATGTTCCACTTGTAGTGGAAACCGAGGCCGCCCATCGAAGGCGGACGCGAGACCATGGGCCAGGCCGTGGATTCTTCGGCAAACGTCGCCACGTTCGGCTCTTCCTGTCCGAGCGTTTCGTTTACACGCCGCAAGAACGCAATCGATTCGAGGTTTTCCCGACCGCCGTACACGTTCGGAATCCATTCACCCTCTTTGCGACTGTAGTCGCGATAGAGCATCGAGGCGACGGCATCGACGCGCAATCCGTCCACTCCGTAGACTTCCGCCCAGAAAAGCGCATTTCCCACGAGGTACTCAAGCACTTCCCGGCGCCCGAGGTTATAGATATAGGTGCCCCAATCTTTGTGTTCGCCCTCGCGCGGATCGGCATATTCGTAAAGCGGAACACCGGTAAAGCGCGCCAGACCCGACTCGTCCTTCGGAAAGTGAGCCGGAACCCAATCGACAATGACGCCGATGCAGGCCTCATGGCAGGCATTGACAAAGTGCACGAACCCGTCGGGGGCTCCGAAGCGCGCCGTCGGAGCGTAAAGCCCCAACGCCTGATAGCCCCACGAGCCGTCAAAGGGGTGTTCGCTCACCGGTAATAGTTCGATGTGCGTAAAGCCCATGTCCTTGACATAGGTCACGAGGCGGTCGGCAAGCTCATCCCAGTTGTAGTAAAAGCGCTCGTTGGGGTGACGCATCCAACTCCCGAGATGCACTTCATAGATACTCATGGGCCGATTAAAGCCGTTGATGTTTTTCACGGCAATCGGTTTGGGGCGCTTCGGCAGAGCACAGACAATCGAAGCCGTGCCCGGGCGCATTTCCATACGGAAGGCGTACGGGTCGGCCTTAAGCGGCAACTTCTGACCGTCGGCCGCGATAATTTCATACTTGTAGCACTGACCTTCTTTGACTCCGGGTAAAAAGATTTCCCAAACTCCGGCATCTCGTCTTAAGCGCATCGGTGCACGGCGTCCGTCCCAGGAATTAAAGTCACCGACTACACTCACACGGCGCACACCCGGCGCCCAAACGGCAAAGGCCACACCGGCAACGCCGTCCATGACGCAGGGCCGAGCCCCGAAGCACGTCCAAGGGCGCTTGTGCGTGCCTTCGGACAAAAGCCACATATCCGAGTCGGAAATCACAGTACCGAACCGGTACGGGTCGTCCGTGACCTGCACAGCCGACCCCCAGTCGATACGAAGCTTGTAGCGAATGTCTTTTTTAGCGCCTAACCGCGCCTCAAAGTACCCCTTCACAGGTTCCTTAAAGACGGCAATCGGTTTTTCGGTTTTCGGATCGACAGCCGTTACGGAAACGGCATTAGGGAGCACGGCGCGAACCACAAGCGTGCGCTTGATGCGATGCGGTCCGAGCACGGAAAACGGGTCGCTGTGATCGCCGCGAAGAAGTGAATCGATTTGAGCGCGATCGAGCGTAATAACATGTTTCATAGGCTAAAAAACTCCCGATAAGCGTTATTTTCTAAGATATTTTTCCAGATTCCAGGTATCGCGCGCGTAGTCGCGAATCGTACGGTCGGAACTAAAGGGTCCCATGCCGGCCACATTCAAAAGTGCCTTCTTGGCCCAAGCCTTCGGGTCGGCGTAAAGCGCCTCGGCCCTCTCTTGCGCCGCAACGTAGCTTTCAAAGTCCGCTAGAAGCATGTAGTAATCCCCGTAGTCCACGAGACCTGCGAAGATGTCGGCGTAGCGCTCGGGCTGCTCGGGCGAGAAATACCCCGTCCGAATCATGTCCAAGACGCGGCGAAGGCGAGCGTTCCCCTGGTAAATGACGCGCGGGTTGTAGCCGCGACGACGAATCTCGTCGATTTGCGAGGCCGTGTTGCCGAAGATAAAGACGTTTTCCGCCCCGACGCTGTCGCGAATTTCAATCGTGGCGCCGTCTTCGGTGCCCATCGTCAAGGCACCGTTTAACGCAAGCTTCATGTTGCCCGTGCCCGAGGCTTCCGTTCCCGCCGTCGAAATCTGCTCGGAAAGGTCCGCAGCCGGAATAATCACTTCGGCAGCCGAGACGCTGTAGTTCGGAACAAACGCCACTTTGAGTTTTCCGCTCACGGCCGGGTCCGCGTTGATAATGCGCGCCACATCGTTAATGAGGCGAATGATGAGCTTGGCCATGTAGTACGAAGAGGCGGCTTTACCCGAGAAGATAACGTTACGCGCCGGGTGAGGACGACCGTCCTTAATGTCGTTATAAAGCGCAATGACGTGCAGGACGTTTAAAAGCTGACGCTTGTATTCGTGAATACGCTTAACTTGCACGTCCATCATGGCCGCAGGATTGATTTCCACCCCGGTCGTGCGGCGCACGTAGGAGGCCAGGCGTTCCTTATTGGCGCGTTTGACAGCTAAAAATTCATCACAAATGGCATCAGCCTGACCGGAAGCAAGAACCTTGCGTAGGCCCGCCACGTCATCTAAGTTGTAGCGCCAATTCGTGCCGACGTACTTATCTAAAACGGCGGCAAGACCGGGATTGGCCTCTGCAAGCCAGCGGCGCTGCGTAATGCCGTTCGTTTTGTTGTCAAAGCGATCGGGGAAGATGCGAGCAAAGCCGGAGAAAATCGTCTTGACCATGAGGGCACTGTGAAGTTTGGAAACGCCGTTAACCTTATGGCTTGCCACAATGCTCAAATGCGACATGCGCACGCGTTTGCTTTCTTCGGTGTAGTTGCCGTCATCAATAAGCGAAACACGACGCACCAAATCAATATCGCCCGGGAATTTTTCCCGCACCATCGCCAAAAATTCCGCATTAATCCGATAGATGATTTCCATATGACGCGGCAACAGGCTCTTCATCAGCGGCACGGGCCAGGTTTCCAAGGCTTCGGGCATGAGCGTGTGGTTCGTGTACGAGAAAATCTTCGCGCACTGCGCCCAAGCGTCTTTCCAACTCATCGAGTGCTCATCGACCAAAAGGCGCATGAGTTCGGCGACCGAAATCGCCGGGTGCGTATCGTTTAAGTGAATGGCAATCTTGTCCGAAAGGTTTTCAAGCGTTCCGTATTCGCCCAAGTGGTGCTTGAGGATATCTTGCATGGACGCCGAAACAAAAAGGTATTCTTGCTTTAAGCGCAACTCGCGTCCGCGCGGCGTGCTGTCATTGGGGTACAAAACCCACGAAATGTTTTCGTACTGGTTCTTCACCTCCGACGCACGGGCATAGTCGCCGGTATTAAATGCATTTAAATCAATCTGTTCGGGAGCAAAGGCCTTCCAAAGGCGCATGGTGCTCACGCGGTCGGTTCCGTGGCCGGGAATGACAAAGTCATAAGCACGAGCCGTCACTTCCGTGGCATTGAGCCACGCACAGGCATCGACGCCGCGCGCTTCGGTTTTGCCGCCGAAACGCACCGTATAACTGGTGTTGTAACGCGGAAACTCCCAAACCGTTCCGCCGTCCACGAGCCACTGATCGGGTCGCTCGACCTGGCAGCCGTTGACGATGGACTGCGCGAACATCCCGTACTCGTAGCGCATGCCGTAGCCCCAACTCGGAAGCTCGAGGGTGGCCATGGAATCCAAAAAGCACGCCGCAAGGCGTCCTAGGCCGCCGTTACCTAAAGCGGCATCGTGTTCGCACTCAAGCAAGTCGGAAAGCTCTTCATAGCCTTCGGCACGCACGGCCTCTTTGGCCGCCTCTTTTAAGCCCGTGGCGGCTAAGGCGTTATTAAGGGACCTGCCGATCAGGTACTCCATCGACATGTAATAGATGCGACGAGCGTGGTTGGCTTGATCTTCAAGCTGCGTTTTGACCCACCGCTCCGACAGGCGTTTTCTCACGGCATATGAAAGCGCCACGTAGCGCTCCGTTGCATTGGTCCGATTCTCCGGGCGCGACAAAACATCACGCAGGATTTCTTTGATTTCGCTTCCTAAGGCAAGGGATTTGTCTGTAAGTTTTTGATTTTTTGACATTTTTTAAACTAAAACTCCGAATGGGATTGACCGACCTTAGTGTTGATAAATCCGCCGGACACAAAAAGCACACTTTAATTTTCGAGATTTTACTCGGACGCCTCCCTTAACTCGCATTCCTGAGCAAAATTTGCGTTCCAAGACAAAACGCTTAAGCGAACTTGATTAGAATCAATCTATCGCCCCGTTTTCGAGGGGCGTGCGATGGGTTTTGTACTCTTGAGTCCGTAATTATCTTTCGCCGCGAGGGGGCGTCATGAAGGTTTTGTCGGCAGATATCGGAGGCACAAACGCACGGTTTGCCCTGGCAAACCTGACGCCAGAGGGCGCAGTGTGGCTTAACCGCCGCGTTTTCTCCAGCCAGGAAGCGTCCTTTGAAGAAGCCCTACGCGAAATTATCCGAACCCGGGACGGAATCGATGACGTCCGTGCCGTTGTCATTGCCGCCGCCGGCCCCGTTGAAAACGGTCGCGTGCAAATGACAAATGCCGCCTTTAGCGTCGATGTAAGGCTCGTTAAGAACCTTTTTCAAAGCGCTCGCGTTCTTCTTGTCAATGACTTTCAGGCGCAGGCTTGGGGGCTTGATTTTCCCGGGATTGAAAACTCGCTTGAGGTCCTTTGTGAGGAAGGTCCGGTCTTTTGCTCGCCCGTTCGCACCGTCATCGGCGCCGGCACGGGGTTCGGAACCGGCTGGCTCCTGACAGGGGAGTCGTCCGCTGTGATTGCAAGCGAACTCGGCCACATCCCGATGACCTTTACCTCCGAGGAAAGGGAAATCGAGCGCTTTTACCAAAGCATTTATCCGGATACGCCGCTTACCGTCGAACACGTGCTCTCGGGAAGGGGGCTTACGCTCCTAAATGTCTATTACACGGGGAGCGAATCCGAGCCGGCTCTTTTTACGCACGACGCGGGGTTTGACGCAAGCGACACCTGCGCGACCTTTGCGCGCTTTTACGGACGCGCGGCTCGAACCGCCGCCTTAGCCGTCCTAACGCAAAGCCTTGTCATCGGCGGAGGCATTGCGCGTAAGAGCCCGTGTCTAGTGAAGCACCCGAATTTCCTTGCGGAATTTTTGAATTACCGGGGACCCCATTTAAACTACTTAAAACGCATCCGATTGTTTTTGGATACCACAGGCGATCTCGGTCTTTTCGGCACGTTGGCTTTGGCCCGAAAAACCGTTTAAAACGAAAAAGGAAGAGAGACTATGCATCTGATTCAAACCGCTTCTTACCAAGCGCTGGAAAAGAAAAAAGAAGCGCTCGCCGGAACACACTTACGGGAACTTTTCGCTTGCAACGAAAATCGCGTGTCGGAACTGACACGGGAATTTGACAATTTGCACTATGACTTTTCCAAGCAGCGGTTAGATGCCGAGACAATCGACCTATTAGTCAACCTTGCCCATGAGGCGCACCTAAAAGACGCCATCGAGCGCATGTTCGCCGGTGACCGCATTAACCAAAGTGAAAACCGTCGGGTCCTGCACGTGGCACTGCGTCGCAGCACAGGTCCCTTCCCGACGGCCTGTGACGTGATGCCCGAAGTGCTTGAAACACGCCGCCGTATGGGGCAATTTGCCGAGGCTGTTCGCTCCGGGGCCCTTAAGGGATCAACCGGTGAAAAAATCGCCGATGTCATTAACGTCGGTATCGGCGGCTCGGATTTGGGACCCAAGATGATGGCAACGGCCTTGCGTGCCGTAAGCTCCAACGGTCCGAAAGCGCACTTTGTCAGTAATCTTGATGCGGCGCAAATGGCAACGCTTCTTGACACCTTGCGCCCGGAAACCACCCTTGTTGTGATTGTCAGTAAGACCTTCACCACCCAAGAAACCATGCTCAATGCCCATACGGCACGCCGCTGGCTGGTGGAAAAACTCGGTGAGGGTCCGCATCTGGCGAACCACTTGGCCGCCGTTTCGAGTAAACCTGCCTTAGCCGCCCAGTTCGGCATTCCCGCCGAGCGCGTCTTCCCGATTTGGGATTGGGTCGGAGGACGGTATTCCCTGTGGTCGGCTGTCGGACTCTCGCTCATGCTGCAAATCGGAGAGACCCTCTTTTTGCGCCTGCTCAAAGCCGCGGAAAAAATGGATAACCATTTCCGTGAGACGCCCTTTGACCAAAACCTTCCGGTTCTGATGGCTTTAATCGGTTACTGGAACGCCAATTTACTCAAGGCCCCGACCTTGGCGATTCTTCCCTATAACGACTCCTTGAAGTTCTTCCCCTCGTTCTTGCAACAATTGGAGATGGAAAGTAACGGCAAGTCCGTCGGAACCGACAATGAGCCCCTGACCTGGACCACGGCTCCCGTGGTTTGGGGGGAACTCGGCAATAACGGCCAGCATGCCTTCTTCCAACTTCTGCACCAGGGCGGACGCCTTGTGCCTTGCGACTTTATTGCCGCCGTCAAGGCCGACTATCCGATGGCAGGTCACCAGGAGGCCCTGCTTTCTAACTGCTTTGCCCAGACATCGGCCTTGGCCTTCGGTAAAACCGAAGATGAAGTCCGGGCGAGTATGAAAGAAGAAGGGCGGAGCGATAAAGACATCAATGCACTTGCGCGTCAAAGAAGTTTTGCCGGCAATCAGCCGACCTCAACCCTCCTTTTAAAGGACCTTTCGCCCGAGTCGCTTGCCGAACTTGTAGTTCTTTACGAACACAAAGCGTTTGTTCAGGGCGTACTTTGGGGCATTAACTCCTTTGATCAATGGGGTGTGGAACTCGGGAAAGCCGTCGCCAAGAAGATTCTTCCCAAGCTTTCGGGCACCGATACGTCGATGACCTTTGATGCCTCCACCGAAGCGCTTTTGGCCTTTACGAAAAAATATATTTAGGAGCCCGAACGATGACGATTCGCGTATTTGAAACTCAACCCTTTGACGACCAAAAGCCGGGAACGTCCGGATTGCGTAAGAAGGTGACGCGTTTTAGCCTTCCGCACTATCTGGAAAACTACGTGCAGTCGGTCTTTACCGTTGTCGGTGACTGCCGCGGCAAGGTCCTGGTTTTAGGGGGCGACGGTCGCTACTACAACGATATGGCCATACAGACCATTCTCAAGATGGCAGCCGCAGCCGGCTTGGCCCGTGTTCTTGTCGGACAAAACGGCATTTTATCCACACCGGCCGCCAGTGCCGTCATTCGCGAGCACAAGGCCGACGGCGGCATTATTCTCTCGGCAAGCCACAACCCGGGTGGACCGAAGGGCGATTTCGGCATCAAGTACAACTTGGCCAACGGGGGACCGGCGAACGAAACGTTTACCGATGCCATCTTTAAGATCAGTCAAAAGATTACGCACTACGCCATCGAAGATGTCCCGGACCTTGATATCTCGCAAATCGGCGAACAAACGCTCGGACAAACCGTTATCGAAGTCATTGACCCGGTAGCCGATTACGCGGCGCTTTTAAAGTCGCTTTTTGACTTTGAAAGCATCCGGAAACTTTTTGCGCGGCCTGACTTTAAGATGCGTTACGACGCCCTTAATGCCGTCACGGGCCCGTATGCCAAGCGAATCTTGGAAGGTATGCTCGGAGCACCCGAAGGCACCGTGGTTAACGGCACGCCGCTTCCGGATTTCGGGGGACGCCACCCCGATCCCAATCCCGTGTACGCCGCCGATTTAATTCAGGCGCTTTCCACGCCGTCGTTGGGTTTGAGTTTCGGCGCAGCCTCGGACGGGGACGGTGATCGAAACATGGTTGTCGGACGCAATCTTTTCATCAGCCCGAGCGATAGCCTCGCGCTCATCGTTGCCCATGCACGCCTGATTCCCGCCTATGAAAAGGGCTTGGCCGGTGTGGCGCGCTCCATGCCGACTTCTCAAGCCGTCGATCGTGTGGCTGCCTCGCTCGGTATTTCCTGCTACGAAACACCGACGGGTTGGAAGTTCTTCGGGAACCTTTTGGATGCCGGGAAAGCGACCATTTGCGGTGAAGAAAGCTCGGGGACGGGCGGCAATCACGTCCGTGAAAAAGACGGCCTTTGGGCGGTCCTTTGCTGGCTTTCGATTTTGGCTAAGACCGGGAAACCGGCCGAAACCCTCGTGCGTGAGCACTGGGCCAAATTCGGTCGTAACGTCTACTCGCGTCACGATTACGAAGGCATTGACCTTGCAGCCGGGCAAACCCTTATGGCGCGACTGCGCGACATTGCGCCGACACTTGCCGGCAAGAGCTTTACCGTGACGGGCTCGCACGAAATGGTCATCGACAAGGCCGACGACTTTACCTATCACGATCCGGTGGATGGGTCAGTGAGCGAACACCAAGGAATTCGCGTATTCTTAAAGGACGGATCACGTATCGTGTTCCGGCTTTCCGGCACGGGAACGGTCGGAGCCACGCTACGTGTGTATTTGGAGCGTTACACAGACAATCCTGCGCACTACGAGCAGGACGTGCAAACGACGTTAAAGCCGCTTATCGAACTGGCAGACCAAGTGGCACACATCCGCGAAATCACCGGACGAGTTGCGCCCGATGTCATCAGTTAGGAGGCAACAATGGCCAATCGAAGCACTTATGTAGCCCCGGCGCACACCATTGCGCTGATTTTGGCTGGCGGGCGCGGTTCGCGTCTTTATGAACTCACGGACCGACGCTCAAAACCGGCCGTCCATTTCGGCGGCAACTACCGACTTATTGACTTTGCACTTTCAAACTGCGTCAATTCGGGCATTCGTCGGATTGCCGTTGCCACGCAGTACAAGTCCCATAGCCTGTTAAGACACATCAATCAGGCCTGGAGCTTCCTGCAGCCGACCGTCAATGAATTCGTGGATTTACTGCCGGCTCAGCAACGCGTCGATGAGAATTCCTGGTATCGGGGAACGGCCGATGCCGTCTATCAAAACATCGACATTTTGCAAAGTTACCGGCCCTTCCCCAAGTATGTGGTCATCCTCGCCGGCGACCATATCTACAAGATGAACTACTCGGTCATGCTTTCCGAGCACATCGCAAGCGGCGCCGAATGCACCGTCGCCTGCATCGAGGTGCCGAGAAACGATGCCAAGGGGTTCGGCGTGATGGCAGTCGACAAGACGGGCAAGATTATTCGGTTTGTCGAAAAACCGGCCGATCCCCCGCCCATGCCGGGCAACCCCGACAAATCTCTGTGCTCGATGGGCATTTACATCTTTAACGCCGATTACCTGTTCGATGCCCTCGTGCGCGACATGCACAAGGAAAACACCTCACATGACTTCGGTAAAGACATCATTCCCGAGGCCGTTGCCAAGGGCGTTGCGATGTCGCATGCCTTCTCGGGTAGCTGCGTGCACGGCGTCGGGGAGCCGGACAATCAGGAAGACTACTGGCGCGACGTCGGAACGATTGATTCGTTCTGGGAAGCCAATATCGATTTGACACACACGGTCCCGAAACTCAATTTATACGACTCGGCCTGGCCGATTTGGACCGCTCAGCCGCAGCTTCCGCCCGCCAAATTCGTGCATAACGAAGGCGACAGACGCGGTATCGCGATTGAATCAATCGTCACGAACGGGTGCTTAATCAGCGGCGAGCTTTACCACAGCATCATCGGTTCGGGATGTCGGATTCATTCGCACGCCAAGGTGCACTGGACGGTTTTGGCTCCGCGCGTTGTGGTCGGACCGGGAGCGTACCTCAATCGGTGCATCGTCGACTCGGGTGTTGTCATTCCGAGCGGCATGGTCATCGGCGTCGATGCCAACGAGGACGCACGGCACTTCCGGCGCTCTCCGACGGGTATTACGCTCGTGACACGCGACATGATGATGGCTTTGGAAAATAACCGATAAACCGCTGACGGGAACACGTTGTGAAAGTTTTACATGTTGCCGCTGAGGCATTTCCGCTGATTAAAACCGGCGGCTTAGGGGACGTTGCGTACGCACTGCCGCGAGCCGAGCGAGCGCTCGGTATGAGTGTCAGGCTTTTGCTCCCGGGCTACCCGTCGGTTCTGTCCGGTCTGACACACTTAAAGCGCGTTGCCGATATCGGATCGGTGTTCGGAGCGGCCAACGTGCGACTTTTACTCGGCAAACTCCCGCGTGTCGGCACCGATGTGTACGTGATTGATTCGCCGAGCCTGTTCGGTCGGAACGGCAATCCGTACCTAGGTCCCGACGGACGCGAATGGAACGATACGCACAGGCGTTGCGGTCTACTCGGGTGGACGGGAGCACGCATCGCCGACGGAGATTTAGATCGCACGTGGAAGCCCGATATCGTGCACTCGCACGACTGGCATGCGGGCTTGACGGCCGCGTACCTTGCTGAAAACCCCGCTCACACCGCCAAGTCCGTCTTTACGATTCACAACCTTGCATTCCGAGGACTCTTTCCGTTCGGCGAATCGGACGACTTAGGGTTTTCGCGCCGCATGGGTTTTCCGCACCAGTTCGAGTTTTTCGGAAACTTCTCGTTTTTAAAGGCAGGTCTCGTCTTCTCCGACAAGATTACGACCGTCAGTCCCACCTATGCACGTGAAGTTTTAACCGATGCGATGGGTTTCGGAATGCAAGGCGTTCTTAAGAATCGCTCCAAGGATTTTTCGGGCATCTTAAACGGCTTAGATTACGACATCTGGAATCCGAAAACCGATGTGCAGCTTGTCGCGCGCTACGACTCCGATGACATCTCGGGCAAAGCGCAATGTAAAAAGGATTTGCAGAAAACCTTCGGCCTGGATGAAAATGCCAAGGGACCGCTTTTCGGCGTTGTCAGTCGCTTAGCCGACCAAAAGGGTTTGGATTTGGTCTTGGCTACCCTCGGACAGATTCTGTCCTTAGACGGGCAACTCGTTGTTTTAGGCTCGGGGGAGCCTACCTTGGAATCGAGTTTCCGACATGTCGCACAAACGCACAAAGGACACGTTGCCTGCTACATCGGGTACGACGAGGTGCTCTCGCACCGCCTTGTCGCCGGTTCCGATGCCCTTCTCGTTCCCTCGCGATTTGAGCCCTGCGGATTAACACAAATCATGGCTTTGCGGTACGGAACACTACCTGTGGCTCGAAGAACCGGGGGACTGGCCGATACGATTACGCCGATTGCCGGCGATACAGGTGACGGATACTTATTTGACGACCCGAGTCCCGAGGCGCTGTGCGCGGCACTACGTGACGCGACCTCGCTTTATGCAGACAAGGCGGAGTGGAATCGCGCCGTCAAACGAGCGATGGTCAAAGACTTTTCGTGGGAAAAATCCGCGAACGCCTACACGGCTCTTTACAAGAGTCTGACCGGGAGCTAGCAAACCGATACCCCGTAAAAAACCGCCCCGAAATCGGGGCGATTTTTTTCGGTGCCTCTTAAAGCGCCAACAGGCGATTCATGCGCTGCACGAAGGCATTGGGGTCTTTAAGAGCCCCTTGCTCGGATAAAAGAGCCTGCTCGAAAATAAGCTCAGCCCATTCCTTAAAGCGCGCAGAGTCGGTTTCGGCAGCAACTCGTTTTAAGAGCGCATTTTCCGGGTCAACCTCCAGAATGTACTCGTCCTCGGGGACGGTCTGTCCTGCCGCCTCGAGCATGCGCTTCATCTGAGGCGTTAAGAACTGTCCGCCCTCGGCCACAACGCAGCTCGGGGTACCCACAAGACGCGTGGAAACACGCACGTCTTTGACGCGACCCGTGAGAGCCGTCTTTAAGCGCTCGATGAGACCGGCACTTTCCTTGGCTTCTTCTTCGGTTTTTTCCGGTTTATCCGCTAGGTCGCCGAGTTCCAAATCCGAAGCGCTGGCACTCACAAAGCCCTTGCCTTCAAATTCACGCAAATGCGCCATCAGCCACTCGTCGATTCGATCCCAAAGTAGGAGCACCTCGATACCCTTTTTCTTAAAGAGTTCCAAGTACGGCGACGTTTTCACGCTCTGATAACTTGTACCGACCAGGTAGTAAATCTTCTTTTGACCCTCGGGCATGCGCGAAACGTAGTCGGCAAGACTGACGTTTTGGGCAGAAGAGTCCTCCTTGGTGGAAGCAAAACGCAAGAGTTTGGAAACAGTCTCGGTGTTGGTGTAATCCTCAACGGGGCCTTCCTTGAGAACGCGTCCGAACTGAGTCCAGAACTTAGCGTATTTGTCTTTATCGGTCGCCAATTTGGCAATCATGTCCAAAGCCCGCTTTGTCAGAGCCTTCTTTAACTTACGACCGGCTTCGCTTTCCTGCAGCAATTCACGCGAGACATTTAAGGGTAGTGCATTCGTATCCACAAGGCCGCGCACAAAGCGTAGGTAGTTCGGGAGGAAGGCATCGGCCTTATCCATAATGAACACGCGCTCGACAAAAAGCTTTAAGCCCTTGACCGTGTCGCGCGAGTACAAATCCCAGGGCGCCTGCGACGGAATAAACAAAAGCGAGGTGTATTCCAAGTCGCCTTCGACCTTGTTATGAGCCCAGGCAAGGGGATCGTCATAGTCGTGCGTTAAGTGCTTGTAAAACTCCTTGTATTGCTCGTCTTTGACCTCGCGCGGATTCATCGTCCAAAGCGCTTTGGCTTCATTGACCTGCGTGTACTCGAACTTAGGCTCTTTCTTGGAGGCATCCTCCCCTTCTTTGGGAGCTTCGAACTTTTCTTCCCACAGATACACAGGGACGGCAATGTGGTCGGAATACTTTTCGATGGCTTCGCGAAGCGTCCAGGTTTCAAGGAACTTCGTTTCGGGGTCTTTTAAGTGCAAAATCACAGACGTCCCGCGTTCTTTGACAGAGACATTTTCGCTTTCAAACTCGCCGTTACCGGTCGATTCCCACCGCACGCCTTCGGCTTCCGGGGTTCCGGCTTTGCGCGTCAAAACCGTCACGCGATCGGCCACGATAAAGGCCGAGTAAAACCCGACACCGAACTGACCGATTAGCTGTGCGTCCTTGGCGGCATCGCCCGACAAGCTCTTAAAGAATTCCTCGGTTCCCGATTTAGCAATCGTGCCTAAATGGTCGTTGGCTTCGGTGAGCGTCATACCGATACCGTTATCGGTAATCGTCAACGTCTTAGTTGTCGTATCGGCCTTGACATGAATCGCAAAATTCGGATCGTCTTTAATAAGGTCGGCATCCGTGAGCGCCAGAAAATGCAATTTTTCAATCGCATCGGAAGCATTGGAGATTAACTCACGCAAAAAGACTTCTTTGTTCGAATAAAGGGAGTTGGCCAAAAGATCCAAGAGTTTGGCCACCTCTGTTTGAAAACCGTGCTTTTGAGCAGACATACATAACACTCCGAAAAGTGACTTCAATGCTTCTTATATGGGGGCTATGATTGACATTTGCAAGAAAGCGTTGGCGATGGGAAAAAAATCCGGGGAACGAGTCCCCCGGAGTAATCGGTCATCCGTGAAATCGGGCTTACTTTTGAATCGACTCACGCGATTGACGCACAATCTTGAAAACAATCGGGCTTAAAAGTGCCAGGCCGATTAAATTCGGAATAGCCATAAGGCCGTTCATGACATCGGCAAAAAGCCATACGAAATCAATCTGAACCAAGGCGCCGACCGGAATGATAATCGTGTAAACGATGCGGAAAGGCTTTAGAGCCTTATCCCCGAAAAGGAACATCCAAGCCCGCTCGCCGTACACGCACCAACCAAGGATGGTCGTGAAGGCAAAAAGCGCCAGAGCCAAGGTCACGATGTAACTTCCGATTCCGGGCATCACGGACTCAAAGGCAAGGGCCGTGACGGAGGCGCCTTGGGCACCGACGGCACACCACTGCCCGGTAATCAGGATTGTCAGACCCGTCATCGTGCAAATGAAAAACGTCGTAATAAAGACCTCGAGCATGCCGAGCGTACCCTGACGAATCGGAGAGGAAATGGCCGTCGCATGCGCAATCGGAGCACTTCCTAAGCCGGCCTCATTGGCAAAGACGCCGCGGGCCATACCGAAGCGAATCGCCATCATCACGGTTGCGCCGGCAAAGCCCCCCGAGGCTGCCGTCGGCGTGAAGGCATGGACAACAACCATCTTTAAGGTCGGGATAACCAGGTCGTAGTGGCATATGACAACAAAAAGACCGGCAAGGATATAAACAACGACCATGGTCGGAACGATGCGTTCGGCCACATATCCGATGCGCTTAACGCCCCCTAAAACAACCAAGCCGATTAAAAGGAACAACGCTAGAGCCGTTGCCCACGAGGGAATATTCATCGACTGATGCAAAACGCCGGCGATGGCGTTAGTCTGAACCATGTTGCCGGTCCCGAAACAGGAAAAACCCGTAAAGATGGCAAACGCACATGCAAGCCACCTCCACTTCGGACCCAGACCGTTTCGTATGTAGTACATCGCGCCGCCTACGACATTCCCGGCAGGCGTGGTTTCACGAAAATGCATCGCCAGAACAATCTCGGAAAACTTCGTTGCCATACCGACCAAGGCCGTGCACCACATCCAGAAAAGGGCTCCCGGGCCCCCTGCCATCAGGGCCGTGGCCACACCGACAATCGAGCCGGTACCGACAGTGCCTGCCATAGCCGTCATCAAGGCGGTAAATGCCGAGATTTCTCCTTTACCACCCTTACCTTCACCGGTCCTCGTAAACAACATACGAAAAGCCGTCGGGATGTTGCGGAACGTATATCCGCGCAAACCGACGGTCAAATAAATACCGGTACCGATAAGGAAAAACAACATAATCGGGCCCCAGACAAATCCGCTGATGGCCCCGAGTATCGAAACGATTGTCTCCACTGCCCGTCTCCCCCAAAAAATTCGCAAACAGAAATAAAAAGTATAAAGGACGGACTCTAAGCGCCTTCTAGGGAAAAATACCTATGCAGGCGAATAAAAATCAGAAACCAACCGATTGAAATCCGTTCGATACCTCAACAAATACGCCACAAAAGGAAAAGCGAATCCGTTTATAGGTCTTGTACGAGAAGGATGAGGACTTCAAATAGTTGACCGCAAGGAGGTGAAGGAAACGGACTCGCTTCAGGTTGATTAATTTATAACATTCTGCCTCTATTCGACAAATACTTTTTTTGCTAATAAAATATAAGCGTTGGTTTATAACAATGCCGCCAGGTTACGGTTTTTCTTTTTTCACACTGCCATGCGCCGTACTGCTCTCAAATACATCGAGACCATTCTTGAGACCGGAAGTATCACAAAAGCGGCTAAAAAACTCTTTGTTTCACAGCCGTCATTGAGCCAATACATCCGGCGCGTTGAAGAAGACAACGACATTGAACTTTTCGATCGAACGTCTCAACCGTGGGTTTTAACCGAAGACGGTCAGTTTTACATGGAAACCGAGCGCAAGATCGAATCCATTTACCGCCAGCGTGAACAATTTTTCAGTGACAAGCACATGCTCACGAGCGGCGAGGTGTTCATCGGTTCGACGCAATACCGCTCGAACACCGTCCTCTCCAAAGTGCTTCCCGTCTACAGAAAACGGTACCCGGACATAAAGATTCACCTTTTGGAAGGGATTTCGTCCGAACTCGTGGATTTGGCTGAAAAAGGGCTTGTGGACTGCACGCTAGCCTTGGAAGCCACGGTGACGAACAACCTGGTTTGCGAACCCTTGATGACAGAGCGCGTCTTACTGTGCGCACCGGCCGATCACAAACCCGTTAAGACCGGTCCCGTTCCGCCCAGAGGGCGCTTTCCGTCCGTCAAGTTTTCCGAGTTTGCTGATGACGACTTTATTGTCTTAAAGGCAGGTCAGGTCTTCCACAAGTTTTTCACGACCTTGTGCGCCAAATACCGTATTGAGCCGAACGTGATTCTCGAGGCACAGTCCATCACGTCGATTCCCGCCCTTGTCGAGGCAGGTCTTGGCTGTGCCCTTGTCCCGAGCCCCCTTGCCGACATGACGAATCACTCCGTGCAGTACTATGACTTAGGACGTGACCACCCGACGACGAAACTAACGATTGCATGGAGTCGCAGTCGGTATCTGTCGCGCCCGGCAGCCGCTTTTATTAATGTGGCTAAAGAAGTGATGGCCAAAGAAACGCACAAAAAGTCCGGCGTTAAAAAGACCGGATTGGCGCAAAAGCACGCCTAATCCGGCCGACGCTAATCGTCAATCATTGGCGAGGATTTCTCCTCGCAAGATACGCAAGTCTGAATTACTGCTCTCTTGCAATCCAATGCAAAACTCGAGCGTGCTCATCCTGCGTAAGAATCTTCGTCTCATACGCACGATTGACGATTTCCGACAAAGTGATGACCTGGTGCAAAACAAGATTCGCATCAAGCATCAACTTTTTCATTTCAGGTAGCTCATAGCTTGTCAATGTCACGATATCCGAAACAGTCGCTCCAGCCTCGCGAAGATGATTGACCGCCCTAAGAACCGACTTTCCCGTCAGAATATTGTCTTCGACAAGAACGACCTTTTTCCCGTTAACGAGATTTGAAATGTCTTTCTCTCGCATAGTCCAATCTTGCTCGCTAACGACTAAAGCCGGAACTCCCATGCGATAAGCAACCGCTTGAGAAAGCATTGCGCTAGATGATGCAATTGCGGCAACAAAATCTAGGGGAAAGGCTTGCGCATCGATAGCACAAATGGTTGCGTCCACAACATCTCGCCAGTTCTCCGGATGCGAGAGGGGCTTATATTTGTCAATATAAACCGGAGACTCAATTCCGCCCCTCAGTGTCTTAGGTTTGTCTAAATGGAATGTAATTGCTTGAGACTGTAAAAGCTCGTCGCAGACTAAATCTCGGACAATACGACTCTGGTAGCTCGCAATAAACTTTCTAGGCATCTCAGACCCCCATAACCTTACGACCGTTGACAGTCGCAATGTCGACTAATGCATCAAAATTATTTAAATGACACGCCGTGGCAATCATGCGAAATTCTGTCCACATGTCCCCGTGCGACCAGGGTAGCACGGCGTCACTGACGTTATCCGTTCCAAGTGCAACAACAACACCGGCCTCAATCATTTCCTCGACGGGGGCAATTGCATTGTGTCCGGGGCTCATGGTTTCCGTGCGGCGCGTATCAAGCCACGACGTCGGGCAACAAACAACCATCACTCCGGCTTTTTTCATCAACGCATAAAGGCGTTTTCGGTAGCTTGCCGAGTGTGCAGCAACGGAAACACAGTGCACGGCAGATACCCGATTTTCAAGCCCATGCTCCATCGTTTTGTAGCAAAGTTCTTCTGTCTCGCACTCCGTGACCTTGTCAAACTGATCAACGTGTAATTGCACGAACTTACCCATTGCTTTCGCTGTCCCTAAAAGCACATCCAACGCTTCCCGACTCTTGCCGAAATCGTATTCGTCACGCATCGGAATTCCGCCGATAATATCGACCAAAGAAGCCGCGCGATCAAACCATCGGCGCGCTTCGGGCTCAATCACGCCTTTAATCGCCTGATTGATAAATTTCACCGTAAGATCACCTTGAAACTTCTCGCGCGCTCGAAAACCGGCATTAATGGCTTTATCTCCGATTACAGGATCAATGTCCACATAACTTGCGCATGCCGTGCAACCTTGCTCAATCATCGTTTCAAAGAAACGGCAGAAGCGATCGTAAAAATCACTTTCCGTTGACTGACGCTTGAATTGATCGATGGCATCCCACTTTTGCTGCAAAGTGCAAGTCTGCGTGATATGCAACATTTCCGGAGATATTGTGTAGGCCTTATCGGCGTGAACGTGTGCATTAGCCCACCCTCCGGCAGCTTGAATCCGCGGCTCAAGGATTTCCCGAACCGTCGTCAATTTACTTTGAACTTCACTCATAGGTGTTTCCCTCATTTATTTTTGGTCTTATGAACCAATAAATGCCTTCGTAAATTTTTCACTAAGTACGTTGCAATAAATCTGCTTGCACCCATCCGAAATTGTTTCGCAATACACTCCCTGCAGCTCAGGAGCAAACCCCGGAAACAGATTCAGCATCTTTTCGAGAACCAAGAAATAGTTCCAGACCGCCCCATCCCAAACTTCTCCAGGAACACAGCAAACAATTCCCGGCGGATAGGGCAACGCCCCTTCTGCGGCGATGCGACCCTTTGCTTTCGAAAGCGGCACATACTCTGTTTGCCCGCGCATAAAAGCCCAATGGGCTTGCTGCGGCTGAATAGCCATCGTCGGGAAATTACTTTTCCGGAACATCGCCTTTTGTAAGTCCTTGACGGAATGATTGCGGTAAAAATCGTGCATTTGTTGGCACAGTTGCCGCAGTGTGTAACCCCGGTAGCGGGACTCAAACGCCTGATACAATTTAGGAAGCGCCGTTTCGAGAGGCACGTTTTCGTCGAGCATGCGTTCAAACCGTGTTAACTGATTGACCAAGCGTTCAAGTTTGGCCATGCTTTCGGCAGGCGTCATCAGGAAAAGCAAAGAGTTCAAGTCCGCTTTTTCCGGAACGATGCTGTTTTCTCGCAAAAACTCCGCCAAAAGAGATGCAGGAACTCCGAAATCTTCATATCGGCTTGATTTAACATCAATGCCGGGGGTGGTCAACAGCAACTTACAGGGATCGACAAAATATTGATGCTCTCCATACCCGGTGAATCCATGCCAAGTAGCGTCCGGCTCGAATTCAAAGAAACGGCGATTATCGGCAATGGATTCGGAGGGCCAAGTTTCCCAGAGCTTTCCATCAACGGATTCCGGAATAAACGGTTTGAAATAACGACAGTTTGCAAGAATCAGCTTGCGCGCTTCAATGCCCGTTAATACACACTGATGCCAAATTGCCCGTCCGCTCTCTCCGCGATTCATCTTGGCATTTACGTCAAGAGAAGCAAAAAGAGGATAGAAAGGAGAAGTCGACGCTTGCATCATGTAAGCATTATTAAGTCGCTTATGAGGAATGTACCGATCCTGCCCTTTAATATGGGAGTCCTTCTTATGAATCTGCGAAGCTTGTGAAAACCCAGCTTGCTGTTTATGAACTGACTGAGTAACGAAAATTCCGGGGTCGTCAGGACCAAGTTCCAAAAGCATCGGCGAGCAATCTTTCATCATCGGAATAAATTGCTCATAACCAACCCACGCAGAATCAAACAAAATGTAATCACAAAGACGCCCGATTCGTTCAACAACATACCGGGCGTTATAAATCGTCCCGTCGTATGTTCCGAGCTGAATCACGGCAATTCTGAACGGTCTTTTTTCTTTGGCTTTTTCGGGAGAAACATCCGCAGCAAGGCGCCTGAGATAGGTCTCGTCAAAGCAGTGCGCATCAATCCCGCCAATAAAACCATAGTCATTGCGCGATGTTTCCAGGTAAACCGGCTTCGCGCCCGACATCAACAAAGCCCCGTGAAGAATGGACTTGTGATTGTTTCGATCAAAAAGCACTAGGTCGCCCGGCGTCAGTGCTGCGCTTAAAACCACCTTATTAGAGGCCGATGTCCCGTTTAATACAAAGTAGGTTTTATCCGCGTTATAAGCCTTTGCCGCTGCTTTCTGCGCTTGTAAAGCAACCCCTTCATGGATTAGCAAATCTCCCATGCTCACATCGGAATTACAAAGATCTGAGCGAAAGAGGTTCTCTCCGTAAAAATCATAAAACTCACGACCGACCGGATGGCGTCTGTAATACTCACCCCCTTGATGTCCCGGGCAATCAAACTGTGTGTGCCCCTGGGCTACATAGGTTTCTAAGCTTTCAAAGAAGGGCGGTAAAAGTTGCCTTTCATACTCTTCGGCTACGGCATCGACCTGCCGACCGTAAAAGCCGGCGTTCGTTAGGTCGTAATTAAAAATGCCTCGCACATGTCCGAGTACATTGTCCGCTAGCGGCATATCCGGCGAATGCACAACAAAAATCGGAATTCCGAATCCCGTCTGACGAACGACACATCCCCATTTCTCAGCCTCGGAATCGTCTAAAACAACCGCCGAAACTTCCGTAAGATCTGCCTCGGCAAGGCTGACCGTTTCGCGTTGTGTTTCGATGAAACGAGTTAAGCCGTCGTTGATTGCAACTTTCATCCGTCTCATTTGTCTTCCTTTTTAGGGGCAAGATCTTTTTGATCTGCCGGAGGAGTCGACAGTTGTTGGGTTTTCGCTACCGCTTGTTTTTGTTCTTTTACAACCTGCTCCCGAACCTTTTCCGAAACTTCCAAATCTTTCAGTCGGGTTGCGAGAACCTGGTCAACACGCGCGCCCTCAACGTCAATGACCTCAAAACGCCAGCCAGCGTAATTCACGCGATCTGTGAGTTTGGGAATTCTGCGCAACATGTACATCATGAAGCCGGCCATCGTTTCATAGGACTCTTCTTCAGGCATACGAGCGATATCAAGCAGCCTCTCAACATCGTCGACCGGAGTTGCGCCGTCAATCAGCCAAGATCCGTCATCACGTTCGATGATCTGCTGCTCATCGGGCACGGAAACAAAATCGCCCATCACAATCCAAAGGATGTCCTTTAACGTGATAATCCCCACAGTTAAGGCGTATTCGTTAACAACAACAGCAAAATCCGTCGTTTGTGATTTAAATTGCTGCAATGTTTCAGATAGCGACAGAGAATCCGGAACGGCAATCACAGGGGTGATAAGCCCGCTATCCTTAAGAACAAAGGGCTTGCCATCCGCATATTTTTTGAGAAGCTCTTTGGAATCAACGACACCAACCACTTTGTCAATGGTTTTATCGCACACCAAGAATTTGTCATGCGGGTTTTCTCGAATCTTTTTCGTAATACTTTCGTAAGACTCGTTTGCGTCAAAAAAGACAATGCTGTCGCGAGCCGTCATCGCACTCGGCACTAAACGGCTCTCAAGATCCATCACATTCGTAATCGCATTTTGTTCTTGCGGATCGAGAAGGCCCGCCGCGACGCCTGCCTCTACGGTCGCCACAATATCTTCATTCGTTATTTTTTCCTTTGATGTTGTGGGCAATCCGCAAACTCGCATTATGAAACCGGACATCGTCGTTAAAACCCAAACCAGAGGTTTAAACACTAAGATGAATAGTTGCATTAAACGTACCATCCCGACGGCGATAGTTTCCGGCCGACTCATAGCCACTCGCTTCGGGATAAGGTCTGCAAACATCACAAAAAGCAAAGTGACTAAAACAAACGAGCAGGCAAAGGAGACAGAAGTTAATACTTCTTGCGGTAGGAATCCTCTTAACAGCTCTTCGAACACACCTGTGAACGCTGCCTCACCAAGAATGCCGCCCAAGATGGCGACGGCATTAATTCCGATTTGAACAACTGAGAAGAATGAACCTGGGTTTTCCTTTAGACCTAGCACTAGCTTTGCTCGTTTATCCCCCTTTTCCGCCATGCGTGTCAGCCGCAATTTCCGCGATCCGGCTAGTGCAATTTCGGACATTGCGAAATACGCAGCGGCAATAAGCAACGCAATAATCATCAAAACATTAAAAAACAGATTCATAACTTCATTACCTTTTTATCAAAATTTGCAACGATAGGCTCTGATTCCCTATGTAAATAAATTGGTTAGATTTTCCCGACTTCCATTGATAGTTTTTATGTGCGCCTTAGATTTAAGGCGCACATTTTTAGGGCTTATTGCAAGACATAACTCAGGATAATCATCGCCGCGATGTTCGTGAAAACACACGCCGGCGCCGTGCGCTTAACGAGTTCAAGCGAATCGACCCGTGCCACACCGGCACAAATCAGAGTGACGCCTGCGACCGGAGAGAGTGTGCGACCAAGAGCAGCACCCAAGTAGGCCGTCATACCGACAAGATCGCTATCTAGGCCGAAAGACGCGGCATGAGGAGTAATCGCCGTATTAAACGCCAGCGTTGCCGCATCACCGGATCCGGAAAGAGCGGCCAAAAGGAACGTCGCCCAGGAGGCGGATACCTTTGCTAAATCCACGGATCCTTTCATGGCTTCGATTAACGAACTGATGAGACCGACTTCTGTCATGCCGGCTGTAAAAACACCTGCGGCGGCAATCAGAGCGACAATCGAAGCAAATCCGGTTCCCATACCTTGGCAGAATTCGTTAACAGCTTTAAACGGGCTCTTCCAGGTCACAAGAAGCGTGAGCGCTGTACAAATTAACATCGCTTGAGGAACCGTGAATTTATAAATCCAACCGATTTGATCCGTTCCAAGGAGCAGAATAACAATCGGCAAAATCGGCATTAAAGCACGCAGATAATTAACCTTGAATGCAAGCACCTCTGCCATGACAGCATCGGCTTTGCTTTTTTCATCTTTTGTCGCCTTTTCTCCGTTGTAAAGCTCTTTTCTCCAAATAGCGGTGAGTGTGATGACGACAAGAGTCACAACAAGACCGGTAAGAGAAGCGGGTAACGCTTTAAGAACAAGTGTCGGTACATCGTGTCCGGAATAAGAACCGACAACCGCGGCCAATCCTGAAGACACGCTTGTGAATTCGCCCCACGTTCCAAGCAGGACTGTTGCAGCAGCCATGGCCGGCGGAATCCCTGCTCTCATCAACACAGGAACAATAATCGGTGCCACTGCAGCCGCGAGACCAGCGGGAGAGTTAATGGCATTTGAGAAAAGCCAAATCAGCAGTACCGACATAGGGACCAGCAGCAATTTCACTTTCAACAGATAACGCAGAGCAAAATAAGAAAAGTGCTTATCGCATTCCGTTAAAGAAATAACACAAGCGAAGCCCATTGAGCATGCGATGATTGGAACGAGGAAGCTATTTGTCAGCAACTTCGTAAACGTATTGACAGCTGTCAACGGATTGCCCGCCGCCATACACATAACGAGTCCGGCTACGAACAGGCATGTCTTGGCATCATATTTTTTTACAATCCCGACAAATGTCAGAATGACGACAAGGATTCCTAACCAAAACAACATAAACTTCTCCTTTGATTATGTTCGGTTTGTTTTTCTAAAAAACAATTCCTATTTTTTGAGGTTAAATTCAGGCATTCAACAACAGTGATAGGATCGCTTGCTCTGTCCCGTCAATAATTGTTAAGCCCAATTCCTTACGTAATCTCGGGGCAACGCATCCCATCCCGGCGCACCCCAAAACAAAACTTGAATACGTCTTCTTTTTCCTGGCCAAACGAATAGCCCTTGACAAGCATTCAAAGACATCACTGTCCGTCATTTCTTCTGTATAGCCGGTCGCAAACGTATCGAACCGCCCTTCAAACCCGTAGCGATTTGCCAATGCTTCTTTTCTCGGAATCGATTGCTCAGAAATGGCAAGAATGGCCGATGGCCCGGCATGCTTTGCGGCAGCGTGAAGTGAGGCAAATCCAATACCGACAACAGGCTTTCCGGTAGCCTCGCCGATGGCCTTGACGGCCGGATCACTATGACAAGCAACAACATAGCCATCCGTCACGGAAGAAAGCTCGATTGCTTTCTTAAGTGTCCAATACGCTGCATTGACCTCATCAACGGCACTATTAATGAGCGCCGGAGATTCCTTCACGCAGAGCATTCGGAGCTTGTCGTTACGACTTGCCACTCGTGCGGCACTTTCAAAAATGCCCTGATTCATAGATTCCGTTGAGTTCGGATTAATAATTGTGATTTGCATCGCTCTCGCCTGGTTCGATACGGCTCACCCAATGGAGGGGATTCGCTGAGTGAACCGTACCTTTCCGCTCCTACTCTTTCTTAGCCGGATGTGCTGCAACAAACTCGCCCTGATGTTCGCCGATGAGCTTGCGATCTTTCATCACAATGTGACCGCGAAGCACTGTCGCAACGGGGTAGCCCTTTAACTTAAAGCCGTTAAAAGCAGAAACCTTGCTCACACTCTGGAATCGGTTGATGTCGATTGTTTCTTCGTAGTCGTAATCAACGAGAGTGATATCGGCGTCCATGCCAACACGCAAGAATCCCTTCTTATGATCGAGTCCGAACAGTTCTGCCGGCTTCTCGGAAAGAATACGGGCGATATCGTTTTCCGTGATTAAACCCTTGTTGACAGAATCGGTCATCAAAGGAACAAGCGTTTCAATTGTGCACATGCCGGAGGGAATCTTGAAAAGACTTCCGGCTTTTTCCTGGGCCGTGTGCGGCGCATGATCGGAGCAAACGTGGGAAAGAATTCCTGCACGCAGTCCCTCCCAAAGACGCTGTTGATCGGCCTTTTCGCGAACAGGGGGATAGCCCTTAATCATCGGGCCCACACGCTTGAAGTCGTCCTTCGTGAGTGTTAAATAGTGCGGGCACGTTTCGGCCGTAACCTTGAGGCCTTTCTTTTGTGCCGCATCCACCAAATCCACGGTTTCTTTTGCGGATGTGTGAAGAATATGCAAATGGCAACCCGTAACCTTGGCAAAAGAAATTGCCGTCTGCACAACGGTTTCCTCACAAACGCTCGGGCGGCAGGCCAAGAGCGCTTCATATTCTGTGGCGTACTCCTCCGGCTTGACACGCTCCGTCAAACGGCGAATCAAAGAGGAATTTTCCGCATGAATGCCCAATAGTTTTCCTGTCTTAGCCACGGTCTCGAAAATGCCGTAAACCTGTCCGTCGTCCAAAGGCGGGAAAACATCCGGATCGTTCGGGTCGTAGTTGTAGATTAGGTTGTAGTTGCTCTTTTTTAAGGCATAGCCCCAAAAGAATTTGTAACCGGCAACGCCGTACTTATCCAGTTCGAGCAAATCCTTGTTGTTCAGATCACCGACACAAAGCGCCCACATTGCGAAGTCAACAAATGCTTTGCTCGAAAGATTGGCTTTTTGGGCTTTGAAGTTTTCTACATTGCAAACCGGAGGTACGGCATTGGGCATTTCGACGACGGTCGTGATGCCGCCCATTGCAGCGCCCCGTGTGGAATGCGCAAACGTTTCCTTGTGTAGCGCTCCGCCGTCGCGTGAATGCACGTGCGTATCGATAAAGCCTGCGTAGACTTTCTTTCCCGATGCATCGAGCGTTTCTTTCGACGGGCCGAGGTCTTCGGTTGTGATGGCGGCAATCTTGCCGTCTTTGACATAAATATCCGCTTTGAAACTTTCCGTGGATGTCACACACGTTCCGTTTTTAATCGCTAAATCCCACATTTTTTCTTACTCCGTAACTCTTCAGTTGTAATCTGAAATTGCCGTAAAGAGAACCTCGGCGCCTAAAAGAAAATCATCGAGACGCATCTTCTCGTGCGGGTTGTGAGACCCGTCTTGATTGGCAACAAAAATCATTGAAACCGGCACTCCCGCATTCCCAAGAACCGCCGCATCGTGCCCGGCACCACTCGGAATAAACCTGGTGGGAATCTTGGCCTTGGCGGCACTTTCCGCAAGGTGATTCATCAAGTCTTCGTTCACGCCCGAGGGTTCGCAAATGAGCTCACGGTCGAATTCAAATTTCACGCCGCGATCGGCACCGACGGCAGAGCTCTCTGCAACAAGAAGCGTATGGAAGCGATTGATCGTATCGCGTGAGAGCGAGCGAATGTCAATGCTAAAAGTGACCTCGCCGGGAATAATGGCGATGGCCGCTGCCGCATCCGTCTTAAAAACGCCGGCGGTAAAAACGAGATCCTCGCCACGCGTAAGCCATTCGGCCCAATGCTTATCCATGCGCGTTAAGAGATTTGCCATTGCCATCACGGCGTCATGGCGATATTGGCGATCAACAGCTCCTGAGTGCGCTTTCACACCGATGCAGCGGCAGGTCTTATGACGGACATTGCCGCGAATGCCGGTCACGATGCCAACGCGTGCCTTCTTTTGAGAGTCGAGGGTCGGTCCCTGTTCAATATGCAATTCCGTAAAGGCTGCAATACGAGAAACATCAATCGCAGGTTCTGTTTTGACCATGTCTTGAGGATCAAAACCGGCCTTTTTGATGGTTTCTGCTAGGGTGACGTTTTCCGTACGATGTTTTAAGGCAAGGTCTGCCTCCGTCAACTGCCCCATCATCGCAAGAGAACCGACATAGGCCTTGCCGAACCAGGAACTTTCTTCCATACGGAAGACAACGAGTGTGACGTCGCGATGCGGTGTAAAACCAATTGTCTTCATCCAATTAATGACCGTCATACCGGCCACAACACCGGCCAGACCGTCATAATGACCGCCCTGGGGAACACTATCGCCGTGAGATCCCGTTATATAGCAAGGAAGCGACCTATCCTGCCCCGGAAGTGTTACAAAAAGATTTCCGCAACGATCGACCTTGACCTCCAAATCAAGCGCCTTTGCCCACGCCTTCACATAGTCATGCACTTTCTGCTCGAGAGGCCCGTATCCTTGACGAGAAATCCCGATAACCGGGTCTTTTGAAAAGGCACGAATGTCATCAAAAACTTTTTGAGCAAATTCTCGAGCTCCTACACGCAACTGAGTCATATCTCATAACCTCTTTTGATCTATTTTCCACGATATGGAAAGACTTTCCATGTTTCGGAAAAGAATAAAAGCCGACTCGCGACCAAGTTTTTTCCCACATTCCGAAATCGGTTTCCATTATAGGCGTAAAATGCGGAAAACTTTTCCACGATGTGAAAAATCCGAAAGCCAAAATGTAACACAAGGAGTTAGTCTTGCAAACCATCGATAGAGCTATTGAAATCCTAACGCTCATCAGTCAGTACCCCGACGGTCTTTCCGTATCCGAACTCAGTCGCAAAATGAATCTATCCCTCGGGACAACACATCGTTTTCTTATGTCTCTGATGGAAAACAACCTCGTAATTCAGGAAAAAACAACAAAGCAGTACCGCCTAGGCTTTAAAGTGCTTCGGCTTGCTTCCAATCTGATGAATAAAGATCGATTGATCGACGTAGCGCGCCTGCCGATGCGCAAAGCGGCCTCAGAAGTCCATAACGTTGTCTATGTTTGTCAGGAAAGCGCCGGTGAAGTCGTCTGCACGCATTGCGAAGATCCGACAACGGAAACGCATTCCAAGTTCGCTGCGCAAATCGGAAACGAAATGCCCTTTTATGCTGCTGCTACGGCCAAAATCATATTCGCCTACCAACCGGAAATGGCTCGAACCTTGTTTGAAAGAAACAAGCCCCTCGTACGCTTTACCGCACGAACGAAGACCTCCCTTAAATCGCTTCTTGACGATTTACAAAAGTCAGCTGCTCAAGGCTATGCCGTCTGCGATGAAGAGCTTGAAAACGGGGTGATTGCACTGGCCGCGCCTGTCTTTAACTACGAAGGTCGCGCCATCGCTTCAATCGGCGTCACGGGAATTAAAGGCAATCTAAAACTCGAAAGCACAAAAGACGCTATCTGTGAATGCGCCCGAACAATCAGCGCAGAACTTGGCTTTAGCCCAACCAGCCTACGCTAGCCGAGTCGGGAGTTCGGTTTAGCCGCGATGCTTCCCCAGGGCGGTCTTTAAATCGCGGCTACTTTCGCTTTTCGGCTCACTGCCCCATAACGAAGAAATGCCTGCGCTTGTCTTCCTGCCCCGTCCTCGTATTTATTGCGATGACGCATAAACTCTCATTGAAAAACAGTGTGCAACTAAAACCCGACTCGGACAGCTCGGTTGCGCTCGCCAACTCGTGAACACGGGAGTTCCATTTACAAATTCGCCTCTTTCCTTCGCGAATGCATCACTAATAATCGCGAGAACAAGGCGATATCGCGCAAGTGCTTAAGGGGAAAAGACCCTTGCTTTTCTGAATCCACGGCGCAGTCGCTTTACCGACAGACAAGAAAAAAGCAGCTTGAAGCTACTTTCTGTAAGAACTGGTGCACGGTACTGGTTTCGAACCAGTGACCCCCGCCGTGTGAAGACGATGCTCTACCCCTGAGCTAACCGTGCAATTTCAGTTAAGAGTCGGAATTTTACATATTTCCAACCTCTTTGTCAGTGTCTATGCGTGCCGATTTTCGGACTACCATCCCTTTGCCAACCAAGCCTTTTGAATCAAGAGGACTTTTTAGGTGACAAGCCCGCACCTTCGATTCTGACTCCCGGCATCACGCCGGACATGTCCTTCGGCATACGCGAAATCGCTTGGGCGAGGAACCGAGCGGCTCGATTGATTTGCTCATCAAAGTCGCCCGTACAATCCTCTTCATGCGTTAAATCATCGGTCTTATGAGTAAAGGGCAAACTCGCGATAATCGGAACGGCAAAGCGCTCGGCAAGTGCCTCAGTTTGCCCGCTCGCGAAAAGTCGATGTGTGTGCCCGCACTCGGGACACACGAAAGAGGCCATGTTTTCCACAATGCCGAGGACCGGAATCCCGACTTTTTCAAACAGCTGTAATCCGCGCACCGCATCGGCACACGCCAGTTTTTGCGGCGTCGTGACAACAAGGGACGCCGTCACGGGAATCGATTGAACCAGTGTTAACGGAATATCCCCGGTTCCCGGCGGCATATCGACAATGAGGTAATCCAAGCGGTCCCAACGCGTTTTCTCCAGCAGTTGCCGTACGGCCCCCGAGGCCATTGGACCGCGCCAAGCAAGCGAATCGCTTTCGCCGACGAAAAAGCCGATGGAATTGACCTGCAAAGGACCGACCGTCAGAGGAATCATCTTTTGATCATCGGTTTCAGATGGCTTTCCGTGTACATCGAGCAAAAGCGGAACCGAAGGTCCGTAGACGTCGGCATCTAAAAGCCCGACGCGAGCTCCGAGACGGCTTAAGGCAAGCGCCAGGGAAACGGCCACCGTGGATTTACCGACGCCGCCCTTGGCGGAACTGACGGCAATGATATTTTTCACCCCCTCAAGCGGCTTTAAGCCGAGTTTGACGCGATGCGCCAACACTTCCCATCGGACGGGAACATCGGCTGCAGCAAGTCCGGCTTGGTCCAAAGCCTGAGAAACGGCTTTTCGGAGTGCTTGAATGAAAGAAGCATCTGCCGGGAAACCCAATCGAATTTCCAGACTCGGTCCGCTACCCGAAGAGGTTAAGCCCATTCGAACGGCATGCAACTCTTTGAGCGTGTGTCCGAAACACGGCTCTTTGACTGACTCTAAAACGGCACGCTCTTTTTCGATTGCGTCCATACAACCTTCCTACTTGAAGAAAACCCCGGTTTCGCAAAGCTCGCCCGACTAGGGGCGTTAGAATATGAGTTTACGCCGGCTTTCTTGTCGGCGACGTTGAATTAAAAAGGCAAATAGATGACACAGAAACAGCGAACGATTTTCGTGACAACCGCCCTGCCCTATGCAAACGGCCCGTTTCATATCGGGCACATTATGGAATACATTCAGGCCGATATTTGGGTTCGTCACGAACGCATGTGCGGCAACAAGGTGTACTTTGTCGCTGCCGATGATGCGCACGGCGCCCCGATTATGATTGCTGCGCAGAAAAAAGGTGTCACGCCGCAACAGTTTGTTGCCGAAATCGCTGCCGGTCGCAAGCAGTACTTGGACGGCTTTCACATTCAGTTCGACCACTGGCACTGCACGGACAGCCAAGAAAACACGGAGCTTTCTCAGGACATCTACAAACGCCTGAAGGCCGCCGGCTTTATCTACACCAAGGATATCGAACAATTTTTCGATACCCAGAAAGGCATGTTCCTGGCAGATCGCTTCATCAAGGGCACATGTCCGAAGTGCGGAGCTCCCGACCAGTACGGCGACTCGTGCGAAGTGTGCGGGTCGGTTTACTCGCCCACGGAACTTATAAACCCCAAGAGCACGCTTTCGGGAACAACACCCGTCATGAAGTCGTCCACCCACTATTTTTTCAAGCTCTCGGACCCGAAAGCCGTGGAGTTTTTGCGCGAATGGACGCGCGGCGTGGGCGCCGACGGCAAGCCCCGCGTACAGGCAGAAGTGTTAGCCAAGGACGAAGAGTGGCTCGGGGAAAAAGGGAACCTCGCGGACTGGGATATCTCGCGCGATGCCCCGTATTTCGGTATCGAAATTCCCGATGCTCCGGGAAAGTACTTTTATGTCTGGCTGGATGCCCCCGTCGGGTACCTTGCAAGCTTTAAAGCCTATTGCGAGAAAAACGGGATGGATTTTGTAAAAACGCTTTCAGCGCCCGATACCGAACAGATTCACTTTATCGGCAAGGACATCATTTATTTCCATACGTTGTTCTGGCCGGCGATGCTGCACTTTGCAGGCGCTCCCTACCGCGTTCCCGACCACGTCAATGTGCACGGATTCGTCACGGTCAACGGACAAAAGATGAGTAAATCACGCGGCACGGGAATCAGCCCCTTAGAGTACCTGCAACTCGGAATGAATGCCGAGTGGCTGCGCTATTACTTAGCCGCCAAGATGACAAGTCGCGTCGAAGATATTGACTTTACCAAGGACGACTTCCAGGCACGCGTGAATTCCGACTTAATCGGCAAGTACGTCAACATCGCCAGTCGCGCCGCCGGCTTTATCTTCAAGCGCTTTGAAGGGAAAGTCTCCGATGCTGCCATGGCAGATCCCTTGATTGCCGAGGTCGCTAAAGCTGCACCGCAAATCAAAGACTTTTACGAAGATCGCGAATACAGCAAGGCGCTGCGTCGCATCATGGAGCTTGCCGATACGGTCAACGAATACGTCGACCGGGAAAAGCCTTGGGAACTGGCTAAGACTCAGGGAAAAGAAGCTAACTTACAACGCGTGGCATCCGTGGCCTTGGAAGCCTTCCGATTGCTCACGCTTTATCTAAAACCCGTGTTGCCGGCGACGGCTCAAAAGGTCGAACGCTTCTTAAACTGCGGCGAGCTCACATGGGAAACAGTGGCCTCGCACTTAACGAGTGCGCATCCGATTGACAAATTCGAGCACTTGATGGGACGCGTCGATCGCGAAAAGCAACTTGACGTTCTCGTTCCCGAGCGCGCTCCTGAGGAAGAAAAACTGCTTCCCGGCGGGCAAGCGATTGCTCCGACCTGCACCATCGATGACTTTGCCAAACTGGATTTACGCGTGGCTAAAGTGGTTTCCGCCGAATGCGTCGAAGGGTCAACGAAACTGCTTCGCTTTGAGCTTGATGTCGGCGAAGGACGTACACGGCAGGTTTTCTCCGGAATTCAAGCCGCTTACAAGCCCGAAGACCTTGTCGGCAAACTCGTTGTGATGATTGCCAACTTGGCGCCGCGCAAGATGCGTTTCGGCGTTTCCGAAGGGATGATTCTGTGCGCGAGTGCTGCAGACGGCAAACCCGGTGAACTCTACCTGATCGAGCCTTTTGCCGGTGCAAAGCCGGGCATGCGGTTAAGTTAAGTCGATTCGATGAAACACCCGAAAAGCGGCCCCCCTCGTAGGCCGCTTTTTTCGCGTTAATCGAAAAAATTGCCGTCTTCTTTGAGCATCAATCCACACTGAAAAAACGACCACATACGGTTACACAAGAGCGCACCGATTCGCATCAAACAATGCTATCGTGCGCTTGTTCTGTATCGGAACGAACTTATGCCTTCTGCATCGCTTTGGGTCCTGGTTGCCGGATTTCTTTTTACCTTGATGTCGATGTCGGCCAAGATGTGCTCGGGGTACTTTTCCCCGTTTGAAATCATCTTCTGGCGATCGGTTTTCGGGCTCGTGTGCCTATTTCTTATCATGGTCAGAAAGGGCATCGGCATTCCGACCAAGCACCCGATGGCCCACTTTAAACGGTGCGTGTGCGGCGTCGGCTGTTTTTTCCTTGAAATTCTCGCGTTAAGTCGTCTGCCGCTTTCGGTGGAGCAACCGATTGCTTACACGAGCCCGCTGATTTTTTGCGTCTTCTTTTTGATTTCCTCTCGCCGTTCGGGAAATCATATCGAGTGGCCCGTCGTCGGAGCCGTGATTACCGGGTTTATCGGAGTCTTACTCATTGCCCGGCCCACAAGCGTCGGCATTAATTTGGACGGCCTCCTTCTTGCCGTTGCCGCGGCTTTAGCCGGGGCCAGCGCCAACTGGTTCTTGCGTGACCTAGGGCGTCAGGGGGAACCCAAAGAGCGTGCCGTCTTTTACTTTATGCTCACAGGCTTTGTCGCAGGCGGCGCGGGAATGATTTTTTCGCCCTACGAATTGCACCTACCGCAGGGTGAATGGATTTGGCCGCTTCTCGGCGTGATGACAACGGGCTGCGTGGCGCAGGTCCTTTGGACCTATGCCTGGGCTAAGGGGCATGCCCTTTTGAACTCGGTCTTTCAATTTGCCGGTATCTTCTTCGGCGTTCTAATCGGGATGGTGGCCTTCCACGAGCACATCGAGATGCTGTCACTGACCGGCATCGGCGTGATTTTTGCCTCGGGCCTATTTTCTTCGCTTTATTTGAGAAGGAGTCGGTAGGTCCTTACCCCCTTTAGGCTCGGACCCTCACGAACGGACGAACTAAACGGAAAACGAACTTCCGCACGAGCAAGACGTGACGGCGTTGGGATTGCGAATGACAAACTGAGCGCCTTCGAGCTCATCCTTAAAATCAATCTCCGCACCGACTAGGTACTGGAACGAAAGCGGATCGACAAGAAACACAACCCCGTCGCGTTCGATGACGGTATCGTCAGCTGCTTTGGCTTCCTCAAATTGGAATCCGTACTGGAAACCCTGACAACCGCCGCCCTGCACGAAAACACGCAACGGCATATTGGGGTTTTCTTCTTCGGAAAGCAACTCCTTGACCTTGGCCACACAGGCATCGGTAAAGCGAATGGGGTCGGGCGTCACTTCGGATGTTTTGTTTTCTGTTTCAGCCATAACTGTGTTGCTCTTGAAAAAACGGGGCAATTATACGTTTCGCAGTACAACTCTTGCTCACTTTCCCGCCGCGTGTTTTGCAACAAAATCCGTCCAAGCTTTAAGGAATAAGTCCGGGACTTCTTCTTGCGGAGAATGGCCGCAAGGAAGGGCCTGACCCTCCGGATGCAAAGCCCTATCGCGCCAGGTTTCAACCACATCGTAGAGTTTTCCGACCGTGCCCTTCGCTCCCCAGAGTAAAAGCAAGGGACAGGTGATGCGTTTTTGCCGATCGGCCGCATCGTCTTTTAAATCGATTCCGGCCGAAGCGCGATAGTCCTCGCAGACGGCGTGAATCATCGCCGGGTCTTTGTAGCAGCGTAGGTACTCGGCCATGACCTCGTCGGAAACGGCACCCGGTGTTTTAAGTTGCCCGTCGATATGCCGATGGATGAAAAATTCCGGATCGGAAGCAATCATCTTTTCCGGAAGCGGTTCGGGTTGAATGAGGAAAAACCACCAGAAATAGCGCCGCGCGAACTCCATGTTCGTGCGCTCGTACATCACGGCCGTCGGCGCAATATCCAGAAACGTCGCCGTCAGGAAAAGCTCCGGATCGTCCAGGGCAAAACGGTGCCCGATGCGTCCTCCGCGATCGTGGCCGACAAAATGAAACGGTGTAAGCCCGAGTCCTTGCATCAGTTGCGCCAAATCGCGCGCCATGACGCGTTTGGAGTACGGCGTATGCTCGGCATCGCTCACGGGTTTACTGCTATCGCCGTATCCGCGCAAATCCGGGAGAATCACCGTGTAGTGCTCGGCAAGCGCCGGGGCAACTTTGCGCCAAATCACGTGATTGTGCGGGTGTCCGTGCACCATCAGAAGCGGCACACCTCGCCCTGCGCGCGCAAACCGCATGACGACGCCGTTACCGAGATGTGCATCAAACAGCGTAAAGCCCGGAATAAAGGGCGAGGGGCAGATTTCCTTCACACAAAAGTCTGCCATTTGTCTCTCCGAAACTATTTTTACCTTGCTTAAAAAGCCGACGGATTACTTCCCTTGGGGAAAAGCGCCCACGCTTTCACCGCGCTTTTCTGACTTCCGGCCGCCTGTCCGGCTGTGTCTCCGCTTCCCCAAAAATAGTCAAACCGCAACGCCCCCCGAATCGCGCTTCCCGTGTCCTGAGCAATCACAGGACGCACAAAAGAAAGGGTGGGAGCGGCCTGTTGCACCTTAACGATAAAGGGGAGCCCCAAAGGCCAAATACGGCTATCGACGGCCACGGAGACGCGAGGCGTTACGGGGACACCGAGGCTCCCGACCGGACCCTCCTCACGGGCAAGGTCCTTGCGCTCCTGAAAGAAAATATACCGCTCGTTGTAGTCTAAAAGCTCCCGAACCCGCGTCGGGTTTTCTCGGGCCCAGGCGCGAATGCGCTCCATACTCATCTGCGAGGGCTTTAACGACGTATTTTGCGTCAGCCAGTTGGCAACGGCGCGATACGGCCTTCCGTTATTGTCGGCGTAAGCTAAGCGTAGCACCTCACCGTTCGTGAGCCGTATGCGCCCCGAGCCCTGAACCTGAAGAAAGAACGCATCGACCGGGTCTTGCACCCAACACAGGGCAAAACGCGCAAGGTCCCTTCGCGCCTCAATGGCACCTCGCGTGTCGTACGGAACAAAGCGCCGAGATACGACCTTTCCCTTGAAATTTGTTTTAGCCAGTGCGGTATCAAAGCGCGAGACATCGAGCGTAATTAAGTCGTCGGGAGGCGATAAAAGCGGAACGGAAAACGCCTTCGAGCGCGTAAGCGACCCTTCTAACTCGGGCTCATAGTACCCGGTCATCAGACCCGTTTCCTGCTCGTGTCCCCGAGTATCGACGGCCGTAACGCGCCAAAGGTCAAAGTTCGATTGAAAAAACTCCCGAGAGGTTCCGACATAGTGCTGCGCCTTAGAGCAAACCACTTTCCAGGAAGGACTTCCTGCAATGCGAGTACACGACTTTTTAAAAGCGCTCAGCATCGCATCCCAATCGGCCTCTTGCGTTTGCGGGCACGCATCAAAGGTCACTTTTTTCAGGAGCGCGTTTCCGCGCTCGGCGGTATCGGTCACCTCGGGCACGGGCGCCGAGCAACCGGCAAGCCAACAGGCTAAGGTTGCCGTCAGAGAAAAGGCGAGTATCGCAATGCGACTTTTTCGTGTCACGGCAAAAATCGCTCCTGAAGCGTATTTAAGAAACGGCGTCCGAGTGCTGTGGCGGCAAGGCGGTCTGTCTTTTCCATCAAGCCCTCGCGCTGTAAAGAAGCAACCTTCGGAGCAATCAGAGCATAGGGTAGCCCCGTTGCCTCCTCCCAGCGCTCCTTGGCAACACCTTCACGTAACCTTAACACGTTGAGCATAAACTCAAAGGGAATCTCTTCGGAACGCACACGGCGTCGTCTTTGCACAAACGTTCCGTTTTCAACATCGGTCATGTAACGCACAGGACTTTTCGCGCGTACTTCGCGGAAAACCGCGCCGTCCGGAGTCGTGATTTTTGCATGCGCTCCGGCACCGATAGCCAAATAATCCCCGTAGGTCCAATACGTCATGTTGTGTCGGCACCGAGAGCCTGCTTTGGCGTACGCAGACACTTCGTAGTGATCAAATCCGGCCTTACGCGTGATGGTCTGAATGCACTCAGCCATGTCGCCGGCTGTGTCGGCATCCGGGAGATTCTCAGGCGGACGCTTGAAAAAGACACTTCCCGGCTCGATTGTCAGCTCATAGTACGAAAGGTGGTCGGTGTTAAAACTGACGGCCTCCTCGGCATCTGCCCGAAGATCGGCCTGTGTCTGTCCGGCTAAGGCATACATCATGTCGATATTGACGTGCGCAAAGGTGTTTTTAGCCCACGTAACGGCTTCGCGCGCTTGGCGAGCTGTGTGAATGCGTCCGAGAAACGAAAGCGATGCCGCGTTGAAGCTTTGCACCCCTAAGGAAAGGCGAGTGACACCCGAGCGCGCAAATGCGGCCAACTTTTCTTCGGTCACGGTGCCCGGATTGGCCTCAAGCGTAATTTCAGCGTCATGCGCCAAATCGACGCGCTCGCCAATGCCGCGCATTAAGGCATCAAAGCCTTCTGACGTCATCAAGCTCGGCGTTCCGCCCCCGAAAAAGACGCTTGTCACAGGGCGCGACACAGTGTGCGCGACTTGGCTTAAATCGGCAAGAAGCGCCGCAATATACCGACTCTCATTGATACGGAACAGACCGCCGCGAGAATTAAAGTCACAATACGGGCACTTGTGCACGCACCAGGGCCAGTGCACGTACAGGGCAAGCGCTACCAACCCCATCGCTCCCCGATGGCTTTGAGCATGGCACGCAAGGCTTTCCCGCGATGACTGATGGCATTTTTTTCTTCAGGCGCGAGTTCGGCGGCCGTTTTCCCGAATTCGGGCAAATAAAAATACGGGTCGTACCCGAATCCGCCCGTGCCGCGAGGCTCGGAAACAATCTCGCCGTTCCAATGCGCTTCCACCACAATCGGCTCGGGGTCGTCTGCATAGCGAAGTGCCACCAACACACATGTGTAATGAGCCCGCTTGTCGGTCTTATCTTTTAAGGCCGCCACGAGTTTGGCGTTATTAGCCTTGTCATCGCAATCGGCTCCCGCATAGCGCGCCGAAAAAACGCCGGGCTCTCCATTTAACGCATTGGCCGTAATCCCCGAATCGTCAGCCAAAGCCGGCAGTCCGCTTTCGCGTGCGGCATTGCGAGCCTTAGCAAGGGCATTTTCAAGGAACGTGTGATAGGGCTCTTCGCACGCTCTAACACCCATACTGCCCTGACCGACAATATGAATCGCTTTTTCGGAAAACATCGCATTAAATTCCCGCAGTTTTCCGGGATTGTTGGAAGCTAAAACCAGTGTTTTTTGCATGATGATTTACTCGGCTAAAGCACGTTTTTGCAGTGCGGTAATCGTTTGACACCCGGATTTGGCTAATGCCAAAAGCACGGTTAAATCCTCGCCCGAGAAAGGCTCGCCTTCGGCCGTCCCCTGAATCTCGACGTAACGCCCCGAGCCTGTCATCACAACGTTCATGTCCGTGTCACTCGAACTATCTTCAACGTAGTCAAAATCGATCACCGGAACCCCGGCACTGATGCCCACGCTCACGGCACAAACCGAATCGCGCAGCGGGTTTGACGTGATTTTCCCGTTTCGGAGCATCCAGGAAACGGCATCGGCCAAAGCCACATAGGCACCGCTCACTGACGCGCACCGCGTCCCGCCGTCGGCATCGATGACATCGCAGTCAATCTTGATGGTGTAACCGTCGATTTTTCGGCGATCGACCACCGCGCGCAGGCTCCGCCCGATCAGTCGCTGGATTTCCTGTGTGCGGCCGGTTTGCTTACCTTTGACGGCTTCGCGGTCACAGCGCGTGGTCGTCGAGCGCGGCAAGAGCCCGTATTCGGCCGTGACCCACCCTAGTCCTTGCCCTTCTAAGAATTTCGGAACGCCGGAGACGACACTGGCCGTACAAATGACCCGTGTTTGTCCGCACGCAATCAACACACTGCCTTCGGCGTGTTTGGTAAATCCCCGAGTAATGTTCATCGGGCGCAATTGGTCGGCAGCCCGACCGTCGTGACGCATCGGCATAAAAGCCATCCTTTCAAATCGTTTTTCGCATTATAGGATAGGACTCGTGTTGCCCCGAAAGCCCTTTGCGCTGTAGAACGCCTTAAAATGTTGGCATCTGCGGCCGACAGAATTCCGACGAGCGGCTGCGGTCACAAAAGGAAAATTCTCATGTCCGATGTTCTTTCGATGACCGGGTACGCCATTTCGCAAGGCGAAACCGATTTGGGTCTTGTCACGGTTGAAATCCGATGCGTTAACTCCCGCTTTCTCGATTTGACCCTTCGCATCTGCGATGAGTTGCACGCCTTAGAGCCGCTCGTTCGGGACGCCATTCGCGATCACGTTCGGCGCGGGAAACTCGAATGCCGCATTTCTCTTAAAGCCGGCACCTTAGCCGCCGGGAGTAAAACCGATAAGGGAGCTGTCGAGAACCTACGAGCCCTACAAAATCAGATTCATGAAACACTTCCGAGTGCCGCTCCGTTAAGCGTCATGGAAATCTTGGCCTATCCCGGTGTGGTTGTCGGCGCGCCGATTGACGACGAGAAACTTAAAGCCGACGTAATGGCCGTTGTCGACAAAGCCCTTCATGCGTTTACGGCGGCTCGAGCACGCGAAGGCAAAGCGCTTTCGAAAGTCCTTGCCGACTACTGCGATACCATCGATGCAGTTGTCAACACATTGCGTCCGAAATTGCCGCAGATTCTGGCCTGTTTGAAAGGACGCATGCAAGAGCGCCTGCGCACGGCCTTGCAAGAGCCGCTTTCAGGGTCCTCGGGGCTGACAAAAGAAGACGTCAATGAACGCATACAAACGGAGCTGACGCTCTACGCACTTAAGATGGACGTGGACGAAGAAATGAACCGCCTTCTGACCCACACGAACGAAACGCGGCGCACTCTTTTAGCAGGGGGTGCCGTCGGGCGCAAACTCGATTTCCTGATGCAGGAGATGAACCGGGAAGCCAACACGTTGGGCTCCAAGGCCGCATCCATTGAAATGACCGATGCGTCGTTGACGATGAAACTTACGGTCGAGCAGATGCGCGAGCAAATTCAAAATCTCGAATAGTGCTTCGGGGCTTGCAAAAGCAATTAAGCCTATTTTGTCTCGGATGCTTTTTTCGCTTCTTGCGAGCGGATGTCTTCCCAGGCATCCAAAAGCATCCAGTAAAAGTGCAGACCCGCAATCGTCACCAAGTGAAACTCCGACTCATCGGTCACCCACGGAAAACGACGCGCCAGGCGAATCGATCCGAATTGACCGATGCCGCCCAAGGCCTTGACGATGGCCTCCTCGTCCTCTTTCTTATCCGGGTTCAGTTTGAGGATTCGGCAAGCTTCACGGAAATTCTTAACACGCTGGTCGGCTCGACGAATGTATTCGGCGCAGTATCGGCAACTCATGTAAATTCCTCGCTTCTGGCAACATAAAGGGGTGCAAACGGCACAGCCTGTGTGATGCGCACAAGACCGTCTTTAGCCAGTTCCAAAATGGCCAAATAATTGACAATAGCCACTTCGATGCCGCAACCCTTCTTAAAAAGTTCCCGAAATTCCACAATCGGACTTTGGCCGAGGCGTCGCAAAATATTGCTCATGAATTCGCGCACCGAAAGCTCCTGCCGGGAAATCGTGTGATTGCCGCGAAGTTGTGCCTGTGCGAGCACTTCCTGCCAGACGCGGGCAAGTTCCTCGGATGAGACGTCCGGCAAAATCTTATTTTGTGTCTGCTCGATTAACACAAAGGCACGCCAGAAATCGCGACCGTTTCTCGGAATCCGATCAAGTTCCACGGCCGCCAATTTCATCTTTTCGTATTCCAAAAGGCGGCGCGCCAATTCGGCCTGAGGATCTTCGACTTCCTCATCGTCATCGGCCCGTGTGACCGGTAAAAGCAGCCGGCTTTTAATCTGCATGAGGCATGCGGCCATCACGAGGTACTCGGCCGCCAATTCCAAGTTCGATTTCCGAATGAGCTCAACGTACCCCATGTACTGCTCGGTCACGAGTGCCATCGGCACATTTATCACGTCAAACTTTTGCTTGCGAATCAGGTAAAGCAGTAAATCCAAGGGCCCTTCGAAACTTTCCAGGAACACTTCCAAGGCATCGGGCGGGATATACAGGCCGTCCGGGACCTTAAACAGCGGCTCCCCGTACAGTTTGGCAATCGCAACCCCGTCCACGACATCGGGCGTTGCCCCCGATGTCGTTTGTCCGAAATCCGGTTCCCGAAGGGAATTTTCGCTTTCTTGCGTCACGTTATTTCTTGGCGGACACTTTTTTCTTCGGAGCCGTCTTCGGAGCCGGTCCCAAAGCCTTCAAGCGTTGCTCGGCGGTCTTGGCCGATTCCGTGCCCGGATACTTTTGGACGACGCTATTTAAAAGCGAGCGCGCCGATGTGCTGTTTCCCAAACGCTCCTCGGCCGCCGCTTGCGAGAGCAGCGCCTCGGGGACTCGAGAACTCTTCGGGAATTTCGCTACGAGTTTTTTCTGTGCCGAAGCCGCGTCGCTCATTTTGTTTTGCACGTAATACGCGCAACCGAGCCAGTACAAGGTATCGGCCATGTAGCCGGACTTCGGGTAATCTGTTGCAAGCGACTCAAGGAGCTTTTGACTCTCTTCGTACGAGCCTTCGGAGAAAAGCTCCAAAGCCAAGTCATACCGGCGCTTTTCTTCCGGAACCACCGTAAAGGACTGCCCGTTTTCGTCTTTTTCAACGTGCGACTCCAAGGCGGCCAGGCGTTTGTCCAAACTCATGAACAAATCCCGAGAGGCCTTTTGCGTCAGCCCGATTTGGTGCGTGAGCTTTTCCACCTTGCCGGTCATTTCGGCGTTTTGCTCTTGCAACTGATCGATGCGACTGAGAAGCTCAAGCTGCGAACTTTGCGTCACATTGAGTTTCTCTCGCAAATCCAAAATCGCGCGACGTGCCTCATCGTCGGAAAACGCCGACGAGACGCCCGAGGCACCTAAAAGGACGGCAAAGACCGTCGAGGCCAAGACGGCCCGAGAAAGGGATGGCTTAAACATCGATTTTCTCACTAGTGGGAAACGACGATATCGGCACGGCGATTCTTCGCCCAAGCCTGTTCGTTTTCACCGCGATCGACCGGGCGCTCGCGACCGAAACTGACGGCTTCCAAACGATTGGGCGCCACACCGCGAATCTGCATTAAGCCCTTGACGGCCTCGCTACGCTTTTGGCCGAGTGCCAAGTTGTACTCACGGCTGCCGCGGCTGTCGGTATTGCCTTCGATGCGGGCAATTAACTTGGGATTAGCACGCATGGCACGGACCTGGCGATCAATCGTCGGGTAGTAGCGCGTCTGAACCGTGTAGCTATCAAAATCAAAGTACACGCTCTTATCGGCAGCGAGGGCCTCAGGCGTAATCGCATCGGCCGATGTAGCGTAACGGCCGCTCTGAGTGGTTCCTTCCTTGGCCGATTCATCCAGGCTCACACTCGAGCATCCGGCTAAAACAAACGCGGCGCAAAGCGCGGCAATACAAGAAATTTTCTTCACTTTTATCTCCGTGATTAAGGGACAATCCGGTTAAAAACAATCGGTCTATCCCTGTCGTTAATCCTGTTAAAAACGCCCCTACCCTAGTCGGGGATTAGCGGGCTCCATGTCGGCTCCCGAATATCGCCCGAGGACCCCGAAAGACGCGAACTGACGGCGCCGTCCACACTGACGGTAGCCAAAACGCCGCGCCGACCGACTTCCGTGGCATACACAATCATGCGACCGTTCGGCGAATAGCACGGGCTTTCGTCGGCATCGGTGCCCGACAAAATCGTCTCCTGACCGGTAGCAATTTCCATTTGAGCGACCCGATACCGCCCGTTTGTCCGCGTCACATACGCCAAATGCGTCCCTTGCGGGTTGATGCTCGGACTGACGGCATAGTCACTTGCAAACGTCACGCGTTCCACTTCGTCCGTATCGACGGTCTGCCGATAAATCTGCGGCGACCCGCCTCGGTCACTGGTGAAATACACATAGCGTCCGTCAACGGAAAACACGGGTTCCGTATCAATGGCAAGCGACCTTGTAAAGCGCCTGACTCCGGTGCCGTCCGCCCCGATTAGATAAATCTGCGTAAACCCGTCGCGCGAAAGCGCAAGAGCAAGCGTCTTTCCGTCGGGACTAAAGGCCGGAGCCGAATTGTTTCCGCGGAAATTGGCAATGACGCGGCGCTTGCCGGTTGCGACCGTATGCACGTAGACAACTGGCTTTTTCTCTTCAAACGACACGTACGCCAGACTCTTTCCGTCCGGGGACCACGCCGGCGAAATAATCGGTTCGCGGCTACGTAATGCCGGTTGCGGATTGGCGCCGTCGCTATCGGCAACGATGAGTTCGAAATTGTCCGGCGCATGCTGAACGACGTACGAAAGGCGCGAGGCAAACATCGCCCCGTTTCCCGTCAGCTTCGAATAGATTCGATCGGCGATGCGGTGCGCACAGAGCCTTAACTGTCGTCCGGGGACGAAAAAATCGGCCTGATCGATCGGCTCGTCGGTTTTAATCGAATCGAAGAGTCGGTACCGAATGTCGTACCTGCCGTCGGCCATCTGCACGATACTGCCGGTGGCAAAGACCGTGGCACCGATTTCCTGCCAATGCGAAAAGTCCGGACGAACGGAAAGCTCGGGCGTGGCCTCTTCGGTCACGCCGATTAACCGAAACGATCCGGTGCGCTCCAGATCGGAGGCCACAACGGAGTAAACATCGATTTGGGCCTGCGCGGTGCCGTTCATCGGCTGCAGAGCAAGCGGAATGCGGTTCGCTCCGACCCCCGTGATCTGAATCTGCAACTGCGAAAACGCCGCCGGTGCAAAAGCCGCCGCGCCGAGCGCGCCGGCCCCGGCTAAAACCCTGCGACGGCTGACGCAGCAAATGGGACTCATACTCGTTCCTCGTTTGAAAAATTAGTGACGGAAGTGCCGCTCTCCGGTAAAGACCATCACGATACCGCGTTCATCGGCCGCTGCAATGACTTCGGCATCGCGAATCGATCCGCCCGGCTGAATCACGCACGTGGCACCGTGATCGATCACAACATCCAAACCGTCGCGGAACGGGAAGAATGCATCGCTTGCCACGGCGCACCCGGCAAGCGAATGACCGAATTCTTCGGCTTTCATCGCAGCAATCTTGGCCGAGTCCACACGGCTCATCTGACCGGCACCCACACCGAGCGTCATCCCGTCTCGGGCATACACGATGGTGTTGGATTTGACAAAGCGCGCGATGTTCCAAGCAAACATCATGTCGGCAATCTGAGCGGACGTGGGCTTCTTTTTCGTCACGACCTTCAAATCGCTTTCGGCGCACAGTTGCGTATCGGGCGTTTGGACCAAAAGCCCGCCGCCGACGCGCTTAAAGTCGTAATCGTTGTGCGAGGCGCCGTTAGCCACCGTCAACAAGCGCAGATTCTTTTTGCGACCGAAGACCGTCACGGCATCGGCCTCATAGGCCGGCGCAATAATCACTTCGGCAAACTGTTTGGAGATTTCTTCGGCCGTTGCCGCGTCCACAGGGCGGTTAAACGCAATAATGCCGCCGAACGCACTCTTGGAGTCGCAGGAGAACGCCTTCTTGTAAGCCTCGAAAACGCTCGCTCCGATGGCCGCTCCGCACGGGTTGGCGTGCTTCATAATCACGCATGCGGGCGCCGCAAAGCTCCGCACGGCTTCCCACGCCGCATCGCTATCGGAAATGTTGTTGTAGGAAAGTTCTTTCCCTTGTAGCTGCGTATACCCGGCCAAAAGACCCGGCGCAACGACGTGTTCGCGATAAAACGCCGCCGCCTGATGGGGATTCTCCCCATAGCGCATATCCTGAACCTTGACCCACTGACGCGTAAAGACATCGGGGAACTTCTTGGTGCGCTGCTTTTGCTCATCTAGGCTTGTTAAGTAATTGCTGATTGCCGCGTCGTAACGCGCCGTGTGGGCAAAGACTTTCTTCGCAAGTTCTAGGCGCGTGGCATCGCTCACGGCCCCCGTTGCTTTAATCTCTTCAATGACGCGGGTGTAATCGGACGGATCGACCAGGACCGTTACGGATTCGTGATTTTTCGCCGCCGCACGAATCATCGTCGGGCCGCCGATATCGATGTTTTCGACCGCCAATTCGAACGTGCAATCGGGCTTGGCAATCGTCTGCTCAAACGGATACAAATTCACGCAGACAATGTCAATCGGCTCGATGCCGTGCTCGGCCAATGCGGCCATGTGTTCGGGTACGGGGCGACGCGCCAGAATGCCCGCATGAATGTGCGGGTCAAGAGTCTTGACTCGCCCGTCAAGCATCTCCGGAAAACCGGTGTAATCGGCCACTTCCTGACAGGCAATGCCTTCGGCGGAAAGGAGTTTTGCCGTTCCCCCCGTCGACAAAATGTGGTACCCGAGATTAACGAGCTCTCGGGCAAACGAGGCTACGCCCGTCTTGTCCGAAACGCTGATGAGTGCTTGCTTACGCATAGTGCTGCTTCCTCCAATTAAGACGCATTCCAAAAACCTTGCTCGCGCAGTTTCTTGTGTAGCGTATTTCGATTGATTCCTAAAATCTTTGCGGCGAGCTTTTGATTATGCCCGGCTTTGTTCATCGCCCAGCGAAACAAAGGTCGCTCAACGGCAGCCACAATCATGCCGTGAATCGGCAATCCCTCGGCTCCGTCCAAATCCCTCACGTAGTTTTCCACACGCGAAACGACAAGACGCGCCAACTCGTCTTGCTCAAGAAAATCCTGCATTTTTTCCGTTTCCGTCATGGTGTGTCATCCAAAAATTCCGACAATAGTTCCCGTACAACATTTTCATCGCTCTCACGGAGGATGCGCCGCACTTTTTCCTGTCCCTGCTCAAGCGGCAACACATACCGCACCGCGTGTTTGCGAAACGAGAATACCGCCTTGGTTCGGCTCACGGGAGCCTGCCGCATATGCTCGTCAAAATGCCGTAACACAATATCACGTCGCGCCGCCCGTGAAATCGGCGTGACGGGGCGACCGGACAAAGCCTCGGCAACCTGCCCGAAAATCCACGGCGCGCCGAGACTGGCTCTCCCGATCATTACGGCCGCAGCACCCGTTTCGCGCAAAACACAGAGGGCCTTTTCAGGCGAATCAATATCGCCGTTGGCAATGACGGGAATCGATAGTTCCCCGGCAAGGCGCCCGATTGCCGCATAGTCAACCGGCCCGGAAAAGCGCGCCTCGCGCGTTCGACCGTGCACCGTCACGGCTGCAAAGCCGATGTCCTGCGCCGCATGAGCAAGTTCAAACACCGTCAGATGGTTTTTATCCCACCCCAAGCGCATTTTAACGGTCACGGGGACCGAAACCGCATCCCGAACAGCTTGCAAAATCTGCTCGGCCAACTCCACATCGGCCATTAAGGCCGACCCGCAGGCCTTACCGCACACAATGCGTGCCGGACACCCGAAATTAATGTCGACGATTTTGGCCCCGCACGAGACGGCATAGCGCGCCGCATCGGCCATCGACGCAGGGTCAGCTCCCACAAGTTGCACGACCGGGATCGGCTCGGACGAGTCTGTCCGAAAGCGGCTTTCCGACTTGACCGTCCCCCGCAAATTGAAATCGCTGCGGACCATTTCACCGACAGCCATTCCCGCTCCGCATTGAAGACAAATCTTGCGGAAGGCGGCATCGGCAACGCCGGCCATCGGAGCAAGAATGACGGGGTTTTTAAGGCAGTAGGGGCCGATCTGCATGACCGAGAAATAATTGGATTTTTTGACTGACACAAGAGATTATTATTTTAACCTAGATGCCTAAAAATCGGGCATCTGAGACCCTTGCCGTTTCGGCGGCAAAAAGCAACGGACAACAGGCCCTTTTCAGGGGAAAAAAGAGATTCTTTGAGGCGCTCCGATTAACTAGACGCGCATTAGAATCAATTGTAAGCAAGACCTACTCTCTGGCCGATGCCGATTTTTCTTGGGAGATATCTATGAAAAAGATTCTCGTTGCCATCGATAACAGCCGTTATGCGAACAATGTTTTGGACTTTCTCACGAGCGTTGTGGCCGAGGCGTCCGAAAAACCCGAAGTGACCCTGTTTACCGTCATTGAACCGAGTTTGCCGAACGAAGTGCTCATGCGGCTCGGAGCAGCCGGAACCGAACGCTTCAAGAGCTTTGCTCAAAGCATTCTGACGCCCGCCGCCGAAACACTGCAAAAAGCCGGTATCGACCCCATTACGGCTTGGGCCGTCGGAACCCCGGCGGAAAAGATTGCCGAGAAAGCCGCTCAAATCGAAGCGACCTACGTACTTATGGGTTCGCGGGGCCTGACGGCGCTCGAGACCTTATTTTTCGGGTCGGTCACCATCGGCGTTCTTGCCAGAACAACCACTCCGGTTCTCATTGTGCGTGCCCCGTGCAGTATCAAAAAGACCTTGACGAAAATCGGGATTGCCGTCGACGAATCCGAGCGCTCCGGACGTTTGATCGAGTACCTGACAACCAATCGGAAGTTATTCCCGGAAAACTGCCAATTCCGTGCCATCTATGTTTCAAGAAGTGCCGATGACTTTATGTTCGGCGCCTTGGGAGCGGCCTCTCTTGCCGCTTCGGGTCGCACAGCCGGGCTGGCGCAGACCGCTCTTTTAAGCGAAGTCGGCGGCAAGGAACTCGAGTTACAGGCTTTTGAAAACGTCATGGAGCCGCTTCGCGAATCGTTTGCCAAACTCGGCAACGTTCAAGAAGTCATGCTGCAGGGCAATGCCGGCGATGAAATTGCCAAATACGCCCTCCAGGAACGGCTCGATTTACTTGTCATGGGAAGCCACGGACGCTCGAATGTGGAATCTGCCTTCGCAGGATCTGTGGTCATGCGTGTGGCCGCTCAAGGGAGCGTTCCGCTCTTTATCGTCCGATAGCTCTCTTGTTTCTTTGACGGGCACAAGACTGAAAAGTCGGTGCCCGTCGGAGCATTTCTGTCGACCGAGCGCTTTAGTTAAGGAGTTCGCTCACGGTCACTTCGCCGACCTGCGCTTTTTTCCACGCGCTGCGAGCCGCCGCAAGGGACCCGGCGACATCAATGGCGCGGCTTGCATCCGTCACAACGACCGTTTTAAAACCGGCGGCTGCAGCATCGAGCGCCGTCCACGAAACGCAAAAGTCCGTGGCCAATCCGCAAACGGCAACAAAAGTAACGCCGCGCTCTTTTAAATACCCGGCAAGACCCGTTTTCCTCACGCGATCTGCTTCCATAAAGCCCGAATAACTGTCGCAATCGCGTCGCATGCCTTTTCGCACTATCGCGTCGGCTTTGTCCGATAAAAGCGCAGAAGAAAACGCCGCCCCTCGGGTTCCGGCAACGCAATGCACGGGCCAAAGACGTTGTTTTCCGTATGAAACGTCCACCTCGTCACCGACCGTTTTGCCGGTGTGACTTGCGGCAAAACTGATGTGGTCGGCCGGATGCCAATCGGCCGTACAAACGACAATGTCACCGGCATCGGAAAACGTCTTCATTAAGCGATTTGCGGGGTCAATGACCGCATCGCCCCCGGCTACGGCAAGCGACCCGCCCGGCAAAAAATCATTTTGAACATCGACAACAATCAGAGCTCGCATAAATCCTCCTGCAAAACGTCTCGGCAATCGCGAACCAGTACGGAAAGTGCTTGGGCAGCATCGATCGGAACTCCGAGCGGAATGCTTTGCCCGCAACTTAAAGGGAGTAAATCGTCTCGCCCGCATCGAGCGGCAGCCAGATAAATCGGACGCATGGCCATTAGCTGCGCCGGATAGTCAAGCGCCTTAATCCCGGCGTCTTTAAGTGCCTGAAAAAGGGCTCCGGGCAAGGCTCGCGTCAGGCGTCCGGAAATAAGGAGCGTAAAACGTGCATCGGTATCACAGGCAAATTCCATGGCCGTGCGATAGGCCTCATGCAACGCGCTTTGTTCCGTTCTTATCAGGTACGTTCCCACTTCCACGGAACAGGCACCTGCCACAAGGCACGAAGCCATCTGACGCCCCGTGACAATGCCGCCTGATGCAACAATGGGAAGCCCCGTTGCCCGGCTTGCCGGTCCGATGAGACTCATCAGACCTACGGCATCTTCTTCCGAGCTTTCAAACGAAAGGCGAGGACCGCCCGCTTCCGAACCCTGAACGAGAACGGCATCAACCCCGGCCGCGCGCTGAACTTTGGCTTCCCTTAAGGTAGTTGCCGCACCGATGACGCGCACGCCTTTTTCTTTGAGTTTATCGGCATAAATCTCGCGAAATCCCCCGAAACAAACGCGCACGACGGGAATGTCGGCTTCAAGAACGGCTTGAAATTGGTCCTCGAAATCCGGAAGCGGGAGCGTTTCTGAGCACCCGAGCTCTTGACGCAATGCCTCAAGAGAGGCTACAAGGGGCGCGCAATCGCCCCTTTGAGCCACTGAGGGAATCCGTAAATTGACGGCAAACGGTTTGTCCGTTTGAGCGCGCACGGCGGCAACGGCGCTCGTAATCTCACCGGCCTCAAGAAAATCGGCAGCCAGAACGCCGAGTCCTCCGGCGTTACTGACGGCAGCAACCATCTCGGGCGTTGTCACGCCGGCCATCGGGGCATTCATCACGGGAAGCGTAGCCCCCGTCAGGCTCTTAAACGCCGCAATGTTTCTCTTCACGCCTTGTCTCCTTTCGTGATGGCGCTCAATGCAGCCCCGGCAACAGCCATGCCCATGGCAGCCGTCACGGCCATCGAAGTGCCGAACGTGCCGCCTTCGCCTTGCTCCATCGCCTCCAAAGAAAAGGCCGCCGGGATACCGAAAGGCTTGGAGCGCTTCATCGATCCGGCCGGAAAACCGTGGTGTTTGCGCAGGGTGTAACGTAGTTTCGATAGCAAGGGGTCACCGGTCACTTGCGTTAGATCCGCAAGGCGTATCTGTGTCGAATCGCGCCTTCCGCCTGCGCCGCCCGAGACAACAACAAAGGCCCCTTTCTTTTTGGCCTCGCAGACGATGGCTGCTTTGGCATCGACGTCATCGACGCATTCGAGAACAAAGGAGCCTGTCGGAATCAATTGCGGGGCATTTTCACCTGTCACGCGTAGGCAACTCACCTTGATATCGGCATCGGGATTAATCAGTTGAAGTCGTTGCGATAAAACATCCACTTTCGCACAGCCGTATGTGCCGACCAGGGCCTCGGACTGCCGATTCGTGTTATTGACGGACACCGTGTCCATGTCGATTAAGTGCAAAACACCGACGGCGCTGCGACACATCGCCTCGGCAGCCCAAGAGCCGACGCCTCCGACGCCGATGACAACGACGTGCGCACAGCGCAGTCTTTCGATTCCTTGCGCGCCATGCAAACGCGCGAGCACTTCAAAGCGTTCTTCAAAAGAAGCCATCGATTATCCTTGTTGCGAAAACTGAGCCAAGAAAAGTGCCTTGCGATTGCTGCAAAGGGCGTTGTATTCGGTCGCGTCTCCGACGTTACTCCAAAACCCGCGGTGAATTTGAGCCGTTACGCGAAACTGCCAAAGCCAGGGAAAGAGTTTGGCACGCACTGGTTTCAATCCCTTAAAAATCCGAGGCGAGAGCGCGGCAAGACACGCATACGTGAAAGGGCCTGCCCCCGGAAAAACCTGCCCGTCAGGCGCAAGATTTAAGTCTCCCGAGCTGTGGTAACTCGGATTCGGGACAGCCACCAGAGCGGCATCGATGTTCCCTGTAATCAGGTCCTCGCGCTTTTGTGTTAAAAGATGCAAGTCAAAGTCGTGCGCAATGTCGCCTGCTAAAACCAAGAAAGGCTCCGTACCGTCGGTTAAAAGCGGCAAGGCTTTGACAATGCCGCCGAGCGTTTCCAAGGCCTCGCCCTGCGTTGTGCCTTCGCGGCTTAACGCAATGCGTAGCCCCTTGGCGGCATACTCAGCGGGAAGCGATTCGAAGGCTGAGGCAAGGTAGGCCGTATTCATCACAATCTCGGTGATACCGGCTCTTTGGCAGGCCGCGAGCTGCCAATCACACAGACGAGAGGAGCAAACCGGCAGCAAAGGTTTCGGCGTGGTGTCCGTTAAAGGACGCAAACGGCATCCGCGACCGGCCGCAAGAATCAGCGCTTTCACAACGCCTCCTAGAACGTGACGGCCTGAGCGGTCTTGACCGGCTCAAAGCGGTCCAAGAGGCGATTTAGGACCTTAAGTTCGTCGTAGCGATTGGCTGTACGCCGAACGTATTCGAGAAAGCGCGGCGTATCGGCAAGGTATTTGGGCTTTCCGTCTCTGTAGTTAATTCGCGCAAAGATGCCGAGCACTTTTAAGTGCCGTTGCAGCCCCATCCATTCGACATGGCGCCAAAAGTCTCCGAAGTCCTCGGGGACGGCAAGTTTTGCCCGGCGCGCCTTTTCCCAATAGCGAATCGTCATATCTAGGACAAACTCTTCGGGCCAACTGACAAAGGCATCGCGCATAAGAGAAGCAATATCGTAGGTAATGGGCCCTATGAGAGCATCCTGAAAATCAATGACACCGGGGCGACCTGTGTCCGAGACCATTAAATTGCGCGGCATGTAGTCGCGATGGACATAAACGGAACTCACGGCAAGATTGTCGGCCACAAGGCGCGAGAAAACCCTCTCTAAATCGGCTTTATCTTGTTCTGTCATCGTATAGCCGCGATGGCGCGCAATGTACCAATCCGGAAATAGCTGGAGTTCCCGACGAAGAACCGACTCGTCATAGGGCGGCAAAACAGCAGGCTGCGTGGCTTTTTGCCAGGAAATGAGTTCATCGACGGCGCCGTCAAAAAGCGCCGGGGCGTTTTCAAGCGTCAGAACATCCAAATACGTCTTTTGGCCCAAATCGCTCATGAGAATAAAGCCGGCTTCTTCGTTTTTTTCGTAGATGACGGGAACGTTTAAACCGGCCTTACGCATCAACTCCTGCACTTTCAAATACGGTCCGACGGGCTCTTTTTCCGGGGGCGCATCCATGACGATGTACGTAGTCCCCGAGTCGGACGCCAGACGAAAGTAGCGCCGAAAACTGGCGTCGGCACTGGCCGGCGCCAAGGATTCAAGGGCCAATCCGTAACAAGGCACCAACGGCGTGAGCCACACGCGCAATGCATCCAAACGAGTATCTGCTTTTTCCATCATCGTCCTCAAACCCTTTTTGCCCCCGTTTTCGAAGGCGCCTTGCCTATAATCCGCCTATTCGGATTTCCATTTTGCGAACTATAACGTGTTTATGTTTCGGAAGCCCCCGCACAAGCGTCTCTTGACCTTGGTAACGGCCGTCGCCGCGGCTCTTCCTTTTGTAGCCGGCGCTGCCGATACCTCCTTGTCGGTCCCGCCCCCGCTTAAAACAGCGACGACGGACGATGTGCCGCGCACCCCGTGGATCAGCGCCGTACGTCTTGAACCGGCTCGAAGCGATGAAGATAGTGCCGCCGTGGTGTTTGCCCGCGAAATCGGCGGGTCACCCGAAACGCAAATTGTTTTAAAGGGCGAGGCGGAACTTCGTCGTGCGGGGTCGGTCATTAAAGCCGACAAAATTGTTTATACCCAGTACGAAGATTTAGTCCAAGGCACGGGCAATGCGGAACTATCGCGCTCGGGCCTGACGTTACGGTCCCCGGAAATTCTCTACCACTTGGATTCGAAAACCGGACAAACGCAAGAAGCCGAGTTTGAGTTCGCGCCCAATCGCCTGCGCGGCGAGGCGTCCTGCGTGCGGTTTCAGTCCGGAGAGACAGCCGATTTGGATAACTCTCTCATTACCACGTGTCGCAAGGGCGATAACAGTTGGTGGATTGAGCTCGACAAATTAACGCTCGATGAGTATGACCAGTCCGGATACGGAAGAAATGCCGTTTTAAAACTGGGCGGCGTCCCCGTCTTTGCCGTTCCCTGGTTCACGTTCCCGGCCGCCGGAAAACGCCAAAGCGGCTTTTTGGCTCCGAGCCTATCGGTGAGTAAAACGCGCGGCCTGGATGTTTCGATTCCCTACTATTGGAACATCGCCCCCAACTACGACTACACGGTTACGCCGCGCATCATGAGTAAAGCGGGCGTCATGCTCGGAAACGATATCCGCCTGTTAACGCGTGACTTTTCCGCACAAGTAATCGCCGACTACCTGCCGCACGATTCGTCAAAAGATGCGCCTGACGGAGCACGCTGGGGCGTGACGGCTAAGTTATCGGGTAATACCGCCGGAATCGGTTACGGAATCGACTACAACCGCATTTCCGACGATAACTTTAATGCCGACTTCGGTAACAGCCTTCGAGACGATTCCGACTCGGTTTTGACCGAAGACTTCTGGGTCAACTTCTCGCGCAAATACGTCAACGGTCAAATCAGCATTCGTAAAAATCAGGCACTTGACGTGCGCGATACGACGACAAGTAAGCCGTACGAAAAAGTTCCCCAGATTACGCTTTCCGGGTACGTGGCCGATTTAGAAGGCTTTGAACTCACAACAGAACTCGATGCCACGCGGTTTCGGCATCCGAAACAAATAGAAGGCGACCGATTCGTTTTCGATCAGACCGTTTCCTATCCGCTTCGCGGCGCCGGGTGGTTCTTTACACCCAAAGCCCAACTCATCGGAACGTGGTACAACTTAGATGACCCCGTTCATACCGACGGAGATAAGCACCCCTCGCGCGTCCTTCCGATTTTCTCAGCCGACGCCGGCCTGACGTTCGAGCGCAATCTGGCAATTGACAATCGAGCCTTAACCCAAACTCTTGAGCCGCAGATTTTCTACGCCTACATTCCTTACAAAGATCAAAGCGACATTCCGGTTTTCGATTCGAGCATTTCGGACATGAACTTTGCGCAGATCTTTACGGAAAACACGTGGTCCGGGTACGACAGAATCAATGAGGCCAATCACGTTACGACGGCTCTGACAACGCGGTTTCTTGAGGATGAGACGGGAAGCGAGCTTTTTCGAGCCGCCGTCGGTCAGCGGTTTTATTTAAGTGACACACAAATCGGCTACAACGGCTCGCGTACCGACCTACCTAACCGCAAGGCCGACCTTTTAGCCAGTGTCGGCGCCAAGCTTTTTAAGAGCCTGACCCTCACGGGCTTTGCGCAATATAACTACGATAGAAAAGCCTTAAATCGAGCGAGTGCCGGGTTACGGTGGCAACCTAAACCCATGAGTGTCGTCGGCCTTTACTACCGCTACAACTATGTCGACGGGAATCCGGAATCCGACCTTAACTTTAAGCAATTGGATTTTTCCGCTCAGTGGCCGATTTCAGGAAACCTCTATGCGCTCTCGCGCTTAAATTACTCGCTTTTAAAGAAGCGCTGGATCGAAGCCCTCGTCGGTTTGGAATACAACGCCGACTGCTGGACACTGCGTCTTGTCGGACAGCGCTACGTGACAAGTACCGACAAATACGAGATGCGTTACTTCGTGCAGCTCGAATTGCGCGGCTTGGGCGGCATCGGCTCGAGCCCCTTATCAACGCTTGAGGAAGGCATTCCGGGATATCAGTCGGAAAAATCTACGCTCGTGCCGGGTCGCATCGGAGCGTTTGATTACTACCGCTAACGCCAAGAGCACGAGCGATATCTTGCCCCCCCACGGGGGCTACTGCATCGTGCGATGAAAGGCCCCTTGAACAAGACCCGATTCGGGCTTAAGGCTCCTTAGTACCGGGAAGCGGAATAAACGAGGTGACGGGATTGCCGCAGTCCGGACACACGAAATGCGCCGGAAGTTCGTTAAAGGGCGTTCCGGGCGGCACGTCCATTTCTTCGCACCCGAGGGCCGGGTCGTAGACATACCAACAGACCTTACACTGCATCTTGGTCTTCGGTCCGACCCTGTCTCGTGTGAGCTTTTCAAGGAGTAAATCAATGCGTCCCGGCGGGATGGCTTCCGGCATCTTATAAAACTCCGCGCGCAAGGTCGCCCTCAAGCCACTCGATTAATTCCTGACAGGCTGCCACCGAATCGGAAAACTCCTCGGGGCTTGTCGGCACTTCCGGCGGAATGAGAGTAACGACAAAACTATCTAACAGCGTCTTGCCGGCTTTATTAAGGAGCGTACTTCTCCAAATGGCCTTGTACCGCGTGCTTTGCATGCGGGCGTTGGCAAAGCCGGAAAGCCAAATCTGTGTATCCCCTTGTCCGAGAATCGATTTCATCCATTGCATATCGGCTTTTTCGACAGGCTGTCGCGTCAGTTCCACCATATGCGGGGGATCAAAGTCCATCTGATCGACGTTGCACGAGGCTTGAGCCGAGGCAAGCTCTTTTAAGATAGCGGGCGAAGAGAAAACGCCTTCGGGGGCCTGCTCCGGGAGCGTGAGCGGATACTCGCCCTCGTGCACGGCCAATAAAACCGACTGCGGAAGACTGGCAAAAACAAACCGTTGGTGTCCGTTTTCTTCCAGGCGCCACAGTCCGGGAATCTGCGTTTCTTCGGCTTTGACGGCGCCGCCCCGTGTGGCAATACGCACCTCACCGGAAGCGACCGTTGCCAAAATAAAATCCAAGTGTTTGGGGTCAAAGCTCTCAAAGTCAACCGTCAAGTGCTCTCCGAGAGCGTCTTGAACGGGGAGGGTCGAAGCCTTCTTAGCCGCCTGTAAAACCTGCTTTAAAAATGCAACGGAAGAGAGCGCCGCGGCGTGCTCCGTTTCTTTATCCAAATGAATGTCGGCCCATCGCGACGACGAAACCCCGAAACCGATTGCCATACAAGCGCCTCCTAATCCAAGCAATGCGAAACCGTTTTCTCTTGCATGAAAGCCACACGCCGCACCGGTGCCTTCTCACGCACGACAATCTCGCTTAACTGACGGCAGTATTCATTCCAATCTTTCAGTCCCTGCACGGCCCCTAAGTACACCGAGTCACGGAAAAGCGCCACGGCGGGCATCCCCGTAATCCCGAAGCGTCCCGCAAGGGCCCGGGATTCGTTAAAGCGGGTAAAAACGGTCTCGGTGAGAGTTCCGGCAAAGGCTTTTTTAAGTTCCGGAGCAATGACGGCAATGTCAAGCGACACGCGCTTGGCATTAGGGTCTTCGGAAAAAACGACCATCTTAAAGCCTTCGGCCGATAAAAACGCGTCAAACGTCGTGCCGTCGACCCACGTAAAACCCTCTCGTTCAAAAAGACGCCGATATGCCGGGTGCGTTGTCACATCGACCTGTCCGACCGAGCGCGTCACGGTATTCATCTTACCGACGGGCATGTTTGTCCTCCAACTCTTTGCGCAAATGCTCCGGCAGTTGCCCCGGGTGATCGATTAAATCCGCAAATCCGGCTTCGATATCGTCGGGAGAAGCCTTGCCGTCCATGACATCGGCCAAAGCCGAAAGCGCCGCACGAATTTTGCGCGCTTCCGTTTCTTCAATCACGCGCAGGGCATTGCCGCGGAAAAATAAAATCGTATCGCCGACTTTGGCCTCGGGCACGAGCGACAAATCGACCGAAATGACCCGCCCGGCGTGCAAAATCGTTCCGACAGGCCCTGTGGCCGACTCTTCAATCGATAAAACCGTCTCCGGTGTGGCAATGCACATGATTTATTCCTTCGCGGGCATGAAACGCACGTCTCCCGAGCGGGGCGCCTGCTCTTCGCTCGGGCGACCGCTCTCGTAGACATCTTGTTCAACGGCACCGGCCCCTAAATCGGTCACGGTCTCGCCCTTCTCGCGTTTTTGAACCGGAAAGCCCCACCGACGCAACTCATCGGCCGCAAGACTCACGGCCTCGGGCACACGCGCACGAACCTTTTCCGTCAGGCTCCCGCCGTAGTCTTCAAGGTCACAGGGCTCAACGCCGATTACTGTGATGGCCTCGGGTTCGTACCCGAGAAGCATCGCCTTGGCAAGTACATCGTTCATGCCCGTCTGGTGCGCGGATATTTTGGTACTCGACCAAACGCGAATATCGTCATCGCGAAGGACGCGCAGCGTGCCTGGTTCTTCTTTCAGGTCACAGCAATCGAGAATTAAAAGACGCTTGGCGTCCATGACGGCATTCATCAGGTACGACCCCAAAGTGCCGCCGTCCATGACGTCCACGTCGTTGCGATCGCGGTACGCGGCATGAAACGCTTCGACCGCCCGAACGCCGAACCCCTCGTCGGCCCAAAGAATATTGCCGAGTCCTAAAACCAAAACTTCTTTCATTTCAATTTCTCGGTTTTGATGCCGACCAAGCGGCAAAGGCTCTTTCAAAAACTCCCGAAAGCCGTCACCGGTTCCGGGAGTCCCATGAACGATACACGAAAAAGAGCCAAGTCAAAAAATCAGTGCTCGGTTTCCTTAAACATACGCAGACCGCAGCCCATCGAAGACAGGGTCGTCACGCCGCCCATCACGTCTTCGCGGATGGCCATGTAGCAGTGGGCTACACAGAATAGGAGGAACACGTAGGTTAAAACGTGATGCACCGTTCTGACGCACTGAGAATCGCCTAAAACGTCGAAAACCCAGCCGAAGAACCACATCCAGCCCGTGTCCCATCCCCAGGCCTGAGCATACAGCGCAAAGCCCGTGATGATGACGCCGATGCTTCCTAAAACAAACATGGCAAACATCGCCAATTGCGCCAGCGGATTGTGTCCGGCGTACTCGGGCGGATTTTTCACGAGGAATAGGTAATACCCGGCCTGCGTAATGACGCCCTTCCACCACTTCAAACTCCAAAGCGGCGGGAAGAAAATCATCCGCGCATACCGGTTACCCGGAATCAGCCAATACACACGGCCGATAAAGAGCGCCGTGAAAATCATGGCGGCTATGTAGTGCACCAGCCGAACATAGCCGAATCCGTAGACCGTCCATGTCTCGGGGCTGCCGAACGTAATCGGATCGCCGATTAGTAGGCCCGATGCAATCAGAATCACCATGCAAATGGCCATGAGCCAGTGCCAAATGCGCACGGGAACTTCCCAAACGTAAATAGACTTGGGAGGCCGTCCGTCGCTACGGATCTCAAAGGTAATCGGATCGATACTCATACATCTCTCCTCGTACGATTAGCGGACCTTGACGTTGCAAAGTTCCTTGCCTTCCGGATCGAACACATGCGAGGCGCAAGCCAGGCACGGGTCGAAACTGTGAATCGTGCGGATAATTTCGAGCGGGCGCTTGGGATCGGCCAAGGGCGTGCCCATCAGGCTCGTCTCAAAGGCGCTTTGCTGTCCCTCGTCCGAACGCGGAGACGCATTCCACGTCGTCGGGACAACCGCCTGCCAATTTTCCAGTCGCGTATCCCTAATCACACACCAGTGACCGAGAGCACCGCGAGGCGCCTCGCAAAAACCCACACCCTTACAATACTTAGGCCAGGTCTTGGGTTCCCAGAAGTCCATATTGGCCGCCGCTTCGTCGCCGGCACGAATATTGGCCGTCAAATCGTCGACGTACTGAACCATCTTGTGCGCACTCCAGCGGCACTCCAACGCACGTGCCGCATGACGACCGAGCGTCGAGTAAATCGCATCGACCGGAAGATTAAGTTCCTTTAAGAGCTCAAGAGCCGGTTCCTTAAAGTGCTTGACATCCTTGGCAATCGAGACAATCAGACGCGCCAAGGGGCCGACTTCCATCATGTGACCCTTCCAACGCGGGCTCTTAATCCACGAGTACTTACCTTCCGAACCGATCCAGCTGAACTTGGTGTTCGTGCCGACCGAGCCCTTCGGCAGGCCATAGTCTTGATCAGTAATGCCGTCCCACGGATGCAGACCCTTCTTGCCTTCCGGATACTTGTACCAGGAGTGATCGACAAATTCCTGCACCTGTTCGGGATCACGAAGATCGACAGGCAGAACCTCGTCGAGTTTGCCGTCGATGATGGCGCCCGAGGGCATCTGAAGACTTTTTTCGGACCAATCGTTGGCAATTTCGGGAAAGTCGCCGTAGCAAAGAACGTTCTTGCGCACCAGGCCCCCGCCGTACTTGAACCAATCCGGATAGAACGAAGCAATGGCCTTGACATCAGGTAGATACACGTTTTCAACGAACTCGACGGACTGACGCGCGATGTCGCGCATGTAGTTCATCGACACTTCGTTGACCATGGTGCCGGCGGCACCCGATCCGTGCATGTTAATCGGGCAAGCAACACCGCCCACAAGGTAATTAGGATGCGGGTTCTTGCCGCCCAAAATCGTGTGAATCTTGATGATTTCACGCTGGAAATCCAAGGCTTCCAGGTAGTGCGCCGTCGCCAAAAGGTTCACGGCACTCGGCAGACGCATTGCCGGATGACCCCAGTAGCCGTTGGCAAAAATACCGAGTTGACCGCTCGCGACAAACTTCTTTAAGCGGTTTTGCACATCGCGGAAATATCCCGGGCTGGCAAACGGATGATGGGGACTGATTCTCTGCTGCAACTCTGCCACTTCGCGCGGATCGGCCTTTAAGGCATCGACGACGTCGACCCAGTCTAAAGCCGAAAGCTGGTAAAAGTGCACGATATGGTCGTGCGTATAAAGCGTTGCATTAATGAGGTTACGGATGATGTTCGCGTTCTTCGGAATCTTAATGCCGATGGCATCTTCCACGGCGCGCACGGCCGCTAAGGCGTGAATACCCGTGCAGACGCCGCAAATGCGTTCGACAAAGGCCCAGGCATCACGCGGATCGCGACCCTTGAGAATCACTTCCAAACCGCGCCACATCGTACCGGTACTCATGGCATCGGAGATGACGTTGTTTTTATCGAGCATCGCCTGAACGCGCAGATGCCCTTCGATACGAGTTATAGGGTCAACAACAACCCGACGTTCATTCGTGGCCATTTATTCCTCCTTGCCGATCTTGCCGTTATTCTTCTTGGCGCGAGCCTGTGCGACAGCACTCATCGCAGCGTGTGCAATGGCTGCGGCACCCACCAGACCGATGGTTGCCATACCGACCTTGTCGGCCGTTGCCTCAATACCGCCCCAGCCCGGCGGCAGAATCGTCGTTTCGTGCGAGTAAAACGACCCTTTATCAAAGAAGTTCGGTTCCGAGCAACCGATGCATCCGTGACCGGACTTCACAGGCCAGGAAAGACCTTCGTTCCATTCGATTGCCGAGCAGGCGTTATACGAGGTCGGGCCCTTGCAGCCGACCTTGTACAAGCAGTAGCCGAGCTTGGCGCCTTCGTCATCGAATTTTTCGACAAACTGACCGGCATCAAAGTGTGCGCGCCGATAGCACTTGTCGTGAATACGTTGACCGTAGAACATCTTCGGGCGTCCGAGGCGATCTAAGGGCGGAATGCGGTCGTACGTCAGAATGTAGGTCACAACAGCCGTCATCACCTCGGGAATCGGGGGGCACCCCGGAACCAAAACGATGGGCTTATCAAGAATAATGTCCGTAATCGGAACCGCGTCCGACGGATTGGGTTTGGCCGCCTGCACGCAACCCCACGCGGCGCAAGAGCCCCAGCCGATCACAGCCTTGGCGTGCTTGCAGACGTGCTTGATTTTTTCCAGGAAGGTTTCGCCCCCGGGAATGCAGTTCACGCCCCCTTGATAAAGGGGAACGTTGCCTTCGACCGCAACGATGTAGTTATCCTTGTACTTTTCCATCGTCTCGGCCAGAGCGTCTTCGGCTTGCTGACCGGCCGCTGCCATAATCGTATCGTCGTAATCGAGCGAAATCATCGACAAAACGAGGTCCTTGGCAACCGGGTGGTACGAACGGATAAAGGACTCCGTACAGCAGGTGCACTCCAAACCGTGCAACCAAATGACCGGGGTTCTGGATTTGGTTTGAATCGCCGTAGCGATATCTTTAGCACCGGCGCTGCCGAGTCCGAGGCTGGCGGCCGTCAGTGAGCAAAATTGCAAAAAGCTGCGACGACTTATCCCCTGGCGGCGCAGGGCCTGATATTGCGTCTCTTGCATGAGGGACTCCTTGACAATAGAGATACCCGCACCTTCGGATTCGCACAAATCCGAAGGCACGGTAAACACGACATTCTTGCTCGGTCATTGTACGCAGATTTCCCGTAATTTCTTCCCCCAAAAGGAGTAGCATCTAAGCGCAATCGGAGGAAAATTCCGGCCCCTCCGACCGCTGAAGTCACAGGAAAAACCGTCTGCGGGCACCCGAACCTAGCCGCTTGACGGAGGCGTTTTTCCCCTCCTTCCTCTATAGTTAGCGGCGTAACTCGTTTAGGAGCTTTTTTCTCGCATGGCACAGTCCCTTCGCGTCCACCGTCAGTCCCCGGCGACCTTTTTTGCCGAGGGCTTTTCACGCATCGCCGCCGAACGGATGGCGGGCCTACCGATTTGTCGCCCCGATATCTCGGTGCAAGTTCCTCAATTTATCCCCTTTCAGGGTCAGTGGCTCGGCGTTGCCGTCACGCCCTGGTCTCTTTTGGTTCTGTTAGCGTGCGGGGATGAAAAAACGTGGCAATCGATTCCGACCGGCGCTGTCAAGGCCGTTCGACTACCGGCCGGCGAATTTAGTTTTCTCGGCATGAACGACCCGATTTTGGGCGAGTATCAGGCCTGTAGTCTGATGAGCCCCTTGGGACCGGACATCGCCGATCAGGCAACGGCCCAGGCTGTTGCCCTGAGCGCCTTTCGGATTATGTTAAGCGACATGCCCGAGCCCCCCGAAGAACGCGGAACGTCCCTTAAAAAACGCGTTGTTCCGATTCGGCCGGCCGACTCGCGTCACAAGGCACCCGAAGAAGACGAGCCGGTACGACGACGCGACTTTTTCACAAGGTATTGGCAATGACCGAGAGCGAAACCGAAATTCGTCTGACGCTCGGACCTAAGGGTGTCACGCTTACGAGCGGTCGAACCGGTCGCTTCCCGTCGCTTTTTTGTCGTCGTGAGGCCTCGGATATCCTCGCCCTGATTCCGTCACTGTTTGCCCTGTGCCCGGCTGCACACGTCTGCGCCTTTACCTCCGCATTCGAGACAGCCGATTCCGGTCTTGAGATTCAGAACATTTCCATCTTAAGTCGCATTGAAGCCGTTTTGGAAACCATACGGTTTTTCTCCATGGATTTAAGAAAGGCCTTGGGGCTCGGACCGGCCGCAGGCGAGCTCGTGCGCAACCTTGCCGCTGCCAGGGCCCGACTCCTAGCAAGCCTTCAGGGGCAGTCGGATTCGTCCCTGATGATCGATACGGCTCAATTGGCGAAAAAGTGGCTTGCCGAAGAAAGCGACCTATTTAAAGCCCTTTCGAAAAAAACACGCGAATTAAGGGATTTTGCTCTCCCGGCTGAGGCGGTTTTGCCGACACAAGAGCTTCTGGATCCGACAACGCTCGGCGCCTTAGCCGTCACGTTGCGTGACTGTCCGCAATATGCCCTGCGTCCGCGTTTAGGGGGCCCGCGCGTGGTCGGCGCCGTTGCAAGACGCGCTCGCCACGGGAAAAAACTTCTGACACCCGAGGATATCTTTAACGCCCGTATCAATGAGATTGCCTCGCTGGTTTCCGGCAAATCCAGTCTTGTCGGAAGTCTCAAAACGGTATCCTTGGGCGGAAAACTTGCCGCCAGCCTTGTAGAAACGGCGCGCGGCGTTCTGATCTATTTTGTTTTACGCAGTAACAACACACCGATTTGGGTCGATTGGATCGCCCCGACCGAATGGGTCTTCCAACCCGACGGGTTATTAACAAAACTCGCCGACGATGCGCGCAAAGCCGGCGCCTCGGCCGAGCAAATTGCCCTTATTGCCGCGGCGTTCGATGCGTGTGCCGAAGTCGTCGTTTCCGAGGAGCCTCCCCATGCATGAACTTTCGATTGCTCAGGGAATCATCGAGATTGTCGACGAGACGGCCAGGGCTCACGGCATTCGTGCCGTACGGCGCGTGCACGTGAGAATCGGCGAACTTGCCGGAATCGACCCCGAAGCTCTTTATTTCGCTTGGGAATCGGTCACACGCGAAGGCATCGCTCGCGGCTCGAAACTTGAAATCGAACGCACACCGGGACAAGCCTGGTGCACCGATTGCGGTAAGACCGTTCCCCTAAAGCGATACGGCGATGCGTGCCCGGATTGCGGCGGCTATCGGCTCATTGCCAACGGCGGAACCGAAATGCGCGTCGTCGACATCGTTCCTGATGAGGAACCTGAGAATCATTTTTAAGGAGTACACACTATGTGCCTAACATGCGGTTGCGGACATACGCACGAACACACGCACGACCATTCCCATGAGCATGACCATGGGCATGCGCATGAACACACGCACGAAAACGAGACGGTTATTTCCGTTGAGCAAGACATCCTGTCGCGCAACAACGCCGTTGCAGCGGCCAATCGCGCGCTTTTTGCCAAGAAAAAGATTCTGGCTCTGAACTTTGTCTCAAGTCCCGGGTCCGGAAAGACCGAGCTTTTAGCGGCCACGATCCGCGCTGTCGATAAGAGCTATCCGATTTATGTGATCGAAGGCGATCAGCAAACCGAAAACGATGCCGACCGCATCCGCCAAACCGGAGCGCCCGCCTTTCAGATTAATACCGGCAAAGGTTGCCACTTGGATGCCGCCATGATCGAGCATGCGCTTTACCACTTAGATCCGTCCGATTCGAGCGTCCTATTTATTGAAAACGTCGGCAACCTTGTCTGCCCGGCCGAATTTGACTTAGGGGAAGCGCACAAGGTCGCCATCCTTTCTGTCACCGAAGGCGAAGACAAACCCTTAAAGTACCCGGATATGTTCCGGGCATCGGACGTGCTCCTTATTAACAAAATCGATCTACTCCCGTACGTGAAGTTCGATATTGACAAGTGCGAAGAATATGCGCGACGCGTCAATCCCAAGATTCGCATTTTGCGCACGAGCGCGACCACGGGCCAGGGTCTTGACACGTGGCTTAAATACCTGACCGTTGAACGCGCCTTAGCTGCCTTGTAACGCTATGGCGCTATTAAGCCGCTTTTTCCGCGTCACGGGGCTGGTGCAAGGCGTCGGTTTTCGACCCACCGTGTATCGGATCGCGATTGCCTTAAATTTAAAGGGCGAAGTGTTTAACGACGCCCAAGGGGTGGGCATTCACCTTGAAGGCGAGGCAGAAAGCCTTGATGCTTTTGAACCGGAGTTGCGACGCAACGCCCCTACCCTTTGCCGCATCGATTCGGTCTGTGTCAAAGACGTGCCTTTTGTCGGCTACAAGGACTTTGTCATCACACCGAGTCGGGCCGGAACCGTGACAACGGCGATTACGCCCGATGCCGCTACCTGTCAGGCGTGCCTCGCGGACATGTTCGATTCCAGCAATCGCCGCTACCGCTATGCCTTTACTAATTGCACCCATTGCGGACCACGGTACACGATTACGCGCCACCTGCCCTACGATCGACCGCAAACCTCCATGGCTCGCTTTGCCATGTGTGCTAAGTGCCGCACCGAATACACGGACCCCTTAGATCGCCGCTTTCATGCTCAGCCCAATGCGTGCCCCGTATGCGGACCGCACCTTTCCCTTTTACGGGCCGATAAAACGCCGGTTGCGGGCGACCCGATTGACGAAACGGTCCGAGCCCTTCGGGACGGTGCGATTGTCGCCGTCAAGGGGCTCGGGGGATTTCACCTCGCGTGTGATGCCCGCAATGCCAAGGCTATCGCAACGCTCCGTCTTCGTAAGCACCGCGATGAGAAACCCTTTGCCGTCATGGTCGCCAATGTTGCAAGCGCCCGCCTTTTCGTTCAGGTCAATGACGCTGCTCAGGCGCTTCTGGAAGGCATCGAGCGTCCGATTGTTCTCTTGCCGAAAAAACCGGGACTCGATTTACCCGGCCTTGCCGATGCGCTTGACAGCATCGGCGTGATGCTCCCGTACACCCCGCTTCACTGGCTTCTTTTTCATAGTTTTGCCGGAAAGCCGGAAGGGACGCGTTGGACACAGGACCTTCCGCTTTCTGACATTTTGGTCATGACTTCGGCCAACCCGAGCGGCGAGCCGCTGGTTACGGGTAACGATGAAGCTTTTGATCGACTAAAGGGCATTGCCGACCTCTTTTTAATCCACAACCGAGACATCGTCGTCGGGTGCGACGATTCGGTCATCAAACCCATCGGCAAAAGTTTTGCCTTCATCCGACGCGCCAGAGGCTACACGCCGCGCGCCGTGAAGCTTTCCTGCGACATCCCGCCGACCCTTGCAACCGGAGCCTTTTTAAAAAACACCGCCGCTGCAAGTCGCGGGAAGGAAGCGTTTTTAACGCAACACATCGGAGAGCTTTCCAACGTTGCGACGCAAGAGGCGTTGCGCAAAGCCGTCTCGCATCTTCTTTCCATTTTCCAAATCCGTCCGGACCTGTTGGCCTGCGATGCGCATCCGGACTTTTTCTCCAGTCGTCTGGCCAGGGAAATCGCCGACCGAGAAAACGTTCCTCTGATTCCCGTGTACCACCACGCCGCCCATGTCGGCGTCGCGATGGCAGAGAACGGGCGCACCGAGGCAACGCTCGGGTTTGCCTTAGACGGTGTCGGACTCGGTCCGAAGAACGGTACGTGGGGCGGCGAGTTACTCCTTGCCGATGCGACCGGGTTTTCGCGCAAGGCCCACTTAAAGGAAATTCCCTTGGTCGGGGGCGACACGGCGGCCCGAGAGCCCTGGAGGACCGGAGCGGTCCTGCTGTGCGCTATCGGGCACGAAGATCGGATTTCGTTTCACTACGGACAATACCCCGCAAGTCGCTTGATTCCGGAAACCGTTCAAAAAGAGCACCTCGTGCGCCGCACCAGTGCGCTCGGGCGTTACTTTGACGGCGTTGCAAGCCTACTCGGGCTGTGCGATATCCAGCATGAGGAAGCCACGGCGGCGATGCGTTTGGAAGCTTTAGCGGCAACGCGAAAAGGGCGCATTCTCGAAGGTTGGAGCATTGAGGACAGCGTCATTTCCATAGACGGCATCCTCGCCTCGATATTGAGTAACCCGGATAAAGCACAGGCGGCGGCAGACTTTCATCGAACGCTTGCCAAGGCCCTATCCCAAGCGGCCCTTGACGCGGCTAAAGAAATCGGTTACGAAGGTCCCGTGGCGCTTACGGGGGGCTGTGCCGTCAACCGCCTTTTGGTCGCGTCCGTCTCGGAGGATTTAAAATCAGGCGGTTTTAAAGTCCTTATCCCGAAAGACGTTCCTGCCAGCGACGGGGGACTTGCGCTCGGCGAACTTTGGCTTGCCGCTCTGGCCTACAAGGCCGGAAAAACGCACTACGCATGGAGAGAAAACTAACGATGTGCCTTGCCGTTCCTGCAAAAATTATCCGCCTTGAGGATTCCAATCAGGCGCTCTGTGACATGGGGGGCATCACGAAACCCATCGATGTTTCGCTCACGCCGGACGCTCACGAAGGCGACTGGGTCATCGTTCACGTCGGTTTTGCCCTAAATAAAATCGATGAAGCGCAAGCCAAACGCACGCTTGAACTGTTAAGTGAGGCCGGAAGTCGGGAGAAAAGCGCATGAATCTTGTGGCTGACTTTCGCGACCCGAAAAAGGCCGCAGGCTTAATCGATGCCATCGCCAAAGCCGCTCGCAGCGACAAAACGTATCGCTTTATGGAATTTTGCGGCGGACACACCCACGTGCTCTCGCGCTGGGGCCTTACCGATTGCTTGCCGGAAAACGTGCGAATGATTCACGGACCGGGTTGCCCGGTGTGCGTGCTTCCGATTGCACGGATTGAACTTGCGATTGATTTGGCGCTCGAACACAAAGCGATTGTCTGCACCTACGGGGATACCCTGCGCGTTCCGGCAGCGGGCGGTCGAACGCTTTTTTCCTGCCGAGCCCTCGGGGGCGACGTGCGCATGGTGTATTCGCCGAGCGATGCCTTAAAAATCGCCCGAGAAAACCCGAACCGTGAGGTGGTATTTTTTGCCATCGGATTTGAAACGACCACGCCGCCGACAGCCGTTGTTGCCAAAGCGGCCAAAGCCCAAGGAATTCGCAACTTTTCGCTTCTTGTCAGTCACGTCTTAACGCCCCCTGCGATGGAGCACATTCTCAAGACGGCACCGGCCAGGCCCGATGCGCCGCACCTAGACGGTCTTGTCGGACCGGCTCACGTCTCGACGGTCATCGGAAGTGCGCCCTACGAAGTCTTTGCCAATCAATGGAAAATGCCCGTCGTCATTTGCGGATTCGAGCCCTTGGATATGCTCTGCTCGATTCGTATGCTTATCGATCAAGTCAACAGCGGCCATCACGAAGTCGAAAACGAGTTTTCTCGCGCCGTCACAAAAGAAGGTAACCGTGTTGCCATCGCTTTAATGCGCGAAGTTTTCGAGGTGCGAGACTCCTTTGAGTGGCGCGGACTCGGGGCTATTGCGCATTCGGCATTAAAACTTAATGCTGCATACGCGGATTTAGATGCCGAAAAACGCTTTCATTTAGTCGAAAAACCCGTTGCGGACAACAAAGCTTGTGCGTGCGGCGCCATTTTGCGCGGAGAAAAAGAGCCGCGCGATTGCCCGCTTTTCGGCAAAGTCTGCACACCGGCACGCCCGATCGGCGCCTGCATGGTCTCAAGCGAGGGCGCTTGCGCGGCGTACTGGCGCTACAGCCCGAAGCGCTAAAAGGAGTTCTATGACAATTCCCGCTCACTACGTTCGAAAACTTAATCTGAAAAACGACACGATTAACCTCACGCACGGTGCGGGAGGTTTGGCGACGGCGCAACTCATTGAAGAAGTCTTTGCCAAGCACCTCACGAACACCTGGCTTGACGAAGGACACGACGGGGCACTTCTGCCGCCGATCACGCACCCGGTTGCCGTTTCCTGTGATGCGCATGTGGTCACTCCGCTCTTTTTCCCGGGCGGGGATATCGGGCGCCTGGCTGTGGCAGGAACCGTCAACGATGTGGCTGTGTGCGGCGCCAAACCCCTTTACATTGCCGCAACCTTTATTTTGGAAGAAGGTCTCTCGCTTTCGGTGTTAGACCGCATTGTTCAATCGATGGCCGAAACGGCCCGTGAAGCCGGTGTTGCCGTCGTCACGGGCGACACGAAAGTTGTGGAGCAAGGCCACGGCGACGGGATTTATATTTCGACAACCGGTATCGGGGAAGCCCTGATCGATTACCCGATTACAGGTCGCATGGCAAAGCCCGGTGACGCCGTCCTCATTTCCGGCTCCATGGGAGACCACGGAACGACCATTCTCGGGCAACGGGAAGCCCTTTCCTTTGCCGGTTCCGTTCAAAGTGACACCGCTCCCTTAAATGCCATGATCCAGGCGCTTCTCAAAAACGTTCGCCCCGTGCATGTTTTGCGCGATCCGACACGCGGGGGTTTAGCGGCCACATTAAACGAGATTGCCCATCAAAGCGAAGTGGGGATCGATCTCATTCAAGAAGCCATTCCCGTCAAACCCGAAGTCGATGCCGTCTGCGAGTTTTTAGGGCTCGATCCGCTCTTTGTGGCCAACGAAGGAAAACTCATTGTCATTGTTCCGGAAAGCGAAGCCGACCGGGCTCTTGCTGCTATGCGTGCCTCGCCGTATGGGAAAGACGCCGCCCGCATCGGGTGCGTGACGGCCGAAAATCCGGGTCTTGTTCAAATGACAACGCCCTACGGAGGAAAGCGCCTTATTGATTGGTTAAACGGCGAACAACTTCCGCGGATTTGCTGACGTAACACGGTGTTTCGGCCGACGCCTAAACTTAATTGCCTCGTGCATAATTGGACCCGCTTGAAAAAATTCAGTTTCTTTGCGATGGATTGCTTAAAAAAATGATGCCTTCTTTCCGTCTTTTTTTCGTCAGTGCATGTTGCGCCCTGTGTGCGGCAACGTCTTTTGCCGCTTCGGGCGAGACCTCGTCGACTCCTTCGACCGCCTTTCAGGACATGCGTCCATTGGACCGCATTGTGGCCGTTGTCAACCGTGACGTCATCACCGAATACGAATTACAAACGCGCGTGCATCAAGTGGCGCTCAACTTAAGGCGTCAGGATATCGGGCTGCCCCCGATGCCCCAGTTGCGTCGTCAGGTGCTCGAACGATTGATTCTGGAAAAGGCCATTGAGCAGCGTGCGCAAGATACGGGCATTCGCGTTGACGAGCAGATGATCAGTGCCTCCATCGAGCAAATTGCGCAGAATAACCACATGACCGTGCAAGAGTTGCGCGACCGCTTAAGAACCGACGGAACCTCCTACAGCGTCTTTAGAGACCAGATTCGCCAAGAAATCCTCCTGCAGCGCATTCGTCAGCGGGAAGTCGATTCCAAGATTCTCATTCCGGAAAGCGAAATCAATGCGTATTTAGCCGAAAAAGCCGGATTTGCCAGTGACGAGACGACCGAGTACCACCTCTATCACATCCTCGTGCCCGTTGCTGCCGATGACACCAAGGGACGCGCAGCGCAAAAGACCGTCGATCAGATTTTGGAGCGAGCCTCGGCCGGTGAAGACTTTGCCAAACTGGCCACTGAATACTCCAAGGCAGACGATGCCTTAGAAGGGGGCGATCTCGGCTGGAAAGATTCCTCCCGCATGCCCTCGATTTTCTGGAAAGCCATTCAGGCCGACCCGAAAAAAGGTGCCCTTCAGGTCACGCGTACTCCCGAGGCTTTTCACATCGTGCGTGTTGCCGATGTGCGTGACGGGGTGAAGGCAAAACTAGCCGGAGAACCCGTAACACAAAGCCACGTACGTCAGATTCTGATGTTCGTTTCCGATATGACGCCCGAAGCGGAAGTTGTCAGTCGTTTAAATGACATCCGCCACAAGATTTTGAACAAAGAAGGCGACTTTGCCACGTTCGCTCGTCTGAACTCTGTTGATAGTTCCGCCACGCGCGGCGGCGATATCGGGTGGATTCGTCCCGGCGACCTTCCCGGGGAATTTGAAGACGAAGTCAATCGCCTGAAGGTCGGAGAAGTCTCCGAGCCCTTTAAGACGCGCTACGGCTATCACATCATTGAAGTGATCGATCGGCGCGAACAGCAAGCCGACGGGGAACGCTCACGCTTAGCGGCGCGCCAGGCTCTGCGTGAGAAGAAGTTAGCCGAAGCCTTTACCGACTGGCAGCGTGAAGTGCGCGATCAAGCCTACGTAGAAATTCGAGAAGAGAACCTGTAATGGGCACCTCTCTAGACGGTCACAAGGCACGCAAGCGCTTCGGACAGAATTTTCTCGTCGATTCGTTTTGGATTGACAAGTTAGCGCGTGCCGTGGGCGCCAAGCCGGGCGATGACATTGTAGAAATCGGCCCGGGAAAGGCGGCCCTGACGCGACATCTTTTAGATGGCGCCGGAAAAATCCGAGCCGTCGAAATCGACCGCGATTTGGCCGCCTGGCTACGAAGTGAATTTCCCGAGTCGCTCACGCTCATCGAGGCCGATGCCTTGACAATCGATTGGAAAAATCTCGCAGAAAAGTCCGGTCACCTGAGAATTGTCGGCAATCTTCCGTACAACATTTCTTCGCCGCTTCTTTTTGCCCTGCTTCCGGCAGCCTCCTGCGTTCTCGATCAGCACTTTATGCTCCAGCGCGAAGTGGTCGACCGTATGGCCGCCGCTCCGGGCAGTAAAACCTACGGACGCCTGTCGGTGATGCTCCAGTGGCGCTATCGCATCACCAAGCTTTTTGACGTTCCGGCCGGAGCGTTCCGCCCGGTTCCGGCGGTTGTCAGCGCTTTCGTGCGCATGAAACCGAAAGATGAAAGCGAAATCGACCCGGTGGACTTTTCCGTCTTTTCCCGCGTTGTCACACACGCCTTCACGCAGCGGAGAAAAACCTTGAGAAACGCACTTTCTGCGATACTCACGGAAGACGCTATTTGCTCTTGCGGTATCGATCCGTCTTTACGGGCGGAAACAATTCCCGTCAAAGGCTTTGTCGCACTCGCACGGTGCGCAGCCGAGCAATCGCATTCCTGACACCTTTTTTCCTAGGAGGCTTTCATGCAATTTAAAGACGTCCTCTTAAGTCGTCATTCCGTTCGCTATTTCGAGGCGACGCCGGTTGCCGAAGCGATTCTTCGCGACATCATCGATGAAGCGACGCGTGCGCCGAGTTGGGTTAATGCTCAGCAGTGGCATGTGTGGGCTACAGAAGGAAAGACCTTAGAGAGCATCCGCACCGAGTTTTACGAGCGCGTTAACGCCGGTCTTGAAGGAAAAAGCGACATACCGCCTTCGCATCGCGATGCGTTTTCGCCAATCGGTCGCGAGAACATGCAACAGTTTTCCAAAGCACGGGAAGACGCCGGCCTTGCGAGCATTAAGTTAGAGTGCCAATCAAAGCTCTTTTATGCGCCCGTGATGCTCTTTTTGACGCTACCTAAGACGTACACGCCCTATATGGTCTTTGATTTGGGAGCGTTCTCTCAAACGCTGATGCTCGCAGCGGCCGATCGGGGCATCGGGTCGCTTGTGGCTTGGAACCCCGTCAAATACCCGGACCTTATCCGCAAGTACATGCCGATTCCGCCCGAAGAGGCAATCGCGATTGCGATTGCCTTAGGCTATGAAAAAGCGCACCCTTTGAACGCGTTCCGCTCGACGCGTCAGGGCGTCGAGCAGATTTTGAACATCGTTCGTTAAGAGCCTTTAGCCCTTCGGCAGAACAAAACGCGGACCGTAGGGCTGAGACGGATCGGCCACAATCGCTTTCAAGCCGCGCGCGACAATCGACTCGGCGCCGCGCTCGGTGCAGATAATGCGCGCGCTCTTGCCTGTGATCTTCCCGTTAAGGAAAATCGCATCGCCTGCAACGAAGGCGCCCACGGGGCTTTGCGTTGCATAGTCATAAACCGTCACGTCGGCATCGGCTCCGACAGACAAATGCCCCTTGGAGCCAAGGCGCAACATGCGGGCCGGATTCAAAGACGTTTTCACGACAAATTCCGGCAACGTCAGGATGCCGAGTTTGACAAGGGAAAGCCCCTGCGAAAGGATGACGTTGCGCGGGATGCATCCGCCGTCCGTGCTGATGGCATCGACGACGAAACTACCGTCCGGGCGTTTGGCTTCCGACAGCCACACACGCGGTAGCGGAGGATTGACGTTAAAGCTACCGCCCACGTCCGTTTTCTTTTCTTCCCAGTAGCGAAGTGCTTTTTCGCCTGTCATCAAGTCGCTATAACCGCCTGCGTCATACACAGCCCACGCGTGCCCGGCGAGAAATGCCTTTTTAACACCTTCGACGTCGGCTGAAAAACCGAATCGCGTCAGGCATCCGGCCGTGACCTTGCTGATGATTTTGCCTTGAGCATCGCACGTCAGGCGAGTCCCGTTACGCGGTGAGACATAGCTTTCGCAAAAGACATTCGGGTGCGCGAGCAGTTTATCGATGGCAATTTTCGTTTCTTCCAATTCGGGGCGAACGGCGCCGCGGCAATACGCATTGATGTGCGCTAAGTGCAACGGAGCGCTTCCTGCCATATCCACCGCCTCGACCATGCCTTCGATATTCGAGCCGTGTTCGGTTGTTCCCGCGTGCCAAGCCACATAGCAGCCGCGCTCCAAAGCCGTCTGAATGAGTTCGGAAGAAACGGTGGGGGTCAGAGGGTAGTGTCCGCCCAAAAGTTTGACGCCGAAGGCTCCGTCTTTCAGGCTTTTTTCAATTAAATCGACCATCTCGGCCTTAGTGGGCGAAGAAGTCTTAAACGTAAAGGGAGGTGAGGCAAACTGCAAAATTGCAACATTTAGCCCTGCCCCGTACTCGGGGATGTTATCGAGGATGTCGTCTAAGGGCCCTGCCATATCCAGGCACGTTGTCACACCGCTTCGCGCCAGCATGCGATGCCCGTAAAAAGAGCCCCACATTGAACCCAAATGCACGTGACTATCGATAATGCCCGGTTGCAAGACCTTGCCGGAAAAATCGTATTCCGTCTCGGACTTACCGGTAATCTGCGGAGCCACTTCGGCAATTTTTCCGTCCTGAACGGCAACATCAAAGACGCCGTTTCGACCGTTTAAGGGATCGACAACATGCGCACCGCGGAAGATTATTTGGAACATAACCAGCTCCTCTTAAAAAGGAAGAAAACGGGAAGAGGATGCCGACAAGGGCCACCCCCTGCTCAGGCCCCTATGCTAACACCGACGAGAAATCTTCGCCCTTGAAAAAAGAGGGCTTTTTAGCGACCCTTGGCCCAGGAAAGCCAAACGACGGCCCCTAAAATAAGCACAATGCCGATGGATTCGGCCGTACCATACGAAACGCCGAGGATTAAGACGGAAAGAACCAGGCCGGAAAGCGGTTCCAAACAGCCTAAAAGGCTTGCGATGTTAGCCGTCACGTATTTCATGCTCTCTAGGAAACAACAAAAGGCCACAACCGTCCCGACAATCACGACATACATGTAACAAGAAATCGAAAGCGGCGTCCAGACGACCGTCGCACTCCAAGGTGAATACAGAGCACACATGACGGCGCCCGAAAGGACGCTTGCCCATCCGACGGACTTTAAGACACCGACGCGGTTTAAAAGGTGCCGACAAAAGAGCGTTCCGAACACGCCGGCCATATTCGAACCGATGGCCCAAGCGAGACCAATTAGGGAAAAATCTATCGTGTTGATTTCCCCCTTAGTTCCCAAAAGCGCCACCCCGATAAAGCACAAAATGACGCTCGCCACCTCGCACGTATTCATCGCATAGTGCTCGAAAACGCGCATGTAAAAGAGAACTAAGGCCGGGCCGGCTGCAACGACAACGGCTGCCGTTCCGGCGTTGGTGTAGCGAATCGCTTGGAAAAATGCGTACTGCGTCAAAAGAAGGGCTGCGCCGTAGATGGCCAAATCAATCCAATTTCGAAGACCGCCGACGCGAAACACATTGACGCCGCGCAAAAGCTCGAAAACAAGAATGATGAGTCCGGCGCCGAACAGCCGTCCGCACACAAGATCTGTCGGAGCAAACTCAAAATGCTCAAAGAGATACTGGGCTGCCACGGCCATCGAACCCCAGGACAGACCTGCGATGCCCGCGAGCGTAATGCCGATCGTTGTTTTACGCATACTGAGAATTCTTGCCGGATTGAACTACCGGGCAGACAAAAAAACGCCCGAAGGGCGTCTTTATGGTGGCCAGAGGCGGAATCGAACCGTCGACACGCGGATTTTCAGTCCGCTGCTCTACCAACTGAGCTATCTGGCCACTTTTCAGGAGTCCGAACTATATCGACCTTTACTCGGATTTGCAAGATTCGACGCGCCTGAATTCGAACACCGCCTCCTGCTTGCTGCTCCGTAAAACTCCCAATAATTTCCCAAAGTCTTCCTCGGAAGAGAGTTTTTGCCCTCTTCCGAGATACCGACAAATATTATGACATAAGACTCATCGTTTTCGATACTACCATTGCCATCCCATGCCGACCGAGGCTCCGTAATGTCCTTGGGAGTTACCGCTCCCCGAAGCCTTAATCACATAGCGCCCGTTGTCGGTGACATGCGAAAAGCCGAAGGCATAACCGGACTGTCCGCGATAGGTGCCGCCCGAAATCGCCATCATGCTCTTTCCGGGCAGATACGCCTGCGGTAGTCCTGCCGTTGCAATGGCCATCGCAATGCCTGCCTGAGCATCCTTTTCAACAGAATGCACCTGACGGAATACGTTATTTACGGCCGTATTGAGTTGTGCAACGTTCACGGCATCAGTTGCCCGAACGCCGGGAGCGACATTGGAAATCGTGCGATTGGCTGCATCAATGCCGCTTTCGGCGATGATTGGACCTGAATTGCCGATACGAACACCTTCGGAAGAAAGATGCACGTTTTGTGCAACATGAACTTCATTAACAGAAACGGAATCATTAAGGGACACGGTGTATTCCGTACCGTTATCAGTCTGAGCCGATTGTTCAACCGTAATGTTTCCGTTTTCTTTGGCTTTGACCGTGACCTTGGATTGATTTAACCGGCTGTTTAACTGAGAGACATTGACAGCATCCGTGGCATTAACGCCGTCGGCGACATTTGTGATGACCTTGTTGCCTGCATTAATACCGTTGTCTTTGGTCATAGACGGACCTCCGGCAATAGAAACACCGTTGCTCGAAATGGTGGTGTCGCCTGTCTTGACCTCAGTAAATTCGATGTTGTCTTCCAAAGATACCGTATATTTCGTACCCCCGTGCTCTCTATCCTCGGAAGGCACCACACTAATACCCCGACCTCCTGCAACGGAGGATTTATTCTTCTTAATTTCCTCGTTCATTTGACCGAGATTGACTGCGTCCGTGTCAGCTTCCGCTCGACCCACATTTGTAATCTTCTTTCCTGCCAGATGGACACCATCGGCATCCATAGACGGACCGGCATCCCCAATTTGCACCTTGTTGGCTTTTACTGTTTCCGTTGCAAGCTTCGTGAATGTGTGCTCTTCGTTTAGGCTAACGGTATAGGTTGTACCGTTTTCTGAATCCGAAGCCGCATCCACCTTAATGCCGTCATTTCCTGCAACAACCTTGGCCGTGTTGGCCTTGACATGAGCTTCCATTTGTTGGACGTTGACGGCATCGGTACCCTCTGTTCCGGCTTGGACGTTCTTGATTTGCTGTCCGCCAGCGCTGATGCCGTTTGTTGTGAATTTGGGTCCATTCAATCCCCCAAATTCCAAACCGGTGTTTGTTAGTCGTGCGCCGACTGTTCCGAACACAAGGCTGCCGGTCTCTCCAATCACAAGATTGCCGGTTGTAACCTTGTCAAAGTTAACATCTCGATTAAGGCGTAGGACGTAGTGTTTTCCGTTGTCGTCCTCTTGAACAGGATTCTCAAGAGCCAAATTCGTCTCATCGCTTGCAAGTTGAAGTTCCGTCTTGGACTTCTTAAGTTGCTTGACATTGACGGCATCGCCGTCGTCGGCACCATCGGCTAAACCCGTAATCTTCTGGGCTGCCATCCGGATACCTTCGGCACTCATGGACGGTCCAGCATCCCCAATTTGCACCTTGTTGGCTTTTACTGTTTCCGTTGCAAGCTTCGTGAATGTGTGCTCTTCGTTTAGGCTAACGGTATAGGTTGTTCCGTTTTCCGCATCCGGAGTCGCATCCACCTTAATACCCGCATTCCCCGCAACAACCTTGGACGTATTGGCCTTGACATGCGCTTCCATTTGTTGGACATTGACGGCATCAGTACCCTCAGTACCGGCTCGGACGTTCTTGATTTGCTGTCCGCCGGCACTGATGCCGTTTGTTGTGAACTTGGGTCCATTTAATCCCCCAAGTTCCAAACCGGTATTTGTTAGTCGTGCACCGGCCGTTCCGAACACAAGACTGCCGGTCTCTCCAATCACAAGATTGCCGGTTGTAACCTTGTCAAAGTTAACATCTCGATTAAGGCGTAGGACGTAGTGTTTTCCGTTGTCGTCCTCTTGAACAGGATTCTCAAGAGCCAAATTCGTCTCATCGCTTGCAAGTTGAAGTTCCGTCTTGGACTTCTTAAGTTGCTTGACATTGACGGCATCGCCGTCGTCGGCACCATCGGCTAAACCCGTAATCTTCTTGTTTCCAGCCTTAATTCCGGATGTGGTCACGGATGGATTTCCCGTGCCAAGCACCAAGCCCGTTTTTGTCAGACTTACATCGCTTACATTGGTAAGGATGTACAAGCCATCCGCTGTGAGGTGTGTTCCAAGATGTGACGTTGTACGAGAAACGGAAATGCCCTCTGTCGACAATACTGTCTTTTTTTCAAGAGAAGGATTGGAATCCTTAAGAGTGACCGTCGAGGTTCCAATGAGATTGAGCCCAGTAGTATCCAGAGATGCAGACGAACCGACTTTGAATTCGGAAGCTGTAACCGTACCCGAAAAATCTTGATCGTCGTTTAGCAAAACAATCGGTTTCATTGGATCTGTTTTGCTTACAGAAACACCCTTTCCTGCCACGATATCTGTTTTCGGCAACTTACTGGCATCTATTCCCAACGTGTAGGTAATACCGTCGGCTGTCTTGCTTTCTGTCTTGGTGAGAAGATTTGATTCCAACTCAAGTTTGGTCTGACTCGCTTTAAGCTGCGCCACATTTACCGCGTCGGTGTCTTTAGAGCCGGCTGCGACGTGGATAATCTGTCGTGTCTCTTCGTCAGAATTCCCGGGAATACCGTCTCCGATTGAAACTGCGCCTTGTGAGGCAGTCCATATGGGGGCGTTACCAAAGTTTTGATTGAGACGGTTATACCCTGCTACACCACTTGGACGATCGGCAAAGGAGCCACTTCCAAGAGCTACGGCTCCCCGTTCTTGTGCATGTGCACCCGATCCGAAAGCTATGCTCTTCACTGCCGAAGTCTTTGCTTGATACCCGAAGGCAATACTCTCTCCCGAATTACTAAGTCCAGTAATAGCGCCGAAACCAAAAGCAATCGCTCCTTCGGATTGCGCGGAGGCGCTTACACCGAAGGCCAAAGCATTCATGTGAGCTTTTGAACTGACACCTATCGCTATTCCTGACGTTTGAAGCGCGTCCGCTCCATCTCCGATAGCAATACCTTGAGATTGGCGCGCTTTTGCGTCCTTGCCAATTGCAACACCTCCTGACCCTGTTGCATCTGCCGAATCGCCTATGGCAACAGACGCTCTTGCATCTGTATTTCCCGCTTTTGAATTAGATCCAATGGCAATCGATTTATCGTTAGTTACTTCGCCTCCGACAACGGTGTAGGTGCCTGCCTGCGCTACCCCCCCCCTGCCAAAAGCATCAGTGTTGCAAAAGCAATTGCCGTGAAATTCCGTTTTTGTTTCATCGTATTCTCCTGAGTAGAAACAATTTTTAAAATATTTTCATACTAAGCATGAACTATCGCGCCCATAAGGGCGCGGTTTCGATGTGACGTGGTCGTGATTTTAATGGTAAGCACCCTATCGCTCAGGTGAGCGATTAAAAATCTGTTTCAATCCGTGTTCGGGTTTTTAACGAAGGAGCACTCAGATGGCTACGGATTTTGAGGTGGATTGGGACAATGCGTACAAGGCGTGGAAAGCCTCCGGTCTGTCACGGCGCTGTTTTCTTTACAGTGAGACGTTCAAGGAATTTGTCATCAGCACCGGGATGCCGAGTGAAGACACGGCTCGCACACATTTTCGGCAAATTCGTGATCGCCAACGGATGAAAAACGACAAACGGCCTCTTGCCGTGTCGGTCGAAGAACAACTGCACATTCACGTTCAGAATGAAGCCGAGCAGGAAGTTCAAATCATTCGCCTCGATGCGAAGAAACTTGCCGTGCTACAAGAGGACAACGCCGCCAAGCGTCCGTGCACAAGCAAACGCCTGCGCCAAGTCGTCATTTATCTTCCGACCGGACAAACGGTGATGTTTGAATCCCGCAATGCCGAACTTTTTGCACTTCGATTGCTCGGGTGCCGACAAGGAGCGTCCTTATGAGTCTGAGTCTATCCGGGTATCGCATCAGTTTGATTTACACGCCGACCGACATGCGGTGCGGATTTACCCGCTTAAGTTCGCTGGCAAAACAATGCGCACAAATTGACGTCAGCCTGTGTCGGGATTGCGTGGTCTTTGTCTCCAAGGCCAGGGTTATCGCCAAAGTCATTTGGGCCGATGCAAAAGGTAGTTTTCTTCTGACGCGAAGGCTTGATGATGGACGGTTTCAAAAACTCCTGGCTCGACTCGACGAGGGCGAGAACATGAAAGTGAGCAAAGAATTGCTCTTGAAGCACCTGGACGGAGAGGCGATTCAGTCCGTTCGAACCGACTATCATCAAGGTTCTTGATGTAGGTCAAAAAGTAGGTAACTGCCTGATTTTAAACTGAAATCAGGATTCTTTCAAGGCGAAAATTCTTGTCTTTACAGACGTTTTACAGGGGCTTTACGCCCCTTTTTTAACGCCGACAAGGCGGGTCGTATCTCGAAAAAATCGTGCGATTAGCGCCCCGTTAAACCCCATTAAAACAGGATTTAGTGTGTTGATATTAAAAGGGATTTGCCATGAAAAGACGATATAATTATACGCATCTGAAACATCCGATTTAAGTGTCCTTCATGACAACGCCCGAGCAGAGAAATCAAGAGTTAGAACGTCAACTCGAGGAGAGCCGACGCAAAGCACAGGAAGCCGAACGGCGACTTAAAGAAAACGAACACAAAGCTCGGGAAAGCGAACGACGATTGCAGGAAAGTGAACGTCGGCGCGAACAAATCGAACGCCGGCTCCAAAAGAGCGAACGACGCCTTGAAAAAACCGAACACCAACTTCAGGACGCTCGTGAGCAAAATCAGAAGCTACAGACCAACCTGCTTTTTGTGAAGGAAAACATCGGGGTTCTCGTGAAAGTCTGCATCGAGAGCCTGACCGTTTTAAAAGAGAAGTTCCCGGCCGATGCGCAATTGCAGGAGAGGCTCTGGAAAGAACTCAAGGAACTCTGCTGGGAGACGCTGGAAAATCGTGCTTTTGATAAGTTTCTTCGTCGCACGTTTCAGAAGCACTCCGAACAGATTGACTACTCGACTCTGAAAGGGTCAACTGCCAAGTTCACGGCGGAACTTGTCAACACGGTCAGACCCATCGATCGCAGCGTGGCGCAACGGAGCAAACAAATGGGCTCTGCCCTGACCGTCGTCGGTCAAGCCGTCAGTCAAAACGCTCAGTTCTCCGGTGATGCCACGGTCAAGGCTGCCGCCCTTCTGGTGCAATATCCCGATCCGAACGTTCCGAAAAAAGAACAGGCTCTTACTCCCGGAAGGCAGTCTCTTGAGTTCGAACGTCGTGAAGAGGAAATCGAGGACGCGAAGGTCAAGTGCGAATGCGGCAATACGACGGACTTTATCGCCGGGGCTATAAGCCAATCGGCGGTGCGCGACACCGAAGACTTTTTGCATGACATCGTTCACACGGTCGCCTCACGACACCAGCAAATACAGTGTCGAAAATGCGGACGCGTCCACTTGGTTTACTCGGACGGCAATGTGCCGGTGACGCCGACCTCGACAATGGGGATTGCGGCGGCTACGACTGCGGCCGTTTTGTACGCCGACGGCATCCCGCTTGCCAAAGTGCAAAAAGAGCTCTTCGGGGATGAATCCTGCTTGGGGCACGAAACCCTCGGACGCAATATCCACAAACTCAGTCAAGAAACGTTCGAGCCGTTAAAAGAGGCTCTGATGGAGAACCTGAAAAAGCAACACGTGCTCGTGGCCGATGAGACGGTTATCAAGGTGTTGCAAAGCCAAGGAAAAGGCGTGTGTGAGGCCCCGGAAAGCACGCGGCAAAAAGACTACCTGGCGGCTGTCTGTTCTTGCCCTTACGAAGACAAACGAGCCGTCATCTTCAAACACCTCGGCGGTCGAGGTGTCGAAGCCATCGGAGAGAATCTTGCCCGGTATGCGCCGAGCGTGTGGGTCACGGATGCGTATACCGCGTATGACACGTACTGCGAAGGAAACCCTTCGTTAAAACACCAATGCTGTCTGGTTCATTTACGGCGAGAACTCCTCGATGCCATTGATATCGATGCTCTTGCGAAGAGTTTAGGTTGCAAAACGCCGCAAGAGGCTCTGGCGCAAGCCGCAAGAGGACTCAAACAAGACGCCGCTGTTTATAAACTCTGTTGTGTAGTCCAAGGGATCTCGAAGATATACGGGTACGAAAAGACCGTGAAACGAGACAGGACAAAACCGATTGACGTGTTCTACAAAGAAGTCGAGAAAAATCGGAAACAACACGCAACGGTACTGATGAATCAAATCGACACCGTGATGGTGGCGTTAGCCGTCGAATTTACGAAAATCAAAGGCGGCAAATACATTTGCGGCTCGAGGAACGATCAACTGAGCAAGGCCGTGACGTACTACATGAATCATCGAGCGAACTTCCGAGAGTTCTTGGACGACCCGAAGATACCGCTTGACTCCAATGCTGTTGAATCGAGCATCCGAGCGGTAGCCGTTCTGCGCAAGGCCAGTGACTTTAAGCAATCGGTCGAATACACCGAGAGTTTATGCACGTTGCTGTCACTGACGGAGACGGCAAAACTCAACAATCTGAAAAACCCGATTGCGTGGCTTACGGACTATGCCAAGGCGTTCTTCTTGTACCGCGCGAGCAAGACGCTGACGCACGAGGTCAATCAGCACGGAAGGTCTCTGGACTCCAAACTTTTAAAGTTCAACGAGGATGAGGCAGAAGGCTTTGATATCGAGCCGTGGCTTCCGTGGAACTACGCCGCAAAGAAACCTCAGTAACACCCCAAAAAAGCGGCTTCGGCCGCTTTTTTTAACTTAAGTTAGCGATAGGGAGCTTACATTCATTTCTCCTGAATAATTACTTTTCTTTTACGACTTATCAAAAACAGTATTTGCCTTCTGTAAGTTTTACTCGACTTTCCGCACGCTGAATCAAAACTTTCATACTTCTTTTCGGGGTTTAACAAAAATGTCCGAAAACTCGACGTGCACAATCTCATTGTACCCGTCTGCAATGTCCTGAATCGTACCAATTTTCGCGCAGGCTTTGGCTCAAAACGTTTCTCATATTTGCACGCGTTTTAGAAAACAAACACCTCTTCTTAAACCCCGCGTTTTTTAGCGACACGTCAAACTGGAATCTTCCATCGTAAGTCTTCCTTCCGAGAGCCTCTTCAGCTTTCCCCATGTCGCACCGTCGCAGTGCCTCTCTTTATAATCGCGATGAATTGACAAAGGACTATCAGGAGCCGGACAACCGGTTCCCGCATTTTTGCACCATGGATATTTTCTGCCTCGGACTAAACCATACGACCGCTCCCGTCGCAATACGTGAGCGCGTTGCCTTTTCCGAAACAGAATCGGAGTCCTGTGTCAGAACACTTTTAACCCGATTAAAGGGACGCGAGTCAGGGGCTCTTAAAGAAGCCTTGATTCTTTCCACGTGCAACCGTATGGAAATCTACGGCGTTGCCGAAGATTGCACACGGGTCCTCCCGCTTCTTACTGACTTTCTTTCAGAAACCAAAGGCGTAACAACTCGAGAGCTTGAACCTTACCTCTATACGTTTACCGGAGAGCAAGCCGTCTTGCACGCCTACCGCGTAGTCTCGGGCATTGACTCAATGGTTCTCGGGGAAACGCAAATCGCCGGGCAAACCAAAAAAGCCGTACAGCATTCCCGCAAGGCAGGCGGCCTGGGGCTTTACCTAAATCACCTCTTTGAAACGGCTTTTTCCACCGCTAAACTCGTGCGCTCGCACACGACAATCGGACGCAATTCCGTCAGTCTTGCTTCGGCGGCCGTTCGTCTTGCCGAACGCCTTTTCGGGGACTTATCGCAGCGTCGCATTCTTTATATCGGCGCGGGTGAAATGATTGAACTGTGCGCGGCTCACTTCGGGGCGCGCAATCCCAAAGAGATTACCGTAGCAAACCGCTCGCTTAATCGCGGGCAGGCTTTGGCCGCCCGCTACAAAGGAACGGCTATTCGCCTTCAGGACCTCCCCGATGTCATCAGTCACTACGATATCATCGTTTCCTGCACGGCTTCGGCCTTGCCGATTCTCGGTCTCGGGATGCTGGCTCGTGCCATCAAAGAAAGAAACCGCGAACCGATTTGTATTATCGATTTGGCTGTCCCGCGTGATGTCGAGCCCGAAGTGCGCGACCTAGCCGATGTGTTTGTCTACACCATCGACGACTTAGGCAATATCGTTCAAGCCGGAAAAGAAAGCCGCACGGGCGCTGTAAAAAAAGCCGAGGAACTCGTTGCCTTACGCTTGGAAGAATTCCTGCGCTGGCAAAAAACACGCCGCGCCGTCGGGTCGGTTCTGACCTTACGCGAAAGAGCCAAGGCCCTCGGAGATGCCGAATATCGACTCGCTCGAAAAGCCCTTGACGCCGGCGTCGATCCCGATACGGTTCTCAAGCGCCTGACTCGCAATCTGACACGCAAATTTGCGCACGACCCGACCGTCTTTTTAAAGACGTGTGCAGACAAAACCGCAACCGGCGAAGCGACTGCCGTGGCGGACTTTTTCCGCCCGCACCGCAATTAGCCGTTTATACTTTTTAATTCATTTTCTGATTTTCTCCGACCATGATGAAAGACAGCATGCGAAGCAAACTCCTCGGACTTTGCCGTCGCCTTGAAGAAATCGATGCCATGCTTGCCTCCCCTGAAGCAACCAACGACATGAATCGCTTCCGCGATTTGTCGTGCGAGCGCGCAGAAATCGAGCCTCTGACGATAAAAATGAAAGAGTACGAGAAGGCCGAAGCCGACATTGCCGCCGCCAAAGAGTTGGCTCAAGACCCTGATATGCGCGAGCTTGCTCAAGAGGAAATCGAACTCGGAGAAGAAAAACTTCAGGCTCTGGAAAAAGATCTGGAACTGATGCTTCTTCCGACCGACCCGAACGACAAACGCAACATCTATTTGGAAATTCGAGCCGGCACGGGCGGCGATGAATCGGCTCTTTTTGCCGGGGACCTTCTTCGCATGTACATGCGCTATGCAGAACGCCAAGGCTGGAAAGTCGAAATCGCCAGCAAAAACCAAAGTGACTTAGGAGGCTATAAAGAAGTCATCTGTCGGATTATCGGCGAAGGGGCGTACTCAAAACTTAAATTCGAATCGGGCGGACATCGTGTGCAGCGCGTCCCGGAAACGGAAGCCGCCGGTCGAATTCACACCTCGGCCTGCACGGTTGCCGTTTTGCCGGAACTCGATGAAGTCGAAGCCGTCAAAATTAACCCGGCCGACCTGCGCATCGATGTGTATCGCGCCTCAGGCGCCGGTGGTCAGCACGTGCAAAAGACAGACTCGGCCGTGCGTATCACGCACATTCCGACAGGACTTGTTGTCGAATGCCAAGACGAGCGCAGTCAGCACCAAAACAAGGATAGAGCGATGGCGATTCTTGCGAGTCGCCTCTATGCGGCTGAAGTGGAAAAGCAACGCAGTGACCGCGCCAGCGAACGCAAAAACCTTGTCGGTAGCGGCGATAGAAGCGAGCGCATTCGTACCTACAACTATCCGCAAGGGCGCGTAACCGATCACCGCATCAACCTGACGCTTTATCGCTTGGATGCCATCATGGACGGGGACCTTGATGAAATCATCACGGCTCTGACAACCGAGCACCAAGCCGAACTTTTGGCCGAACTCGGTGAGGCTTGATGGCAACGGCTGCCGACTTGCTGCAAAGCGCGACGGGAGTACCCCGTAGCGACGCATTACTCTTGCTCGCAAAACTGCTCGGTGTCGCCAAAGAACGCCTCATTGCGCACCCCGAAACCGTCGTTTCCGAAAAAACGCAAGCCACGTTTTTCGATTGGATTGAGCGTGTCCGAGGGGGCTTTCCGACAACCTATCTTTTAGGTACCCAATCCTTTTGGGGGCGAGACTTTCTCGTCACGCCCGATGTTCTCATTCCGCGACCGGATACGGAAACCGTCATTGAGACTGTTCTTACTCTCGTCGATTCCCAAAAGCCCTTCTCAATTCTTGACCTCGGAACAGGAAGCGGCGCCATTGCCGTGACGCTAGCCAAAGAGCTCCCGAACGCATGCATGACGGCAACCGATATCAGTGACCGCGCGCTAGCCGTTGCCAAAGAAAACGCGCGCCGTTTAGGGGCGACGATTTCCTTTTCCTTAGGTAACTGGTTCGAGTCCCTCCCCGGGCACCATCAGTACAACATCATTGTTTCCAACCCGCCGTATATTCACCCCGACGACGCCCATTTAAAGGCCCTGCGCTTTGAGCCGCGAGGGGCCTTAACTGATGAGGTCGACGGACTCACGTGCATCCGAACGTTGATTGCAGGAGCCATTCCCTATTTGGCCTCAGGGGGGGTACTCCTTCTGGAACACGGCTATGATCAAGCCTGTACCGTGCGTGCACTTTTTAATCAAGACGGTCGGTACGAACCGGCCGAAACCGTCAAAGATCTTGCCGGTAACGATCGCGTTACCTATGCGCGAAAACGCCTTTGTTAGACAAGGAGGGGCTATGCAAATCTCTCAAATTCTTTCCTACACCGATTCCTTGTTGCATCCGAACGAGTACAAGGACTACGCCCCCAACGGTCTTCAGGTTCAAGGCGACGGTCGAGAGATTCGGAAAATTGCCCTTGCCGTCACGGCCTCATTAGCCGCGGAAAAAGAAGCCGTCCGTATCGGAGCCGATGCGCTTTTCGTTCACCACGGCTGGTTCTGGAAGCACGACGATGCGCGCATTGTCGGAATTCGACACGCCCGCATCGCAACGCTTTTGAACGCCGGTCTTGCTCTCGTCGCCTATCACCTCCCGTTAGATGACCATCCGGAATTCGGCAACAACGCCCTTTTCGGGAATGCCTTAGGGTTTACGACCACGGGGCGCTTCGGGCAAGACAATCTCGGCTGGACGGGATTGACGGAAAAAGAGCTTTCCCTTCAAACTCTTACCGAAACCATTACCTGCGCACTCGGGCGGCAGCCTCTTATCGTCGGACCGACAATGCGTCCGATTCGGCGTGTTGCCTGGTGCACGGGATCAGCTCAAGACTATCTGGAAGAGGCTGCCGAGTGCGGCGCCGATGCCTACCTTTCCGGGGAAATCTCCGAGAGGACAACGCATATCGCCCGCGAGACCGGCATTCCTTACTTTGCATGCGGACACCACGCAACGGAACGATTCGGCATTCAGGCTCTCGGTCACAAAATTACGGAGCATTTCGGGATTGAAACCTGCTATATCGAGATTGACAATCCCGTGTAGCGACAAAAGGGCGTAAACCCATTTCGGCATCCGATTCTCATAAATTACCGAGGACGGTTATTTTTCATTTTATATCATAGAGTTATGCGCATTTTTCAGCAGAAAAATGCCTACTTTCTTATAATTGCGTCTCTTTCGGTTAGAGTGCCTCTTTTTGCCCTTAGCCGATGGTCTTTTCTTTATAAGGACTGCACTTATATGATGGTTTTGTATTCGGGTTCGACCTGTCCGTTCTCTCACCGTTGCCGTTTCGTGTTGTGCGAAAAGGGCTGTGATTTTGAAATCAACGACATCGACATGTTCAACAAACCGCCGGAAATCGATGCGATGAATCCGTACGGGGAACTGCCGATTCTTATCGAACGGGATTTGACACTGTATCAGTCGAACATCATCAACGAATACATCGATGAACGGTTTCCGCATCCGCAGTTGATGCCGGCCGATCCGATTCAGCGTGCCAGAGCGCGTCTTTTTATCTACACCTTCGAGCGCGAACTCTTTAGTTTCGTGCGCGTTTTAGAGCGTCGGGAAGAAACGGAGATTCGCAAGAAGGTCGCGCGCGACCAGATTCGCGAACAACTCGTACAGCTCTCGCCGGTGCTTGCAAAGAATAAGTTCCTGATGGGCGATGACTTTACGATGCTCGACATCACGCTCGCCCCGCTTCTTTGGCGTTTGGACCACTATGAAATCGAAATGCCCCGAAGCGCTGCCCCGCTTTTAAAGTACGCCGAAAGTGTCTTTTCGCGCAATGCCTTCATCGATTCGATGACGCCTTCCGAAAAGGTCATGCGTCGCTAATCGGAACGCCTTGCAACCGGTGGAGTTTTCTATGCGTGATGTCTATATCGGTCCGCTCTCGAAAGAATCCTTCCGAGTGCACGCCGTGCGTGCACTCTTGGATTGGTGCGAAGACGAGGGCTACACCCCGTACGTTGCCGTTTCCGTCGATGACTCCTGCGTGGTTCCGCGCGAGTACGTCAATCCGGACAATACGATTGTGCTTTGCGTCTCGACGCTCGCGACACGCGACTTTGAACTCGATAAAGACGGTATGCGCTTTAAGACACGGTTCGGTGAAGCGGTCTGCGCCATTGATATTCCGCTTTGCCGTATTGCGGCTGTTTTTCCGAAAGAGAACACCGATCTAGTCAGTTACTTCCCTGTCACGACAACGCCCGAGCCGAAGAAAACCAAGCCCGAAAACGATATCCCCGTTTTCACCAAACTTTGAGCGTAATTCTGTAGAATTGCGCCCGTTGCCCTAATAGCTCAGTTGGTAGAGCAATCGCCTTGTAAGCGATAGGTCGTCTGTTCGAGTCAGTCTTGGGGCACCAGATTTTCCGACCCGAGTGATGTGATTTCACTCGGGTTTATTGTTTGAATCGGGCCCATCGAGCGCCCATTCATAGACCGGACGGATAGTGATTTTTTCACCCTCATACTCTACATTACCTGACTCGTGATCCGTTAAGATCAGCAAATTCCGGCAGCGTGTCAGCTGTGAAGCAAGCCTCAATCCCTTAAATTCTCTCTTCCGGGTTTTTTCGTTGTTTATATCATATGAAACCTGAATCGCTTGCAGTGTGACATTGCCTCGACAGACAAGAAAATCACATTCCCCTGCGCGCTCGTGCAAATAATAGATATCGTATCCTCGACTTTTGTACCGACGCAAAAGTTCCAAATAAACACAGGTTTCAAGTCGCCAACCTAGATTTTCTCCGGCGAAAGCATTATCTCGCTCGTTCATTAGCGACATATCAATCGGATATAGCTTCTCTTGCGTCATGCGCAATTTGCTTTTCTTCGAATACTTACGCAATCCAGATAACAGAAATGCCCTTTGAAGGAAGAGAACATAATTGCGCACAGTTTGCGCTGTTTTGAACTCAAAAGTTTGAGCCAATTTAGTCGTGCTCACAATGACCGGAGCAACATTGAGCAAGTGATTGGTTAAGTTCTCAAATGTAGCCCTATACGAAACGGCAAATCGTTGTTCAATGTCTCTGTGCAAGATATCTCTGACCAAAGATCGAATGTACTCCCCCTTGTTGGCCACTTGCATCAGCTCAGGAAATCCCCCTTGAGCCATATATTGATCAAAGGCCGCCCGCAAAATCCCCGTGATTTTGGTTGATTTCGGACCCGTTTTGATGCTCCCTACCTCACAAAAGTTTGAAAAGGAAAACGGGAAAAGATAAACAACATTCGTTCTCCCCGTCAAGTGCGTTGCAAGGTCACTACTGAGCAATTTGGCATTCGATCCGGTGAGAAGGACATGTTTGCCGATGCGCAAAAGACGATTAACAAACAAGGGCCAACCCTGAATATTTTGGATTTCGTCAAAGAAAAAATAATCGACATCTCCGTTAACTTTGTACAAAACCTCAAGAACGTCATTGAGTTGTTCAGTGCCGAAATCCAGGAAGCGTTCGTCGTCCCAGTTAACGTAACCGTATTTGACCTGTGCCTTCTCCATAGCCTGGAAACACAAGGTCGATTTTCCACTACGACGAACACCGATGACCACTTGCGCCTGAGGACTTCGAAAATCGATGCGTTCAAGTTCGCATCGATAACAAAGGCGTTCGGTCCTTCGTTGCTCTAACTCTTCTTGCTGATCCAACAAAATCTGCTCTAGAACCCGCTTATCCATAGCGCTTCCTTGCCCGTTTAATTGAATAGCTTATTTTACCATTTTTGCACTTCTATCGATAGCTTATTTTACAAAAATATGCCATCTGGCAATAGCTTATTTGCAAGGAATCGTTGAGTAGCGATAGTGCATTTGATATTCCTGAGCGTGCTTGACCGTGTTTTCCCGTGTGACCGAATGCGTTGACAGACAAGCCTTCTCCAAAGATGCGGAGTCCGGCCAAAGAAAATCAGCCTCTCGGCAACCGAGTGCGTCACAGCCCTTTCGTTACGCGTTTTCAGGAACAATCTGTACCTTAAGGCTCCCAACACCTTCAACGAAGCCTTCAAACAAATCGCCGATTCCGGCATCCGGCACATTGACGGGAGCACCCGTAAAGACAATGTCTCCGGCTTGAAGCTCCCAGTAGCGAGAAATCTGAACAAGGAGTTCGGCCGGTGAAGCAATCATAAAATCCGTACTCGAGTCTTGCATCAACTCGTTATTCCGATAGAGGCGAATGGCAACCGCACTCGGAAGTTTTGTTCTTTGCGCCGGGCAAACGGCACTGACGGGGGCACCGCCGTCAAGAGTCTTCATCAAATCCCACGGAGCTCCGTCAGGTCGATCTTCCAAAGCAAGGCGGCGAGTGAAGTCATAGCCGACGCACCAGCCCCAGATGTAATCTTTTGCCTGGTCCAGTGTCAGGTTTCGACCGCCTTTACCCAAACAAGCAACGAGTTCAAATTCCGGAACTATCTTGGACGTGCGCGGCGGCATCGGCCACAGATAGGTTGCCCCGTCTTGTACCGGGACGATGCAATCCGGAGACTTTAAAAAAACCGGCGGATTAAATCCTTTTTTTTCTTCGCACGTGGCTATATCGGGCGCATAGTTCTTAGCTGCTCCGTAAACACGACGAACGGGGAAAAAATCAGCGGAATCCCGAACGGGGATCACGGCTTGCATAGCAGGGGCAAACAAAAACGGCATCTTGATCCTCCTTGAATACGCGACAACAACCGACCGATTCAATTCCGATCTGTCGGCACGACACGCGAGAATACACCTACCGAACCTTAGGAACAACGCGGATAGCCCTGCAAAGAAATATGCCAAGAAAGGGCAAGGAATCGGGAAACCGAGCGCAGTGAAAAAGCGCACGTCAGGTAACGAGCAGAAAAAAAGTGTTAAGTATAACAAAGACTTATCGCTTCGAAATCCCTTTTTCAGACTCTTTAGCAGCTTCTTAACTCACGTCAAAAGATAAGGAGACATAGTTAGTTTTGGGGAAAAGTCAGCCCTACACTGGCCATGTTTCCCGTTCGGGAGACACCCAACCTTTCGAGAGGAGAAGTGTATGAAGAAGTCTACGATCGCCAAGTGCGTTACCGCCGCTTTGGCCTTTGCTTTTGCCGCCTCGTATGTGAGTGCTGCGCCCCATATCGGCAAAGAATATCGTCTGAAGAAAGTTGTTCAAGTCGAAGGTCGTCAGGGCATCGCTGCTGACGATAAATATTTCTACGTGTCCGACACAGCCGGTCTTTACAAATATGACCGCAACTGGAAGCTCGTGAAAAAACGCGTTCGCACCAAGACCGACGGTCTTTTCCCGCACCCGGAACTTGCCAATCACTTCGGTGATATCGACGTGCATGACGGAAAGATTTACACGGGTAACGAACACTTTAACCTCGGTCGCGGCGAAAACATCTGCGTTTCGATTTATGACGCCGAAACCTTAAAGTGGATTGAAGATATTCCTTGGTCTGCCGAGTCCGGTCAGGTCGAAGTCTCCGGTGTTGCCGTAGACCGCGAACGTAACCTCGTTTGGCTCTCGGACTGGGTCGACAGCCGCTATGTGTATGCCTACAGCCTGGAAACCAAGAAGTACTACACCAAGGTCCAGTGCCGTCCGAATCCGTACTGGTGCCAGGGTATGTTCATTGCTGACGGCAAGATGATTCTTTCTGCCGACGACGGCGAATCGACCTATCACATTGCCGATAACCTTTACATTATGGACATCACGGGCGTTCCTTACACCGGCCTAGTCAACGGTACGGAACCGGTTAAAGAAACACCGTGGTCGGTTAAGACCGATGCCAACGGCAAGGTCGTGAAACGTACGGGCCTCGTTGCGGGCGGCGCTGCTGCCGGTCGCGTTGAACTGTTCCGTGAAATGACCGATTTCCGCCGTGCCGGCGAAATCGAAGGTGTGTGCATTGACCCGGTCACACAAGACTTGCTCGTTTTGAATAACCGCGGCACGCAGATCATCCTCGGTATGAGCCAGGGCCCGTTCAAGGACGAAGGCTATACAAAGGAAATCCACGAAGTCTATATCTACGAAAAGATTAAGTAATTCTTTTCGCTTGACCTGATACTGTTCCCATGCGGCGGCTGAAAAGTCGCCGCATTTTTTACCGTTGCGTCGCAAAACCGACCTTGGTGATGCCGGCATGCTTCACGAGATTCAGTAGCGAAATCACGTCCCCGTACCGGCAGGCTTGATCGGCATTAATCTCGGCAAAGGCCTGAGGATTGACGGCCGCCTGAGTCAGCGTTGCCGTGAGTGCTTCCTGCGTTACGGTCTTTCCCTCCAGGTAATACGATCCGTCTTCTTTCATCACGATATCGATGCGGCGCGGCGTTTCTTTTAACGCCTGAGCTTGCGATTGCGGTAAATTAACGGGGATACTCAAGCGCATCACCGGAACGGTCACGATAAAAATCACCAAAAGCACGAGCATCACATCGACTAAGGGCGTGACGTTAATCTCGCTTAAATCGCGCATCGGGTCGGTCATTTTTCACCCTCCGAGACCATCTTTGCTCCGGTTCTCTTCCAGCAATGCAGGCGCACCCACCAGGCCGAAACATCGGAAGATACGGCGCGCGTGACGTGCACGAAAAAGTTGTACCCGATGGCGGCCGGAATTGCGACGGCAATACCGGCCGCCGTCATCACCAGGGTCTCCCCGACGGGACCTGCGACTTGGGCGATGCTCGGCACGGCATTGACGGCCGAAAGCGCCGTCATCGTGTGGTAAATCCCGACAACCGTTCCGAACAACCCCACAAAAGGCGCCGTTGCCGCAATCGTCGATAAGGCCCCGAGGCCACTCGTCAGCGCCTTTAAAAACTCATCTTCCTGCACCTTGCGCTGTTCTTGCATTAAAACGCGGTTCCCGTCTGCCATATGAAAGGCCCCTTGGGAGGCCTCGGCAAACTGTAGCCACCGATTGTTCGGCGCTTTCTTTCGCATTGACTCAATGCTATCGGACGAAGAAAACGCCGCATAGGCCTCGCGTTTTTGACGGTAAGCACGGAAAAACACAAACGCCTTGACGCAAATGACCGTCCAGACAATCACGGACATCACAAAAAGCACAAGTGCCGCACACACAATCCACGCATCGCTTTGTGCGAGAAAAAGCATCCAAGACGAAAATGCGTTTGTCATACCAATCTCCGTTTACCTGTCCATCTGAAAAAGAATTCGTACCGTACACCAACGCGAAAGAGCCCGCCCGTCCCTGTCGCGTGCCGGAGTAAATCTCCAGCGTTTCACGGCGTTTAACGCCGCCTGATCGAAAGCCTCACTGCCGCTACTCTCGCGTACCCCCGCTTGTGAAACTCGCCCGGAATCGTCAACAAAAAGGGCGAGCATCACGCGCCCCTCGCGCCCTTGCCGCCGTTCGATGGGAGGATACAACGGGCGAGGCGCATAGACCGGTCGCGCTGCCATCACAACACTTTCTTCCTTTCCGGCCGTCAAATCCGGGGCCTGCGATACCTGTGCGGCTTTTTGAGGCTCTTGAATCTGAGAGGTCGACGCCGAGACGACGGCATTATTATTTGCCACCGGCGACGGCGCTTTTTTCTTCGTGTGTTTCGAGGGCTTTGGAGTGACTTTCGGCACGAAAGAGGCCACAGAAGGAGAAATGAGCCGATTGGCTGCGCTTTCGAGAACTCGAACGCCGACGATTTCAAAAATCTGGCTACTCCGCCCGACCGAGAGGCTCTCTGTTTTAAAAAACGTCAGGAAAAGAACCCCGTGCAGCGCGATGATCAAAAGTGCGGTTCCGACCCAAACACGCCTTGTCCGACTCATCGCGCCTCGCCTTTACTCAAAAGCCTGACGAGGACAAGGAAAGCCGTGGCCGTTAAAACGACGCACGCTCCCGTCGGAATGGAAAAAAGACCGGCAAGGAAAAGCCCGACCACACTGGCGCCCATCCCCCAAAGCCCCGAGACAATAAACATCGTCTTAAGGCTTTTTGAGGTCTGAAGCGCCGTTGCCGCCGGCGTCACGATTAAGGCATAAATCAAAACCCCGCCGACGGCCTTAAGCGCCACGGCAATCACCAGTCCCATGATGAGCATCATCGCAAGCGTGAGTTCTCGGACGGGAATTCCGCTTGCTTGCGCGGCATCTTTCTGACTGATGACAGCCTCGATTTCTTTGAAGAAAAGGGCGATAAATCCGATGAGCAAAACGGCACATAGTCCCATCCAGATTAAATCCGTTCGACTGGCCGTTAACAGATTGCCCCACAGGAAATTCAGACCCTCGGCACGCGAGCCCGGCAAAAGACCGAGCACGAGCATCGAAAGGCTGAGCATCACGGAAAAAATCACACCGACGACCGTATCGGTCGAAACCCGTAAGCGCCGACTCCAGACCTGCACGCCGGCCGTTACCCCGACCGAGCCGACAAAACCGCAAAGAGCGGGCGGAAAGCCGAGCCAGACGCCGATAAGAGCTCCGGCGAAAGCTGCATGCGAAACGCAAATACCGATAAAGCTCATGCGAAGGAGCACGACAAACACGCCGAGTAGACCGCACGTTAATCCCGAAATAACGGCCATAGCCAAGGCTCGCTGCATGAATTCGTAGGTCAGAAGCTCTTGCATCGGCTCTGTCCTTAAAAGAGCGCGATCTGCCGCCCGTTGTGTTCGAAAACATCCACGGGGGTGTCATAAAGACGCGAAAGGACATCGCCATTCATCGCTTCTCGCGTTGTCGAGACGTGCACGAAAGAGCCGCTTTTGAGCATCGCCGTATGCGTTGTGATGTGGGAAACGGCATTTAAGTCATGGGTTGCCATCACAACCGTCAATCCGAGCGTCTTTTGAAGCGTGGCAATGAGTTCCAAGATATCCCGTTGAGCCTGCCAATCCAAGGCTGCCGTCGGTTCATCAAGAAGCATAAGTTCGGGCTCTTGCGCCAGAGCCCGTGCGATAGCCGCGCGTTGCTTTTGCCCGCCCGAGACGCCCCCTAAGGGTCGATCTTTGACATCCGCTAGACCGACGCACTCAATGGCTTTGAGCGCCAGAGCTTTTTCGCGCGCTCCGGGTCGATGAAAGAGACCGAGTTTGGAGAACGTCCCGGCTAAAACCGCCTCGTAAACCGTCACGGGAATTTTTCGGTCCACTTCCACCATTTGAAAGACGTGGGCAATCTTGGTGCGCACGCGGTGTAAATTGGTCCGCGTCACTTCTTCTCCCTGAAAAAAAACGTGACCGGAGGATGCCGGTGTCATCGCATTAAAAAGGCCGAGCAATGTGGATTTTCCCGATCCGTTCGGGCCGATCAGGCCCCAAAACTCCCCGGCCTTAATGGACCACGTCAGTGTGTGCAACACCTCCCGTGCTCCGTATCCGGCGCACACATCAACAAGGGAGGCAATACACTCGACCATGGATTTAATTTCCCGTTAAAAGGAGCAACTGCTTGATGTTTTCTCGCACTAAAGAAAAGTAATCGGGAACATTGTCGTCCGATCCGGGGAAATTGGAAAGAATCGCCCGCGGGATTTTCAGTTCCTCGGCAATCGGCACTCCCGCCTCTTGCCCGCTCTGAAGATTTTCTACAACACCGATGGCGCGATGCTTGCGTGCGAGAGCAATCGTCTGGCCAAGCGTCTTCGGATTCATCGATTCGGCGCCTCCGAACGTTGCCGCGACGGAAAAGCCGCACCAGGAGACAAAGTCTTTTTGCATGAGCGCCGATACAACGGGTTTTCCGTGAAAACGCGCACGCACGGGAGTAAGGCCATCGGAAAAAGCTTGGATGCGCTCAAGGCGCTTTTGAAGGCGCCCGTAAACCGCGTTGGAAAAATCGGAGGTTTCGCCTTGCACCAGAGTCTTTGCAACGGCGCGACTCGCTTGAATCTGCACATCGGGGATAAGCCAGCTTCCCGAGATAGCGATTGCGTGCGTTCTTGTGCGCAACTGCTCTTTAGCTGCAAATAATTGCGTTAAGCTCGGTAGCGTCATTTGCCTCGGGTGAACGTAAATTCCTTGAGCATTGGCTGCAAACACCAAGTCGGACGCTTTGACATCGGTGTGCCCGGGGCAAGCCGACCCGCTGATTAAAAGCCGCGTCTTGGCGCGCCCTGCCGTCAAGTCCGAAACGATATCTTCTAAAAGGGTCGATCCCAAAACATACGAGCGTTCAAAAAAGCTGCTCAGAGCGCCTTCGGTCACGAAAAGACAGGCTCCTCCAAGCATCAGTGCGCGTCTTGAAATCACGACTTACTCCTTGGTAGCAACCAATAAATACCGCCCCGGCCTATCCTCAAGACGCTTGACGCAAAAGCCCGTCTGCGTCATAAGGACCCGCATCGCCGCCTCTCCGGGAAGTTCATCGCCGAGAACCACCGTACTTTTGGCGTGGTGTCGGGCAATTTCTTCGCGACTTAAAAGATGGGCGATTACAAGACTTCCGGCCGGTTTTAAAACGCGATGAATTTGCTTTAATGCTTTGAGGGGATTGGCAAAGTGCGGAAACGAGGCAAAACAAATCACTCGGTCAAAATCTTCATCAACTAGCGGCAGTGTCTCAACAGCCGACCAGACACACTGAATTTGCCGAGCTGATTTTTTGGCAGCTCCTTTGAGCATTTCTAGCGAGTTATCCAGCTCGACGACAAAGCCGGTCGGACCGAGTCGATCAAGTAGGTACGGCACGAGCACACCCTCGCCGCACCCGACATCGAGAATCTTCTCGCCGGACTCAATCCCGAAGCACTCGACAAGTGCCTCAAGACGCACCCGAACGTCAGCCGGATAACCGCGCTCTTCCCACCCGTGGGCATGCGCGTCGAAAAACGCACGACGCGCATCGGACTTGAGTTGTTCTTCTTGTGTCAAGCTTTCCATTTTGACAAATCACCTAAAAACCGAATTTCACTCCGGCAAATGCCGTAATTCCGGGCATCGGGTAGCCGGCATCCCATGCATAGTCCCGATTGAGCAGATTATTCACGGAAACAAACACTTCCGCATTCTTCGGCAACCCCTGAGGCGGCTCGAATGTGCGCGAAAGTTTGACATTAACCAATAGGAAATCTTTCAGTTTCTTATCCGTTGAATAGCCGAAATTCTGGGACGGACGAGCATTCATTCCGCTCCAAAGATCGGAAACATACATCGCATCGGCATATAACTTCCAAGCGTGCGTGATGTTCCATGTCGCGCCACCCTGAATAAGCCACTTGGGCGAGTACGCAAGGTGCTTGGAAAGCTTTCCTGCACTATCCGTTGCGCGCACGTTCATGTAGGTCACGGCGGCAAAGGTTTTGACATCGGACCCGAAGGACTTTTGGATACTTGCCTCAAGACCGGCGACCTTGTAGCGCCCCACGGGATCGTTCCAGGTAGGAGGCACGTTCGGACTCATGTTAACGCGAAAGCGATCGCGTCCTCGGTCGTAAAAGGCGGTCAGATTGACGGCATTTTCCGGATTGACCATCAGTCCGATTCCCGTCTCATAGTGGTCGACAACTTCTGGCTTAAGAGAGGCCCACGCCTGTGACGAGTGAGACCTCCCACGCACAACGAGCCCTTGCAGGGCAACCGGAGTCGGGTAATTCACGCCGCGTGCGTAGTTTGCATTCCACCGCCAAAGACCGGAGGAGACGACAAGACCTGCCTGCGGGGCAACGACGTCTTTAAATTCACTGTGCGTATAAGAACGCAGTCCGACCGAGGGCGTTACAACAACATCCCCGACTTGCCAGTCGTACGAGACGCTCGCGTACGGAGAAAAGAGCGTCATCGTCGGAAAGTCCCAGTAGGTCGTCGCGCCGCTTTCCTTCATACGCTGCCTATTTGTTGTTTCGGTACGATCTAAATCCATGCCGACTGTCAGGCGCGTCGCCTCGGCAAAAGACCAGCTGTACTTACCCCGGACACCGTACAGTTTCATACTCTGTCTGGAATCAGCAAGCTTAGTAACGGTACCACTGATTTTCTTGCGCTCGCCGAGTAGGTCATATTGCGTGTCGTTGTAATAGGTCTTGAGAAACCCCTCCGAACTCTCACGGCGGCTATTGAGCGTTAAGGTAAAAAATGTGGTATCCGTGTCGTAGCGGTCAACCGATCGAGCGCCTCCCCTCTTGTCGGGTTGCAGCGTCTGTCCGAGCGTCCTGTTGGCTAAAAACCGTACTTCTTCATTCGGCGTTAATTGCCAGCCGGTATTAAGGTAATAGTTTTGCTGCTGCGCACGCGAGTGGTTGACATGTCCTGCGGTACTGGCCCAGTTTTGCACGGCACTGACGTCAAACCGATCGTTTTTATAGCCGGCAAAGACCTCTTCATTGACTGTCTCGTGCGAGCCGCCTGCGACCGAAATTTCAACTTCCTGACCGGCGCGTTTGATTTTGCGCGGCTCCATATTGACGGCCGCATAGCCGCTTCCGAAATTCGCGGGCTGCGGACTCTTGAAAACCTCGATAGCCTCAACGCTTCCGAGGCTGATGCCGTCAAAGAGCGTCTGTCCGTAAATCGCCCCGGCACGCGGGACGCCGTCAAAGTAAATTGCCACGTCCGAACCCGGGTGGCTTGCACCCCGCCCTCGGACATAAATGCCGTGGCTTGTCTGACCGCCCATCATGGTTTGAGATCGCGTCATAACACCGGGAATAAGTGTTAACGCATGATTGATATCGGTTGCCGCTTGGTTCTCGATTTGCTCGCGACTGACGCGATTACTTTGTGTTCCGAGAGAGGAGGTTTCCGGCAAAGCAGGCGAAGTCTCACTCTCGGCTGTCACTAAAACCTGGCCGAGATCTTGCTCAGCGGCCGCGTAGACTGTTGAAAAACCGGTTAAGCACCCCATCGTAAGAGCGATAACCGTGCGAGAAACGGGGCGAATTTGAGCGACCATCGTAAGTCTCCGTCATAAAAAGGAAGGCAACGGGATAGTACCGTAGTTTTCATACTTTTTTCAAAAAAGTATGAAACTTCTCCCTCCCCTTTAGGGAACCTGACGCAGTAAGGTCACAACAAAAGGCATCGTAACGGCGGCAATCATGGTGGAAATGAGCATGGCATCGGCAATTTCCGCCTCAATCGCATGAAATGTCCGACTCATCAGGTACACGTTCACGCCGCACGGCAAAGCGGCCAGAAACACAACAGCCGTCTTTTCAATCGGACCGAGTCCGATTAAGGCCGCCAGGGCAAACACGGCAATCGGGTGGACAATGAGTTTGACTGTCGAGAGAATCACGCCGGTTCCGAAACCCTTACTGATGCCGTACTCCGCTAGACCCATACCGACGGCAATAAGCGACAAGGGCGTTGCCGACTGGGCCACAAGTCGCAAGGGTTCGTCGATGTAGTACGGGAACTTAATGCGTGTGAAGTTCCACAAGACGCCGGAGAAAATCGCAATGATCAGAGGGTTTTTAAAGACGTGGAACACCGTCAGAATGAAGTTTTTCGGCGTAAATCGGCGACCGCCCTGCTCGACTAAAAGAGAAACGGCGGTCCATAAAATGAGGGCATTAAAGGTAATCACGCACGCAATGCTCGGCAAGTATTGGTCTCCGAGCATGGCCACGGCAAGCGGCAATCCGAGTAATCCGTTATTACAAAAGACGCACCCCGTACCGAAAACCGACGCGCCGACCGAGTCGATTTTTAAAAATCGAATAGCAACGAATCGACAGATGACAAGGAGCACAAGACACGCCCCGAAAAACGCAATCAGCAGACGCGGGTCCGTCTGTGTGTCGCTTAAAAATTGCTGCGCCAACAGACGAAACAGCATGGCCGTGAGCGAAACATTAAAAGCAAATTTGACGACCGCATTGCTTTCTGTTTTTCCGAAGCCGCACCAACGCACGAGGGCATATCCGAGTCCGATTAAGCAAAAAAGCGGAACGGACTTGGTGAACTGGACGGAAAATTGAATAAGAAAATCCTGCATACCTTTGTATTTATGGCAAAACTCAGTTCTGCAGGATAGCACCCCAAGAGCCCGACGACCATTCGCTTTGTCGCAAGGATGATTCCTTTTCCCGGCGTTTTCACCGGGCAATCCCTTAAGAAAAAATGCAACAGCAAAACACAGTTTTTTCTATTCAATCAAGGACTAAACCCCGGTTACGGGACTAGAATGCGCCATCTTCTTTTTTGCTTTCTTAACTTTCTCCCTCAAGGAAAATATCCATCATGTCTTGGTTCGAAAAACAATTCCGGCTTTCCGAGAATAAGGTGACCGTTCGCTCGGAAATCTCCGCCGGCATTACAACGTTTATGGCAATGGCCTACATCATTGTCGTTAACCCGGGAATTCTTTCCGAAAGCGGCATGCCCTTCGGCTCCGTTTTGGTTGCCACCTGCTTGGGCGCGGCTCTCGGGTGCTTTTTGATGGCCTTTTTGGCCAACTACCCGTTTGCTCTGGCTCCGGGCATGGGTTTGAACGCCTTCTTTACGTACTCGGTCTGCCTGACGATGGGCATTTCCTGGCACGTTGCCTTAACGGCTGTCTTCATCGAAGGTTTGATTTTTATTTTCCTGACAGTCACAAGCATTCGTGAAAAAGTCGTCAACTCCATCCCGACGGCTCTTAAGGTCGGTATCGCTGCCGGTATCGGTCTATTTATTGCCTTTATCGGACTTCGCGGCGCCGGCATCATTGTCGACAATCCGGCCACCCTCGTCGGGCTCGGAAAGCTCACCAACTGGACGGCGTTCCTGACGATTGTCGGCGTTCTCCTGATGGCTTACCTGCAGTACAAAGGCATCCGCGGCGGCATTCTGATCAGCATGGTCATCATCACGATTGTCGGCATCCCCTTGGGCGTCACAAAGATTCCCGAGAGTTTTGTTTCCATGCCCCCGTCGCTCTCTCCGATTTTCTGGAAGATGGACTTTTCGATGCTCTCGAACCTGAATTTCTGGGTCATCGTCTTTGCCTTCTTCTTCGTGGACTTCTTTGATACGGTTGGAACTTTAGTCGGTTGCTCGGCTCGTGCCGGCATGCTCGATAAGAACGGCTTCTTGCCCCGTGCCCGTCCTGCTCTGCTCTCGGACGCTATTGCCACGAGTGCCGGTGCCGTTCTCGGTACGTCCACGGTGACAACCTTTGTGGAAAGTGCGGCCGGTATCGAACAAGGCGGACGCACGGGTCTGACGGCTTTCACGGTCGGCGTCCTGTTCCTGCTCGCTGTCTTCTTTAGCCCGCTTTTCATGATTGTGCCGTCTTGCGCGACATCGGCGGCCCTGATTATGGTCGGCGCCTTCATGATTTCCGGTATCGCCAATCTCGATTGCTCAGATTGGACGGAACTGTTCCCGGCCATGATTGCCCTGATCATGATGCCCTTTGCATACTCGATTGCCGTCGGTATCGAATTCGGTATCGTCAGCTACGTGGCCTTAAAGCTCGTGACCGGTCAGTACAAGAAACTCAACTGGCTTATGTACGTTCTGGCTGTTCTCTTTATTGCGAACCGTTTCTTCAACTAGCGCAAGGCCTTCCCGAGGGGAACCTCGGGAAACGCCCGATGAAAAAAGCACCGCGATTGATTGAGGTGCTTTTTTCGTCTCTGGGTGTTTCTAAAACAGGGCTTACTGGAAAAACACGGGGCCCGTCCCGTCCAAAACAAACCGCATACGGCGGGGGATCCCGGTTTCAAGCATCAGACAAATCGGCCAAACCGAATACCGATTGCTTCGCAGTCGAATCTTGACGTCAAGCACCGGAGGTCGGAGAACAAAACTTCCGGCATCATCGGAAAATTCATTGAGGCGCCGAAAGATTTCCGTACGTAAGTTTTCGACGGACGTTTGCGGACCGCGGTCCAAAAGCTCTGCCATATTCAGGGAGTCGTTTAAACACTCCCGGGCCGTTAAAACAGCGTTTTCTGACGTTCCGCCGACGCCGATTCCGAGGACAAACGGAAAACGGAAGCTCTCCCGCAGCTCGTTCAATTGCGCGAGGACACTATCGGCAATGCTCTCCTGTGGGTCCTTCATCAGAAGTCGTGTTTTACTCTCATCTTGACCGGAACGAGCAGCGACGGTCAGTTGAACTTGCTCGCCCGGGACAAGCTCCCAGTGGATAAAGACCGGAACTGAACGACCTGCCGTAAAGCGTGACGACGGCAAAGCGTCATCGCGGCTCGGGGAAGAAAGAGAAAACTCCGCACACGCACGACCGATTCCTTCGCTAACAGACTCCTGAAGGCTCCCGGTGAATCCGGACCAATGCACATCCTGCCCGACGCGCATAAAGACCACAGCCATATCGGGCTCCGAGGCAATCAGTTCCCCTTCTTTTTTCTCGGAAAGGCACTCGGTCAGATATCCATGAACGGCATCGCGTCGTTTGGGATTCTGTTCCCTCGTAGCGGCCGTCCTGAGCGCTTGCTCGTAATCGGGCGGGCAAACACGATTAATGCGCACGAAGGCCTCGGCCACACTTTCAATCAAATCATTCTGTTGAATCACACTCACAAAAGCACCTCGGAGTTTTCCGCGCTAAGACACTTCGGCCGGCGACGCCACACGTGGCACGCCGGCCGATGTTACTTTACCAAAACCGCCTCATGCGTTGCGTTACTTAACGCACTTGCAGCAGCAACGGGGCTTGAGTTGCTTGAAAAAGTCGTTACCCTTGTCGTCAACGAGGATAAAGGCCGGGAAGTCCACGACTTCGATCTTGTAGATCGCTTCCATACCGAGCTCCGGATACTCAATGCATTCGATGCTCTTAATGGCCGCTTCGGAAAGCGCCGCAGCGACGCCGCCGATGGTCCCGAGATAAAAGCCGCCGTACTTCTTGCAAGCATCAGTCACAACCTGCGTACGGTTGCCCTTAGCAATCATCACGAACGAGCCGCCCGCTGCCATGAAGGGATCGGCGTACGGATCCATACGGTTGGCCGTTGTCGGGCCCATGGAGCCGCAGGCATAGCCCTTCGGGGTCTTAGCCGGACCCGCATAAAGAATCGGGTGATTCTTGATGTAATCAGGAAGACCCTCGCCCTTATCAAGACGTTCCTTCAAGCGAGCGTGCGCAATATCGCGACCGACGATGATGGTGCCCGTAAGCGACACACGCGTGGAAACCGGGTACTTCGAAAGTTCGGCACGAATCTTATCCATCGGCATCGACAAATCGATCTTGACGGTCTTGCCTTCGCTTTCCTTGCGGAATTCTTCCGGAATCAAGCTTGCGGGATTGTCATCGAGTTTTTCAATCCACAGACCTTCGGCATTGATCTTGCACTTGACGTTACGGTCGGCCGAGCAGCTCACGCCGATACCAATCGGGCACGAGGCACCGTGGCGCGGCAGGCGAATGACGCGCACGTCGTGAGCCAGGTACTTGCCGCCGAACTGGGCACCGAGTCCGATGTTGTTGGCTGCATCCAGAAGGGTCTTTTCCAATTCCAAATCGCGGAAGGCACGACCGGTTTCGTCACCGGTTGTCGGCAAGTTGTCATAGAACTTCGTGGAAGCGAGCTTGACCGTGAGCATCGTCTTTTCCGCGGAGGTTCCGCCGACGACAACGGCGATGTGATACGGCGGGCAGGCTGCCGTGCCCAAATCCTTGATTTGTTCGATCAGGAAGGGCACCAAAGCGGCCGGATTCAAAATCGCCTTGGTCTTTTGGTACAGATAGGACTTGTTGGCCGATCCGCCGCCCTTGACAACGCAAAGGAACTTGTATTCATTGCCTTCGGTCGCTTCGATATCAATCTGAGCCGGCAGATTGCACTTGGTGTTCACTTCCTTGTACATGCTCAAGGGAGCGTTCTGAGAATAGCGCAATGCATCTTCGGTGTAGGTCTTGTAAACGCCCTTGCTGATAGCTTCTTCATCGCAAAAGCCCGTGTACACGTACTGACCCTTTTCACCGTGAACGATGGCCGTACCCGTGTCTTGGCAAACCGGCAAAATGCCCTTAGCGGCGATTTCGGCATTGCGCAACATCGTCAGCGCCACATACTTATCGTTATCCGAGCTTTCCGGATCGGTGAGAATCTTCGCAACGCATTCGTTGTGCGAACGGCGCAGCATGAAGTTCACATTGTGAAAAGCCGTGTTAATAAGCACGGTCAGAGCTTCGGGCTGAACCTTCAATACAGGATGACCCTCGAAGTCACCGACGCTCACATAGTCCTTGGTAATGAGCGTGTATTCCGTGTCGTCTTTGCCGACCTGAAACATCGGTGCATATTTAAATTCAGGCATTTTGATCTCCTTTCCGGCGGCACTATGCCGTCCGTCCTTGCGTTTCGATTAACAAATACCTCTGAGGCTTTGACTGGCGCAACCGGCACAGTCGACCTAAAACTTCCGAATATTTTACAGAACATCGAAAACGATGGCTCTCAGCCCGAAAACCCGCGTTTTTCGCGCATCTCCTTCAAACATAAGGACTTTTCCCTACTCCTTTCGGGTAGATTCCCCTCCGCCGTTTTCCTCCGATAGAACGAATGTTTTACTTTAATCAAATTTTTGTTATTTAAATATTCACTTTTTGTTACAAATGCGCCATCATGCACTCGTCCTTTTTTACCTAACTACGAAGGGGAAATTTTTATGGATTTAGGACTTGACTTTTGGCTAGAGCTATTCGTACTCTTGGCCTGCTTGTTCTATGCTGCCCCGCGCGGCGGTTTTACTCTCGGTATGATCGGCGGCGTCGGCCTTATCATCTTCATCTTTTTCTTCCACATGAAGCCCGGCAAACCGCCGGTCGACGTGATTCTCACGATTTTGGCTGTGGTGTGTGCCTCGGCGACACTACAGGCATGCGGCGGTTTGGACTGCTTACTGCAGATTGCCGAAAAGCTCCTGCGTAAACATCCGCGCTTTGTTTGCTACTTGGCTCCGTATCTTTGCTGGTTCCTGACGGTTCTGTGCGGTACGGGTCATACCGTTTACACGATGCTCCCGATTATCTACGACGTCGCGATTAAAAACGGTGTGCGTCCGGAACGTCCGATGGCGGCTTCCACGATTGCGGCCCAGATGGGTGTGATTTGCTCGCCCGCAGCCGTGGCCTTCGTCTCGATGGTCGGCTTCATGGAAAAGGGCAACTACCTCATTGCCGGTCAGCCCTTTAACATGTTCCACTTGGGCTTTATTGTTTGGCCTGCTGCTATCGTCGGTCTGTTTATGGTCGGCACGTTCTCCGTGTATCGCGGCAAGGATCTGGACAAGGACGAGAAGTTCCAGGCTTTGATTGCCGATCCGGAACAGCGTAAGTACGTTTACGGTGAAACGATGACCTTAATCGGCGTCCACTTCAATAAGAAGCAGTGGGGCAGTTTGTGGATTTTCCTGTTTGCCGTCGCGATGGTCGCTCTTCTCGGCGCTGTCAAGGAACTGCGTCCGCTTTTCGGCACGAAACGCCTTTCGATGACTCTTGTCATTCAGATGTTCATGATTACGGCCGCCTTCTTTATGCTTACGTTCTGCAAGCCGCCTAAGAAGGTGAGCTCCACGTCCGTGTTTATCGCCGGTATGGTCGCCATCGTTTCCGTGTACGGTGTGGCCTGGATGTCCGATACGATGTTCTCGAACCACTTGGCTGCCTTGAAAGAAGGCTTGACCGAATGGGTTAAGGCGGCTCCGTGGACCTTCGGTATCGTGTTACTGCTCGTTTCTAAGTTGGTGAACTCTCAGGCTGCGTCCGTGGCCATTGTCGTCCCGGTTGCCCTGCAGATCGGCACACCACCGGGAGTCGTTCTGGCAATGGCTTCGGCGGCTTACGGCTACTACATTCTGCCGACCTATCCGTCTGACCTTGCGGCTCTGACGTTTGACCGCTCCGGCACGACGCACATCGGTAAGTTCGTTATTAACCACTCGTTCATCGCGCCCGGCCTGATCGGCGTCGGTACGGCTACTGTCGTCGGCTACATGCTCGGCATCCTGTACGGGTACATCTAATCGGTTGCTCAATGATTCCAAGGTACTGAAAGGACATTAAGTACCACTTTTCGAAAAGCAACCCGTAAAGTGAATACGCAAGGACGGAACCAGAATTGGTTCCGTCTTTGTCTTTGCCCCTGTCAAAATCTGATGCTCTGCGGGCAATTCTATAATCTGCCCTAACTGGATTTTCCTTTCGAATATTTTTCTTATGCGTAAAGTCGTCATCGGCATGAGCGGCGGAGTTGACAGCGCCGTTTCTGCCTATTTACTCAAACAAGCCGGGAATGAAGTCATCGGCCTATTTATGAAGAATTGGGAAGATGACGATGACTCGGAGTATTGCTCGAGCCGGCGTGATTTCATCGATGCGGCAAGCGCCGCCGATGTTATCGGCATAGATCTGGAAGCCGTGAACTTTGCCAAAGAGTACAAAGAACGGGTCTTTTCCAATTTTTTAACCGAATACGCCGCCGGGCGCACACCGAATCCGGATGTTCTGTGTAATTCGGAAATTAAATTTGCCGCCTTCCTCGATTACGCTATGGCCATGGGGGCCGACCACATTGCCACGGGGCACTACTGTCGCGTGCGCGAAAATGACGGCCTGTTTGAATTGCTGCGCGGCACCGACCCGGGAAAGGACCAAAGTTATTTTTTGCATCGCCTGACCCAAGCGCAGCTTTCCAAAGCTGTCTTTCCCGTCGGAGATATGTTCAAGCGCGACGTGCGAGCCCTGGCGCTTAAAATCGGCCTTCCCGTCGCTCAAAAAAAGGATTCCACCGGAATCTGTTTTATCGGCGAAAGACCGTTTCGGGAATTTCTCAGCCGATATCTACCGACACATCCCGGTCCGATAAAAAACGAACAGGGAAAGGTCATCGGCCAACATGTGGGATTGAGTTTTTACACACTCGGTCAGCGTAAGGGTATCGGCATCGGAGGTCGCCGAGACGGGAACGACGAGCCGTGGTTTGTGGCCAAGAAAGACTTAGCGACCAACACGCTGTGGGTCGTTCAGGGTCACGACAATCCGCATCTTTTAGCCGAGAGACTGACGGCGGTAAACCCGAGTTGGATTAGCGGCACGGCTCCGAGTCTTAACGATTCAGTCACGGTCAAAACCCGCTACAGAGCCCCGGACGGTCCGTGTCACATCGTTCGCTCGGAAAAGGACCTCTTGGAACTTACTTTCCCGGTCCCGCAATGGGCTCCGACGCCGGGACAAAGCGCCGTTTTGTACTCCGGGGATGTCTGCCTCGGGGGCGGCTTTATCGACACCGTTTGCCTTCAAAGCGACAAAGGAACGACTCCGTGAGATTATTTGATTCAGCCCGTTTTGTTACCTCGGCCGCCAAGCTCGGTCAGCTCCCGCCTCCGGGACTCCCTGAAATTGCCTTTGCCGGGCGCTCCAATGCCGGCAAATCCACGACGATTAACGTTCTGACGCGGCAAGGCCAATTGGCGTTTGCCTCCAAGACGCCGGGCCGCACGCAGCTCATTAACTTTTTCCGCCTCACACAAAAAGAAGACGACGTGGGATTTCTGGTGGACCTTCCCGGATACGGATACTCGAAAGCATCTCCCGACACACGAGCGCAGTGGGCCGATTTAATCGGCGGCTATCTTGATAAGCGCCCCTCGCTTGTCGGCATTGTCCTTGTGATGGACGCCAGGCGCCCTTTCATGCCGGCCGATGACTGGCTTATTGACTTTTTCTCCGACAAAACGCACGTTCGGCAACTGTGGCTTTTAAATAAATGCGACAAACTCAATCGCAGCGAACGTGCCAATACCCTTCGAATCGCCCGCGCTCGGGCAGAGAAAACCGGAGAGCACGTTTCGGTACAACTATTTTCCGGTCTGAAAAAAGAGGGGGCCGAAGAACTGACGCAAACCCTTTTGAGCTGGATCGATCCCGAAGGGCGATTCAGTTCCCCCGACCGATTGCTCGTTAAAGAGGTCTAAATGCAAACATTAGGTCAATTTCCGCAAGTACGCATGCGTCGCATGCGCCACGATGATTTTTCTCGCCGTCTGATGCGCGAGAACGTTCTCACCGTCAATGATCTGATTCTTCCCGTATTCGTCAAGGAAGGAAAAGGCGACAGAGAACCGATTCCGACCATGCCGGGCGTCGTGCGTTACACACTCGACGAACTTTTAAAAGTGTGCGGCGAGTGTGTGGAACTCGGGATTCCCATGGTGGCGCTTTTCCCGGCTATCGACCCGTCACTTAAGACCCCTGACGGATCGGAAGCGACAAATCCCGACGGACTGATTCCGCGTGTCGTTCGCGCCATTAAAAAGGCGTATCCGGAACTCGGCGTGATGTGCGACGTGGCTCTTGACCCGTACACGACACACGGTCAAGACGGCTTAATTGACCAGACCGGCTACATCCTAAATGACGAAACCGTCCAAATGCTCATCGGACAGGCCTTGGCACAGGCCAGAGCCGGCGCTGACGTCGTTGCCCCGAGCGACATGATGGACGGGCGCATCGGTGCGATTCGTCAGGCTTTGGAAAATGAAGGCCTGATTCATACTCGCATCATGGCGTACTCAGCCAAGTACGCATCGGCCTTTTACGGACCGTTTCGCGATGCCGTCGGCTCGAGTTCGAACCTAGGTAAATCCAACAAAGACGTTTACCAGCAAGACCCGGCTAACAGCAACGAAGCCTTGTGGGAAGTCGGCTTGGATTTGGCCGAAGGCGCCGACATGGTCATGGTCAAACCCGGTCTTCCCTACCTCGATGTCATTCGTCGCGTCAAAGATGAATTTAAGGCGCCGACCTTTGCCTATCACGTCTCGGGCGAATATGCGATGATCAAATGCGCCGCCGCTACCGGTTGCATTGACGAGAAGAAAATTACCATGGAATCAATGATTGCTTTTAAGCGCGCAGGGGCCGACGGTATTTTGACTTACTGCGCCGTTGATGTCGCACGGTGGATTCGCGAGGGATATAACTACTAAGCGTCTAAGTAGCGTACCCACAAAGAAATAAATTTAAAAACCGCTCCAACCCTAGCCTAGTCTGGGGTAGAGCGGTTTTTTCAGCCCCGAAAGCCCGAAACTCTTACCGACAAGTTTGCCGCAAAGCATTTGGGCAGCGTAACCACAAACGAATACAGCGGTAACCCGCTTAAGTCCTTGTTTGAATTTGAGAAAATCGGTTTTTCGTCTGCGAAAGTCCGAAATATCCTCTAAGGCATCACCAGGCAATGCGCCAGGGGCTCGACAGGGCTGCGAACCAACGACAAAAGTCTTTGCGCCGGGCTAAGAACGCGTTCTGCAACCTCGGTTTGCACCGAACCTGCGACCGAAGGGGGCGCTGACTTGACGGCGACCAGCAATTTTTCCACCCAATTTCTCACCGTATTGGGAGACTCTTCGTACCAATAAACAGGAGCCGTTGCTTTAAGTTTTGCCAGCCTTCGCGCTTCGCGTTGCGCTTTCTCGATACCGCCTAAATCATCGACAAGTCCGAATTTAAACGCTTGACGCCCCGTATAAACACGCCCTTGCGCCAAGGGCTCGATTTTGGCAATCGGCATTTTGCGGGCAACGGAAACAAGGCGCAGGAAATCCTCATACGTGCGTTCGACGGTCATTTCCATGATGTGCTCGAATCGCGGGTCGAGCGCCAGGGCCGGACTCTTGGCCCGGGCAAGCCACTCGGTATAGGCGCCTCCCGTGCCGACCGAAAAGCGGTCCAACGTCTTTTCAAACGTCGGCATCATGCCGAAAACTCCGACCGATCCCGTAATGGTCATCGGATCGGCGACGATTTTGTTGGCGGCAAGACTAATCCAGTAGCCGCCGCTTGCCGCCATGTCACCCATGCTGACGACAACGGGCTTGCCGCTTTTTCGAACCCCTTCCAGTTCCCGTCGAATCATTTCACTGGCAACGGCACTACCTCCGGGGCTATCGATGCGCACGACAAGCGCTGCAATATGGTCATCGCTCTTAGCTTGTCGAATCAATTCCCCGGCACTGCGCGCGCCGATTTGTCCCATGCCGCTTGCGCCGTCACGAATATCGCCTTCCAGAGTGACCACAGCAATACCCTTCTCGCCGCTTTCTTTGACCGGTGTTGCCGCTAGGTAATCCAAATAGTCCACAACCCGCAGACTCTCATTTTTTTTAAGCCCTTGGCGATCTTGCAACACAACACGCACTTCATCGGCACCTCGAACGGCATCGACAAGGTTAGCGTTTAACGCAACGCGACTCATATCGCCTTGGGCTAAACGCACTTCGTTTTCAAAATTGCGAATGAGGGAACTGACGGCGCCGGGCATCAGTCCGCGAGAGCGCTCCACCGAATCGGTAACTTGCTTCCAAATATCGTCCATCCAGAAGCGGTCTGCCTTAAGAGCTGCCTCGCTCGGGGCATTGCGCACGAAAGTCTCGGGGAACGACTTGTAGGCCCCGGCTTTGAAAACGTGAACCGTCACACCGAGATTTTTCAGAGCCTCCCCCCAATAAAGACGGGTGTCTCCGATGCCCGTTAAAAGAACTCCGCCCATCGGGTGCAAGAAAACCTCGCTCGCGTGAGAAGCAATCATGTACTGGCGCTGAGAAAAGGAACTGGACCAAACCGTGACCTTCTTACCCGTGGCGCGGACTTTGTCCATCGCTTGACCGATTTCACGCAAACTCGCAAAGCCGGCTGACTGCAAATCCTCGACACGAATCAAGACACTCTCAATCCGTGAATCTTCCCGTGCCAAATCCAAAGCCCGAATCACATCGCGTAGACGCGTTTCCGGGTCGGCCCCCGAGATGGCATACGCCAGGGCAGCCTCGCGTGAGCCCAAAGCCGATTGCTCGACAATCTTGCCGGAGATCGGAATCACGAGCGCCGTCTTCGGTTCTATCCGAACCGTATCGGACCGGAAAACGAGAACACCGATTCCGATTAAAAGCAACAACAAAATGAGATTTCCGATGGCCCGGCGCGTAAAGTCCAGGCCTTTCCAGAAACGAGAACCGATCCACTTAACGGCGTTCCACACGGTGCATCTCCTGAGCTGCCGATCTTGGTTTAAACGCTATTTTCGCAAGTTCCGAGACATCATGCACGGCGCAGTCGACAAACGTCGGACGGCGAGAAAGCCTTCCTGTAACGCGTCCGGCACACCAGAGCGTTTTTATTCCGAGCTCTTTGGCTGCTTTCAGATTGTTTAATCCGTCATCAATCAGAGCCGCTCGCGCGGCCTGCACTCGGCAGTGCGACAAAATCCGTGAGAACACCCCTTTGTCCGGTTTGCAGTACCACGTGCCGGCAAACCGCATCTGCTCGGGAGAAAACACCGCCTCAAACGAATCCCGAATTCCGAGTACGGAAAGAACACGACAGGCATACTCGTGCGGTCCGTTTGTCACGACCACCTTGCGCCCCGGAAGTGCGCTTAAAAGCGCACGGGCACGGGGCGCAGCCAAGACCGGAATCACAAGATTCGTCAAGTCAAAATCATGCGTGGCATGGAAAAACTCTTCGGGATTGATCCCGCACTGCCGATAAAGTCCGAGAAATGTCGCGCCATACTCGCGCCAGTAGGCGTGCTGGATGCGTATCGCATCTTCCGAAGAAACGCGAAGACGCTCGGCAATAAACGCTGCCATGCGCCGGTGGATTTCATGAAAAACCCCGCCGGCGGCATCGTACAGCGTGTTATCCAAATCAAACAGCCAAAGAGCCGTGTTTTTCAGGCTCCTTACAGAGGAAGGCTTTTTTTCAACCCGAACGCGCACTTGAGCCGAATCCCTACAAAACGTACCGCGAAAGATCTTCGTCTTGGGTTAAGTGACCGAGTCTTTCACGCACATAAGCCGCATCGATGTGGACACTCGATTCAGCGCAATTGCCGGCTGCGAAGCTAGCGTCTTCCAACAACTTTTCCATCACGGTATGTAGGCGTCTTGCACCGATATTTTCCGTGTGTTCGTTCACTTCGAAGGCGTACTGAGCAATAAGTTTGATGGCGTCATCCTCAAACGTGAGTTTGCACCCGTCAGCCGCAAGAAGCGCTTCGTATTGCTTGACAAGGGAGGCATCGGTCGATGTAAGGATGCGCTCGAAATCTTGGCTTGTCAGGCTCTTTAACTCCACGCGAATCGGCAGGCGCCCCTGCAATTCAGGCACCAAGTCCGAGGGCTTCGAGAGGTGAAATGCTCCGGAGGCAATAAAAAGAATATGGTCGGTTTTGACCCACCCGTACTTGGTCTTCACGGTCGTGCCTTCAATCAGCGGCAACAGGTCGCGCTGCACGCCCTCGCGTGAGACATCGGCTCCGTTTACCTCACCCCCGCGGGCAATCTTGTCAATTTCATCGATAAACACAATCCCGTTGTTTTCCACGTTATCGACGGCCTCGCGAATGCATTCGGACTTATCCACGAGTTTCCCGGTTTCTTCTTCCGTGTAAATATCCAGAAGTTCCTTTACCTTCAGTCGCCGCTTTTCTTTCTGTTGCTGCTGCAACTTTTCAAAGACGCTCTGAAGTTGGTTTTCCATATCGTCCATGCCTTCGGGCGCAATCATGTTAAAGACGGGTCCCGTGGCCGGAACCTCCGCCTCGATTACTTTTTCATTCAGACGCCCGGCGCGCAAGTCTTCCCGTAATCTCCTCCGAGCCACACCTTCGACGGGAGCAACGGGCGTGCCGTCCGGGTTCGTGACCTGGGTGGTCGGCGGTACGAGTAAATTCAAAACGCGATTTTCCGCTGCTTCGGCTGCCTGCACGTGCACGCGCCGTTTTTGCTGCTCACGCATAAGCTTCATGCCGGCCTCCATCAAATCGCGAATAATCGATTCGACATTGCGACCGACGTAGCCCACTTCGGTAAATTTCGTCGCTTCCGTTTTCACAAACGGTGCATCTGTCAGGCGAGCCAAACGCCGAGCAATCTCCGTTTTTCCGACGCCCGTCGGTCCGATCATCAATATATTTTTCGGTGTAATTTCCGAATGCAGCGGCTCGGGCACGCGCGCACGACGCCAGCGGTTGCGTAGCGCAATCGCGACGGCGCGTTTGGCATCGTCCTGACCGACAATGTATTTATCGAGTTCACTGACGATTTCTCGCGGTGTCATAACAGATCCTGACGTCATGCTTTACTCCTTGGCTTTGATTACTTCGACCGTGACGTTCTGATTGGTGTAAATGCACAAATCACCGGCAATTTTCAGCGCTTCGCGCGCAACGGTTTCGGCATCCATGGTCGTGTGTTCGACTAAGGCCCGCGCCGCACTTAAGGCATAGGAGCCCCCGGAGCCGATGGCTGCAATGCCGTTTTCCGGCTCGATCACATCCCCGTTTCCCGAGACAATCAGCGTTGTGGTCGCATCGGCTGTGATCATCATCGCCTCAAGGTGCCGCAAGGCTTTGTCCGTGCGCCACTGTTTCGCGAGTTCAATCGCCGAGCGCATCAGATTTCCGGAGTGCTTTTCCAGCACGCCTTCAAAACGCTCCACCAGCGTAAACGCATCGGCCGTTGCGCCGGCAAAGCCGACAATGACTTTATCGTGATAGACGCGCCGAACCTTGCGGGCCGTGCCCTTAAAAACCACGTTGCCGAGCGTGACCTGACCGTCACCGGCCATGGCAACAACGTTGCCGCGACGCACGCAAAGAATGGTTGTTCCGAGTAACTGCTGCATACCGAGTTTTCCTTTTTCGGATTGTGTGGATTGTTTCGTTTTTCAAGGCGCTCTTAAGAAAGAAAAAGGAGGCAAAAACCCTGCCCCCTCCTTCTCGGCCTGTTGCGGTCCGACGACCCGGTTAGTCGCCGTACATCTTTTGGCGAATTTCGCGTCGTTCCTGAGCTTCCAGAGAAAGCGTCGTTGTCGGACGCGCCAAAAGACGCGCCACTCCGATGGGCTCACCGGTTTCTTCACACCAACCGTATTCACCGTTATCGATACGGCGCAAGGCGGCTTGCACTTTCTTTAAAAGCTTGCGTTCGCGATCGCGTGTGCGCAACTCGAATGTGCGTTCCTCTTCCAACGTGGCTCGGTCGGCCGGATCGGGAACCACCGTTGTTTCGCGTAGGTTCTCCGTTGTTTGGTTGGCGTTGCTTTGCAACTGAGCTTCCATCATTTGCAAACGGTTGCGGAAAAACTCCACCTGCCGTTCGTTCATGTAGTCCTTCTTGGGCATCGCGAGAAGTTCTTTCTCGGTCAGCAACTTCTTTTTAGCCATAACACATCCTTTCATCTGCTCGGCCTGCAACGACATATGAAATCCCGACAGGGGCAAATGAATGAGAGAGCGTGAACACCAAAGCGACTTCTCGCGAATGAAAAAACGGTCGGAAAAATCACTTTCCTTCGGGACGCGACACATTAGCACAGTTTTCCTCGGATGTTTCGGAAAATTTGTAGGAATTTGAAGGCAAAGACCGAAAAAATTGTTACGAGAGCAATCGGGCGGGGCGTCCTATAATCCGAAGGAATTAGGGATGTTCTTTCGGAGACCGTCATGCATCGCAAACCCATTCATCGCGGAGGCATTCTCTCGGCCGGATACGACCGAATCGGTCGGGTTCTGGAAATTGAGTTTGATACGCACCGCATCTTGCGTTACGAAGGCGTCGGGCAAGCCGTGGCCGACCGCTTTTTAGAATCGGACTCGCCGCTTTCGCATTACAAAGACGAAATCGAAGAAGAGTATCCGTGCCGGGAAGTCGGACAAGAAAACAAAAGCGCCGAACCCTCTCGCAAGAAGTCCGGCGCTGCCGATGCCTTAAAAGCTCTGTTTGAGCCCAAATAGCATCGAAGTTCCTTACTTTTGTTCCGTTGCCTTTTTCAGTTCGGCATCGACAAGCTCGCTCGCGCGCTTGACCTTCTCGGCGGCAACGGCTTCCTTAACCTCGGTTCCGGCCGTGGCCTGACGCACCTTTAAGCGCTTTAATTGCAAATCCAGTTCTGCGCTCTCATCGGCACGCTTTTCAAGCTTGTCGGCACGGGCCTGAGCCTTCAATTGCGCGGCCCTCTTTTGTGCCGCAAGCTTCTTGGCAGCGGCGGCCTTGCGAGCAGCCTCCTGGGCTTTGGCCTTTTGAGCCGCAGCCTTTTCCTGCGCAAGCTTTTGCTCGGCTTTGGCTTTAACGTCTTCGTAATTTAAGCGAACCGACTCAATTTGCGCTTCCAAGGAGCGGTCTTGCTGGGCCGGATAGTCCGGCGGAACCGTCTGTGCGATGGCAAAGGGCGCCGTGGCGAGCATCGCCAACATCAACAACGTTTTTTTCATAAGAACGCCTCCTTAACGAGTCGTCTTCGGGCATCCGCCCGGATTGTTCGGCTGAATACGCGTCTCGTTCGGACTCGGCGAGACCATGATGGCCGTCCCCGGCTTGAACTCACAAACACGACCGACCTGCGCCGAGTTAAAGAGTTTATCGTCGTACCGGAAGGTAATCTGTACCCCGTCGACGAGGTTTTCGTTACCCGACCCGGCACCGGCGAGTGTCATACCGGCAAGGCCGCCTGCCACACCGCCAATCATGCGATCGGAACGACCGGCATTGTGGACCTGATTGCCGATAGCAATGCCGGCCAAGGCACCGAGGACGGCACCCACGGCCTGCGCCTGCGAGCGATCATCACGGTTAGGCACAGCCACGCGAGCCGGCAAAATTGCAACGATTTGAACGGTTTTAACTTCCTGAGCCTGATTCACGGACCCGGCATAGTACGTATCGGCCCGATACGTATCTCCCGTGCTCTGGCATCCGCTTAAAAGGACCAGACTTGCCGCAACGGCACTCATGACAATTTTCTTATCCATGTGACTTCTCCGCAGTGCCCGAACAAACGACTCTTCGTCCGTCTGCACACACTTTAGCGCGAAACAAAAGGAATCATTCCCTTTGTTCGTGGAACGAAATGAAACCTAACAGAACTTAACAATCCTACCCGGTCGGGAAAAACAGCGTCGCCAGACCCAGGAAAATTAAAAAGCCTCCGGAATCGGTCGAGAAGGTCAGTAAGACCGACCCGCCTAAGGCCGGATCTCGTCCGAAGTACTTTAAAAGGAGCGGAACGGCAAGTCCCACAACGGCCCCGAGAACAAAGTTAAGAACCATCGCCAGGAACATTACAAAGCCGAGCGTTTTCCCGTAGGGACTATCAAAATAAAGGAGCCAAACAAAAAGACCGGCAATCGCGCCCCAGACGAGTCCGTTAATAACCGAAATCCAAACTTCTTTGTAAATGAGATCTTGTTCATTGGAACGGGTCACTTGACCCATCGCGAGCGAACGCACGAGAAGCGTAAGCGTCTGGTTCCCGGAATTGCCGGCCATTCCGGCCACAACAGGCATTAAGGCAGCCAAGGCCACCACGCGTTCGATGGTTCCGTCAAACGCGTTGACCACGCGTGAGGCGAAAAACGCCGTACATAGGTTCACTCCGAGCCAGAGCCACCGGCTCTTGGCCGTTTCCCAGACGTTACCGAAGATATCTTGCTCGTCACTTAAACCGACCGAGGCCAAAACGTCTTCGTTGTTGCCTTCCTGAATCACATCGAGTACGTCGTTAACTGTCAAACGTCCGACAAGGCGCCCTGCCTCGTCGACAACCGGGGCACTTACAAGGTCATAGCGTTCGAAAGCGTGCGCCGCATCCTCGGCGTTATCCAAGGGGTTTAAGGTCAGAATGTCTGTCTGAACCAAATCCGAGACGGTCACGAACGACTCGTGCACCAAAATCAAGCTGACGGGAAGGACGCCGAGAAACTGCCCCTTGCGATCGACGACGAAAAGCTGGTCAGTGTGGTCTGGAAGATTTTCAAACCGGTGCAAGTACTTTAAAACCGCTTCGAGCGTGATATCTTCCCGAACCGAAATCATCTCAAAGTCCATGCGCGCACCGACGCTGTTTTCCGGATAACTCATCGCCGCGCGCAACTGCGCACGCTCTTCATGTGACAAGCCCTCTTGCACTTCCGCGACCACATCGGGCGGCAAGTCCTGCACGATGTCGGCGATTTCGTCCGTATCGAGGGTCTCGACGGCATCGACGAGCTCATCGGACGTCATCGCCTCAATGAGCGTTTCGCGCACGCCGTCGCTCACTTCGACGAGCACGTCGCCCTCGTCTTCGTGATCGACGAGTTGCCAAACGGCCAGACGGTCATCGGGCGGGAGCGCCTCGAGCACATACGCAACGTCGGCCGGGTGAAGTGTCTTTAAGATTTCTCGCAGGTCCGCTTTGGCCTGATTGCTCAAAGGCTTGGCAAGCGGATGCTCCGGATCGGTTGTCTGCCGAGTTCCGTTTTGCTCTTCCCGCTCGATAACCTGCGTGATTTGAGACAGGGCCAGACTGGCTTCTTCGGGCGCCAACGCGGAAACCTCCCCGGTATCGGGGCTGTGCACGTCAGGCTCTTTTTTTTCAAGTTCACTTTCGCACATCAGACAGCTCCCGAAAGGAGTGATTCCGGAGTCGGTTATTCTTTACAACGATTGAAACGAATGCGCCTTACTTGGGGCGAATCGAAATTATACGGCTTTCAGGGGTCGTACCGCGAGGAGGACGGCACCTGAAAAAACGTTTAAATTCAAACAAAAAGAAAACAATCGCCCTTTTTAATGCGGCGCGCGCAACGCCGCAAGAACCGGCTCGACGGGCGGACGGATTTCGTTCCAGAGTTGAAAGCTTTCCGCAGCTTGCTCCACGAGCATTCCGAGTCCGTCGTACACGTTCGGGCATCCGGCGCTTTGGGCCGCTTGCATAAAAGGCGTTGCCGTACGCGCATACATAAGGTCGTAGCAGAGCTGAGAGCGGGCAAAAACCCCCGGATCGACGGCAGGAACCGCACCGGACAAACTGGCGCTCGTTGCATTGACAACAATTTCCCAAGTGCCGTTTTTTGCATCTTCCAGTGAACTGGCGCAAACACCGAACGCCGCGGCAAGGTCAAAGGCCTTAGCCTCGGTGCGATTAGCCACCGTCACAGCGCGAACACAGGTCGGAAGAACAGCCAAAAGACCCCGCGCTGCGCCACCCGCGCCGAGTAAAAGGACTCGTGCCTCGGAAAGCTTTCCCCCGTAAAGGCGCTTTAAATCGTTTACAAAGCCGATTCCGTCCGTATTGTCACCGAAAACGCCTCCGTCCTTTTGAAAGGAAAGCGTATTAACAGCTCCCGCGAGGCGTGCTCTCTCGCTTATCGTCGTACAAACCTGATAGGCCTCTCTTTTAAAGGGGACCGTCACATTGGCGCCGCACACGGGCTCGGAGGCCAAAAGTCGGCGCAACTGACCGGCAAAATCCTTAACGTCAAATAGGCGCTTTTCGTAGCAAATATCTAAACCGGTTTTTTGTGCAAAGGCAGCGTGAATGACCGGCGAAAGCGAATGCTCAATCGGATTTCCGATGACATAAAAAAGTCGGCTCACTTTAAGTCCTCCCCGTTCTTTTCGTCGGCTTCCACATTCCCGGTTTCGGGCGCATCACTGATTTCGGAGGCCTCGGTCATGGATTCGACCTCGTCTTCTTGCAGTATTTCCGTTTCATCGAGCACTTGCAGCAACCGCGTTTCGAGCACCAGTTCGATGTAATCGCATCCGAGGACCTGCAACAAAATCCGCCGTCCGCGTTCTAATTCGGGCAGTCCCGGAATGCGCTGCATCATCGGCAAACCCTCGATACGCACCAATTCGTCCTTGACAACGAGGGCTGTGACTTGCGTTTTTCCTTCCTGCTCAATCCACCGAAGGCTCCAGTACCGCTCCATACGACGCTGAAAGTCGTTGTAGGCCTCATAGGCGGACTCAAAAGCTGTCACTGCCGTAAATAAATCGGTGTCTTTGGGCTGATAGGCCGGCGACTGTCCCATCGCAACGCGGACAATCTGTCGCTGGTTCATCAAATCGACATACCGGCGCAAAGGAGATGTCGACCACGCATAGGCGGTCACCCCCAAGCCGTCATGGGGACCGGGCGTTGTACTCATCTTGACGCGACCCATGCGCTGGCTACGGTAAATACCGGCCGTGTTGTGCTCTTCGAGCCACAAGCCCCACGTTTCGTTCGCAAAAATCATCAACTCGGAGACGACCAAATCAATCGGCGCGCCGCGCATGCGAGAACGAACTTGTGCACGCGCGCTTTCTCCTTCGCCCTCTAAAACAAAATACCACTCCGGGCGAGGCGGCATCTCGGGGCGCCCGCGAACATCCTCGCGCACTTTCTGACGCATCTTGGCAAAACGCCACAAAAGACTGATTTGACGCGCATACGGAATGCTCAGTGTTTCGGACAAAATCGCCTCCTCGGTCACGTTCTGCTCGAACGTGTCGTACCGGAGGTTGGCCTGGATCGGAACCCGTTCCACACAGGTCTCCGTCGATAAAACCGTCATCGTTTCGGCATCCAAAACTGCATAAAGCGAAACACACGGGGCACTTGCTCCCTCTTTTAAACTTGCCGCTTCGATCCAATCGGTCGGAAGCATCGTGGTTTTAATTCCCGGACCGTAGACCGTCGAAAAGCGCTCTCGCGCAACCCGATCGAGCGGCGAGTCTCTTTCGATTAAAAGTGCCGGCGCCGCGATGTGAATCCCAAGTTTCAGTCGTCCGTTTCCGATATCGGTCATGCTCGTTGCATCATCGATTTCCGTTGTCGACGAATCGTCGATGGAAAAGGCCTGAACATCGGCAAGCGGCAATTCCCCGGCGTAGGCCTTCGGTGCCGGAAGATTTTTTGCAAATCCCTGACCTTGCGGGAAATGCTCGAAATAAAAGCCCTGAACATGCCAGGCGTAGGGGCTTGTGATGGCTCCGAGTTTGAGCAGGAGCGCCAAGGGCGAAATCCGCTCCACACTCGCGGCATCGTTTAAAGCCTTCCACTCCATGGAGTTCTTGTCCGGGCGTAGTAAGAGCGCATAGGCCTGCGTACGAATCACCTCGGGAAGGATGCCTGCAACCATGTCGCTTGTCATCTGCTTTCGGTGCTCTTCAAGTTTCTTACGCCTCTCGATTGCCTGCAAAGCCCGCTCGAGTGTCTCGCGCGGAGCCGGTTTAAACACACCCCGACCTTTTTTATAAAAGTAGACGGGATTGCCTTGCAAGGCAAGAAAGACTGCCGCACGCTCAACAGGTGTCGGCGATCCGAAGTACTCGGTCGCCAGTGTCGTATAGTCGATTTCCTGGTCGGCAGCGGCCTCCCATAGAAACGAAGGGTCGATTTCGGAGGCGGTCTTTTTAGCCGCCTCCATAAAGTCCGACCCGCTGTAATCGAATTCAAAGAGAACGTGACCGCCTTTGACTTTCGTACGTTTTCCGCTCGCAAGCTCAACCTGATAGGCATTGCCCTCATGTTTGAGAATCACGCCGGATTTGTAGTTTCCGTCCTCTTCAAAAAAAAGCTGCATTCTTTTAACCTTTCCGCTCGGTCAAAAAATCGATGACCTGCGAAACGTACCGCGCAAAGTGACTGACCGCGTGGTCCGCATTTTCAAGCATCAGAAGCGGCGAGTCTGAAAACGCGTCGCGCGCTTCTTTCCAATTTAAAACTTCATCTGCCGTCGAAAGTGCAACGAGTACCCGGGACGGATCTTTAAACGGGATCGCCTTGAGCGCCCGCAACTGCTCGGCGTACTCTTTTTTAATGACGACAAGGCGTCCGTCCGACGTTTTTTGTTCTCCGAGAAACGCCTCGATGACGTCCCACGGGCGTGTTGCAGGATTAATGAGCACTGCTCGACACGCCACGTCGCCTAAGGCCCGTGCGGCATAAAACCCGCCGAGGCTTGAGGCGACAATCCCGATTGTGCCCGGCTCATAGGTCTTTAAAAGCGCCAGAATTTGCTGCCAAACCTTCGTAGGTTCCTCATTTAAATCCGGAACAAGGCACGCTAAAGAACGCTTTTGACATTCTTGCTGCACAAGACGCGCTTTCAGTCCCGTCGGACCGGATAAAAAGCCGTGCAAATAAAGAACCGTTCCAAGCATAAGGAGTCTATGAGGCCAGTGCCGCGAGAAGCTTATCCTGCACCCCGCAAAACGCTCCGTTACTCATGCACAAAATCGCATCACCCGGATGCGCTTCGGAGGCCACGGCCGCCACAAGCGGCGCAATATCGCCTGAAAAACACTGCACTTTTTGCGCTAGGGGGGCAAGTGCCTCGGCCGCATTCCAACCGACCCTGGTTCCGCTGTAGCAGTAAACCCTATCGGCACCGGAAAGGGAATCGGCGAGTTTATCTTTCATCGTTCCGAGTTTCATCGTATTACTGCGAGGCTCGAACACAGCAAGAATGCGACCCTTTCCGGACATACGAGACCGTAGTGCCGCAATCGTCTCACGGATTGCCGTCGGATGATGCGCAAAATCATCAATCACGGTCACACCGCGCTTTACTCCCTTCACTTCCAAGCGCCGTTTGACACCCGAAAAATGCGAAAGCGCCTCCAGGGCCAAACTTGGCGACACGCCGACATCGCATGAGGCCGCCAGGGCAGCGAGGGCATTTAAGCGGTTGTGATGCCCGGAAAGTGCAATCTCGAGCGTTCCGAGCTTTTTCCCTGCCTTAAAAACCGAGCCCTGCTCATCTAAAGACCACCCGCCGGCGTCGTCAAAGCGCTCCAAGCGACTCCAAAGCCCCATTTTTAAGACGCGCTCGAGCGCCTCGGACTTGGCGTTGGAAATCACTAGCCCTTCGGAGGGAATGGTTCTTACGAGGTGATGAAATTGCTTTTCAATGGCCTCGATGTTCTCGAAGATATCGGCGTGATCGTATTCCAGATTATTAAGAATCACGGTGCGCGGTCTGTAGTGGACAAACTTACTGCGCTTATCGCAAAAACACGTGTCGTACTCATCGCCCTCGATTACAAAGGTCTTTCCCGTCCCGAGTTGCGCCGAGTGACCGAAATCGGTCGGAACGCCGCCGACTAAAAATCCCGGGTTCATTCCCGCAAAATGCAAAATCCACGCTAAAAGGGATGTGGTCGTTGTTTTTCCGTGCGTTCCGGCAACGGCAAGGACATGGCGCCCTTGTAAGACGTTTTCGCTCATCCACTGCGGACCGGACGTGTACCGCTCCCCGGCATTGAGAATGGCCTCTAGGAGGGGATTGCCGCGACTGACGGCATTGCCGACCACCCAAAGGTCGGGTTTGATGGCCAATTGGTCGGCTAAGTATCCTTGTTCGATGCGCACCCCGGCCGCCGCAAGTTGATCGCTCATCGGCGGATAGACGTTCTGATCGGAGCCGGTGACCGTATGACCGGCTTGGATGGCCAACTGGGCAACGCCCCCCATGAATGTGCCGCAAATACCGAGAATATGGATGTGCATCGGAAAGTGTCTAAAATCAGTCAAAGAAAAGCGAATTGTACCGCCCGAAAAAAAGTCTATGGATATCCAATCGCGTCTTTTGCGTCAAGCGGCTTTATCGGCTGCCGAATCCGTTGTTTTAGACGGAACGCCTTGGGCCGCGGCGCGCGACTGCGCCCAAAACGAAAACGGAATTCGTATTCGGTCCGATGTTTTGGAATCGGCCGTACGCGAAACGTGGGCCACCTTCAAGCCCCGGGACCACGAAAGCCTTTTACATGAGAAGCGCCTTTGCGCCTTAAAAGCCTTGCGTTTGCTGACCCCCTTTGATGCCTGGCTGTGCGGTGCCGTCCTAAACGGGTGCGCCGGCCCGGAAACGAGTATTCGCATCGAAGTTTTCGAAGACGACGCCAAGAGCGTTCTTCTCTTTCTTTTGGATGCAGGCATCGACGCTCAAGCCATCGATGACGAACCGAGCCCGGTCGGAAAACAAGACCTTACTCTCGGTTTTTTACTAAAAAACGACATCTGCGGCGATTTTGAGGCCATCCGCATCGAAATCTTCCCGAAACACTTCAAATCCCGCAATCCCCGGAAACGCACCCCCGATGCCTGGCAAAGTCCCTGGGAGGCCTCGGGTCGAATCAGCGCCGAAAACCTGGCCGAAGTTCTTGTTTTACCGTGATTTTTCGGTCACCGATTGCGCATTTTTGTCGTTTTTCCCGCTTTTGTATATGATTCGGCCTAAAGAACTTATAGGAATTGCTCGCGACAAGATAGGCGAAATTAGCCTCAATTGCCGATAATTCCGAAAAAAAGACGCCGTGTTCGGCGTTTGCATTGTGGGATGACGTTATGGACCTGCGCAAACTCAAAAGCATTATCGATTTATTAAAGGAAGCCGGAATTTCCGAAATCGATTTAACCGAAGGCGAAGATCGCGTTCGCATCGTCAACAGTCCCGATGGCATTCGTACGCAGGCTTCCCCCGTGTATACGGTTACGCCTTTGGCACAACCGACAGGACCGGCGCCGGGAGCCAAGGTAGAAACGCCCGTTGCAACTCCGGCAACCGAAACCATCAATGCCCCGATGGTCGGCACGTTTTACCGTGCGCCGTCCCCGGGAGCCAAACCCTTTGTTTCCGTCGGACAAAAGGTTCGTGCCGGTGAAACCGTCTGCATCATCGAGGCCATGAAGCTACTTAACGAAATCGAGGCCGAGTTTGACGGTGAAATCGTCAAGGTTCTCGTTGAAAACGGCGATCCGGTTGAATTCGGCCAGCCGCTGTTTGAAATCCGCCGCTAACCCGTTCGGACTGTCAGGGAATGTTTGGGAAAATCCTCATCGCCAATCGCGGAGAAATAGCGCTCAGGATCCTGCGCGCCTGCCGCACGATGAACATCAAGACCGTTGCGGTTCACTCGACGGCCGACGCCGATTCCATGCATGTGCGGCTCGCCGATGAAAGCGTTTGTATCGGCCCGCCGGCGCCCTCGATGAGTTACCTCAATATCCCGGCCATTATTTCGGCTGCGGAAGTCACCGATGCCGAGGCCATCCACCCGGGATACGGTTTTTTGTCGGAAAACGCTGACTTTGCCGACCGTGTGGAAAAAAGCGGTTTTGCCTTCATCGGCCCGCGCGGCGACACCATCCGCTTGATGGGCGACAAAATCAACGCCAAGCGCATGATGGCCAAAGCCGGAATCCCCTGCGTTCCGGGGTCCCTGACGGAGTTGCCGGATGATACGCAACAGGTCTTGGATTTAGCCAAAGAAGTCGGCTACCCGGTGATTGTCAAAGCCTGTGCTGGCGGCGGCGGTCGCGGCATGCGCGCCGTGCGCACCGAAGCGGCGCTTGTAAATTCCATTGCCCTCTTGCGGGCGGAAGCGAAAAACGCATTCGGCTCCGATAAGCTTTATTTGGAAAAGTATCTGGAAAATCCGCGCCATATCGAAATTCAGATTCTGTGCGATAACTTCCAAAATGCCGTCTATTTGGGCGAGCGCGACTGCTCCATGCAGCGGCGCAACCAGAAAATTATCGAAGAAAGTCCGGCTCCCGGAATTCCTCGCAAATCCATCGAACGGCTCGGCGAGCGTTGTGTCGAAGCATGCCGCCGAATCGGGTATCGCGGAGCCGGTACCTTTGAGTTCTTGTATGAAAACGAGAACTTCTACTTCATTGAAATGAACACTCGCATTCAGGTCGAACACCCGGTCACGGAACTCGTTACCGGCATCGATTTGGTGTGTGAACAAATTCGACTGGCTTCCGGCGAGCGCCTAACGCTCAAGCAAAAAGATATCGTCCCGCACGGGGCTGCCATCGAATGCCGTATCAATGCCGAAACGCCGTTTACCTTCCGACCGAGTCCCGGTCGCATCTCGGTCTGGCACGTCCCGGGCGGCCCTGGAATTCGCATGGAAAGTCACCTGTATACCGGGTACAACGTTCCTCCTTACTACGATAGTCTCATTGCTAAACTCATCGCGAGCGGCCCGGACCGCGAAACGGCTTTAGCTCGTATGAAAGTGGCCTTGACGGAATTGGCCTGCGAAGGTATCAGCACCAATACGCCGCTTTTGCGCGCCATTTTGGCCGACACCGGCTTTGCCCAAGGGGAACGTGACATCCATTACCTGGAAAGAAAACTGACGGAATGGCAATTGCGGCGTAAGGAGAAAACGAGCAATGCTACGTGAAGTAACGCTTCTTGTTGCACAAAACCAAGCCGAATCCCTCGGTGATGCGTTAATCGATAGCGGCGCTCTGAGCATCACGCTCGAGGATGCCGATGCCGATAACGCCGACGAAGAGCCGCTTTACGGGGAGCCGGGATTAGAGCCGACGACCTGCGCTTGGAAGCGCTCACGCCTTAAGTTCCTCATTGACGAAAAGAGTAATCCAGCTCTTCTTGTGAAGGCAGCCTATAACGCAATCGGGCAAGCGCCCGAGCCGATTGAATCGATTGTTCCGGTCCCTGAGACCGATTGGGTCAAGTTAACCCAATCGCAATTCGGACCGACCAAAGTGAGCGACCGTCTGTGGATTGTTCCGAGCTGGAGTGAAATTCCCGACCCCAAAGCCGTCAACATCCGACTGGATCCCGGGGTTGCCTTCGGCACGGGAGCACACCCGACAACGCATCTTTGCTTAAAGTGGCTCGATGAAAACGTGCGTTCGGGCCTTTCGGTTTTGGACTACGGTTGCGGAACCGGCATTTTGGCCATTGCCGCCGCCAAACTCGGTGCCACCCCTGTTGTCGGCACCGATATCGATCCGCAAGCCGTGGAAGCGGCCTGTTACAACGCCAAAATCAACGCCGTTGACGCCGCCTTTTCCCTGCCTGAAGCGCTAGAACACCGAACCTTTGACATTGTCATTGCCAACATCTTGGCCAATCCTTTAAAAGTCTTAGCGCCGGCCCTTGTCGGCTATCTTTCCGAAAACGGGCATCTGACGCTCTCGGGAGTTTTGGCGTATCAAGCACAAGACATCATCAACACCTATGAGGCAATCGGTGTCAAACTCTCGGTGTGGAAACAACAAGAAGACTGGGTTTGCCTGACAGGGAAAAAACAGTCGGTTTGCCCGAAGGAATCATCATGGCTTATGTAACGCGTTGCCCGTATTGCGGTGCCGTTTGGTTGCTACCGAATAAAGAGACGGCCGAGGCCGCCCCGGTCAAGTGTTCCAAGTGTCTGAAGTGTTTCGATGCCACACGGGACTTGCTGTGTGTACCCGATGCCCTGTTCCCGCAGCAGCACCCTGCCGTAAAGGAGGCGATGCCGGAGAAAACGTCTGACGCCCCAAAGTCTGAAAAAGAGGCGCCGAGCAAGGCAACGCTACCTCAAACTCCCCCGATTCAGGCCCCTGTTCGGGCACCGGTGACGGCACAAGCCGCAACACCTGAAGCGCCGCGTACCGCATCGCAGGGAATTCCTTTGTCCGCCCCCTCGCGGCATGCGCAAAAAGAACTTGAAAAACTCTCGATTTTGATGAGCGACTTTTCCGGTCGGACGGAACCGACCGTCGGAGAACCGAGTCGCACGGAAACGGCGCCGAAAGAGACCTCTCGAGATAAAGCTCAAGAGTCTGAATCTGAAAAAGTCGTTCCGCAAACCGTCGGTACGGCACCCAAACGCAAGAAGAACACGTGGGTCGGTCCCGTGATTACCGGAGCCCTCTTGGTGGTGATTCTTGCCGTCGGTGCGATTGTGTTTAACCAGACAATTTTGCAAAAGTTCCCGTCCTCAAAATCTCTTTTCGATTCCGTTTGCACGAAGATCACCTGCCCGGGTTTCTTCTTGAAAAACATCGAAGCCTTTGCCGTGACGAAGGCGCAACTGACAAGTGCGGGAACGCCGGGAAACTACACCCTGGAAGTGACGATTCTGAACGGATCGACCATCGCGCAGGCCGTGCCGCATCTGTCGCTACAGCTTGTCGATGACAACGATGCGGAAATCACCCGTCAGGTTTTAAAGCCGGTCGATTTTTTGGCTGACCCCTCGGTGAAAAGTCTCGGAGCCGGTCGGTCGCTCACGGTACGCATCAACATGCGCACCAACGCAACGCCGTCGCGTTGTATTGCAACACCGATTTACCCATGAGTATCTGCGTTGCCGGTTCAGCTGCCTACGACACCGTCTTTGCGTTTTCGGGACGGTTTCAATCGCAATTACTGAAAAGTCGGCTTGACCATTTGAACGTGTGTTTTCCGGCCGCTTCCATGGAGCGCCGTTTCGGCGGATGCGGCGGCAACATCGCCTACGCGTGTCGTCTGCTCGGAGACCCGACCGTTCTTTTGAGCGCCTTCGGGGCCAACGATGCCGACGCGTATCTAAAACACCTTAAAGCCTGCGGCATTGCCGTTGTCCCGACCCTCGTTGAAAACGCCTACACGGCCCAGTGCGTCATCCTTTCCGATGCCTCGGGCTCGCAAATTGCCACCTTTTGTCCGAACGCCGCTCTTTTCACTCGAACCGACCTTTGGCCCGAAGAACGCGTAACCGTCGGAATCATTTCTCCGGAAACGCGCTCATCGATGCTCGCCCGTGTCGATGAATTCACTCGGCGCGACATTCCGTTTTTTTTCGATCCCGGGCAAATAACGCCACGCTTTACCGCAGACGAGTTAATCAATTGCTTTCGCAAGGCGCGCTATGTCGTCATGAGTGACTACGAACTCGAGCTTATTAAGCGCATAACAAACATTAAAGAAAAAGCCCTTCTGGACTTGTGCGAGGTCCTAATCGTAACTCAGGCCGAGCAAGGCGCTACTGTCTTGACGCATCAAGAGTCCTTGCACGTTCGGGCGTGCCCGGTTCGGGCGCACGATACCATCGGAGCGGGAGACGCCTTCCGTGCCGGTCTTTTGCACGCAGTACTGCACAATCTGGATTGGAAGCACGCTTTGCAACTCGGATGCGCGTTAGCCTCGTTTAAAGTGCAAAGCGAAGGTGCGCAAACCTACTGTCCGACTCGGCAAGAGCTCATCGAGCGCCTGATAGCAACGTACGGCGACGCGGCAGTAGGCTACGCGCTTTAATTTTTTCATCGGGCGCTTTTTAAGCGCCCGACGACAACCGGTTATTTTCCGATCGAGTCCATGAACTCACAATACGTTTTCTTGGTCAGGACGGGCTTAAAGTTTTCGCAAATACGCTCGGCAACTTCTCCGTTTCCGGCCAACAGGTCCACAACCGTCCACGCCAAAACCGCAGGTGACCTCTCAAAGGCCGTCTTCGTGTCAGCCAGCTGGTAATCGGCACCGTGAAGCGACCCGCGCGCGCATCCGACCCAAGCATGAACAATGGGAATTAAATGCGAGACATCGCCCATGTCGGTACTCGCGGTATTGTGAGGACCCGCGCCGACGTCTTCGGGCGGGAAAAAGGCACGAGCGTTTTCTTCCAAGAGGGCACGCAAGCGGGTATCGGGTCGCAGCGGCAGGTACCCGGGCATGTCATGAATCACACATTCGGCACCGATGGCATCGGCCCCGGCCCTCAAAGCCCGATTAATGTCGGCGTTGTAGTGCTTTAAGCCTTCGATGCTTGCCGCACGTACATAACTTTCCATCGTCACGCGATCGGGAACGACATTCACAAGGTCCCCGGCGTTGGTCAAAATCGGATGGAAGCGCACGTAGTCGGACTCCTTGAAGCGGTCGCGAATGGCGTTGACACCCATCATGGCGATCATGGCGGCATTTAAGGCATTGATACCCTTGTCGGGAGCGCCGGCTGCGTGAGATGCCCGTCCGTTGTATTCGACAATCTTTCCGATAAAGCCGTTGCAACTGGCGCCGGACCCGTAGTAACCCTCAGGCTTGTCTGTGATGTCCACATGCATCTGAAGCGCGATATCGATGTCATCGAACCCGCCTTCTTTGATGATTTGTTCTTTACCGCCGAGATACGAAATCTTGCCTTGCTTGACAAGTTCGGCACGATACCCGAGTTCCACGTACTCCTCGGCCGGAACGGCAAAAAAGACCACGTCGCCGGCAAGTTCTTTCATCACGCCCGAATCCACGAGGGCCCACGCAACGGCCAGCATATTGGCAATCTGCACGTTATGCCCGCAGCAGTGCGCCGCACCGCTCGGAGCGGCATACGGAGAGTTTTTGCAAATGACAGCATCAAGTTCCCCGATAACGGCTACGGTCTTACCGGGCTTGCCGCCCTTAATGCGAGCCTTTATTCCCGTGATACCCCAGCCCGTTGTGTACTCAAGACCTAAAACATCGAACGCCGCACGGACCTTAGCCGATGTTTTGATTTCCTTGTAGCCGAGTTCGGGCTCTTTCAAAATGGCTTGAGCAATCGCTTCGATATCCGCACGCCGAGCCTCAATAGCTTTTAAGACTTTCTGTTTGATTTCCGTTGTGTTCACGACAACCCCCGAATTGGTAAAAAAAGCGAAGCCCCCGCAGGAAGACTTCGCCCGACCCGATGCGGCCAAAAACTGCCGGTCGGGCACTGAGTAACTCCGAGTGATGCAGAAAACCCACACAGGATTTTCTGCCCCACTCGGAAAAGCCGTGTATCAGAACACGTGTTCGAACCGCAGGATGACTTCCGCGAGAATTGTCGCACAAATGAAGCTCCCGGCCGAGACGCAAAGCGCCACCGGAATAATCTTCCAAGAAAGCGACTTAAAGGCTTCCAAATCCTTACCGACGCACAAGCCGGCATAGGCCAGAATCGGCGTTGTCGTGGCCAAAAGATTCAGATGTTTGACCTGAGCGACAATCCATTCGCTACCGGGAACTCCCGGGATGGAAACAATCACGGCCACCAAAGAAACCCAAAAAACCGTCGGGAGCTTGGAGCATCCGGGCAAATTTGCGACGACACATCCGATAAACGTGATCACCAAAAGAACTAATGCGGCCAAAGAACCCGAAGCAAGTTCACCGTTAAACCCAATCAGGTTGGCAATGACGGAGAAAACCGCCGTGATGACCAGAATAAAACCGATATCCTTAAGTTTTGCAATCATGACTGTCTCCTTACTTCGCGGCCGGTTCACGACGATCGCCGGTAATCTTTTCGTACACCCAGACCATCACGGGCAAGGAAACGAACAGAGCAAAATAAATTCCGAGAATCGTGGTCATCAGATTCGCGGCACCTGCATAGGCCAGAACAACGTCTGCCTGATCGGGATACACCGCCACAATGGACGCAACACCGGCAGCCATCATCGAGGCCGAGCCGATACCCGCACCCATCGCGAGCGCGTGCGGGTGGAACCATCCGAGCTGGGCAATCACACCGACGAGCACGGAAATCCACGCAGCACCGAAAATCGTGCCGCAGATGTACATACCCATCACACCGCGCCCTTCCGGGGAGTCAATGCCGTACTTCTCGGCAATAATGGCGATGTTCGGTTCACGGTCAATCGAGTAGCAGGCACCGATAGCCTCGCGCCCCATTTTCAACAGAAGCGCCATCGGCAGACCCAAAATCATGGTGCCGAAGAAGTGACCGAATTCCTGCATAATCAGAGCCAGACCCGAATCGAATAATTTAACTAGATTCGGACCGATTCCAAGACCCAAATAGGCAACCAAAAAGAGCATCGCAATCGGCATGAAGTGCGCTGCGCGTTCCTGTTCTGCCATCGAAAGGATTTTTAAGCGGGGAATCGAAAGGATTGCGCCGAACACCATGGCATACAAAAGCGGCAACAGAACAACAATGCCGAATTTTTGAATTCCGATGGCATCAGCGGCCATTACAACTAAAAGCGCCAGAATATGGAGCTTGAAACGACCGAGTGCTTGCATGATGGAGTTTCCGTTAAAAAATAATAAAGAAAACAACGACGAACACTGTCGAAGACGCAACAGGTCGCCATCTGTTTTGTATCTTATAGGGGATTGCCTTTCGTTTGCAACAATTTGTTACAAGAATCGGTTTCCACGCGAAAAAGGACTTTTTTTTGTTTCTTCGATACAACGCACAAGAGATCCTCGCAAGAAAAAGACTGCACGACCGATTGCTCAATACCCGGGCGTTTCGAATGCCGCGCACTTCGTAACCTCGGAGTAAAGACCTTACAATTCTTTCGGCTTTCAAACCGGACGCATCACACCGAACGTGCGCCGAGTCCGGACCAGGGTCAACACACTCGTTTTGCCTTTTTAAGGCATCCGTTTCAGGGACGCTCTTACCCATGACCTCGGCTTTCTCTTTTAATCCCCAGACGATTCGCTCCTACTTTTTCGCCGAGAGGAAGCCGCTTTTCTGTGTCACGATTTCCGGTCTTATCTACAACATCGGCCTGGCACTCACTCCCTGGTTCGAAGGGCAACTCGCGCAGTGCCTGGCCGATATTCTCCGCCAGGACAAACCTCCGTCAGCGATGGTCTGGCTGCAAAGAGATCAATCGAGAAAGTGACATCGTTTTTCCCATGTGACCTTCGGGTGTGACGAAAACCCAGTCCTTCGTGATTTTTCACTGACAATTAAAGCCGGGGAACACGTGACTCTGGTCGGACGCTCCGGTGTCGGAAAAACACCGTTTTCAAACTCGTACGAGCCGAAAGAAGGACAGGTCATCGACGGCGGCATCAACACATTTACCCTCTCTGACCGCATGCGACGAAAAAGTATCGGTTGCTCCTTGTAGCACACCGCGCTCATCCCGGGAACTATTCTTAATCAAACCTCGCTAGGGGAGCAGGATGCCACCGAAGCTATGGCGAAAAATGCTCTCATTCCCTTAAATGACTATGAGGCATTCCTGTCTGCAAAGAATTACTCAAAAAGAGCCATTGAAGATTTTGCAATGCAGGTCGGTATCCATCCCGGCATCGTCGTCGGACGATTGCAAAGTGAAAAAATCATTCCTTTTAGCCAATTTAACGGAATAAAGTTACGGTATTCCCTTTAAATAACAAGCCCCGTGTCTGTCTTGTAAGCATCGGAGAAATTCCATAGATTTTCCTTCATCTTGCCCGAGACAGACTCCGAGATAAGGCGGCCTTTCGCTACAATGACGGCACTGATTAACGGAGTTTTTCCTATGCCCGTCCATGATGATATGTCCGGTGCCGTCGAGCTCGGACGCGAAGTGCTTGTGCGCGAAGCCCAATGCGTTCAGCATCTTGCCGACACCCTCGGCAACGGTCCCTTTGCGCAAGCCGTACAAATGATCCTGGCGAGTTCCGGTCGAGTCATTGTCAGCGGCGTCGGGAAATCCGCCCATGTCGGACGCAAAATCGCCGCAACGCTGGCGTCAACGGGAACTCCCGCCTTCTTCGTGCATGCGGCCGAAGCCGCGCACGGCGACCTAGGGATGATTACAACCGAGGATGTCGTCGTGGCCGTCTCCTATTCGGGTACGACCAATGAATTGTTGACGATTATCCCGGTTTTAAAACGCGAAGGTGTTCGCTTGATTTCCATCACCGGAAACCCGCAAAGCGCCTTGGCGAAAGCCTCGGACGTTGCCTTAGATATCGGGGTACGCTCGGAAGCGTGCCCCTTGAATCTTGCCCCGACCTCCTCGACAACGGCGACATTGGCCTTGGGCGATGCGCTCGCCGTGGCCCTGATGCACGAAAAGGGATTTACCAAAGAAGATTTTGCCCGCTCGCATCCGGGCGGTGCCCTCGGTCGGCGCCTTCTGACGCACGTGCGCGACATCATGCGCGCCGGAAGCGACGTGCCCTCTGTTCGTGAAGGAACGAGCGTCTTGGATGCCGTACGCGAAATCACCAAAAAGCACATCGGCATGACTGCCGTTGTCGACAACGAGGACCGCGTCACGGGCATCTTTACCGAAGGCGATTTGCGTCGCCTAATTGAAAAGCGCGGCGATATTCGCGCCATTAAGATTGACGACGTGATGACGAAAACTCCGACGACAATCGGCCAAGATGAAATGGCCGCAACAGCCGCCAAGATTCTGGAAAAAACGTTGAAAAACCAACTTCTGGTCGTTGACGATAAGGGGCACCTGATCGGCGCCTTACACATGCACGATCTGATGAGTGCCAAGGTGATTTAATGGATAGCACACTACAGAGCAAAGCCGCTCGCATCCGCCTTGTCGTTCTCGATGTCGACGGCGTTTTAACGGACGGCTCGATTTGGACGGGACCAGACGGAGAAGCCGTCAAACGCTTTTACACACGTGACGGCTTAGGGATTAAATTGCTGCAAAGCGCCGGAATCCCCGTCGCGATTTTAACGGGACGTCTTTCGAAACAAACGGCCAGTCGCGCGGCCGAACTCGGAATTAAAGCCGTCATGCAAGGAAAAACCTTTAAAGGAGATGCCTTTAAAGAATTAACGCAGTCCTTCGGCCTAGGTGATGAGGAAGTAGCCTACATGGGAGATGACATTCCGGATATTCCGCCGCTTAAGGCAGCCGGCCTTGCCGCTTGCCCGGCCGATGCGGCAAGCGAGGTTTTGCCTCTGGCGGACTTTGTCAGCTCTGCCCCGGGCGGCAACGGCGCCGTCCGCAGTCTTGCCGAACTGATTTTGCGTGCCCAAAATCGCTGGGACGATTTGGTTAACCGGTACTACGTGCAAGGAGAGTCGCTTTAATGCACCTGCGTGACCGACTGATTTCGTTTTTCGGGCTGGCGGTGCTCTCTATACTCGTTGCCGCCTCAGCCTACTACGCAATCAAATCGAACTTTGACGACGGCTCGCCCGGACCCAATAAGGACTCGCCGGACTTTGCTACGCGCGACTGTGTCGTCACGATTTTTGACCGCGACGGGACCGGCAAACATCGCCTGTTTTCGGAGTACGCCGAACACTATTCGGACGGTCACAGTGTGAGTATTCGCCCAAAGCTTGTGACCCTGTCGCCCGATAAACCGCAATTGAAGATGTCCGCGAATACCGCAAGCACGATGGACGAGGGTCAAACCGTTGTCTTTACGGGCAATATCGTATTAACGCGTAGCGGCGATAAAGCCAATGCCCCGCTCCGTCTGACGACATCGCGTGCCGTTGTCAATACCGACACACAGGTTGTCACGGGGGAAGCTCCCGTGCGCATCGAACGCGGCAGTGATGTGACGACCGGAATCGGCTTTACGTACGACAATGTGGACCGGACAGCCGAACTGTATTCGGACGTGCATACGTTTATCATCCCGAAAAAGAAGCTTCGTTAACTTTTGCTCAACACAGCCATGAAACACGCTTGGATTTTTTCTTTGGTCGCTCTGACAGGTTTTTCCTGCGCTCTTGCTCAGACAGGCGACCGCGACATGCCTATTGAGATTGTCGCCGATAGTTTCAGTGGCGATGAGGTCGGACAAAAAGCGTCCTATTCGGGCAATGTCGAGGTGCACCAGGGAACCTTGGAAATCAAAGGCGACCGACTGGACTTAAAAATTGACGCCAAAGGCTATCGAACACTGACGGTCATCGGCCGACCGGTTCACATTAAGGAAAAGCGCGATTCGAAAACCCCGGGTATCGAAGAGTGGGTTCATGCCAGCGCGCTGACGGCCGTTTATCAAGAAAAACTCGACCGCATCGTTTTAAAAGACAATGCGAAAATCATCCGCACTGAAAACGGACAAGCGCTCGATTCGACCGAAGGCTCGGTCATTACCTATGACCTGCTGCATGCCACAAGCCGCGTTGTCGGCGAACGCACCGACGGTCGGAAAACCCGCATTTCCGCCATCTTAAGTCCCCGACCCAAAGACAAAACAGCCGCTCCGGCCCCGGAAAGCACGAATCCGCCTGCCCTACGCGGAGAAACCAAGCTACGCAACATGCGATAACAGCCACAGAGTATGCCACTTATGCAAGAAACTACGCCCGTCACTCAAACTCCCGTGCATACGCTTCGCGCTGAAAACCTCGTCAAGCGTTTCGGATCGCGCACCGTTGTCAACGGCGTCTCTTTTGATGTCAACACCAACGAAATCGTCGGGCTTATGGGGCCGAACGGCGCCGGGAAAACAACGAGCTTTTACATGGTCGTCGGATTGATTGCGCCCAATGCGGGAAAAATCTTTATCGACAATACGGAAATCACACACCTACCGATTTACAAGCGGGCCCATTTAGGGATTACGTATCTACCGCAAGAGGCCAGTGTTTTTCGGCGTTTGACGGTTGAAGACAACATTCGAGCCATTCTCGAACTCAAAGAAGATCAAAACGGACGCAAATTAACCTCCGAGCAAATCGAGTCGCGCTTAACCGAACTCCTTAAGGACCTGCAAATCGAGCATTTGCGCACCAATATGGCATTATCGCTTTCCGGTGGTGAAAGACGTCGTACGGAAATTGCCCGAGCCCTCGCAGCCGATCCGCAATTTATTCTTCTAGACGAACCCTTCGCCGGCGTCGATCCGATTGCCGTGAACGAAATCAAGCGCATTACGCGCTACCTTAAGTCCCGCGGCATCGGCGTTTTAATCACCGACCACAACGTCCGGGAAACGCTCGGGATCTGCGACAGGGCCTTCATTATCAATAACGGCGAAGTCCTCGCGCACGGCACACCCGACCAAATCGTCGCCAATCCGACCGTTCGGGCTATCTACCTCGGGGAAGACTTCCGAATGTAAGCGCTATGGCGGTATCGTCTTTACATATCGACGTTGCCGGGCAACAAAAGCAAATTCCGAAGCCGTTGCTTCTGGAAACTGCCAAGCTTTTGACATTAAGTCGCGAAGAATTGGCTGCCGAAATCCGTCGGCAACTCGACGAAAATCCGTTTTTGCTTGCCAAAGAGGTCGAGACGGCACCATTGTCCGAGCCGATGCAAACCCCGTTTGACGAACCGGTCGGCGTATCGGCCGACTTTCCGGGAACAACGTCGCTGATTACTTGGAAGAACACACCCTCGGAAGACCTAACGGTCGACCCGACGGATTTCTTAAGCTACCCGACGACGCTTTTAGAGCATCTGACAAGACAGATTCGTCTTCTGACCGTTCCCGAAGACAAAAAGGATCTTGTTCAGTGGCTTGCCGGGAACCTCAATGAAGACGGGCTCTTCGAAGAGACTTTGGAATCGATGGCAAGTACCTGTCCGATTTCAGCCTCCGAAAAAGACTGGCAAGAAGCCCTAAAAACGCTGCAAAGCCTCGATCCGACGGGAGTCGGCGCCACCTCTGCGCTTGAAGTACTCTCGTTGCAACTAAAAGCGGCACCGAACGATGCATTCACGGCAACCCGAGAGCTAGCCGATTTCATTCTTAAGGAATGCCCAGACCTGTTGCTTAAAGGCGACAAGGCCGCGATTGCCCGGCGGCTTCACCGAGACGAGAACGATGTCCGTGCCGCACTGTGTATCTTACGGTCTTTAGATCCGCATCCGTGCTCCCGGTTTGCCGGTCTGACGGACAACGCCGTTTTGCCTGACTTTACCGTTGAAAAAAAGGACGGAGTCCTGACGCTTATTTTTCAGGACGATGCCGCCGAGCGCCTTGTTTTTGACGCTCCCACCTATGCCCTTTTGCACAAAGAGGTGAAACAGGCCCCCGAGCGCGAAGCGATGGAGCCTTATGCCCAAAAGGCGCGCCTTTTTATCAGTGCTCTGACGCGGCGTAAGAAAACATTGCTCTTAGTCGGACGCGCGCTTTTTAAGCGACAAAGCCGATTTTTTGCCGAGGGTCCCCAAGCGCTCGTGCCGCTCGGAATGCAAGAGGTTGCCGAAAGTCTCGGCATTTCCAAGTCCACCGTAAGCCGTGCCGTGGCGGGCAAATTTATCCAAACGCCGTTCGGTTTTTTCCCGTTAAAGCACTTTTTCTCCGGCACCGTTCCCTCGACCGATGCTCCCGAATTGCTCTCGAGTACCGTCGTTCGGGAGCGCATTCGCCAGCTGATTGCCGAGGAAAATCCGGCCTGTCCGATGAGCGACGCCCAACTGACGCAACAACTTGCCGAGCAGGGAATCCGCATCGCACGTCGCACCGTAGCCAAATATCGGGAAATGGACAAAATCCCCCCGAAAAACGAACGGCTTCGCCTTTGATTGTTGTCGTTGGCTCGGCCGAAAAAATCGTTCGCCCTCTCGGACGTATATACTCTTCGAAAGTTTGTTTGAAGTTGCCTGACGATGAATCACATTGCTCCGTTATTAAATCCGAGTGAAAACATCCTGCTTGACTTAGATGTCTTGAGCCGAAAACGCCTTTTCGAAGAGGTTTCCCGAATTCTGGCCGTCTCTTCCGGAGTGCCGGCACAAAGTGTTTTCGATGCCCTGATTGCACGAGAAAAACTCGGTCCGACGGGCTTGGGGTGTCGTGCCGGTATTCCTCATGCCCGTATTAACGGAATCGTCGACCCCGGGTTGTGCCTAGTGAGAACCAAGCAACCGATTGATTACGACGGACCGGGACAGACGACGGCGCAACTATTTTTTGCCGTGGCCATTCCGGAAAGTAACCCGGACGCCTATCTGGCCATTTTGTCGGATGTAGCCGGTTTTTTGCGCGATAAAACCGCTCGAAGTACCCTCATGACAGCGACCTCGGCCAAGCAGGCTTTGGAAATCATTACGGCTTGGGAGCCCTCTGACGATGCTGCAGGAAAGGAGTAACCTCATGGAAAACACCTCGTCCGAGTTGCGCGTTGTCATTGTGACGGGGCTTTCGGGATCGGGTAAATCCGTCGCCATTCGCCAATTGGAAGATAGCGGCTACTATTGCTTGGATAACCTGCCGCTTGATTTCTTACTGCCCGTTCTGGAAAAGTTACACAGCCGCGGCATCGATCGCATTGCCGTTGCCGTCGATGCGCGGGGGCTGACAAACTCAGAGCAATTTACGGATTGTCTGGCGGCACTGCGCGCTCGAAAAATCGATGTGCGCATCCTGTTTTTGACGGCCTCCAACACCGAACTCGTGAAGCGTTTTTCCGAAACACGCCACCGGCACCCGCTCTCGATTCGTCCCGAAAGTCAAAGCGGACGAACGCTTTCGGAAGCCATTCATCTGGAACGGGACCTCTTGTCGCCGATTGCCGAACAAGCTCACATCATTGATACAACGCGCGTTTTACCGAACACACTGCGGCGTTGGGTCACGGAGTTTGCCGATATACCGCCCTCTTCGATGATGCTTGACTTTGAAAGCTTTGCGTTTAAAAAGGGCATTCCCGTCGCCGCCGATTTGGTTTTCGATGTGCGCAACCTCCCGAACCCGTTTTACGACGAAGCCTTGCGACCGCTTACGGGCCTAGATAAACCTGTGATTAATTATCTCGACTCCCAGTCGCAAGTCCAAGACATGCTCTCGGACATCACGGCGTTTATCGACAAGTGGCTCCCTTCGTACGAAAGCCAAAACCGCCATTACCTGACGGTGGCAATCGGTTGTACGGGCGGACAACATCGAAGCGTCTATATCGCCGAACACTTAGCTAAGGCCTTTAAGGCAAAGGTCCTGACAGTCGTGCGGCATCGGCAACTTTGCCAACGCGATGCGTAAGTGAGTACGGCGCCTTGGAGTCGGCGCCGCACTCTCTCTTGAAAAAAGCCTTACAGGTTCACTTTGGGCATTTTGTCAAAACTGGCCTTAAGCTCGGCATCGGTCGGAATCGTGTCGCTCATCGTACCGTCGTTAAAGCGTTGGTAGGCCGACATGTCAAAGTAACCGGTTCCCGTCAGGCAGAATAGAATGACCTTCTCTTGGCCGGTTTCTTTGCACCGTAAGGCCTCGTCAATTGCAACCTTAATGGCGTGACTGCTTTCGGGAGCCGGGAGAATCCCTTCGCAGCGGGCAAATTTTTCCGCAGCGACAAAAACCGAGGTCTGTTCGACCGCTCGCGCTTCAATCAGCCCGTCTGCATACAGCTGCGAAATAATCGCGCTCATACCGTGGTAACGCAGTCCTCCGGCGTGATTGGTCGACGGAATAAAACTCGATCCGAGCGTATACATCTTCTGGAGCGGGCACACGCGACCCGTATCGCAAAAGTCATAGGCGTAGCGTCCGCGTGTCAGACTCGGGCAGCTGGCAGGTTCCACGGCGATGATGCGGCTATCGAGCTTTCCTTTGATCTTGTCACCGACGAAGGGGCTAATGAGTCCCCCGAGATTCGATCCGCCCCCGGCGCATCCGATGATGATGTCCGGAGTCAAACCGTAGCGAGCCAACGCAGCCTGCGACTCAAGACCGACAACCGTTTGGTGCAGTAACACCTGCGAAAGGACCGACCCGAGCACATACCGATACCCGGGGCGACTGACGGCGGACTCGACAGCCTCGGAAATCGCGCAACCGAGACTGCCGGTCGTGCCCGGGAATTCCTCAAGCATCTTGCGCCCGATTTTCGTCGTATTTGAAGGCGAAGGCGTGACGGTGGCGCCGAACGTACGCATCACTTCTTTGCGTTGCGGCTTTTGTTCATACGAGCACTTGACCATGAAGACGTTGCAGTCAAGCCCCAAGTACGCACAGGCCATCGAAAGAGCCGTACCCCACTGTCCGGCACCGGTTTCGGTCGTCACGCCTTTAAGTCCCTGCTTTTTGGCGTAATAAGCCTGAGCAATCGCCGAGTTAAGTTTGTGGCTTCCCGACGTGTTTTGACCTTCGAATTTGTAGAAAATCTTCGCCGGCGTTCCCAGAACCTTTTCCAAGCAATACGCACGAATCAAGGGAGACGGGCGGTACATCTTATAAAAATCGAGGACCTCCCCGGGAATATCAATCCACGGATCTGTGACGTTTAACTCCTGAGAAACGAGTTCCTCGCAGAAAACCGGCGTTAAATCCGCTGCTGTCACAGGTTTTAACGTCGCCGGATTGAGCATCGGAGCGGGCTTATTTTTCATATCTGCCCGCAGGTTGTACCACGCTGCCGGAATCTCATTTTCTTCCAGGTAGGTCTTGTAGGGCATCTTTTCCATGGTTGTCTCCTTGATTGAGGAAAGATTTCAGGCAATAAAAAACGGACTGAAAGCACACCTTTCAATCCGTCAGCCTTTAAAACGAGAACGTTTTGATTAAACAGCAACAAGCGCTGACGGATCGTACCGCCAGAGCCACCAGCCGAAAAATTTGTTCTCGATGTTTGTCATAACACGTCGTACTGTAGCAAGGATTTGTCTTGCGCGCCGCACATTACCCTCTAGGCTTTTCCCTAGGACCTCTGAGAAAAATCAACCGAAGGCTCCGAAACTGGGACCTTCGGCCGCGCAACCGATTCTGCTCGGTCTTTCTTAGGCAAGTTCCGCTAAGGCCTGTCGCACCGCCTCTTCGGTCACGCCGTCGGCCAATACAACGTGCGTCAGAACGTCCTGCAGTTTCCCTTGTTTGAGTTGCCCGACAGCCATTCCGGCCTCTTTGCCGCTCTCAAAGGGATGCGAGGTCAGTAACACGCATCCGGCGGAATCGGTCAGTTTGAAATAGAACTTACCGTCCTCTCCTCGATATTGCTTAATGGCAGCCGTGGCCTTTTTCTTAGGTAAAACTTTGCCTTTTCGGGTGGCTCCGACGGCATGAAATTGCCGCAAACCCACAGCCTCACGGAGCGTTGCGAGGAAGGGCGTTGCCAAGCGACGCGCCTTTTTCGCGCCGGCCTGCAAGATATCTTCAAGCTCCTGAGGATGCGCCATAAAGAACGCATACTTTTCCCGCATCGGTCCGATTTCCTTTTCGATTTGGGCAACCAGCCGTTTCTTGGCCTCGCCCCAACCGAGACCGTCGCGAAGTTCCTCGCGGAACAGGGCTTTTTCCTGGTCCGTGGCAAAGGCATCATAGATTTGCGTAAGCGACGTGCTATCCGGGTCTTTGGGTTCTCCGGGCAAGCGACTGTCGGTCACAACGCGGCTGATGGCTTCTTCAAGCGCAACACGTCCGCCCTCAAAAAGTGGAATGACGTTGTTGTAACTCTTACTCATCTTGCGTCCGTCTAAGCCCGGCAAGATGGACACGTGCTCGTCGATTTGTTCGTACGGAAGCACAAAGAAGTCTTTTCCGCGCCCGTACAAGTTATTAAAGCGCGTGGCGATATCGCGGGCCATCTCCAAGTGCTGAATCTGATCGCGACCGACAGGGACAAGATTGGCATTAAACATCAGGATGTCGGCAGCCATCAAAACCGGATAGCAAAATAGGCCCATCGAGACACCGGCGTCGGGGTCGAGCTCGGCGGCGGCATTGGCCTCAACGCACGCCTTGTACGCATGCGCCCGATTCATCAGACCTTTGGCGCAGACGCAATTTAAAAGCCAGTTCAAAACCGGAATTTCCGGAATGTCGCTTTGTCGATAAAAGGTGCAGTGGTCGGGATCGAGTCCCGCCGCAAGCCAGCTCGCGGCAATCTGCATGCGACTTCTTTCAATGCGGTCAGCATCCTGACACTTAATCAGGGCGTGCAAGTCCGCCATAAAAAAGAAGCTTTCCACATCGGGCTTGTGAGACGCCTGAATGCAGGGGCGAATCGCTCCGCAGTAATTCCCTAAATGCAACGTTCCCGTTGTGTTAATACCGGTCAGCACCCGTACGGTCATCGCTATTTCTCCTAGCCACAAAACAAACAACGGGCAACACTCTAGCAAATTTGCTTTTCCGGGCGATAGAAAACGCTATGATTGCGTGGCCTAAACGATACTGGAGAAGGATGTTTTATGATTTCTCGGCGCTCTCTCGGACTGGCAGCCTTAGCCGGCTTGTCCTTTCCCCTTTGGGCCAAGGAAGCGACCTACGTTTCCCTGGAAAGACCGTTTGAAAATGCTGCAAAAACGCTGATTAAAATTTTCTCGTACGATTGCCCGTTTTGCTATCGCTACGACAAGAGCATCGACCCGTGGCTTTGCGAAGAGATTCTCCCGAATCTCGGTCTGCGTTTTGTCCCCGTTTTCCTGGAAAGCCGCGCCAAATACGGACAAACGGCCGCCATGTTCTTGGCACTGTGCGAGCGAGAAGACGAGAAAAACGGACGCCCTCTTTCGGACAAAGCCAGTCTTTTTTCTCAAGCCAAAGAAGCTCTTTATTTTGCGTACCTGAAACAAAAGGAGCGCTGGGCCGGCGGTGAAGACGCTTTTTTAAAAACTCTCACGGACGCAACGGATCTTACAAAGGACTTTTTCCTTAAAAGAAAAGCCGATTCCGACGTGCTCTCGCTCGTTAAGGCTTGGCGTCCGTCCAAAGACATTGCCGCCATTCAGGGCATTCCCGCGTATGTGGTTAACGGGCGATTTTTGGTTCGTAACACGGCCGCGCGCTCTAAGACTGATTTCGGAAATATCATTCGGGAGTTGTCGGCTTTACCCTAAAGGACACTGGATGCTCTTATCTCTTCGCACTCTTGCGACAAAACGCACGCCTTGGATTATTCTTGCGGGCGCTGCCGTTTTCTTGGTTGTTTTCGCGCATGCCGTCTTTCAAAAGTGGCTTTTCATGGAGCCGTGCGAACAGTGCGTTTACATTCGCTTTGCCTTCGTTCTCGTGGCACTCGGTGCTCTTCTTGTCGCCCTCAATCCGAAGGCCCCGTGGTTTGCCGTCCCTGGCATCGCGCTTTCCTTGTACGGGGCACTGTACGGACTTATTTGCTCGCTACGCCTTGCACGCATTCACGCGGCCATGCACGACGCGGATTCCGATGCGCTCTTCGGTCTGACGGGTTGTTCGACAACGACGCACTACCCTTTGGGGCTGCCGCTTGACGTGTGGCTTCCGGATTGGTTTGCCGCTTCGGGCGAATGCGGCATCGACACGCCCGTTGTTCCCCCCGATGCCGTCCTTTCGAACATGCAGTCGTTTTGGATTGACCTATATAACGAGGCAGGCGGCTGGTATCTGATTCCGACCGAGCAGTGGCTCAATATGGCTCAATGCTGTGCCGTTTTTTCCGTTCTCTTTTTGCTCTTGATTGTCGCTTTCGGTGTCGGTCTGATCCTTCGGGGTCCGTCGCGCTCTTAAGCCGGCAAGTACGCCTTGCGGTAATGCAGAGCAATCATCCAGAAAAGCAGCGCCAGGACAGCGCAAACGCCCATCGCGAGAGCGTACTTCCATGCCTGCCCGATACAAAGCGGAGCGAGAACAGCGGAACTCAAGGCAAATCCGAGCGTGTGAAAACCTTGCTGAATCGAGGCAGCCAGCCCCCGGCACCGAGGGTGGTAATCCAAGTTCATCGTCATGACGACCGGCCGAACAAGGTTGCCGATAAAAGTAAAGACAAATCCGATCAGTAGCGTTTCAAGATACCCCGGGCTTGCCTCATGCATGCAATAGGTCATCGCAAACTCAAAAAGAATCAAGAGCACACCGGCCCCGACAACCAACTTGCGAGTGCCGAAACGCTGCGCAAGAGGCGGAGCCAAAAAAGAGCCTGCGACAGATGCCACGACAAGCGGAATGGAAAGCCAAGCAAAGCCGTCGACGCCAAATCCCATCACGTTGACCACAAAGTCCGCACCGCCGGCGACCACCAAAATCATGCCCATGAAACTACAGCCGTTGGAGATGATGCCGGCTGTGTAAGCCGGATTTTTCAGGCACGTCCCGTAACTTAAAAGAAGCGCCCAAAGATTAAAGTGCAATCGCTTTTCCTGCGGGAGCGTCTCCTTTAAAACGAAAACCGTAATCGCCCAAATGCTCAGGGAGTACGCCGTCAGGAACCAAAACGTTGACTGCCAGCCCATGCGCACGACCAGCCACCCGCCGACAATCGGGGCAACGGCCGGAGCCACGCTAAAGAGCATTCCGATAATGCTCATGGCGCGCGCGGCCGGCAGGCCGCTCCACCTATCTCGCACCATCGCTTGTGTAATGACCTGTCCGGTGCACGCCCCGAGCCCCTGCAAGAATCGCCAGACATTCATCGTCGCTAACGAATCTGAATACACCGCCCCGATGGATGAGGCGGCACAAAGCACCAAGCCGGTGGCTAGCACGCGCTTGCGACCGAGGGCATCGGAAAGGCTCCCGACCAAAAGCGATCCGATAGCCAGCGCCACCAGATACACCGTCAGCATCTGCTGCATATCCGCAAGGGACATGCCGAAAGTCTCTGAAATCGCATGAAAAGCCGGAACAATTCCGTTCGTGGCAAACGGTCCGAGCGAGCAGGTAAAGCCCAAGATGGCGACATGAGCAAATGTCGGCTCAAAGGACAAATCCGAAGTGGGCTTTTGTGTCGCCATGCCTGCAATGACCCTGAAAAAACGTGACGTATTGAGCGCTCGGGACCTATCGGTCGTCGGCAGATTCCGAGGTCTCGTCCTCGTCCGAATCGTCTTTACGTCCGAAAACCTTCACAAGAACAATACCGAATTCGTACAAAACGACAAGCGGCAGAGCCAGTAGCAATTGCGAGAGGACATCAGGCGGGGTAAAGATGGCCGCCACGACGAAAGCGCCGACGATGACATACGGACGAATCTTTTTCAGACGCTTAGCCGAGGCCATGCCGACGCGATTTAAAACCATGACGAAAATCGGCACTTCGAAGGTCAATCCGAACGCAAAGAACATCGTGATGACAAAACTGAAATAACTATCGATATCGGGCGCGAAATTCACCGAATCCGGGGAGAATCCGGCGATAAACTGAAAGACCATCCGGAAGACGACAAAGTAGCAATACGCCATGCCGACGGCAAACATCAAAACGCTCGAGACAATCACGGGAAGCGCCAAGCGCTTTTCGCGTTTGTAAAGCGCGGGGGCGATATAAGCCCAAAACTGATAGAGCACGTACGGCAGGGCCACGACGAACGCACAAAAAAGCGTGACTTTTAAGGGCACCATAAAGGGCGCCACGACGCCGGTAGAAAGCAACTTTGCGCCGTCCGGCAGTGCCACCATCAAAGGCTTTGAGAGCCAGTCGAAAATCTCCTTCATAAAAGGCGACATGGCGACAAAAACAATCAAGACGCTTATAGCCGCCTTGACCGTGCGTTCGCGCAATTCAATCAGATGCGCCATCAGAGGCTGATCGTTGGCCGGATCGTCGAGATTGTCCTCTTCGTCTTTCTTTTCCATGGACCTACTCACCGATAAATACGGACGCGATTGGTCCGCGAACGAACGGCATAGCGCCGATTGCGACGCACCGTCAGCGAGGCCGAGGTCTCACCGATATCCCGCTTTAAGCGCTCGACTTGCTCGGCTAGTTCCTGCACATCGGGCTCTTCCTTGTAACGACGGGAAAACGACGGCGATTGCACCGGGCAGACAGCGGTAAAGTCCTCGGCGTCCTTGCCGGGCAACGGGCTTGCTGTGGGAGATCTCTTTTCCGAAACGCCGTCCTTATCCTTGTTGCCGAGGATATCCAAATCCTGACGCAAGGAATCGACTTCACCTTGAATCGATTGCATCTGACCGCGCACACTGTGCGTGACTTCCTCGGCAATGTCGCGAGCCTGCGATTGAAGAGCTTTAAGCTCGGCCATTTCCGATTCCAGTTCGATGTCTTCTTTGAGTTGATCGATGACGCGCCGGGCTTTGGAAAAATACTTGCCGGCAACGCGCGCGACAACAGGCAAGCGCTCGGGTCCAAGGACCACGAGCGCCACAATACCGATGACGATGATTTCGGAAAAACCTAAATCAAACATATCCTAAAAAAGACGTCTGCTTTTGGCCGGGAAACGGCTTTCCCCGGCGAACAGCGTCTGATTAGACTGCCTCTGCAGCAGCTTTTTTGGTCGTCTTTTTGACGGTTTTCTTAGCGGCCGGCTTTTTGGCTGTCGCCGTCTTTTTCTCTGCGTTCGCCTTCTTGACGGTTGACTTCTTGGTCTCCGTCTTTTTGGCCGCTACCTTCTTGGTCGTCGCCGTTTTCTTCGGGGTAGCGACTTTCTTGGTAGCCGAGGTCTTAGCCGTTGTCGCCTTCTTGGTTGCGCTCTTTTTGGCGGCGGGCTTGCGTGCCGGCTTTTTCGCAGGAACGGCAACCACGGTCTCGGCGACCGGAGCGGCTTCCGGCTTTGCTTCACTCACAGCCACAGGTGCCTTTTCAGGTTCAATAACCGGGCTTGCCGCGCTCTCGATTGCCGCAGGGGTCGGCGCTGCCTCAATCGGTGTCGGGGTCGGTGCCGGTGCGGGTGCTACTGGAACGGTAGCTGCCGGCGCTTCGGTTACCGTCTTTTCGACAGGTGTGGGCGCCTCTTCCTTTTTTGCCTCAACCGTCTCTTTTTCGCCTTCTTTAATTCCCTCGCGGAAACCCTTAACGGCGTTACCTAAATCGCGCCCTGCGTTCTTGAGTTTTCCGGTACCGAAAATCAACACCACAACAAGAACAACAATCAGCCAATGCCAAATGGACATGGATCCCATAACGTGCTCCTTTGCTTAACGATTAGGCAACTTGACGCCACGGATGGGGACCGCCCAAAACGTGGATATGCAAGTGGGCAACGGCCTGTCCGCCGTTCTTGCCCGTATTGATAATAGTTCTGAATCCGTCCGTGCATCCGTTTTCTTTGGCCAGTTTCGGAATCAAAGCCATCAGTCTTCCGAGCATTGCCGTATCTTCGTCCGTCACATCGGCCAAAGAAACAATGTGTTTTTTCGGAATAATCAGAAAGTGAATCGGTGCTGCCGGATTGATATCGTGAAAAGCGAGGAACTCTTGATCCTCATAAATCTTTTTGCAGGGAATCTCCCCCTGAATAATCTTGCAGAAAATGCAGTCTCCCATGACGCCCTCCGTCGCGTTGTGAGTCGATTGATTTTATCTCACAACTTTTTTAGTCAGACGCTATGCTAGCAAATATTGCCGCGGACTAAAAAGAGATGTGAAGCGAGGCCCAAAGGACAGCCAAAACCAAGGCGGGCAACGTGTTGGCTACACGGATTTTGAGCGCGAAGACAAGATTCAGTCCCACGCAAAAAATCATCGCCGAGCCGACGGCGGAAATCGCTGAAAGCACAGCCTCCGTCATAAAGGGTTTGAGCCAAACGGCCAAGACCGTCATGCTTCCCTGAAGCAAGCCCACGGGAATTGCCGAAAAAAGGCACCCGCGTCCGAGCGAAGCCGCCATGACCATGATGATGATGGCATCGAGGACGGCTTTGGCCTCGAGCATGGCGATGTTACCCGAAAGGCCGTCTTCAACGGCCCCGACAACGGCCATCGCACCGATGCAAACAACTAGAGACGAGGACACGAAGGCATTTAAGAACCCGGGGTCTTTTTCGCTTCCGCTCCTTGCCTTAAGCCACACGCCGAAGCGCTCAATCCAAGCTTCCAGATCGAACCATTCTCCGACGGCCGTTCCGAGGACCAAACATAAAATCAGCATCAGGGGATTGGCGCATGTCAGTTTTCCGTCCGTGACAATCAGCATTTCCGACGCCAGGCCAAGAATGCCGATTAAAAGAACACAAACACCGGTGACCGCAACGAGCGATTTTTGCATGGTTTCAGACAAATATCGGCCGAAGAAAAGACCGATAAATCCCCCCAAAACAATGCCCGCCATGTTGATTAGAGTTCCGAGTCCCGACATATGTTTTCAGAATTCCCACAAAAAAAGAACGAGAATTCTCGCATAAAATGTGTCCTTTCTCCGTCAATCTTCAGGATAAAAAATGTCAACGGGTGCAACTACAGGCTTTTCTGCAAGCCAAAAAAAGATGGCCCTTTTTTACGTTATCGCCATCGTTTTGGGCGTTCTTAACGGGTATGTCGGCACGGATTTGACGGTGCAAGGGGGCGACCTCATTGCCAATATCTTCGTGCGTCTTTTTAAGTTCATTGCCATTCCCGTGATTGCCGTTTCCATTATTGCAACACTCGGAAGAACCACGCGTGCCCAAGATTCCGCCAATATTTTCCGCCACACGATTTTTTACACGTTGCTGACGACGATTTTGGCGGCCTCTCTTGCTGCCGCCCTCTTTTTTATGTTTGCACCGGCAAACGTTACGACGGCCTCGGCCGTGGCTCCCGAAGGCATCGTTCAACACTCTTACATGGAGTACCTGCTCTCGGCCATTCCCAATAACGTCATTGCTCCCTTCCTTTCCGGCAACGTTCTGGCTGTCCTTTTGATTGCCGCGGCCTTCGGTTTGGCCTTATCGCATTTGCCCGATGAGTCTGCCGGGAAGTCGACGGTTTTAAATTTCTTCGACGGTCTGCAAGCGACGCTTTTCAAACTCATCAACTGGATTATTTTGTTCCTGCCGATCGGTATCTTCGGCTTTGTTTCGCAACTGATGTCGGAAATTAACGCCGGCGTCAATGTCGGCGGTTTGGGTTCGTACTTTGCCACAGTTCTGACAGCCAATTTCGTGCAGATGCTCATCATCTTGCCCTTGATGCTTCTTTTGCGCGGCCTAAATCCGATTAAAGTCGCAAAGGCCATGCTCCCGGCTTTGACTCTTGCCTTCTTTTCCAAGTCCTCGGCGGCGACTTTGCCCGTGACGATGCAAAGCGCCGAGAACAATCTGAAGGTTTCTCCCAAAGTCGCCCGTTTCGTTTTGCCGATTTGCACGACGATTAACATGAACGGATGCGCGGCCTTTATTCTCGTAACTGTCATCTATTTGATGCAAAACGCCGGTCTGGACATTACGTTCGGAACCGTTTTGGCCTGGATTCTGATTTCGATACTGGCGGCCGTGGGAAATGCCGGTGTGCCGATGGGGTGCTTTTTCCTGTCGGCCAGCCTTCTGGCAAGTATGAATGTTCCGATCGGTCTGATGGGCGTGATTCTGCCCTTTTACGCCGTCATCGATATGATTGAAACCACCCTAAACGTCTGGTCCGATTCGTGCGTTGCCGCGATGGTCGACCACGACATCAACGGAAAAAAGCCAGAGTAACCGGTTTTTGGCTTCCCGATACGCAAAGAGGCGCATTTTTGCGCCTCTTTGCATTGGAATGTATCCGAGTTAAATCTTATCTAAGTGGTGCTCGACAGCAAAAACAGCCGCTTGAACACGGCTTCGGATATTCAGTTTCCGCAAAACGCTTTGCACGTGAACCTTCACGGTCGATTCGGCCAAATCGAGTTCTCGAGCAATTTCCTTGTTGGAAACACCGCGTGTGAGCCAGGCGAGCGTCTCACGCTCACGTGGGGTGAGCGACTCGATTCCGGGCGCTGGCGGCGTCGGTTTATCCGTGCGAAGCCGCATCAAAAGGGCACTTGTCATTTCAGGCGAAATCACATTGTCCCCGGCAACGGCACGGCGAATGCTCTGCAAGAGAAAATCGGCATCAATCTTTTTGAGTAGATACCCGCTTGCTCCGAGTCGCATGCATTCGGTTAAGTCCTCGCCGTCTTCACTGACTGTGAGCATCAAAACCGTAACGTCCGGATTTGTTTCCATGATTTGAGCGAGCGCTTCGCGTCCGTTCATCACAGGCATATCCAAATCCAGCAGCACTAAATCGGGCTTAACTTGCTCAACGAGCTTGACGCCTTCGAGTCCGTCGGAAGCCTCTCCGACAACCTCAAAATCAGCCTGACGGCTCAAAAGCGCCTTCAAGCCGCTACGAAACAATGTGTGATCGTCCACCAACGCAATACGGATTTTGTTTTCCATACTCGTTCCCTTTCGATTTTCGGACTCGGCCGTTAGCTAAAAATCAAGCCTGAGCCTGCTGTTGCTTTTCTTGAGCGGCCTTGGCCTCGGCGATGCGTTGCTGCAAGAGGACTTCGAAGTTCACTTCCGGCAGATTGACGGTCGGCAACCCGGTGCGATTGATGATATCGGCCAAGTTCGCGCGCAAGTACGGAAGCAACACGGACGGGCAAATCACATTCGTCGCATGGGCAAGCGCCTGTTCCGGAAGGTTTTTAAGTTCGAAAACACCGGACTGGCTTCCTTCGACCAAAAACATCGTCTTTTCTTTGAAGCCGACGGTAATCGTGGCGCGAAGCACGACCTCATAAAGGTCCTTTACCGCCAAAGGACGGGCTGCAACGCCGAACTTAAAGTCCACCGTCGGCTGTTCGTCATGGTCTTCAAAAAAGATATCCGGAGCATGCGGCATTTCCAAAGAGGCGTCCTTAAAAAAGGCGCGAACCATCTGAAAACTCGGTTCGGCCTGTTCGGTCGCTTCTTTTTCCTGTTCCGGCGTCGTTGTGTTTTCTTCTGCCATGATAAATTCCTTAAAAATCAGTTATGAACTAGCGAGTGAACGGGACACCGCTGCTACGCCAGGCGTTCAAGCCGCCTTGCAGCACGTAAACCCCTTTGAATCCCGTTCCGCGTAAAAGTTGGGCCACCATCTGCGTGCGACGACCGTCGGCATCCACGAGAAGAATCGGACGCTCACGGCTGAGCTTTCCGAGTGAATTCTGGATGGACGTTGCCGGCAAATTGATGGCATTGGCAATGTGCGCCCGCTTGAAGTCTTCCGGTTGTCTTAAGTCGACAATCTGGGCGTTTTTGTGGTTAATGAGGTCAATTGCCAACGTGCTGTCAAGTTCTGCCCCGCCGCGACGACGCTGGATTAAAGGCCAGCTCAGGGAGAACACGCAAACGAAAATGATGGCAATGAGGAGGATATTGTTTAAGAGAAAACCGTTCACAGTTCTGGTTCCGACAAAAAAGCGCCCCCTCCGGTTGGTGAGGGCAACCGCAACATTATAGAATGGCGAACTATAAAAACTAACCTCTTTGGGAGAGAAAAGATGCATAAACTCGTACTGATGCGGCACGGCGAAAGCCAGTGGAATCTGGAAAACCGTTTCACGGGCTGGACCGATGTCGATTTAACGGAAAAAGGCCGTGCGGAAGCCAAAAAGGCCGCCGAACTGTTAAAGGCCGAGGGTTACTCGTTTGATATGGCCTTCACAAGCGTCTTAAAGCGCGCCATTCGCACGCTTTGGATTGTGATGGACGGTCTTGATCAGATGTGGATTCCCGTCACCCGCAACTGGCGCTTAAACGAACGCCACTACGGTGCGTTGCAGGGTTTGAACAAAGCGGAAACGGCTGAAAAATTCGGCGAAGAACAGGTTCTGATTTGGCGCCGTTCCTATGCCACACCCCCCAACCCGCTCACCAAGGACGATCCGCGTTGGCCGGGACACGATCCGCGCTATGCCGATTTGTCGCCCGATGAGATTCCTCTGACTGAGTGCCTCAAAGACACCGTCGCACGTGTCGTTCCCTATTGGGAAAACACTATCAAGCCGCAAGTTGCCGCCGGCAAGCGCGTCATCATTGCCGCACACGGCAATTCGTTGCGCGCCCTTGTCAAGCACTTGGATAACATGAGCGACGAAGCCATCGTCAAGCTCAACATCCCGACAGGCCGTCCCCTCGTTTATGAATTCGACGATGAGATGAAGCCGATTCGCCACTACTACCTGGGTAATGCCGACGAAATCGCCGCCGCGATGGCTGCCGTTGCCGCCCAAGGTAAGGCCAAGAAATAATCTCGGGCTTGTTTAACTGGCTCTTTCAGGAAGCCGACTTGCTTGAAAATGCAGTCGGCTTCTGTACACTGCGTCCAAATTAGGTTGCTAAGGCAATGTGTCGGGCTCAGTTCATTTTCGTCAGCGTTCTTTGCGCAGCATTTCTTCTTACCGAGGAAGGCTTTTTTGTACCGCAAGCCTATGCCGCGCAATCCTCAAAAAGCGTTGAGAAGCGAAAAGAAGAAGCCCTGGCTAAAGCGCGAGCGCGTTTAAAAGCCAAATCGGCTCGGCAGGCGAAGACTTCGCCCGCTAAGACCGCGGCGACAAAACCCAAACCCGCACCGAGGAAAAATAAGCCGTCCGTCGCCAAAAAATCGGCGACCCCTGCAGCTCCTGCGAAGACGACTCGGTCGGCAACTCAAGAAAAAACCACCCTTGTCCGGCAACAACGCTCGGTCCGAACGGAATTGACAACCCTACAAAAAGACCTGGCGCAAAAGCAATCACGGGCGCAATCGGCTGAAGACGCGTTAAAAGAAAGCGAAAAAGCCATTTCGCGCAGCAACCGCTCTCTCAAAGAATTGGCCGAAAAGAAAAACGAGACGACGGCTCGCTTAGCCGACCTTAAAAACGAAGCGGTCATTGTCGGATTGCAAGTCAATGATGCCGAAGAAATCGTCAGCTCCATCGGACAGGCTCAATTCTTAAATTCCATGCGCCACCCCTGGCAAACGGCGCTTGTCGGCGGCAATCCCAACGAACTTTCCCGACGTTCGGCCGTCTTAACGTACTTGGCTCAAGAACAAAATCGCACGATTGACCGCCTCGAACACCGCCAAAGAAACATTCAGGCCGTGGCCCGAAAAACCGAAGCTGCGCGCACCGAGCTCGTGCGCATCGAGTCCGATGAAAAACGCAATCGCACCGAATTGGAAAAAGATAAGGCACTGCGCTCGGCAGCCCTAGATCGCCTCAATCGTGAAATCAAAACCCAAAAAGAGCGTTACGACCGTTTGGTGAAAAACGAAAAAGAACTCTCGGGCTTAATTGCGAAGATTGACCGCCAAATTGCACTGGCGCAAAAGAAAGAAGCCGAGCGCGCGGCTTCCGAAAGAAAACGCGCCGCCTCGGAGCAATCGCGTCGTGCGGTTGCCTCAAAGAGCACCAAACAGGATAATTCCGGACGCATTGCCGTTGCTCCGACACTGGGTAATTTCGGGTCTCTGAAAGGCCGCCTGACGATGCCTGTGAAAGGAACTGTCGTTGCCTCCTTCGGCCAAAGCCGTCAGGGCGCGGCTGCCTCGCTTCCCTGGCGCGGTCTTTTAATTCGAGCCAAAACAGGAGATGCCGTACGGGCGACGGCCCCGGGAACGGTGGTTTTCAGCGATTGGATGCGCGGATTCGGCAACCTCATGATTCTCGATCACGGATCAAATTACCTGTCGGTGTACGCGAACAACGAATCGCTTTATAAATCCGTCGGCGATGCCGTCAGGCAAGGAGAAACCATTGCCGGTGTCGGTAACTCCGGGGGTGAAGAGCACCCGGGCTTATACTTTGAATTGCGCTACAAGGGCAAACCCTTCGATCCGGACAAATGGCTGGCGCACTAATTATTTAATTTGAAAAACCATGATGCTTTTACCCCGCCCTGTTTTTGTCTTTACGCTACTGGCCCTGCCGATTCTCGGTTCGGCCTCCGTGAAAGAACCGCTCCTGCCGGTCGATGACGTTCGTCTGTTTGCGGAGATTTTCGGCGGTATCAAGAATTATTACGTCGATGAAGTGACCGACAAAAAGCTCATTGAAAACGCCATTAAAGGCATGGTTTCGGGGCTTGACCCGCACTCTTCGTTTTTGGATGACAAGGCCTACAAGGATTTGCAGGAAGCCACGGCAGGCGAATTCGGCGGTCTCGGGATTGAAATTACCAAAGACGTTCAGGGCGTTCGCGTCGTCAGCCCCATCGACGATACCCCGGCGGCCCGTGCGGGTGTGCGAGCCGGCGACATCATCATCAAAATCGATGACAAGGTCAGTGCCGACCGCTCCCTTGACGAAAACGTCAAGCTGATGCGCGGTAAACCCGGAACCGACATCACGCTGACAATCGCCCGCAAGGGAGAACTCAAACCCGTTGTCATTCACCTGGTGCGTGCCATTATCAAGATTCAGTCGGTCAAAGCCAAAGCCCTTGAGAGTCACATCGGGTACATTCGTATCTCGCAGTTTCAGGGGAAAACCACGGCCGATGTCGCCAAAGCGTTAACAACGCTGACAAAGGACAAAGCCCTAAAGGGACTCGTGCTCGATTTGCGTAACAACCCCGGGGGGCTCCTGAATGCCGCAGTCGGTGTTTCCGCCGCTTTTCTTAAAGACGGAGTTCCCGTGGTCTCGACTAAGGGGCGCGATAAAGGTGCCGAACGTGTCTTTAAAGCCGTCTATCAAGACTATGCCGTAAGCGACGATACGTCAGACGTGTTAAAGGGTCTTCCGACAATTATCAAAACCGTACCGATTGTGGTTCTCGTAAACGGTGCTTCGGCTTCCGCATCCGAAATCGTCTCGGGCGCCTTACAAGACCACAAGCGCGCCACCTTGATGGGAACACGCACCTTCGGAAAGGGAAGCGTTCAAACCATCATTCCGCTTCGCATCAAAACCGGAGAAACGCTCGGTCTTAAGATGACCACGGCGCGCTACTACACGCCGCTCGGTCGCTCGATTCAAGCCAAGGGCATCACGCCCGACGTCCTCGTGGACGACACGCCCGAGGGAAACTATCCGTCCTTTGCCATTCGCGAAGCCGATCTATCCGGGCATATCGAGGCGGAGACCTCCGAGGCAAAATCCTCCGAAAAAGACACTCCGAAAGAGGAAGAAAACGAGACGATGCCGACCTTACGCTATACGCTCGGCGACAAGAATGACTTTCCGCTCACGCAGGCTGTGAACTTTCTGACAGGGAAACCCGTGACCACACACGCCGATGTCCTTGCCGCGAAGAAAGCCAAAAAGACGTCGCAAACCACACCGGATAAAAAGTAGAGTTTTTACGTCCGAATTCCCTTGCGCCTCCCTAAACAGGAGGCGCAACTTCTTGTATCCGATGGATTTCACAGGAACTCACTTTCAGACTTGACGAAAACCGAGAAATCAGGAAACGTCTCGCCTCATCCGATACGCAACACGCCCGATTTCTCGGGCGTGTCGACAATGGAAAACAGAATCAATTAAAAGAGTGTTTCGTGATACCGCAGGCGTTGCCACAGGTACACGAGAGCAAGCAGAGCTAAACCGACCGTGTAACCCCACCACCGCATCTCATAGGGTAAGAACGCACCTGTCACGAGGAACGGGAACATCAGCACAGCCGAAGCACAAAGCAAAATGCCGCGCTCGATTAGGTTCACCTCCCGAATAAACCAGCCCTCGAACGCGCTACTCAGAGCCATCATTCCCAAACTGGTCATAGCAAACAGAAAGAATCCGACCATCCAACTATCAATGCCGTTTAAGAGCAAGTCTGCATTAAACAGGAACGCCACCGGAATGATGAGGGTTCGGATATCGTAGATAAACGCCTGCCAGCCGACACGAATCGGTTCGACACGGGCAATGGCTGCGCCGGCATATGCAGCCAAGCCCACAGGCGGTGTCGCATCAGCCATCACGCCGAAATACAAGCAAAACAGGTGTGCCCCCATCAGCGTAATCGCAATGTCCACACCGTGAACGCTCATACCCGTCGCAAGGTCCACCAGCACCGGAGCCGTGAGCGAGGCCATGATGATGTAGTTAGCCGTTGTCGGCAATCCCATGCCGAGCAAAAGACTTGCGAGCGCCGTAATAAGGATCAAGAGGAAAATGTTGCCCATCGAAAGCACTTCCACGAAACTGGTGATCTGTTGACCGAGCCCCATGGAGACGCACCCGACAATGATGCCTGCCGAGGCCGTGGCAAGAGCCACACCGGCCATGTTATTGGCACCGGCGGCAAGCGAATCAACCAGGGTCTTAAAGCCGGTCCAAAGTGCCGGCAACAAGGGCGTGCCGCGCACACGTGCCACGGCGACCGGTTGCAAGAGCATGATGACGCCCAAAACGAGGATGGCGCGAAGGACACTGAGTTCAGCCGAGTGTTGCAAGAAAATCAATTCGTAAAGGAGCATGAGAAGGGGGAGCAAGAAGTGCATACCCTTTTTCATCTCGACCCAAAAACGCGGCAGTTCGTTTTTCGGCAACCCCTTAAGACCGAGTTTGCAGGCCTCGATATGCGTAATCCAAATGAGACCCATGTAGGCGGCAAACGCCGGAATGGCAGCGGCTTTGGCCACTTCCACGTACGGCACGTTGACGTATTCGGCAATAATAAAGGCCGCCGCTCCCATCACGGGGGGCGCGAGCTGTCCGTTAACGGACGAGGCCACTTCAATGGCCGCCGCCTTGGTTCCCGTATATCCGATGCGCTTCATGAGCGGAATCGTGAAGGTTCCGGTCGTCACGACGTTGGCAATGGAAGAACCGGAAACCATGCCGGAAAGAGCCGATCCGGCAACGGCGGCTTTTGCCGCGCCGCCTCGGTACTGTCCGAGTCCGGAAACGGCAATACGCGTAAAGAACGATCCGCCGCCGGCCCTGTCAAGCATCGTTCCGAAAAGCACGAAGAGGAACACGACCGTTGCCGACACATGCAGCGGCACACCGTAAATACCCTGGGTGTCCATCGTAATCTGCGAGATAAAGCGCGAGAGGCTTACCCCCTTAAAGGCAAACAGATCCGGCAGATACGGTCCGAAGAACACGTAGGCAATAAATAAAAGACTGATAATCGGAAGCGCCGGTCCCGAAACGCGCCGAGTGGCTTCCAGGAGCGTCACGAGCAAAATCAGCCCGATGACAATATCGCGTGCATTGGGTTGCCCGGCTCTGTCGGCAATGCCGTCATAATCGAAAAAGACATACAGGGCGGCGGCGACGGCAACCAGACCCACGGCCCAGTCAAAAAGCGTCACGCGGTTCATCGCCAAAAGAATACGCAAGTCCCAACGGTTGCGATTGGCGCCTTTAATAGCCGGAATGTTCAAAAACACGAGCGCCATAGCAAAGGCCAAGTGGAAGGCCTTCACATACAAGGAATCGAGCAAAAGCCAACTGGCCGTGGACATCTGAAAGAGCGACCACGCCAGGGCAACGATAAACGTAATGGCCGTCGAAATGCCCGACTTGTCCCCCTCTAGGCCGTGATCGCCTTCGGTGACTTCCTGTCGATATTCCCCGATGATGTCATCGTCTTTTTTCTTTTTGGGACCCTTTGCATAATCATCGTCGGGTAATACGATTTTTTCCGTGCCGCTCATTTCTCAATCCTACTGACTTGGCGCTTCTTTGTGTTTTCTTGGTATGTATGGGCCATTCCCGAGGTATCGAGAACGGCCCATTGATTGACTTTAATTAAAAACAGAACTTACTTCATCAAACCGACTTCTTTGTAGTAGCGCATAGCGCCGTTATGAATCGGAGCCGAAAGGCCTTCGAGCATGCTCTTTGTCGTAAGACTCCCTAAAGCCGGATGCAACTTTCTGAGCTTATCGAGGTTTTCCATCACTTCCTTGGTGACGGCATAGACCACATCGTCAGGGACATCCGAAGAGGTCACGAGCGTAGCCAGCATGCCGAGTGTTTCGACCTTGTCTTTGCTGTTGGCCGCATCGGGATACTGACTCATGTCAATCGTCGTCATCGAGTAGTACGGCGCATTCTTTAAAAGCTTATCTAAGCCGGTGATCGGGACAATGCGGCAAACACGCTTTCCAGCCGTCGCTTCCTTGATGTTGCCGTTCGGGTGTCCGACCGTATAAAAGAATCCGTCGATACGACCGTCTTGCAAAACACGCGGGGCATCGGCGGGCTTTAACTTCTCGTCACGGAAATCCTTGCCCGGAACGATACCGACGGTTTTGAAAATATCCAACGCGTTAATGCGGTTCCCCGATCCGGCATCACCGAGATTAATAGTTTTGCCCTTGACGTCCTTAATGGAACGAATGCCGCTATCTTCAGCTGCGACGAACGTCACGGCTTCCGGAGCCAATGCAAAAACGGCACGCAACTTCTTGATAGGTTTTCCTTCCCAAACGTCCTTTCCGAAGTAGGCCATGTACTGGGTATCGGCCTGAGCAATACCGAAGTCCAAATCACCCGTGGAAACGGCATTGATGTTGAACTTGCTGCCGCCCGTGCTTTCCACACTCGCACGCACGTGATAGGTCGAACGCTTGGCGTTGACAATCTTAGCTAAGGCGCCGCCCGTGGCGTAATAAACACCCGTGATGCCGCCCGTGCCGATTGTCACGAACGTATCCTTGGCCATCGCAGCACCGCCTAAGGCCAGGGCGCCGGCCATAACGAAAGGAAGAAGTTTCTTGAACATGATTTTCTCCGACTAAAGTCTTTTTGGATTTTCGTATGAGGCATTTTGAAATGCCCTTACCTTTTTATAAAGCAACTTCCGTGCCAGCTCAATAAATTCGTGCTTTTCGGGGCATTTTTACGATAAATCGCCGAGACATCGACGCAACAAGCGTGTACGAGCCGACTCCTCACGCACCGATTGTGTGCACGCGCACCGTTTCGGTGCATATTTTTCTCGCTTCGTCATCAGCCTCAGAAAAACAAACCGCGCCGCGAGTAGTACCTTCAAGCCAGTCCGTGCTATCGTTCCCGCCTACTCTGTTTCCGAAACATCCGTTTCGGATTAATTGGCGTTTTTCCGAGGGTATTTTTGCCATGGCGATGATTGAAGTCCGCAATGTAAGCAAGTGGTACGGCGATTTTCAGGTATTGAAGAACTGTTCTGTCTCCGTTGAAAAAGGCGAAGTCGTTGTTGTCTGCGGCCCTTCGGGATCGGGTAAATCCACGCTGATTAAGACTGTCAACGCCTTAGAGCCGTTTCAGGAAGGAGAAATCCTTGTTAACGGCGTCAGTGTCGGCGACCCGAAGACCGATTTGGCCAAATTGCGTAGCCACGTCGGCATGGTTTTCCAGCACTTCGAGCTTTTCCCGCATCTTTCGATTATCGACAACTTACGCTTAGCGCAAATGAAAGTCTTAAAGCGCGGGCGTGACGAAGCCACGGAACGCGGTTTAAAGCTTTTAGATCGTGTCGGCCTTTTAAGTCAGGCGGAAAAATTCCCCGGTCAGCTCTCGGGCGGTCAGCAGCAGCGCGTGGCCATTGCCCGTGCCCTGGCGATGGACCCGATTTGCATGCTCTTTGACGAGCCGACATCGGCCCTGGACCCGGAAATGATTAACGAAGTCTTGGACGTGATGGTGCAACTGGCACGTGACGGCATGACCATGATGGTCGTCACGCACGAAATGGGCTTTGCCAAGAAAGTGGCCGACCGCGTGATTTTCGTCGACCACGGAGAAATTCTGGAAAACGTTCCGAAGGTCGAATTCTTCAACGCTCCGCGCTCCGAGCGCGCGCAAAAGTTCCTGTCGCAGATTTTGTCGCACTGATTGACGGACTGTGTCGTCCCCTAACGGCGTTCTGCAAGCCAGAGCGCCGCACTTGTGGCGACAAGCATCAAGACAATCGGCACAAGAGGAATCATCATCGCCGGCAAGGCACTTGCCGTACCGGCAAACGTAAAGGCGTTGTCGATTCCGAAAAAAACGATACCGATCACAAGACCGCAGAAAATCTTGACGGCCATGCCGCCGGCCCGCGCGTTTAAATACGCAAACGGCAGAGCGACCATGAGCATCACGAAAATGAGCATCGGGTAAACAATGTGGTTCCAAAACTCAATTTCGTAGCGTTTTGTTTCCTGACGCATCTGTTTTAAGTGACCGATATACTCGTGAAGTTCTCCGATTCCCATCGCCGAGGGCTTGACGGTTAAAACTTCCAAGATTTCCGGTTGCATGTCACTGGGAAGAACAAGGTCCGAGACCGCTTGGATTGTGGCCTTTTCAATCATCGGGCCGTCGTCGCTTCCGACCGCAGGAAGCGTCTCGATACGAGCGTTTTTCAGATGCCATCCGCGCGAAGGAATATGCGTGGCGCTCGCGGCATGAATGATTCGCAAAAGAGAATTGTCGCGGGCAGAAAACTCAAACACACGCCAAGCACCCGTTTTCATCTCTTCCCCGACAGACAAACTCCCGACATTGACAAAACGAACTAACTCGGGGCGTCCGTCTTTGGCTTTGACGATATCTTTGACCCACACACCGGACTTAAAGCCGTAAACGCGTTTTAAGTTCGTGTTGTACACATTGATACGCCGCAAATCCGTATAGGCTCTGTCGGTGGCCGGGGCAACCCATTCTCCGACCGCATACGTCAAAACAATCAGAATCGATGCCGGTGCCAAAAGCATCAGAGCCAGGCGCCATGCCGACAGTCCCGAAATGCGCCAAACCACAAATTGAGATTCGGCGGCCCAGCGCGAGAGCGTATAAATACCGCCCAAAAGTGCGGCAATCGGCATCACCTGATAAAACCGACGCGGCAAATTAAGGACGGCAAACTGCAGGGCCATATCGATGCCGTAGCGTGTTCCGATGCGCGAACTTTGTCCGGCCACATCGAAGAAAGCAAAAAGAGCCAAAAGCGAAACCATCACGAACGCGGTCGCGATGAGAATCTCCTTTGTGAGCTGTCGGGTCACGATTCTCATGCGCTCTTCTCCCGACGCTTCACCCAACGACCGACGCGATACGGCAAATCCGCGAGGCTTTGCGGCACCCAACGTTGCATCCAAACCCGCCGCACGAAAAGAAGTACGGTAATAAGAAAAAAAGACCCATTAATCAAAATAAGGCCTGCCACCCAATCGAGACGCTCCGTCTTCACACGGGCCACGCCGATGGAAACTGCATTAAGATACAAAATAAAAATCAGGGCTGCCGCCAGGAGATTGAAGTTTCTGCCGGCCCGTACGTTCGTGAGCGAGAGCGGAATGGCCAAAAGCGGCAAAATAAGAGCAGCAAGGGGCCAGGTAAAACGCCAAAGCATCTGCCCTTTGGCACGCGCCGCATCCATTTCCATGAGTGTCTGAATCGGTACCTGATCGACATCGGACGAGCCGGTGATGGGACCGGTCTTGGTATCTAAGCGCAATTCGTAGGTCTTAAATTCAATGACGCGCCAGGACGCATCCGAGCCGCCACCCGTGTCGTAGCGTTTCCCGTTATATAAAACCGCGAAACGATCTCCGAGCGCGTTGCGCTTAATTTCGCCGGACTGAGCACGAACAATCGTCTCTTTGTCCTCCTCGCGGATGCTCATAAAGACGTTTTTGACGCGGTTGCCATCCTCGGAAACTTCTTCGATAAAAAAGACACGCTGCCCGCCGTTCGTTTCGATAAAGCGCCCCGGAGCAATGCGACTGACATCGTCGCGCTGCTGAAACTCTCGGGCACTTTGCTCCATCTGAGCCTTGGCCCAGGGACTAACTGAAAGCGACAGAACCGCCACGAGAACGGCAAAAGGGAAAACAAACTTTAAAACCGGTCCGACCCAGTCGAGCAAACTGCGTCCGCCCGCCGAGAACCACACAATCATCTCATTATCTTGCCAGGCGCGGATTAACGTGATTAAAACGGCAATAAAAAGAGAGGCCGTCATGAGAGGGGCCAAGTTAGCCAGCCCCGTATAAAGCGTAATCTCCAAAACGGACGAGGAGTCGTAACTGCCGCCTGCCGTCTCGTGCAAAACCCCGACCAGTCCGACTGTCAAAACAATCGAAAAGATCACGGTAAAGACCCCGCCGGCACTATTGGCGAGTTCATCAAGGAAACTGCGGCGAAGAATCATGCTTCTGGCGACTTGTGGAGAGTTTTCACGATTCTAATAATTTTCAGTCTTCGTTAAAAGAGAAATCGCGCCGATTTGACCCCATCAGCGCGATTTTTTCGACCGAAAACTCTTTACAGGTTGGCGTCAGGTTCAAGTCGCTCCGAACGTGCGTGGAAAATCAGCAGCCCAACCACGAGTGTCCCGGCAGCCGCGCCGAAACTCAAAATCAGCGATCCGCTCGTCATTCCGGCCACAAGGTATCCGATGGCCGCACAGGCCGCAACCGTCAGGGCATACGGCAATTGCGTCGTGACATGAGCTATGTGGCTACACCCGGCACCGGCCGAAGCCAAAATTGTCGTATCCGAAATCGGTGAGCAGTGATCGCCGAACACGGAACCGGCCAAGGTGGCCGAGAGCGCCACGGTCGTCAGACTCGGGTCTAAGGCGACGATAATCGGAACAACAATCGGGATGAGGATGCCGAACGTACCCCAAGCCGTACCCGTCGAGAACGACAGGAAGGCGGCAATCAGGAAGATAAAGAACGGCAGGAACATCGCGCTCATACCCGTGTGCAACACAACCGACTGCACGAACTGCGGCGTGCAAAGTAGATCACGGCAAACACCGGAAAGCGTCCAGGCCAAGATCAGAATCAGGTTCGCCGGAAGCATCAGACGAATGCCTTCGACAATGCCGTTCATAAACTCGGAAAAAGTCACGAGTTTACGCGGAATGTACATGACAAACGCCACAACCAAGGCACCGAAACTGGCCCAAACAAGCGAGGGAGAGGCCGAGCTATTTCCCAAGGCCGCCGTAAACGATCCGCGGTAGGGCGCTTCGGTGCCCCAGTAACCGCCCGAATACATCAATCCGAGCACGGCAAAAACAATCAAACCGGCCAAGGGAATAATCATGTCCCAAGGGGTGCCCTTCGGGCTGACCTTAATATTTGATTCCTGAATCTTTCCTTCCGAAATCTCGCCTCGCGCCGCCCGCAATTCGGCCTTACGCATAGGACCGTAATCGCGGTTACTGATGCAAAGCATCCAAACCATCAGTAACGAAAGGAGGGCGTAAAAGTTCCACGGAATCGTCGCAACGAAGGCGCCGAGTTCGTTGTCAAAGGCGCCCGTGCTCTTTAAGGACGATCCGACGGCAGCCGCCCACGAAGAAATCGGAGCAATAATGCAAAGAGGAGCGGCTGTGGCATCGATAATGTAGGCTAACTTTTCGCGGCTGACTCTATATAGATCCGTCATCGGGCGCATCACCGTGCCCACTGTCAGGCAACTAAAGTAGTCGTCGATGAAAATCGCAAGACCCAGACCGCTTGTCGACATCAGAGACGAGCGACGCGACTTAATGGCTCGGGCCGCGACTCTGCCGTAGGCCATCGTGCCGCCCGACATATTCAGAATATAAACCAGCGCTCCGAGCAGGGAGCAGAAAATAATGATGTCAAAGTCGAGCTTGGCGCCCATGAGTTTGAAGGCAGTCTCGAGTGTTCCCATCACAATGTTGGCACCCGTGCCGCACGCGTAAATAAGCGTGCCGGTCAAAATGCCGATGAACAAGCTGGAAAAAACTTCCTTTGTAATCAAGGCTAAGCCGATAGCGACAATCGGCGGAACAATGGATAACCATTGTGCATCATAAGGTTGCATTTTTGATTCTCTTTAAATAGGTAAGTCAAAAGGTCGGGACGTCGGAAACCGACTAATCCCGTGTACGAAGTTTGGCCGCGAGTGCTTTGGTCGCGGCCGGCGCAACAAAGGCCGACACACTGCCTCCCATTCTGACTATCTCCCGAACCAGGGAGCCCTTAACGAACTGATATTGAGCAGAGGGCATCAGAAATACCGTCTCCACTCCGGGCATCAGAAGACGGTTTGTCGCCGCCATCTGGTACTCATTGGCAAAATCACCCACAGGACGCATGCCGCGAACAACGACGGACGCCCCACGATTTACAACAAAATCACTCAAAAGGCCGGAAAAGCCTTCGACCGATACGCCCGGCATACCCTCTGTCAACTCTCGGGCCAAATCCACACGCTCTTTAAGGGTCAAGAGCGGGTTTTTCGCGGCACTCTCGGCTACGGCAACAATCACCGTATCGAAAATGTCGGCCGCCCGACGAACAATATCCATATGTCCCAGGGTCATCGGATCGAAGGTCCCGGGAAATACCGCACAGGTCATATCAACCCCGTTTCCGGTCAGTATTGGGGCATTCTACGGAAAATCCGCCTTGAGGACAAAAAAATGCACCTGTCCGGCTTTTCCCTGACGCAAAATGGATAATCCGAGCGCCTGAAAATCAGCCTCCGAAATGGATTTATCGCTTTCGACGTAGATTAGCCCTCCTTTGCGCAAGCGTGCCCGAGCCGCGCCGGCAGCCTTCAGCTGCAAGCACGTGGCAAACGGGGGATCGATGAAAATCACATCAAAGAGTTCCTCGGTCTTTTCCAGATACTGTATCGCATCGGCACACACGACCTGAACGCAAGAAGTAGCTCCGAGTTTTTGAACAAGACCGGCAATGGCCTTCGTGCAGGCTCGGTTCTTATCGATTGAGACGACTTTATCGCCCCCGCGACTAGCCGCCTCAAGACCGAGCGCCCCGCTTCCGGCAAACATGTCGCAAAACGAGTGCCCGGCACATCCCCCGATCAGGTGCGCTATCCAGTCAAAAACCGTCTCGCGAACGCGCTCGGGCGTCGGGCGCAAGCCGACAAAATCCTCCACCTTAAGCGGCGTTCTCTTATAGTCTCCGCCCACGATACGGACGATGCCCCCTGCTCTCCTCGCTGTTGCTAAACTAGCGCTTGAATTTTTTCTCGCGGTTTTTTTCATCGGCTTACCAATGAGTTTTTTTTCACACTTAAAACAAGGTCTTGAACGGTCTCGGATTCAACTGGCCGGTCTATTTTCCGGCGCCGTGATTGACGAGGCATTTTTCGAGGAACTCGAAGAAACGCTCATCGCCGCCGATGTCGGCATTCGCACGACGACGGACATCTTAAAGCGTCTGAGAGATACCGTAAAACTTCAGGGTCTACGGACCCCCGAACAAGTCAAACTCGCCCTTCGCGATGAAATCGCCGCGCGACTTGCAAGCGTAGAGAAAACCCTTCAGACCGACACGGCCAAACCCTTGGTTCTTATGATGGTGGGCGTGAACGGTGCCGGTAAAACCACCAGTATCGGAAAAATCGCCAAATGGTTCGCTTCCCAAGGGAAAACCGTCCTTTTAGCAGCCGGCGACACGTTCCGTGCAGCGGCACGCGAGCAACTCGATATCTGGGCCGAGCGCAACAAAATCGATGTCATTGCCCAAACCGGGGGCGACCCGGCCGCCGTGGCTTTTGATGCCATTGCTGCCGCACGGGCTCGCGGTACCGATGTCATCATCGTCGATACGGCAGGACGCTTGCCGACACAGACCCATTTGATGGCAGAACTCGCGCGTGTACGACGCGCCGCCGGCAAAGCCATGACAGGTGCCCCGCACGAAGTCCTTCTCGTCGTGGACGGCACGACCGGTCAGAATGCCTTAACGCAGGTCACGGCGTTTGATCAGGCGGCGGACCTTACGGGACTAATCGTCACAAAACTCGACGGTTCGGCCAAAGGCGGCGTTCTTGTCGCCATTGCCGAGCAAAACCGTCAAAAGCCGCTTCCGATTTACTTTATCGGTGTGGGCGAACAAATCGATGACTTGCAACCGTTTCAGGCACACTCTTATGCCGATGCCCTTTTAGGCATTGAGCGAGGCTGATACCGTGATTAATGCGCCGCTTGTGGAACTTGTGAACGCCGTCTGTGAATTTCCCGACGTTCGCCCGATTCCGCCGCTGACCTTTAACGTCACGCGCGGCGAGTTTGTTTGCCTGCACGGCCCGACGGGGTCCGGAAAGTCCTTGGCCTTGCGCCTGGTGGCCGGACTGATGACACCGACCTCGGGTAAGGTCCTTGTAGCCGGTGAACTCATTAACGACTTTACCCCGCGACAGCGTCTGTGGTTACGCCGCACGATGGGCATCATGATTCAGGGCGGTCTTCTTTTAGAAGATCGCACCGTGCTCGAAAACGTCATGCTGCCGGCCATTGCCGCCGATGAATCGTTTCACGAAGCAAAAAAACGAGCCTTAGCCGCCTTGGAGCGTTGCGGCATTCTCCCGCTTGCGCCACTGCTGCCGGCCAAGCTTTCGGCCGGTGAGAAACAGCAAGCCTGCCTGGCCCGGGCCGTTGTCAACCACCCCGTTTTGATTCTAGCCGATGAACCGGCTGCCAATTTGGACGTGGATAACGCCCAAAAACTCATGGACCTACTCGCGGACTTTTCTCGGTACGGTGTGGCCGTTATCGTTGCCTCGCACTTGGAGCTCTCACCGAGTTCCGTGCCCTGTCGCCCGATTCAATTAGGGCTCGGAGACGTGCGATGAGGCTTTTTTCTGCTTGGCGATGGGCTTTCTCGCGAACTATGAGCGGCATTTTCGGCGCTTTCGGTCAGTTTTTTCTGGCCCTATCGCTCGCCGGTTTTACCCTAACCATCCCGTTTTTCCTCGGCACTCTGGCTTGGTCTCTCTCGCAACCGATTGTGTCCGTCCCGCTTGTGACCGAAATCACGGTCTTTGCCCAGCGCAGTGCCGGCGAGAAAACCGTTCAGCAATTGGCGCAGAAAATCGAATCCTCTCCGATTATCGACCACATTCGGATTATCCCGAAAGCCGAAGCTCTGGCGTCCGTTAACGCCAGTCTCGGCATTAAAACCCGGCAATCTAAAGCCAATCCCTTGCCGGATTTAATTGTGGCGACGTGTAAAAAAACCGCCACGCGCGATCAGATTCGCACGTTGGCCGGGAATATTGAAAAACTCTCGGAAGTCGACTCGGTTGCCTATGACGACACGTGGGCATTGCACGTAGGCGCTCTTATCAAAGCGGTAACCATCGTAGCCGGCATTTTGGGCACCATCGTCTGCATTCTGGTTCTTTTGGTCATTGCCGCCTCCGTGCGCTTAACGACAATCGCGCAAGTGGCCGAAATTCGTGCTCTCCATCTATTCGGCGCCTATCCGAGCTTTATCAAGCGCCCGTACATCTGGCGCGGATTTATCACACTCGGCTGCTCGGCTCTTTTCAGTTTGGGCTTAACTCGCCTTGCCATTGCGCTTTTAGCCGAACCCGTGGCCAATTTTGCCGCTCTGTATTCCGTGACCCTACATCTGGCACTGCCGGCTGCGAACTGGTGCGCCGTTTATGTCTTAGCCGCCGCCTGTCTCGGGGCGATTATCGGAAACCTAGCCGCCTCGGCAGCCATACGCAAGGAATGCAAAACAAACTGATACGATTTTCCGGTGCCTATCGTTTTCAGTTCCCCCGGAGCGTGTTACAGTTTCTCCACTATGAGTTCAGTCGAGCCTATTTCCGCCCAAGCGTCCAGTAATGACATTCAAAGTCCCGAGCGTAAATCCGGCGCTGCTCTTGTCCCTTACAAGTCCAACGTCCCGGCCCTGCTTCCGCCGAGCTTGGGCGATATCGACGCCTATATTCGTGCGGCCAATGCCGCTCCGGTTTTAAGTGCGCAAGAAGAGCATACCCTGGCCGTTCAACTGCGCGACAAAAACGACCTGACGGCGGCTCAAAAACTCATTTTCAGCCACCTGCGACTCGTGGTTTCCGTGGCTCGCGGCTATTTAGGGTACGGCCTTCCGCATGCCGACCTCATTCAGGAAGGCAATATCGGTCTGATGAAAGCCGTCAAACACTTCGATCCGGACAAGGGCGTTCGGCTTATGACGTTTGCCGTTCACTGGATTCGTTCGGAAATTCAAGATTACGTCATTCGCAACTGGCGCTTGGTGAAAGTGGCGACCACGAAAAATCAGCGCAAACTCTTTTTTAACCTGCGCCAGATGAAAGAAAGCGACAAGTCGCTCACAAAGCCCGAGGCCGAACACATCGCCCAAGCTCTTGACGTCAAACCCGACGAAGTGCTCGAGATGGAAAAGCGCATGGGAGGCGCGGACCTATCAATGGAAGGGTCTGATAGCGAAAACGAAGAAGGAAACAGTTTTGCCCCGATTGATTACTTAGCCTCCGAAGAACCGACTCCGCTTGAGGACGTCGAACAAAAAGACACCGAAGCGCATACCAAAGCCAAATTGCGCGAGGCGTTAAAAGAACTGGATCCGCGTTCGCGCCGAGTCATCGCGGCACGTTGGCTTGCCGAAGATGCCGACGGCAATACGGCACCGATGACGTTGCAGGAACTGGCCGATGAACTCGGCGTCTCCTCCGAGCGCGTCCGTCAAATTGAAAAGAAGGCACTGGCGAAGATGCGCGAGAGCATGCTCCGCGAGCCCTCTCGGGATGAGAAAAAATAACCATGTTTCACGTTGTTCTTGTGTACCCGGAAATCCCGCCGAATACGGGAAATATCATTCGTCTTTGTGCCAATACAGGATGCCAATTGCATCTTGTCGAGCCTTTAGGGTTCAGTATCGACGACAAACACCTGATTCGTGCCGGTCTGGACTATCACGAAATGACGCTTATGACGGTCTACAAGAGTTGGGAAGACTTCCTTGAGAAAGCCAATCCCGACAGCCGCCGTATGTTTGCCATGACGACCAAAGGATCGGGAATCTTTTCTAAAGCCGCATTTCTCCCGGGCGATTGGCTGATTTTCGGAAGCGAAGGTCACGGGCTACCCGATGCCATTCGCAATTCTTTCCCCGCCGAGCAACGGATTCGATTGCCGATGATTCCTGGCAACCGGTCCCTGAATTTAAGTAACGCCGTTGCCGTCACGGTTTTCGAGGCGTGGCGGCAAAACGGGTACGCAGGCGGCTCTTAGGAAACGAGCACCAAGTTATCTTTGTGAATGACCTCGGGGTGACCCACGATGCCGAGAACGCTCCCGAGTTCTTCGGACTGCAAGCCGGCAATTTGACGCACTTCGCCGGACGAGTAGTTGACAATCCCGCGGGCAATTTCTTTTCCGGATTCGTTTAAACACGAAACCACATCCCCGCGCAAAAACTCTCCGTAAACGGTCTTGATGCCGACCGGGAGCAAACTGGTATGGCGTTCTGTCAGCGCTCTTTGGGCGCCCTCATCGATGCAAACCGCCCCATCGCTTCTTAGGTGATCGGCAATCCACTTTTCCCGAGCGTGCATCGGCACAGCGTCGCTGACAAGTTCCGTTCCGATTGCTTCTCCTAAGGCCAAGCGAATCAGCACATCGGGTTCACGACCCGAGACAATCACCGTCGCGGCTCCCGAGCGAGCGGCGCGTTTAGCAGCAAGCACCTTGGTAATCATGCCGCCTTTGGAAAGAGCACTGGCAGCACCCCCGGCCATTTTTTCCAACGCCGGGTCGCCGGCCCGCGCTCTGGCAATAAACGTTGCCGTCGGATCTTTGCGCGGATCGGCCGAAAAAAGCCCTTTCTGATCGGTCAAAATTACAAGAACGTCGGCAAGAATTAAATTCGTGACGAGTGCGCCGAGTGTGTCGTTGTCCCCGACCTTAATTTCGTCGGTAACGACCGTATCGTTTTCGTTAATGACCGGAACAACGCCGAGCGCTGTTAATTCCGTCAAGGTCGAACGGGCATTTAAATACCGTTCGCGGTCAGCTAAGTCCGCATGCGTCAAAAGAATTTGAGCGGTTTTAACGCCGTAGGCGGAAAAACTTTCTTCATAGGCCTGAGCCAATCCCATCTGACCGACGGCCGCTGCCGCTTGCAATTGAGAGACCGCGCTCGGGCGTTTATCCCACCCTAAGCGCAAAACGCCCTCGGCAATGGCACCGGAACTGACAAAAATCACTTCCTTGCCGCTTTTTTGCAACGTCGCAATTTGCCGAGCCCAGTTGGAAACAGCCTTGCGGTCCAGCCCCCGACCGTCGTTCGTCACAAGAGCACTGCCGACTTTAACGACAATGCGTCGCGCCTGTTTGAGTACGGATTCAGACATGTTCCTCTCCGTTGGTTTCTTCGTTACGAGAAAATCGGACGTCTTCATGAAGCGTTTCTTCTTGCTCCCGAGCCTTCCTGCGTGCACTATCCAAATGCGTGGCAATCGCGTTAATTAATTCCTGAGTTCCTTCGCGCGTTGCCGCACTCATCACAAAGAAAGGCCGTCCGTCGGAAGCTAAGGCCTCTTTTAATGCCTTGATACGCCGGGCTCTCTCATCCTCGCCAAGCAAATCGACTTTGTTTAAAACCACCCAACGCGGCTTGGCTGCCAATTCCGGGTTGTACTTTTCAAGCTCACGAACCAAGGCTCGAGCCTGAGCGGCGGGATCGACCTCCGGGTCTAACGGCGCGCAATCGATAATGTGGAGCAAAAGACTCGTACGAGACAGGTGCCTTAAAAACAAGTGGCCGAGGCCGGCGCCTTCACTGGCCCCTTCAACCAATCCCGGGATATCGGCAATCACGAAACTTTGTTCGGCACCGATGCGGACAACTCCGAGGTGCGGCACAAGCGTCGTAAAGGGATAGTCGGCAACCTTCGGGCGCGCATTGGAAACAGCACTGATAAAGGTGGACTTTCCGGCGTTAGGCATCCCGAGGAGCCCCACATCGGCTAAAACCTTCAACTCCAGGTGCAATTGACGATACTGTCCTGCCTCGCCCTTTGTAGCCTGGCGCGGTGCCCGGTTGGTACTCGATTTAAAGTGCAGATTGCCGAGACCCCCTTTGCCGCCGGCCGCAAGAAGCGCTCGGCTGCCGTGCTTGGTTAAGTCTGCAACTGTCTCGCCCGTTGTCTCGTCGACAATGAGGGTTCCAACCGGTACCTTTAAAACGATATCGGGAGCACCGGCACCGAAGCAATCGGCTCCGCGTCCGTTCTCTCCGTTTTTGGCAAAGAACTTGCGCGCGTACCGGTAATCAATCAATGTATTGAGGTTTCGGTCCGCTACAGCGTAAACCGATCCTCCGCGACCGCCGTCTCCGCCGTCCGGGCCTCCCTTCGGAATGAATTTTTCCCGGCGAAAACTAGCGGCTCCGTTACCCCCGTTACCGCCCTGGACTTCAATTCTGGCTTCATCAACGAATTTCACGTCGGTCCCTTTTAAAAAAGATAGAAAAAGCCCCGTGTCGTCTCTGCCTTGCCATACCAAGACAGGCGCGCGGGGCTTCTTTGCGTTTATGAAGGAATCGTCGCGCGGAAATTAACCCGCGACCGGAACAACCTTCACAAACTGATGATTACGCTTGCCTTTGACCTCAAAAGCAACCGTTCCGTCAACCTTAGCGAACAACGTATGATCACGACCCATGCCGACGTTGTCACCGGCATGGAACTGCGTGCCGCGCTGACGAACAATAATATTACCGGCAGTCACCATAGAGTTGCCGAAAACCTTGACACCCAAACGCTGAGCCTGGGAATCGCGACCGTTGCGGGTAGAACCGCCACCTTTCTTATGTGCCATTTTGTCTTATCCTCTTAGCTGACGTTTAAGAATTAAGCCGTCTTAATCTCGTCAATCTTCAACTCGGTATAGTTCTGACGATGGCCGGCGCTCTTCATCGAGTGCTTACGACGACGGAACTTGAAAATTCGAACCTTGTCGGCACGGCCGTGAGAAAGGACCGTTGCGACAACTTGCGCTCCCGCCACCAACGGCGTTCCGACCTTAAGACCGGAATCATCGCTCACGGCGAGAACCTCACCCAAGACAACCTGCGCACCGACGTCGGCGGCAATCGTCTCGACCTTCAAACTTTCTCCGACAGAGACGCGATACTGCTTTCCGCCGGACTTGATAATTGCGTACATGTATATACCTCGCATCGCCCCGCGCCCGGAAATCCGGTTGACGAAGCCTTTTTGTTCTAAGAAATGCGGTCGTTTGATAACGCCCGCGCGTTTCTCACTTGCGTGGAAAGGTGCGCATTATGACACGCACCCGATGTGTTGTCAATTAAAAAATTAAACGAAAACAACACAAAACGAACGCTTGTTTGCCTCTTGGCTCAACGCTTCGGCACGAGGTCTTGATTGGAAATGAGTCTTCCCTACCAAGGCTTGTGCCTGACGTTACGGCGTATCGGGAGCCGGTGTCTCGCCGGCCGTCTCGTCGCCTTTTTCCTCAGGCATCGTGCTTTCGGTTGCTGCCTCTTGTTCCTTTTCTTCGAACCGATTCTCTTGCGGTTCCGGTGTCTTTTCCGAACTCACGAGTTTTGTTAAAGCCAGAATGCCGCGAAGCGCTTCGTTCACCGCCTTTGCCGAATGGAAAAACTCTGCGACATCGGGATCTAACCGCACGGTTGCCGTCTTCACGAAAGCGACGTGGTCGGTATAGCGACGCCGATCGAAAGCGCGCGCACGCGGTCCGGACTGACCGGAGAAGTCGCGACGCGGCGGACGGGAAAACCGCCCTTTCGAATCACCGTACCCATGACGACGGTCATCCTGACCGGCCTCTCGGTATCCGTTGCGACGGTCATCAAACCGGTCGCGCGAACCCCCGAAACGGTCACCGCGGTCGGAAAAGCAATCTTCCGAGTAGGGACGGTACGGCTTGGAGCCGAAACGGTCATCCCGACGGTCCAAACGGGAAAAATCCCGGTCACGACGGTCGCGACGCGGCGGCTTGTCATTAAATCGATCAAAAGACGGGTTGTCCATGACGTTTCCTTTGCATAGGTCACGAGAAATACTTCTCTTAATAGGCACAACGCTCCGAGGTGCGGCCTGCGCCTTTTCCGTCTGGCATCTTGGAAGAAACAGCCGTCAGGAAAAAATGCAGGTTCGGCTCGGCTGCATGAGCCTGTAAACGCCGAAAAAAAACCGAAGACTTTTTCAGGCTCCGGTTTCTTCAACGTTGGCGTCCCTAAGCGGATTCGAACCGCTGTACCAACCGTGAAAGGGTTGTGTCCTAGGCCTCTAGACGATAGGGACCTTAAATTTGGTGGAGGTTAGCGGGATCGAACCGCTGACCTCTTGCATGCCATGCAAGCGCTCTCCCAGCTGAGCTAAACCCCCAAAAAGGAATCGGAACTATAAAGCGTCGATTGGAAAAAATCAAGACCGACAACTGAAAAAATACTTTTCCTGTGACAAAGGCTCCTGTCCCGTCTCGGAAAGATTGCACAATGACTTGTGCAACGCTCATCCCCCGTTTCATCTATGTGCGCTTGGATTGTCTTTCCGAGTTCGGTCGCCATGAGCATGACCTGCTCCCTTAAGATTCCAGACAGCTGATTCGATGCGGTCTCGTTACAATGGCGCAAAAAAGGATTAGCCATGGCAAAACATCTCCCTCCCCCGTTATTTGAAAACAAAATCGTCTCCTACGAGGCCTTAAAAGAGCGCGCCGGTGCATTGCCGCACCCGATTGTGATGACAAACGGTGTTTTCGATGTTTTGCACCGCGGACACGTGACATATCTGGCACAAGCCCGCGCCCTCGGCAAGAGCCTTATCGTCGCTGTCAATTCCGATGCTTCGGTGCGCTTGCTCGGCAAAGGCCCTGACAGGCCGATTAATACGCAAGCAGATAGGGCTGCTGTCTTAGCTGCGTTACAGAGCGTGGACTTAGTGGTGATTTTTGATGAGAAAGTGCCGCTTAAGGTCATCGACCGTGCGCGGCCGGATATCTACGTCAAGGGCGGCGACTACCGAATTGAAGATTTACCCGAGGCGCGTCTTGCGGCAACCTGGGGCGCTAAGACCGTCACCGTTGCCTTCGAATTTAATCGTTCGACGACGGCCTTGCTGAAAAAAATCCGCCGTTGACAATCTAACGAATCGTATACCCGGCGCGGCGCGCGAAATGCACCGTCGCGTCTAAGAACCCCTGCTTGTCACCGCAATCAAATCGCAGCCCGTCAAAGCGATGGGCATACGTTTTCTTCTCCCCTAACGTTGCGGCAATGGCATCGGTCAGTTGGATTTCTCCGCCCGCCCCTTTTTGTACGCTTTTAAGCACTTTGAAAATCTCAGGCTCGAGCACATAGCGTCCGATAACCGCCAGTGTCGAAGGCGCCTTCTCCGGGGCCGGTTTTTCAACCATAACCCCAACGCGACTTGTCGTTGCCTGCTCGTCATCGACGCCGACGATACCGTACTTATTGGTATCGGAACGCTTTACATTGCGAACAGCCAAAATATTGCCGCCGCCGACGTTTTCGCGCGCCTCAATCAGTTGGCCGATAACAGGGGCCTCGGCATCGATTAAGTCATCGGCCAAAATCACGCCGAAGGGTTCCTTACCGACAACGGGCTCCGCACATAAAACCGCATGACCGAGACCTAAAGGATCGGGTTGCCGCGTGTAAACGAAGTGCACGTTCGAGGGTGCAATGCTCCGGACAATCTCAAGAAGTTCGTTTTTGCCCTTTTGTTCGAGCTCCCACTCTAACTCCGCATTGTGGTCAAAGTGATCTTCAATCGACCGCTTCGTTTTTCCCGTGATAAAAATCATCTCCGTCACACCGGCCCTGACGGCCTCTTCGACGGCGTACTGAATCAAGGGCTTGTCGACGACAGGGAGCATTTCCTTAGGCATGGCTTTGGTAGCCGGCAAAAATCGCGTGCCGAGACCGGCAACCGGAAACACAACTTTGCGAACCGTTTTCACAAGAATTTCCCCCTGTCAAATCGATGCAACTCAGATAAAATGTTTTTTTGGCTTTCGGAAAATGACGCTTCATTTTTTTCGAGTACGTCTTTTTTCCGAGACCGTTTTTTCAGGAACATATCGGACTGAGTTTACCATTGTCCGCTCGGTTCCCGACAGGCTGATTGCCTGCCTTTCCTTGGTTTTTAGCGATGTCTTCTCAAACCCAGTGTATTGCTATCGGCGACTTGCAGGGCTGCTACGAAAGTCTGACCGGTCTTCTGGAACAACTTCCCGAAGATGCGCCATTAGTTTTCCTCGGCGATTTGGTTAACCGCGGACCTCAGTCGCTCCTGACGCTGCGCCGCGTCAAAGAACTGTGTGATGCCGGACGCGCGCAATCGATTCTCGGGAACCACGATTTGCACCTTTTGGCCTTGGTTGCCACAGGAAAACCGTGTCCCAAAAAAGATACCTTAAATGACATCCTGACCGCGCCTGACCGAGACGAGCTTATTGACTGGTTGCGAGCTAGACCGCTTCTAATCGAAACACAAGACACGGTTTTCGTCCACGCCGGAATTCCGCCCAAGTGGTCACTGGGAAAGGCTCGAGCGTTAGCTTCGGAAGTGCAAGAAAGCTTGCGCGCCGACACCTGGAAACACACCCTGGAAAATATGTACGGCGCCGACGTTTTCCGGGACGACCTTACGGGAGACGCGCGTCTTCGCGGTATTTTGAACGGCCTTACGCGTATGCGATTTTTAAAGCCCGACGGTACGCCGGACTATTCGATTCGCGAAGGTATTGCAAAGATGCCTGCCGGGTACCGTCCTTGGTTCGAGTTTCCTCGTCTTGTTCAAAAGACCGTCTGTTTCGGACACTGGTCCATGCTCGGACTCGTGATTCGACCCGACACGATTGCCGTTGACACGGGGTGTCTGTGGGGAGGCGCTCTTTCCGCTTTGCGTCTAAGCGACAGGCGTTTATTTCAAGAACCCTGCCCGTGCTGGGCAAAACCCGGTTGCTGATTCATGACAAAAGCTTCTGAAAATATCCGCATTCGCGGTGCCAGACAAAACAATTTAAAAAACATTAATCTGGACATTAAGACGAATACGTGGACCGTCATTACCGGACCTTCCGGATCGGGTAAGAGTTCTCTTGCCTTCGACACGCTTTATAGCGAAGGGCAGCGCCTGTATGTGGAAACATTCAGTTCCTACGCGCGTCAATTCCTCGACAAGTGTGACAGACCCGATGTCGACAGCATTGAGGGCGTTCCGCCGGCCATTGCCATCAATCAAAGTAACAGTGTTCGCACGTCGCGCTCAACCGTCGGGACGATGACCGAACTCAATGACTACATCAAGCTCCTATTTGAAAAGGAAGCTCACCTATTTTGCCGGCAGTGCGGACAACCCGTGCGTCGCATGACACCGATGGACATGTGGGCGGACATTTGCTCCCGGGCAACCGTCGCTTCCGACCCTCGTCTTGTCATCACGTTTGACGTTCTGGTCCCGAAAAATTTTAACCGCGAACTGGCCGTCAACGGTCTAGCTGCCCGAGGCTTTACACGAATCCACACCGAGCGCCAAACGCTCGAGGGAACGATTCTTTCCGTTGTGGTCGATCGATTCCGTGTCTCCAAAACCGATCTTTCTCGCGGGCTTGAGGCCGTGCAGACGGCCCTTAAAAGCGGCAGAGGCGCGTTTGCCGGAAAGTTTGTCGTCCACGTCCTTGGTGACGACGGGCAAGAAGCAATCTGGCCGTATGCCGAAGGCCTTAAATGTGCTACCTGCGACATTGCCTATGCCGATGCAACGAATTCGACCTTTAGCTTTAACTCTCCGCTCGGGGCATGTCCTGTGTGCCACGGATTCGGGCGCACCATCGATATCGATGAAGCCCTCGTAATCCCCGACGCGAACAAATCTCTTAGCGAACACTGCATCAAACCGTGGGGAAAAGGCAGTGCCTACACAGATTGCTATGACGAACTGATGGACTGCGCACAAAGAGCCGGCATTCCGACGGATATTCCGTATTGCCATCTGACCGAAGAGCAAAAACACTGGGTTTGGAACGGTGATGCAAACCGGAGCTCGGGCAACCGGCCTCGGTGGTACGGAATTCGGCGCTTTTTTGATTACATTGCGGACAAAGCCAAATACACCTTTACGGCCCGCATGCTTTTGATGCACTATCGGACCTATGTCACGTGTCCTGCGTGCGGAGGTGCCCGACTAAAACCCGATGCCCTCTTGTGGCGCGTCGGAAGCCGAGCTGCAGCCGACGTCGCTCTTGCCGGTCGCTCACGATTTATCTCGAGCGATGCGCCGGGAATCCGCAAGGTCATTGATTCGATTCCCGGATTGGCACTACACGACTTGATGCTCCTTCCGATTACCTCGCTCATTGCTTTCTTGCAGGTGATTCGGGAAGAAGTCCTCGATGAGCCGGGGCGTCTTGTGCTCGAACAGGCCTTAGCGCGCCTCAATTATTTAACGGATGTCGGTGTCGGATACCTCACGCTCGACCGACAAAGTCGCACGCTCTCAGGCGGCGAAGTGCAACGCGTCAATCTAACCACGGCCCTCGGAACGAACCTTGTCGACACTCTCTTTGTTCTCGACGAGCCGTCAGTCGGCTTACATCCGCGCGACATGGACCGCGTCAACGGAATCTTGCGGCGTCTTCGCGATGCCGGCAACACCCTCGTTGTCGTCGAACACGATCCGCAAGTAATGCTCGCCGCCGACCGCATCGTCGATATGGGACCGGGAGCCGGTGAAAAAGGCGGGCAAATCGTCTTTGACGGAACACCGGAAGGACTCTGTCATTCCGATACGCTCACGGGAGCGTATTTGAGCGGGCGGCGCCGTCCCGATGCCGGCTTGACGCGTAAAACCCCGACCACTCAAACCCGTTGGCTTGAAGTGGCCGATGCCTGCGAGCACAACCTACGCAACGTCACGGTTCGGTTTCCCATCGGGTATCTGACGACCGTCACCGGCGTTTCCGGATCGGGGAAATCCTCGCTCATCATCGATACCCTCGTGCCGCTCTTGCAACGGCATTTCGGGAAGGTCGTTACCTCCGTTCCCGATGCGAAGATTTTCGGGTGCGAAGACCTCCGAGACATTCACTTAATCGATCAAAGTGCCGTTTCGGCCACAACGCGCTCGACTCCGGTCCTATATATCGGCGCCTTCGACGCCATTCGAAAGATTTTTGCTGCTGCCCCGAAAGCGCGTGCCAATAATTACAGCGCCGGTTTCTTTAGCTTTAACTCCGTACTCGGGCAATGCCCGACCTGTCAGGGTACGGGATTCGAGCACGTCGAAATGCAGTTTTTAAGCGACATTTATCTGAAGTGTCCGAACTGCAACGGGAAACGCTACCGTCCGGAAGTTCTCGAGGTAACCATTAACCTAGACGGTCAACACGACGTATCGATTGCCGACGTCCTGGACATGACCGTCTCGCAGGCTCTGGAGTACTTTAAGAATCACCGAGACATCTGTAACCGCCTTAATGCCTTAAAAGACGTCGGTCTGGATTACGTCCGGCTCGGACAACCGCTTCCGACGCTTTCAGGCGGAGAGTCGCAACGCTTAAAGCTTGCCGAATCCTTGGCCGGAGCCAATTCACTCCTATCGGTGGCCGGCCACGTTTTTGTTCTCGATGAACCGACAACGGGACTGCATTTCGATGACATCGCCAAACTCCTGACTTCCCTCCGCCGTCTTGTCGACGGCGGCGCAACCGTCATCCTGATTGAGCACAATTTGGATGTCATCAACGCGAGTGACTGGGTCATCGATTTAGGTCCGGACGGCGGAGACAAGGGCGGACAGCTTGTTGCTGCCGGAACTCCCGACGGACTTGCGCGTAAAACAACCTACACGGCCAAAGCCCTGGCCGCCTACCGAAAAGTGCTTCAAGATCCGAGCGCCTCAATGGCCGACCTGTCCGATGCCGCGAGTCGTGTTGCTGCCGCGCCGGCCATGGGGCGCTCCTTGCAATCGGTTTGGCGCAAGGCCAAATCCGACGACATGGGCATTTTCGGAGCGCGCGAACACAATCTCAAAGATTTAAATGTCGTTATTCCGAAGAAAAAACTGACGGTCGTCACAGGCGTTTCCGGTTCCGGAAAATCCACCCTGGCCTTTGGCATTATTTTCTCCGAAGGACAGCGCCGGTACCTGGAAAGCTTAAATGCCTATGCACGCTCGCTCGTGCAACCACCCGCCAAACCCGATGTCGAGCAGATTGTCGGGATTGCCCCGACCGTCGCCATCGAGCAGCGCACGAGTCGAGGCGGCCTGAAGTCGACCGTCGGTACGATGACCGAAATTCATCCCTATCTGCGCCTTCTTTTCACCAAACTCGGCACACCGCATTGCCCGAGGTGCGGAGACGCTGTTGTCAAGAAAACCGAAGAAGAGATTTGCCGGGAAATCCTCAATACCTACAAAGGACATCGCATTTCTCTAACCCTGTCCTTGTCGAGTCTGGGATACCTGACTTATCCGTCGCTGATGAGAAACCTCATCCGTGAAACAGGCGCCTCCCGTTTATGCTTTAACGGGAGTTGGGAGGACATTCCAAACCTTGACAATCACCTTTTTTTTGACGATGCGAAAGTAGACCTTGCCATCCAAACCCTGGTTACCGTCCCGGAAAATGAATCCCTCCTACGCCGCGCCATTTCCCGAGCTTTTCTTTACGGGAAAGGGTTAGTGTCCGTCCGATGGGGGTGCTACGCCGACGGCGGGATGGAAGAACCCCGTGGCGGAATCCGGCGTTTCACAACCAAGCGCATGTGTCCGGATTGTTTGATTGAAATTCCCGAACCCGATCCACGCCTTTTTTCCTACAACAGCCCCATAGGCTGGTGTCCGACCTGTGCGGGCTCCGGGCAGTACTACGGTGACGAAGAGCCCTGTCCGGATTGCCAGGGTCTGCGCTTGAATAAGGCCGCTCTGTCCTTTGTTTTCCGAGGACGCAATATCGGACAAATCTGTTCGATGAGCGTCGATGATTGCTTAACGTTCTTTTCCCGCATGCGTCTTGCCGGTCGCGAAAAAGCCATCGGACAAGGCGCCGTTCAGGAAATCCTCACGCGCCTTCGCTTTCTGCACGAAGTCGGACTCGGATACCTGTCGCTCAATCGCGGCGCCCCGACACTATCGGGAGGTGAAGCGCAGCGCATCCGCTTGGCCTCGCAAATCGGAAACAGCCTTCAGGGAGTCTGTTACGTACTAGACGAGCCGACCATCGGCCTTCACGCTCGCGATAACGCCCGCCTAATCAACAGTCTGATTGCCTTAAAAAACAAGGGAAATACCGTCATTGTCGTCGAGCACGACGAGGACATGATTCGACACGCCGAACACATCGTCGATATCGGTCCGGGAGCCGGCAGTATGGGCGGCGCTCTTGTCTGCGAAGGGACACTGGCCGATATCACGGCTGCCCCGGAAAGCATCACAGGGCAATGCCTGAAAAGCCCGATGCCGCATTCAGGAAAAGTGCGTCACCCGATTCGAAAGGGCGACCTGTCTCTGCAAATTAGCGGAGCCGTCAAGCACAATCTGAAAAATATCACCGCCAAGATTCCGCTCGGAAAACTCGTGGCGCTCACAGGGGTTTCCGGCTCCGGAAAATCCACCTTGGCCCGTGATGTCCTGTTGCCGCTCCTAAAAATGCGCCTAAGCAAAACACCGAGAGCGCATTCTGTCGCCCATTTCGGATGTAAGGCGATTACCGGTTGGGATTCCGTTAACCGCGTTCTGGAAGTAGACCAGACTCCGATTGGGAAAACTCCGAGTTCGTGCCCGGCAACTTACGTGGGCTTCTTCTCACAAATTCGCGAGCTTTTTGCGAGCACGAACACCGCCAAAGAACACGGCTGGACGCTCTCACGCTTTTCCTTTAACACCGAGGACGGGCGGTGTCCGACTTGTAGCGGGCGCGGCGAAGTCATGGTCGAGATGAATTTCCTGCCGGATGTCGCCATGACCTGCCCGACATGCGGCGGAAAGCGTTTTGACGAGGAAACATTAACAGCCCTGTGGTACGGAAAGTCCATCGGCGACGTGTTGCAAATGAGCGTTGACGAAGCCTTGCCCCTATTTGAAACGAACACCAAAGTGGCCGAAGGTCTACGCATGATGCAATCTGTGGGCTTAGGGTACTTAAAACTCGGACAACCTTCGACGACGCTTTCCGGGGGAGAAGCTCAACGCATTAAACTGGTTTTCGAACTCGCCAAAGCCAAAACTTCCCGGCGGACTAATAAAAAGATTCGGACGCTTTACATCCTCGATGAGCCGACGGTGGGCCTACATATGGCCGACGTTCAAAAGCTCATTCATGTGCTGCAAGCATTGACCGATGCCGGGCACACAGTCCTGGTGATTGAACACAATTTGGATTTAATTGCCGAAGCCGATTACGTCATTGACCTAGGGCCGGAAGGGGGCGACGGCGGCGGTCAAATCGTTGCCGAAGGAACGCCTCGTGCCGTCTCCGAAATGCCCACGGCAACCGGTGTTGCTCTGAAAACATTCTTTGCCGAGCACCCAGTACAATCCTTACAAAGTAAGGAAACGTAGCCCATGCAGGTTTACTTGGTCGGCGGAGCCGTGCGTGATGCACTCATGCGGATGTCCGGGCGCGATGTGCGCTCTTCGGACAAGGATTGGGTTGTCGTCGGTTCCAGTCCGAAAGAGATGCTTTCACTCGGGTTTATTCCGGTCGGACACGATTTCCCCGTCTTTCTGCACCCGAAAACACACGAAGAGTATGCCCTGGCGCGGACGGAACGTAAATCCGGCCACGGTTACCACGGTTTTCAATTCTTCGCATCGCCGTCCGTGACACTAACCGAAGACCTCGCGCGGCGTGATTTAACCATCAACGCCATGGCCATGACTCCCGAAGGCGTCCTCATCGATCCCTTTAACGGCAAGAAGGACCTGACCGATCGGATTTTGCGCCATGTCGGACCAGCCTTTTGCGAAGACCCGGTCCGCATTTTGCGTCTGGCTCGGTTTGCGGCGCGCTTTGCCGACTTTACCGTGGCTCCGGAAACAGCGACTCTCTTAAAGACCATGGTCGCCACGGGTGAAGCCGACCACTTAGTCTCTGAGCGCGTGTGGGCCGAGGTCTCGCGCGGGCTTATGGAAGAAGCTCCCTCGCGCATGATTCGGATTCTGAAGGACTGCGGCTTTTTGTCTCGCGTCTTTGCCGAAAGCCCAGTAACCGAATCCCTCTTAAGCGCCTTGGATTACGCTGCGACAGAAAACGCCCCCTTAACTGTGCGTGCGAGCATCGCGTTTTCCGGATTAGCGCAAGACCAAGTAGCCCGTTTTTGCCGACATCACCGTTTCCCGAGCGATGTAACAGATGCCGTTACTCTTTTTGTCAAGTACAAAGATGCCGCTCGAACGGCACAAAGTGCCGAAGAGTACCTTAACCTTTTAAACGCCTTGGATGTACTCAGGCGACCGGAGCGACTTGAGCACTTTCTTCAGGCTTTGGGCTACACGAATCCGGACTTTAACCAAAGAATCCTCAAAGCCCTACGCGCGGCCTACTTATCCGTTGACGTAGCCTTGCTCTTAAAGAGTCCCTCTGAAAAACCAGCCACCGTGCGCATACGAAATGCCCGCCTCAGTGCCATAAAGGAGGCCCTGAAATGCCCGATTTAACGGAGTTTTTGTTAACACAGTGCCGAAAGATTCACCTGGCCGATTACAAAACCCAGGCGCACATCGGCGTTGTGGACTGGGAAAAAAACCGGTCACAGGAAATGCTCTTTACACTTGATGTTTGGGTCAAAGATCATGCCGTCTTAGACGATGACATCGCCTCGGTCTACGACTATCGAGCCGTCCCGAAGGCCATCGATTCGGTTCTTTCTGCCGGGCACATTCAATTGCAAGAGACCGTAGCCGAACGCATCGCCGCAAAGCTCCTTGCCGACGCTCGAGTGCTTGCCGTTCGCGTTCAAACCCAAAAGACCGAAGCCGTGAAAAAGGCCGCCGGTATCGGCATTGAAATTTTCAGAAAGAAAACGTTATGACAGAAATGCCCATACCGATTGTTCCGGCCAAGACGCCGAGAAACGACCGTGATGAAAAAAAGTCCATCGAAATTGCTCCCGGCGTTCACACACACGCGTCCGTCTCGGTTCGTAAATTGGAAAAACGCATTGTGCGCTTGACGGCACAAGCGATTTCCGACTACGACATGATTGAAGACGGAGACAAGATTCTCGTTGCCATGAGCGGCGGCAAGGATAGTTATGTCCTCCTAGAAACGCTCATGAAGTTACAAAAAAGAGCGCCCGTAAAATTCGAGCTTCTTGCCGTACATGTCGACCAACACATTCCGGGGTCGGATACTCAGACAATTGAAAATTTTCTGAAGGCCACAGGCGTTCCCTATCACATCGAATCGCAAGACACGCATGCGATTGTCGAGCGTCTGATTCCGACAGGAAAAAACATCTGTTCTCTATGCGCGCGTTTGCGTCGCGGCATTTTGTATCGGGTTGCCCGAGAAACGGGCTGCACGAAAATTGCACTCGGTCATCAAATGGACGATGTGGTTTCCACGCTGCTCCTGAATCTTTTTTACGGCGGACGCATTAAAGCGATGCCGCCGATTCTGCGTAGCGACGACAAGACCAACATCGTTATTCGACCTTTGGTGTATGTGCGTGAGTATGAGACGGCCAAGTGGGCCAAAATCCGCAACTTTCCGACATCTCCCAAGCACCTTTGCGGTGCGGCAGAAAACAAAAAGCGTCAGGAAATCAAGGCTCTGATGGCCGACTGGGATAGGCATTTTGACGGCAGGATTTATAACCTTTTTATGAGTACCACACGGGTTGCGCCGTCCCAACTTGCCGACAAAAGCCTGTTTGACTTTAAAGCCTTTTGCCGGCAACCGAACCGGGAGCCGACCCAAAAAGAAGCGGACACAAAGCCCGAGCCCAAAAAGGGTCTGCAGCTTGATGCCGAACACGGCATCAAACCGCTTTTAATGCGCATTGTGCCCTGGAGGACGCCCTTTTAAAGGGGCTTTAGCCCAACTGGCGACAAATCATGGCACTCATCAGGGCGACGCCACCCTTTAGGTACTCGGGCGAAAAATGCATCGCTCGGTTATGCAATCCCGGCTCGGCACCGACGCCGATTCCGAAATACGCATTTTTCAGTTCCGGCTTAGCTTGGACAAAATAATTGAAGTCCTCACCGCCGCCCCCGCAGGGCTCCGATAAGCGCTCACGTCCGAAAAGACGAATGATTTCTTCTTGCGCTTGCCGAACTAAAGAAGGCGTGTACGAAGGCGCCGGAATCGGCTTATGTTTGAGCACAAGACTTGCCGTCGCTCCCACCGACTGAGCGGCAAATTCGGCTGCTCGGCGAACTTTTTCAATCAACTCGTCCATCAAGGCGTTGTTCTCGGCACGGGCATCGAGCCACATTTGTGCTGTGTCCGGAACGACATTGACGGCTGCCGAAGCGGCATGAATCTGCGTGACCTTGCAACTCCAACCGGCCAGGGGATTGAGTTTGATGGCACAAATCGCATTGGTCACAAGCGAGGCGGCCTCGGCCGCATTAACGCCCAAATGGGGGCGCGATGCGTGGCAGGCCTCTCCCTTGATATCAATGCCGATAAAGGCACTTGCCGTGTAGTTGACGGCAGCACAAAAACTGCCGGCCGGCATATCCTGCACCGGTCGAATGTGCATCCCGAAGGCCATATCCACGTCATCGAGAACGCCGGCATCAATGACGCTTAACGCGCCGTCCAGTGTTTCTTCTGCCGGCTGGAAAAGAAACTTCAACGTTCCTTTTTTTATCGAGTCTGCGACCTGAGCGGCTGTGGCAATTTGCATCGCCACATGGGCATCGTGCCCGCACGCATGAACGGCCACAACCGATCCGTCCGGATTTTTAAACGGCAGCGCATCCATGTCGCACCGAACCATGACGGTCGGCCCCGGAACGCTTGTGCGCTTGTAAGCCACGACCGCCGTTGTGTTGCCGAACCCGGTGTGCACTTCGTAACCGAGCCGACGCATCGCATCGGCGGCATAAGCGCTTGTCTTCACTTCGTGAAAGCCGAGTTCGGGTATCGCGTGCAAATCACGCCATAAGGAAACAACGTCCGTATTCACAACAACCCCCGAAGTCTTAGCGGGATACTCCCGAAGGGGTCCTCCCGCTTAGAAAACTACATAACGGCTCGCATAATCAGCATGCCGATACCTGCCATAAAGACGCTGGTGAACATCAAAAGAGGCCAGTATTTTTTCGGCACGTCCGCCAGACCGAGCAGCCGCCCCATGTACTGAATCTGGGAGGCCATCAAAATCAAGGCAGGCGACATAATCGTGACATCGGTTGCACTGATGGTTCCGGCGGTAAAAAGGCTGGCGGCAACGCCGACACCGGCGCCGCACGAAAGCCATGTGGCGCAGAGCACGAGAACGCATTCGCCTTTTAAGCCGAAGACGCCCATCATGGGGCCGCACACTTTACCCAAAAAATCCATCACGCCGAGCAGGCTCAAGATGTACGTTAAAACGAACGCCATCAATACGTTCGGCAACAAATAGTTGGCGCAAACGAGCAATCCCTTACGGCAACCGGCAATGAAAATATCAAAAGGATTGCTGCTCACTTTGTTATCTGCAGTAGCCATCGCGGAAATCCTTTCTGTAAAGAGCCGACAAACAAACCCGGACGAAGAATCCGGCCGCAAACTTCATGACAAGAATAATTGCGAGCGGTTTCCACACCGGAACCAAAAAGAAGGCAAAAAGCGCCGAGACCGTCGAAAAATAGTTTCCGACAGCGCCTGCCCCGCAGTACTGCCAAGAGGCCATAATGACCAACTCCCGATCGTTCATGAGTTTGTGGTCATATAAGCTCTTGGAGATGGCCGCTCCTGCATCCGTACTTTGCAGATCGGTCACGAGCGCCAAGCCTGTGTAGCCCGGAATATCCAAAACCGGTCGCAGGAAAGGCGTCAGTAACACTTGTGCCGCCGCCAAAGCGCCGTAGTGCTCGAAGACGGCCAAAAGACCGACGGCAAGCGTCACGGGGGCAAAAAGCGTCAGGGCGAAAAGAAAACCTTGCCGCGCGCCGACACCGCCTTTGCCGACGAAATTAGTTCCACCGACCGAGCCGAATTTGCCGGCAATTGTCGAGAAATCAAAAGCACCGAGCCATTCATAGCCCGGTCCCATTTTGTAAAAGACTCCCGAGAACATGATGACCGCAAGCAACAATGCGAGGAATGCCACAGGACCTGCCTTAGGCTTCGCTGTCAGTGTTGCGACATCGATATTTTCTGCCATGGCCATTCTCCTTGGAGAAAGTTAAGAAATACCGAGGTCAACCTAGCACACTCTGAGGAAATCCTTGCCGATTGCGGGCAAGGGATTTGCCTTGTTTGACCAAATACCGTTGCATCTATGCACTATGGACTAGCGTTTGCCCCGAGTCGCGTCTCATTTGCGCGACAACTTCTCGATGGTCTCAAGCAAAAGCTGTGGGGCAATTTTCAGGGAGTAATTCAACTCGAGGCGTTCCGTTGCCTTGTGGGCATCCTTTCCGGCCGGCCCCATGTTGGCAATCGGGACATCGAGCGAGAGAAGTTCTTTCATCGGCAGCGAATAGAGCTCTCCCCACCCGGGCATGTTGTCTTTGAGGGCAGTGAGCCCGGATTTTTGTCCCTGAAATCCCAAATACGAAAGATCGGTAATGCCACCGAAGACTTTTTGAATCGTCACGGCGCCGTCCCCTGCAAGGACCCCGCCCCGAGCCGCTTGCTCTTGAATGATGCGCTTAAGAGCTCTTTCTTTGGCTTTGCGCCCTCCGTTGAATCGACTCGGGTAATACGGGGGTAAAAACCCGAGAACAATCGCAGGACCTTGAAGACCGCTTTCTTCCAACACCCATTCGCTGACGCGGATGGCCGCCTCGCGCATATCGGTTTTCGAATCAAGCGTTTGCAAAAAGGCTTTTTGTTGACGAGCAAACTCCTTTCTGCCGCCGAGTTTTTGCTCGGCTGTCTCCACAAGGTCCTTGTACGTTAAAACGCGCCCTTTCTTTTCCGTGATGGGAACATCGGCTCCTTTAAGAGCCAACTCAAGCGACGTCTTGTGCATTTGTTTGCACGAATCGAGCAAGACTTCGTTTGCAATGTCTTTTAAGTCATTGAGGATGTCGCCCGGCGTTGCGTGGTCAGAAAGCACATTAAAGTAACAAACCGCCTTGGCCGGAAGGCTCACGCTGTACGTTGCTACCCGCGTCTGACAACTCAGGCACGTCGGAGGCGGAAGCGTATCGGAGCCCTTGCCGCAGATAAACGCCTTATTTCCTTCCAGCAATCGGACAACGTCGGCGGCAATGAGAGCCGCATTTGCGCCTTCGACATAGTCGTTCACGTGACTTTCTTGCCCTACGCACAAGAAATACGGCATGATTTTGCCGGTTGTCCCCGTGTAGTACGGGCGCGCCGGAGATTTTCCTGCTGTCCAAAAACACGGCTCTCCCGTCAAGGCCGCCACAAAATCCAACGCCTGTTCGTCCCGAATCGCGCACAGTTTGGTCAACGAGCCCCGCATACCGGCGCTGTCGCTTTCTTCATCGGGAACCGCTAAAAACGCAATATTGATTTTAAGGTCCGGGCTTTGAGCCAAAACACGCATGGTTTCGATGAAAATCGCCAAACCCGATTTCATATCCATGACACCTCGCCCGAAAAGCCAATTGCCGCTTTCTAGGTCTTCTCGCACCTCGTCGGGAAGATCGACATCGGCAAGAGCCTCGGTATACGCGTCCGGAGAAAACGCTAGGTCGGCAAGCGGACCCTGAACATCGACGACATCGAAATGCCCCGTTAACAGCACCGTCCGTTCGGTCTTTTCGGCCGGACGCAAAAGGGCCCATACAGCCTTGCGTCCGAGTCGGTCTCCCTCACAGGCAAAGATTTCCGCAGTCAGGGTGTTTCCCTGCGTAGGTTGTATTTCGGTAAGGGTCTCATAAAGGACTTGCGCAACACGATTTTCTTCCTCGGCGCGACCTGAAACACTCGGGATGGAACACAGTTTCTTGGTCAGGGACAGGATGCTCTCCGGACTCGGGCAAATTACGGTCATTTTTTACGGACCTTTCGTGTGCGTTTTATCGATGGAAACAACTTTCTTGCTTTCTTTCTGACTGTAATTCTTCATTTTGAAGAGAATGCTCGGATTTGTCGAGAAGAGCCCTCTTTCCCGACGAGCTTCAACCAAGCCAATGCCCTTAGCGACTCTATCAGAAACAGGCTCTAACTTATCCAATAACGAGAAAGTGTCGCCGACTGCGTGGCTACAATGGAAAGGACCCCATAAGCAATAAGCGCCAAAGAAAGAATCACACGCACATTTCGCGTCTCGTGTGCCCTAGAAACAACCCAGGTATATTCAGTTGCAAAACCAAGGAGCATAAACGGAGCAATAAGGTAACGACCTTGAACGCCCGCGATAGCCCCTGCACATGGGAACGGGGTCCACTGAACAAGTAAAAAAAAAGAAAGTAGACAAGGCTGAGCCAATTGCAACGATGAAAAGGAACCCGCCTTCGGAACGCCAGGTGGTGAGAAACTTACTGCGGATGCAACCGTAAATAAGCGCCCCCCAAACCAGAACATGTGTCAGGTAAATCACGCCTTTACTAACACAATAATCGAGCCAGCCAAGTTGCCCAGCAAAACTATCCCTATAAAACTTCAGTAACCCGATGTCTGTAAACGTATGAAAGAATGCCTTGATTGTTTCTACCGGGTGCATCAAATAGTACAAAGCAATTTGTACCATGCCGAAACTGCGGTCTGGACGCGGAATCGTACTCATCGCAAAAAGAATCCAAGCAACTCCCAAAAATACTGTTAACAGGGACACCCCTATCTGAAATCGGGATTTGTTCCTAACGCCAAGCCAAAAGGGCAACACCATCAGAACAAACATGTTCATGCGATGCGTTGCCAAGACAAAGATTAAAACGCATAGACCAATAAAACCCCAGCCAGAATATCTTTTAGAAAGATGCAAAAAAAGACTGGCAATCAGAACCGTCATTGCGAAGTGAACGCCGTCCGTTGACGGGCAAACTGCCTGAAAAAGCGTCATCGGCATCAGCAATAAAACTGCCGTCAGTAGCGGAAGCCGCCAGAGTCGGGCAGCCAGAGCAAGCATCCCGAAAATGGCGACCAGATTAAGCGCCTTAGCGAGATTGACGACACGCCAAACTTTCAGATGGAATTTCTCGCCGACTAAGATGGCTACGGCCTGAGGAATGTAACTCCCAGGAAAGTACACAGCCGAACTCGAGAAGTCACATCGCGTATAGGAATCGGAATATCGTATCTCTCGGAGGTTCTCTAGCGTAGTAACCTTCTTTTCAGGATGGAATGCAAGAGAAGAAAGTTTTCCGTAATACTCAAGTTGTCCGTTATTAATCACATCGCCGATCGTTTTTCCGTCCGACTGCAGAACGATATTTCCATGCGCCAATGACGCCGCCCGCATCATGTGAGCCCCCTCGTCCGGAGACTGTGCGTGCGGGACAATGCTGAAAATTGCGAGAACAGCGCAGGCCAATAAAACAAGAACAATGCCTGCATATCCGGTTCTCATCGGGCCAACAAAACTATCAAATATCCCGATAATCCTCTCACAGATTCGGTTGAAGAGAACACACACAGCAGTAGCGGCACAACGGGTTTGCATAATCGGACAAAGAATCAATGCATTTCAACAGGAGGCTATAGCGAGCCTCCCGAATCAGGAGGTAATTGATAACGCGACACCGAGAACAATGAAAACGACGCCGATTATGTAGCGCAACCCGATTTGTTCATTAAAAACGAATACCGACAAGAACGGAACGAATACGAAAGCAAGTGCCATCAAAGGGTAAGCTTTCGCGAGCGACAGTTTGGACAACACAAACACCCATCCGACAGTCGTCACGGCATAGAGCACTAATGCTGCGAAAAGCACCAACATCGGCCGCAAAACAAAAATGCTTTGCGCTGCTTCAAACGAAATCGCTGCCGACTTGAAAAGAACTTGTCCGACAGATATTCCTACGACGCACAGAAATGCAAGTGCCCAATAAGTCCACATGGTCTGTCCTCTGCAAAAACCTCTCAGTCAAAAAAATCCTATTGTCGATGCCGCAAAAACCGACTAATGCTTGTTTTCGGAACCGAGGCAATGTCATAGTTAATAAAAGAAAGCAGGAGCTCTAGCCCCATAAATACCGGCAATGCTGCCAACATAACTGTTCCGGAACTTGCCACAATGCCCGTCCTTAGAGTTTCGATCCATTCACTCACCCCGAACCCAATGCCGAACGCCAACAAAGGGACAGAAAGCAACAACTCGACGGAGGCCACAGAAAAGTCGCGGATGTAGTAGTTGTAAATAATCCGCTTAAAGGCATTAACAGCGTGTTTGCCCAGAAACTCAAAGAGAATCTTTTTAATATTCAAACCCGACTTTTCATCGGCATACTTTGCGCGCATCGGAATGTCCTGGACAACGGCCCGCATAGTTGAGAGGCGGAAAAGGATGTCCGTTTCAAAAAAGTAACGTCGACTAATTTTTTCAAACGGCAATTCCCGAACGACCTCAGCCGTAATCGCTGTATACCCATTTGTAGGATCCATGATGTTCCAATATCCGGAACTGATTTTGTTGATGAAAGAGAGAACCGCATTCCCGAAAAGACGAATCCGGGGCATCTCTCGTAAATTTTCGGCGTTCCAGAAGCGATTTCCCTTTGCATAGTCAGCACTACCGTCTTCAAGAGGGCGAACAAAGTTTTCTATCAATGACGGATCCATCTGCCCATCCCCATCAATCTTGACGAGAATATCCATTCCCTCTGCGATAGCAGCCTTATAACCTGTCATTACCGCCCCGCCGACTCCCTGATTCTTCTCATGAGTAAGGATTCGAATCCGGGAGTCCTTGAGTTTCGCGCGGACAAACTCCCCCGTTTTCTCGGGACAACAATCATCAACGACAAAAATCCTTGCAACGCAAGGAGGCATCGCCTCAAGAACAGAGCCGATCCGGGCCTTGACGTTGTAGCACGGGACAACAACCGCGATGTTCGCCATCAGAACATTCTCCTAGTCTTATCGACCTGCACAACTGTTGGGTAGCAAGACCGCGAACAACAAGCAAAGCGAGAAGACCCCTCCGCATGAAGAAAAGCTAGCGCCTGAGGGGGGGGGCAAAATACGAGGAATTTTCGCAAGCTCTACTTGTGAGAATCTCATTAAATAATAGGCCTATTCTGTCTATTCTTGCTGCCATAACTGAAAAAGTTCCTTGGCGAGAGCACGCCCTTCCGTCTTCAACCAAAAAAGGCCTCAGACCGCTTTAGCAACTCAGGGGATTGTACTTGCTCGCTGGATTCTCCTCTCGGATTAGAACGCATTTTCTCTTTAAATCTTCTCAAATGGTCAAGGAATACACCAGCCAAGGCGACAGTTGACACGCTCTCTTCTCCTTGTCAGCAGCAATACGAGATTATGAATCTTCCCAACTCTTCCTCGGCAAAACAAGATTCGGACACGAAATGCGCTAACATTTCGTGTTACTTTCCCGCCCGATAAACTAGCGGGATTCTTTTGCAGACAACCTCAATTATTACAACGCCGACGGCCGACGGATAACGGCTCGGCGCAGGCAGGCTTTCAGTGAAGAAAAACAACTCTTTTGCCGGAAAACTCAGCCGTTTTATCTGTTGGTGTTTCGGAATCGGCCTGGCAGGTCTTGTCAGCGGTATTTGTGTCGGTCTTATTGTCTTTGCCGTTGTGTATTCCCAATTGCCGCCGATTGATGTCCTCACAGATTACAAACCGAAGATTCCCCTGCGTGTTTATAGCGCCGAAGGGATCCTCATCGGCGAATTCGGTGAAGAACATCGCGATTTTCTGCGTCTGCATGAGATTCCGCCGTTTGTGCGCAATGCCGTTTTGGCAGCCGAAGACGACGGCTTTTACGCGCATTCAGGTATCGAATTTACCGGCATTGCCCGTGCGGCGATTGCCAACTTGATTACCGGACGTCGCGGTCAAGGCGGCTCGACGATTACCATGCAAGTGGCTCGCAACTTCTTTTTATCCTCCGAGCGCACCTACACACGTAAACTCTACGAAGTGGCGATGTCCTACAAGATTGAGAACACTCTGACCAAGGACCAAATTTTCGAGGTCTATCTCAATCAGATTTATCTCGGACAGCGCGCCTACGGCTTTGCCTCGGCGGCGAAGGTGTATTTCGGCAAAGAAATCGAAGATTTGAGTATCGGTGAGGCCGCCACCATTGCAGGTCTCCCTGTGGCCCCTTCTGCCTACAACCCGATTGTCAACCCGCAAAGAGCCAACATGCGTAAAAACTACGTCTTAAAACGCATGCGGACACTCGGGTTTATTTCGCAAGAAGAATACGATCAGGAAATGGCTCGTCCGATTGTGGCCAAAAAGCCGAGCGAACGTCGCCTTACGGCCACAAAGGGTGAGGAAGGTCTACATGCCGAATATGCAGCAGAACTTGCGCGTATGCTCGTGTACGACACCTTCAAGGAAGAAGCGTATTCGCTCGGTCTGAATGTTTACACAACGATTCGAGCTGCCGACCAGAAAGCCGCTTGGGAAGCCGTCCGCAAGAATCTGATTCAATATGATCGCCGTTACGGTTTTCGCGGACCGACAGCGGTGATTGATATTTCCAATCCCGAAACACGCAAAACCGACATCACGCTCGCACTTGCCGAAGCCCCGACGTCCCCGAATCTATTCCCGGCTGTCATTACTGCCGTTTCCGACAAAGAAATTCGGGCCGCTCTTGACGGCGATACGGAAGTGACGCTCGATAAGGAAAGCCTGAAGTTTTCCGGCTTATTACAAAAGAAAAAGTACTGGAAGAAAAAGGCTCAGGCAACGGATTTAACGGTCGGCGCCATCGTGCGCATTTCCAAAACGCCGGCCGGCACGTGGACTTTGGCACAAACCCCGGAAGTGCAAGCCGGCTTTGTCAGTGCTGAATTTAACACGGGTGCGGTTCGGGCTTTAGTCGGCGGGTTTGACTTTTACCTCAATATGTTTAACCACGTGACGCAGGCCGTGCGTCAACCCGGTTCGACCTTCAAACCCTTTATTTATTCGGCGGCTTTAGATAAAGGCTTTAACCCGGCAACGATTATCAACGATGCTCCGATTTTCATCGATCCGCGCCTAACGGGCGGTGAGCTTTGGGAGCCGCGTAACTACGATAACCGCTTTGACGGACCGATGACGCTCGCAACCGCTCTGAAAAAATCCAAGAACTTGGTCTCTATTCGCGTCATGCAAGCCATCGGCGCTCATTACGCACAAAAGTTCGTAGCTCGTTTCGGCTTTCCTCCGTCGCGCACTCCGGCGCAATTGACAACAGCGCTCGGCGCGGGCGGCGCAACGCCTTGGGAAATGCTCGCCGGTTATTGCGTGTTTGCGAACGGGGGTTTCCGCGTCAAACCGTACTTAATCGACCGCGTCACCGACCAGGACGGCAATATCGTGATGAAGGTTCACAATCCGGCCGCCGGGGAAGAACAGATTCGCGTCTTAGACGAGCGTAATGCATTTGTGATGCACACGCTTTTAAACGGTGTGATTCGCGAAGGAACGGGGCGTCGGGCCTACATGGCGTTAAAGCGCCCGGACATGGGCGGCAAAACCGGTACGTCGAATAATTCGTATGACGCTTGGTTTGCCGGCTACGCCGGACGGCTTGCCGCCGTCGGTTGGATGGGCTTTGACCAAATGAAGCCCCTGGGGAACCGCGAAACCGGCGGCGGACTTGTTCTGCCGATTTGGGCCGAATATATGAAGGATGTTCTCGTGGACGAGCCGCCTTACAAACGCATTCAACCTTCGAGTGTCGTGCTCATTAACGGCAATTACTACTACGCCGACAGCATCGATCAAAGCGTGCGTGATGTTCCGCTCAACGGCAAAGTCGGAGAAAAGAATTTAGACCGCGACATCCTGCGCGATCAGATCTTCTGAGAAAATCGAACCGGCGTACTGCAGATGTAACTTAAGGCCTGCTCCAAGGCCTCCTGTAACTCTTGCGTGCCGTTCGGGGCAATCCACTTGCCGTCTTTGGAGGCAAAGCGATATCCGCCGGCACGGCTTGCTAGCCAAACTTCCGATGTCGGTGCATGGACGTTTAAAACGACCTGCTCGCCGGTTTGGCTTTCCAGTGTGAGCACGTTGCCGTTTCGTTCCGAATCAATATCTACGGGCAGGCAATCGGCGGCTTGCTCAATCCGATCGAAAAGCACCTGTGCTTTTTCAAGAAACTCCGTTTCCATATAATTGCATTCTCACTTACTTTGCAGAAAAAGTCCCATGAAAAAGACTTTTATCTTGGCTTTACTCATTGTCGCCCTGTCCGGTTGCGGCCTTAAAGGGGCTCTTTATCTACCCGATTCTGTCGGTCAGGGTCCTGCGCCGACAGCTCCGAGTGATGTGACCCGTTAAACGAATTAAGCCGCCAACCATCATGAACTCCCGAGACTATATTACCTCCTGTCTTTCCGAGAAAGACGGGCGACTTTTCTGCGAATCCTGTGACCTCGTGGCTCTGGCCCGTCAATTCGGTACCCCGCTTTACGTGTATTCACGCGCCGAACTCAAAGCGCGCGCCAAAGCTTGGGTCGATGCCGTCAGCGGCGCGCAAGACCGTGTTTTCTTTGCCATGAAGGCCAATTCCACAAAAGCCATTGTCAAAGAGTTCTTTAACGCCGGAATCGGTGCCGACATCGTAAGCGGCGGGGAACTGACGCGTGCGCTTCATGCCGGTCTTGCCGGGTCATCTGTCGTGTATTCGGGAGTCGGGAAAAGCACGCGGGAAATTGCCGCCGCACTTGAAGCCGGAATCCTTTGTTTTAACATCGAAAGCGAATCGGAACTGTATCGAATCAGCAACACAGCATCCGAACTCGGCAAGACCGCCACCGTGAGTTTTCGCGTGAACCCCGATGTCGATGCCAAAACGCACCCGTATATTTCCACGGGACTGAAAAATAACAAATTCGGCATTGCCTATCACGAGGCCTTGCGCATCTATAAGACGGCAACGACGCTGCCCGGCATTCGCGTAAGCGGTATCGATGCGCATATCGGCAGCCAACTCACCGATATCGCTCCTTTTGTTCATGCGCTTGAAAAGATTCTCGATATCGTCGATACCTTAGCCGAAGCTTCGATTCCGCTCGATCATATCGATGTCGGAGGGGGGCTTGGGATTCGCTATACCGACGAAACTCCCCCGAGTGTTAACGATTTGGTGACGGCGCTGCGGGAAACAAAGAAGCAACGCGGCTACGAACTAACACCGCTTTATTTTGAACCGGGACGCCACCTTGTGGCTCCCGCCGGGCTTCTTTTGACTCGTGTTGAGTATCTTAAACCCGCAAGTCCCAAGAACTTTTGCATCGTCGATGCCTCCATGACGGAAATGATTCGGCCGGCACTTTATCAAGCCAACATGCCGCTTTTTAATGCCGTCATTCGACACGCCGCACCGCGCACGTGGGATATCGTCGGTCCGGTCTGCGAATCGAGCGATTGGCTTGCGAAAAGCTTAAGCTTAACCGTTCGGGCCGGAGACGTTCTGGTGATGCCCAACGCCGGCGCCTACGGGAGTTCCATGGCAAGCACCTACAACTCCAGAGTTTTGCCCGCTGAGGTGATGGTCGAAGGCGATAAGGCGACACTCATTCGTACCAGGTCCGATATTCAAAGTCTCATGGACCTGGAATACGACTTGGCGTAGTTATCCTGCAAACGAAAAAAGCACGGGAGCAGCCTGATCTAAAAAAGCCGTCGGCTGCTCCTTAAAGCCGCTTTGCGAAAATCGAAGCCACTGGGCCATCACAAAATCGAGCATCAAATGCGCACGAGTTGCGGCATCAAAGGTGCCGGATATTTCTCGATTGACCGAGGCAAGAACCAGGGAGTTTTTAATCGATTCGCGAACCCTCCGAAGGATTTCGTTTTTTCCGCTCGAAAGAGAGGCGTCTTCGTAGACAAGCGCTTCGCCCGTCAGAACGCGCGTCAATCCGGGATTTTTTTCGGCAAAGAGCAGTAGATACCGCAGTTTGAGGTAAACACGATTGACCATCGTAACCTGCGGGTACGAATCTGCGCTTCGTAGCGTCACGTCAAGAAGTTGTGCGGTACGCTTTAAAACCTCGCCGAGGATTTCGGCCTTGCCGGAAAAATGGCGATAAAGGCATGCCTCGCTTACGCCGATTTTTGCAGCGATTTCTTTGGTGGTGAAGCGAACCTGAATCGGCTCGCCGAGGATACTGACGACAGCGTCCATAATCTGGGCCTTACGCAAAGGTCCCTTGTTGTACTGGCGCTTAATTCGAACGAAATCGTCTTGAGTATCCATTGCACGCTTAACAATTGAAAGCTTTACGGCATTGTATCCAAGAAAATCCGTTCCTGAAAATGAAAAACCCCCGTCTCCCGAAGGAAACGAGGGTTCAAAAGAAATAGCCTGGCAGTGACCTACTTTCACTGGAAATACAACCAACTATCATCGGCCCAAAGGCTTTTCACTGTCCTGTTCGGAATGGGAAGGAGTGGTACAACCCCGGTATGGCCGCCAGGCAAAGGCTTTGTCCATAAGGCTTGCGCCTTACAAACGAATTCTTTGCAAATAAAAGTAAAGACATACGGGATGCATGTGATGCATTCACGCGTATCCAAATCCAGTACTTAATTTTAATCAAGCAACATGGTTATAGGATCAAGTCTCACGAGCAATTAGTATCGATTAGCTCAACGCCTCACAGCGCTTACACATTCGACCTATCAACGTCCTGGTCTCGAACGACTCTTTTGGGAGGTCAAGCCTCCGGGAAGACTTATCTTCAGGCAAGTTTCCCGCTTAGATGCTTTCAGCGGTTATCTCTTCCGCACATAGCTACTCGGCAATGCGACTGGCGTCACAACCGATACACCAGAGGTGCGTCCACTCCGGTCCTCTCGTACTAGGAGCAGCCCCCGTCAATCTTCCAGCGCCCACGGCAGATAGGGACCAAACTGTCTCACGACGTTTTGAACCCAGCTCACGTACCTCTTTAAATGGCGAACAGCCATACCCTTGGGACCGACTTCAGCCCCAGGATGAGATGAGCCGACATCGAGGTGCCAAACACCGCCGTCGATATGAACTCTTGGGCGGTATCAGCCTGTTATCCCCAGAGTACCTTTTATCCGTTGAGCGATGGCCCTTCCATTCAGAAGCCACCGGATCACTATGACCTGCTTTCGCATCTGCTCGACTTGTCGGTCTCGCAGTCAAGCACGCTTATGCCATTGCACTATCAGCACGATTTCCGACCGTACCTAGCGTACCTTTGTACTCCTCCGTTACCCTTTAGGAGGAGACCGCCCCAGTCAAACTGCCTACCATACACGGTCCCGGACCGGGATGACCGATCGCGGTTAGAACCTCAAACAAATCAGGGCGGTATTTCAACGTCGGCTCCCGACGTACTGGCGTACTTCGTTCACAGCCTCCCGCCTATCCTACACAGATCGGTTCAAAGTCCAATGTAAAGCTACAGTAAAGGTTCATGGGGTCTTTCCGTCTAGCCGCGGGGAGATTGCATCATCACAAACATTTCAACTTCACTGAGTCTCGGGAGGAGACAGTGTGGCCATCGTTATGCCATTCGTGCAGGTCGGAACTTACCCGACAAGGAATTTCGCTACCTTAGGACCG